>UMBU01019282.1_pt1 | contig 112838 bp, 116 predicted proteins | sample 1964051 | NCBI WGS metagenome assembly UMBU01 (sample SAMEA4835949, study PRJEB28245) | human gut metagenome | biome: gut microbiome; material: fecal sample | place: Denmark | collected 2008
TTAAGCTCCCACGCGCCGACAATACTTGGCTGGCAACGGCCTGGGAAGATAGGTCACTGCCGGATTCTATTATATTCCTCCATAGCTCAGTTGGCAGAGCACGCGGCTGTTAACCGCGGTGTCGTAGGTTCAAGCCCTACTGGAGGAGCCATAAAAGCCGAAGATTATCTTCGGCTTTTTTTGTTGTTTCTTATTTAATGCAAATCATATACAAAATATCATGATACGTTTATATAAAGTTTTAAAGCTTAAAATCTTTGCGTTTGAGGGTACCTGTGATGAGCAATAAAACCAGATAGATAACAAACGATAAGAGAATGGACCAAACGATGGTCAATCCAGAGAGGCAAAGTATGCGAAGCAGCAGTACAGAAATTGCAATACAAATGGTAGGTGATAGGATCCAGCCCTGAAAATCTATATGAAACTTGGTAACCTTGCACAGCCTTCGAATGCTGAGGAGAGCGTTCAGGGTTTCAGTTATAAAGATAACAGCAATGTATCCGGCTAATCCCCACCAGGGAAGAATGGTGTAAATAAGACCGATCCCTACGATAGTATCCAATATATTGATGCCGACCACCCTGACCTGTTGATTTAGCCCCTTTAGGATGGCATCTACGATTTCATCGAAATACATAAGCGTTACCAGCGGCGCTAAAATTCTGATATAAGGAGCAGCTTGTAAGCTATGATATAGCGCCAAGCTAAGTTGGTCTGCAAACGCAAATAAAATACCACTGATGCAGATGGAAAATAAAAGAGTGATTTTGAAAATGCGCGATAAAACGTGGAGTATCTGTCCATTTTTGTGCTGTACATTTTTTTCCGAGATTTCTGGAATCAGTAATGTACTGACGGATGAAAGTAAAACGGAGGGAAACATGATGACAGGCATGACCATACCGCCGATTAGACCGTATTGTGACATGGCTTCATCACAGCTGATACCAGACTTTTCCAGTCCATTTGGAATCATAACTTGTTTTATTGTGACAAGCGCCGAGCGTACATATGAGCTGAAAGCGATGGGTAGACAGATCCCCAACATTTTTTTTGTGAGCTGAGGATGTTTTTTTGTTTTTTGTGCTTTTTTCCTCTGATCCACGATTAGAAGCAACCCCAAATATAAAAAGGAAAAGACTTCTGCCGCTACATCGCCTAGAACCAGAGATAAGCAGGCGCCATCTATGCCCTGCGGGAGGTATTGCCGTAAAAGGAGAAGGGTAATGACGATTTTGATCCCCTGTTTGAGAATTTGTGCGCTGGCGTTTTTGGTTGCATTGCGTAATGCGGTAAAATATCCGGTAAAGACAGAGGAGAGCGCCAGTGGCGGCAAACTAAGCGCAAGGGCTGATAAAGGTCTTACTGTGATTCTATTATGTAGCCAAATACTGGTCATCCATGGCGCAGCAAAGTATAGGGCAAACGCCGTGCCAAAACTAAAGCAAGCGCTGTACTTCAAACATTTGTGCAGCGCGGCCTTGGCTGTACCGGGAGAGCGAACGGACAATTCCTCGGTGACAAGTCGAGTAGTCGTAAGGTGAATCCCAGAGGTAGCTACGGTGATGGAAAACATATAAATAGAGGTAATGAGCTGAAATACACCGATGCCTTCTGATCCAATTTGATTGGCAACATAGACGCCGAAAGAGACGCTGACCATGCGAACCAATAACGAAGTACCAGATAAAATGATAGCATTCAGCAAGAACTTTTTCGCTTTTCGCATGGTGCTCATCCTTTCTCATAGGGTCAAATGGCAAGTAAGAACCTTACGACTAACCTTATGAGAACAAATCTCTGGTTATCCCCGAGATTTGACAGGATTCAGTAAAATTGTGAAAGATAGCGTACTAAGTTTTGATGAGCGATCTTATCCAACAGCGATCCTCGAATACCGGCGTTTTGAAAGGCTTGCAGGATCAACGAAAAATCTTGTGTGCCATGGAGCCCGTATGGGAGAGCCGTCACGCCGTCAAAATCCGAACCGAATCCCAAACTGTTTTCTCCACCAAGATCTAGGATGTGCAAGGCATGGCGAACGATATCTTGTACGCTGCTTTGAGAAGTGGAGAGAAAGGCTGCATTGAAGTTTAAGCCGATATAACCGTCTTGCTCGATCAGAGCCCGGATTTGTGTATCTGTAAGGTTGCGGGGATGAGGACAAAGCGCATAAGCGTTGCTGTGAGAGGCGAATAAAGGCGCCTGTGAATACGAGATACAGTCCCAAAACCCAGCAGGATTCAGATGGGAAACATCGATGGCTACGCGGTATTCGTTCATGCAACGTACAAACCGCATTCCTTGCGTGGTAAGGCCGTTTTGGGTGTGCTGGCCATCCAAAGCCGGATATGCAAGCGTATTGGCATGATTCCAAACAAGAGACATGGCGCGAACGCCGAGACGGGCATACAGTTGCAATAGCTCGGTGCTATCGTCACATGCTTCTCCGCCCTCTATGGATAGAACGGCCCGCGTAGAGCCAAAAGGGCAGGCCAGGGTGTCCAGTTCTGCGGGGAGGATGAAATACGGGCCCCATGCATTCAGCATGCGATCATAGGCGCATAGCTGGCGCAGGCACTGCGAAACGGGATGTTCCGGCCGGCTGCTGTCGATAAACAGGGCAAAGATCTGTAAACCGATCTTTCCTTGCTGAAGTCCGGCCAGGCTAAATTGTCCCTGGTCGGAAGAATTAGGCTGCAGGATAGATGCATTGTGCCAAACACGGGACAAAAAATCCGTGTGCGCATCGGCAATCCAAGGGAAAGACATAGAGCGCCTCCTTTGCGTTATCACCATATGCAAGGGCGGACAGAGAAAGAAGCGAAAGAAAAGGCCCTTTTTAAGGACCATTGCGCTTACTCTCCTTTTGCTGGGGTAGAGGTTTTGGATTGCCGTTCTTTTTGCCCCAATTCTTTCCAGATCGTACAAAGCATGGTGATAAAGCAAGCGCCTCCTCCAATGAAATTGGAGATGGGTTCAGCCAAAAAGACTCCGTTGACGCCCAAAGAAAAGAGCCTGGGCAAAATCAAGGTTAAAGGAATGACAATAAACGCCTTGCGCAGCAGAGAGAAGAAGATCGCTTGTTTGGAGCGCCCCAGGCCAACAGCAGCAGTCTGCCCGGACATTTGCAATGCCATCATAAAGAAACCAAAGAAATAGATGTGCATGGCCGGCACCGTTACGGTAAGCAGAGTAGTATCGCTGGTAAAAATTCCAATAAAAGGATGAGGGAATATCAAAAGACACAGCCAGATGAAGGTGGTATAGGAAACACATAAAACAGACATAAACTTGATGCCCTGCCGCACACGCGCATATTCCTTTGCGCCGTAATTGAAGCCCAGAACGGGCTGCGCTGCACCCGTTAAGCCATTGATGGGCGCAAAGGCTACCTCTCGAAGGGAATTGATGATGGTCATAGAGCCGACATATACATCGCCCCCAAAGAGCTTTAGCGTGGCGTTGCATACGATTTGTACGCCACTGTTGGTGACATTCATGATAAATCCAGATAGGCCCAGGGCTACGATCTCGCGCACAAGCGGGAAGGAGAGGTGCATATCCTCTTTTTTAAGCTGAATGAGGGCCTGCTTGCCGGATAGAAAGGATATGGCCCACAATGCGGAAACAAATTGCGAGATCACTGTGGCGATGGCGGCGCCTTGAACGCCCATGCCAAAGACAAAAATAAAAAGGGGATCCAGCACGATATTGATAACGGCACCGATGACGACGGTAAGCATGCCTTTTCGGCCAAATCCCTGGGCATTGATGAAGCCGTTCATGCCAAGACTAAGCATGACAAAAACGCTGCCGCACAAATAGATGGTAAGATAATCATTGGCGTAGGGAAAGGTAGCGTCGCTGGCGCCAAATAAATAGAGCGCTGGGCGCTTTAGCCAAAAGCCAACTCCCATCAACAGGATGCCTGTTATGATCAATAGGACAAATGTACTGGCCATGACATGAGAGGCGCGCTTGGAGTTGCCTTCGCCGCGCGCGATGGAAAACAAAGGTGCGCCACCGGTGCCAAACAGGTTGGCAAATGCCGTAATGATGGAGATGATGGGAAAGGTAAGGCCAATCCCGGTGAGCGCAGCGGCCGAAACCTCTGGCAAATGCCCAATATACATGCGATCCACAACGCTGTAAAGCACATTGACAAGCTGGGCAAAAATCATTGGGACAGCGAGTTGCAGAATATTTTTTGAGACAGTTCCTTTGGAAAAGTCGCTGGTTTGCTGTAGCAAAACGCAGTCCTCCTTTTACAATGCTCTTATACATAATACTAGCGTATTCCACTTTTTTGTACAACAGACGGAAAGCTGCAAAATACGAAAATTCCCATACATAAAAGCGACGGTACACGCGGATAGTAAACCCAGAGGCATCGGGGCAAAGGGAGGAACGTTATGAAAAATTATGATAAGATCCGCGTTGTGCAATACGGATGTGGAAAGATGGCGAGGTATACGCTACGGTACCTATATGAAAAGGGCGCAGAGATCGTAGGGGCAATTGACGTAGATCCAAACATACTTGGTATGGATGTCGGGGAATTTGCAGGGCTGGGACGCACGTTGGGCGTTAAGATTTGCAAGGATGCCGATAAGGTGCTATCGCAGTGTGATGCTGATGTTGTGGTGATGACGCTGTTTAGCTTTATGGAGGATATGACCCCCCATTTGGAGCTATGCGCCCAAAAGGGAATCAATGTGATTACGACGTGTGAGGAAGCAATCTATCCGTGGACAACCTCGCCCAGTGTCACCAATCGACTGGACCGTATCGCCAAGGAGACGGGCTGTACCATTGCAGGCTCTGGCATGCAGGATATTTTTTGGATTCATCTGGTTTCTACGGTCGCGGCGGGCAGTCATCGCATTGACCGCATCGAAGGGGCCGTCAGCTATAACGTAGAGGACTATGGGCTGGCCTTAGCAAAGGCGCACGGTGTTGGATTGACGCCAGAGGAATTTGAAAACCAAATTGCACATCCGGAAACCCTGGAGCCGGCCTATGTATGGAATTCCAATGAGGCACTGTGCAATAAAATGGGATGGACCATCAAATGCCAAAGCCAAAAAAGCGTCCCCTATTTTTATGATAAGGAGCTATATTCCCAAACGCTGGGACAAACCATTCCAAAGGGAAACTGTATAGGGATGAGCGCAGTGGTAACAACGGAGACGTTTCAAGGGCCCGTCATTGAAACGCAGTGTATCGGAAAGGTATACGGCCCGGATGATGGGGATATGTGCGATTGGAAAATCAACGGAGAGCCGGATGTTTCGTTTTATGTGGAAAAGCCGGCTACGGTAGAGCATACCTGCGCTACGATTGTCAACCGCATCCCCAGCCTTTTAGCGGCTCCGGCAGGGTACATTACGGTAGAAAAGCTAGAAGAGGTACAGTACCTATCCTATCCTATGCATCTGTATCGCGAAGGCGGATGCTGGTAAAAAAGAACAGCCTTTACGGCTGTTCTTCTTTATGTCGTTTGCTAGCCGGCCAGGCCCGGAGGACGGGCGTATCCAGCAACGGCAGCACCTCCGCAGCCCCATCTTGCTGCATCAAGGACAGCACGGCACAGAGCGCATCCATATATCCCGCTATATATCCATCGCTGTATGCAGCAGAGCGGAGCCCTATTAGATGCCAGCCTTGCTCTTGCAGAGCATGTGCAGTATGTTCGCTTACAGTACTATCTACCCGAAGGTGGGGGTGGGTAAGAATATAGACGCGGTCTGGTGCCTTGGGTTGCATAAAATACATTCCTCCTACTCTAGCTTTTGTATGTGCGAAACTACATAGAGAAATTCAGATTCAGACGCATTGGGCATACTGATCCGAAGCAAGCAATGCAGAGACGGAAACTCTACATGCCCTATTACACCGTCATGGTCCACATAATATTGCATGGTTTGCCCGTAAAAGGGGACGGAGTGGGCAGACGGTGTAGATTCCTGATCAGTGAAGAGGAACTGCGTACCCATTTGGTTGTGCTCTTCGATCATGGTGATGATAAAACTCTGGTACTGTATGCTACGAATCAAAGAGGAGTCGTCGGCTACGAAAGTACGTGTAACGAATTCATCCCCACGAAGATCAAAATGAGATTGCCCGGATGCCGAAGATGAGGGGGCCGGTTCTACAAAGCTACGATACCCCCAAGTACCAACGGGAATAAAAGCCATAAGGCAGACCATTGCAAATAGCAACAACTTAGAACGTCTGAGGCGAGGCCTACGAGACTTAGAAGCAGTTTGTTCTACTTGCAGCGATTTTTCGGCTTTTCGCAAGGCTGAAAGCATAGTCTCGTCGCTAACATCAGGCCCAACCAGACCTAGACGGCATTTCTTATCGTTTTCCTTTTGAATTTGTTTGACCCGCTTGATGCTCATTTGCTTTCATCCCCTTTCAAGACAATCTCCAGTTCCTTTTTCAATCGATACAGGTGTTTGGATACCGAAGGAACACGCATATGTAGTTTTTTCGCCAAATCCTTCGGCTTTTCGTGATAATACAGGTGAAGATACATTGCAGACGCCCATTGAGCAGATAATGTCATTAGAAAATCTAGGATGATGATATCTGTCAACGAATCGTTCGCTATATCCGGTGTGATGAGAAGATTTGGCTTGTCCGTCAATGAGACGGACTCGGGAACAGCGGTACGATGATAATCCGCAACCACATGCTTTGCGATGGCGAAAATCCAAGAATAAAATTTAGCCGGGTTGCGCAGGCTAGAAAAATTCTTAAGTGCTTTATACGCCACGATTTGTAGCAGATCCTCTGCATCAGCAGGCTGACAAGCATGTGCCAATAGATAGCCAAAGATAGGTCTTTTGTACCTTAACCACAGGGTTTCAAATTTTTCTTCCATAAATTTCTCCTTTCGTTGTCCGATTTTGCTGCGAACAAGCGTCTTACTATATGGCTGGTCATCATAGGTAGGTCGACAACCAAACGCAAAGGAGAACCAGATATGAAGAAATTTTTGGGAATCATGATGGCCGCGTTGCTGATGCTGGGTGGCACCCCAGCATTGGCGGCAGCGGATACAGACTCTATCGTTTTAGAGCAAGCAGAACAGGATGCACAGACACGCGCCATAGCAGAAGCTGGCTGTATCTTGACACGTCACAACTCTACACAGATGAAAATTTATGTTACCTGTCTGACAAACTATAGCGCGGATATCATAGACTTTTATGTAGTGTTGCAACGGTGGAATGGCTCTGGATGGACAAACGTACAATCCTTCAGCGCCAATAAAAACGGCAACTATCTTTCCATGACGAAATACGTTTCGCCGACCAAGGGCTACCGCTACCGTGCCAAAGCCTATGTATCAACCGCGTCGGCCGGATCTGCCGTTGTAACGTCCGGCGAAGTAAACTGGTAAATCCCCCTTTCTATACAGAATAGACGAACCTTACGATGACCGGCTATTTAACTACCCATTGATATTGTGAAGATTCGTAAATTATCTGCTAATTTACATAATTATACTGTTCAGTTTCCATGCTGTCCAGGAGAAATACCCAGGGAGAGTTAGAACGCGGTTGTTATAATTTTTATAAATAGGAAGAAAGCGAATGATCGGATGACTGAAATTGAATACGTAAAACAAAGAATTACGGCACTGCGAATGAAACTCAGGATATCCGAACGTCAGCTTTCCGGTATGCTGGGGAAGAGCCCCAATTACATTGGTGCGGTCTTGGATCAAAAAAATCCAGATGGCGGGCCTTCGATGAAGATGTTCTTTAAGATCTGTGCACTGTTGCGCGTAACGCCATATGAATTTTTTGATGAAATGAATCCCTATCCTATCCAGACCCATGCCGTGATAGAGCAGCTCTTTCGTCTGACAGAGAGAAAAGAAGAACGCATGGATCAGCTGGTAGCTCTCTTGGAGAGGATGGACCCGGCATGGTTTTCTGAGATGCTGAACCTGGCAGAAGGCAGCCAAAAATAGATAAAGAGACATGCTTAAATCACGCTTTACTTTTCTATGCTGTGCATTGCGCAATCCTTCTAGGGATGGTATGCTACAAAAGGCATAAGGAGGTGTGGAGCATGGAAACAGCAAAGATCCTGGTGGTTGAGGACGATGCAGATATCAATGGCCTTTTGACTGCAATCCTCAAAAAACAGGGATATGAGGTTACCTCTGCATTTTCCGGAAGTGAGGCGGGGCTCTGCCTGCAGAACGGAACATACCAGCTGGTGCTGTTGGATCTGATGCTGCCGGGGATCACGGGAGAAACATTGATAGAGCAGATCCGAAGCGAATACACCATGCCGATTCTTGTCATATCCGCCAAAGGGCAGGAGGATAAGCTCAATGTGCTGCGTATGGGCGCAGATGACTTTATCTCAAAGCCGTTTGATGTGGAGGAAGTGATAGCGCGCGTACAAGCCCAGCTGCGTAGGTATACGCAGTTCTCCATTCATAAGCAGGAGGCGGGAAAGCTTCGCTTTAAGCAAATGACCCTGGATACAGATGCCAGGGAAGTGCGGATCCAGGGTAAGCGTGTGGCCTTTACCTCCCATGAATTCGATATCTTAAAGCTGTTGATGATGTATCCGCGCAAGGTGTTTACGCGGGAAAACCTTTTTCAGACCGTATGGGGCGAAGCATATTACGGCGACGACAACACCATCAACGTACATATAAGCAATATTCGTAGCAAAATCGCACAGCAGGACCCAGACCGGGAATATATCAAGACGGTTTGGGGCGTTGGCTTTAAAATGAGTGATGACTAGACATTTGGCAAAAGGGCGAATACGCCCTTTTTTTATCGCCAATCTTTAGAGTTTCTTAAGATTTTCTTTAGGGTTTCTTGGCAATGCCCTCTTACAATACACTTGTAAACCAAAAAGAGAGAGGACAGGAATATGGCAGAAAGCATTTTACAAACCAGACAGCTTACAAAGCAATACGGCCATGCTTTGGCGCTGGATCATGTGGATATGCATTTGGAAAAAGGTCAAATTTATGGACTGGTCGGCAAAAACGGAGCGGGCAAAACAACGCTGATGCGCCTGATTACGGCGCAGAGCTACCCTACAAGCGGGGAAATCGTGCTCTTTGGCCGTACAGAGCCGGATAGCGTGCGCAGGATGAGGACACGCATCGGGGCAATGATAGAAACGCCGTCGTTCTATCCGTTCATGACAGCGGAGCAGAATTTGGAGTATTACAGGATACAGAGAGGCATCGTAGGCAAAAGCTGCATCCAAGAAGCGCTGGAAATGGTGGGCCTGACGGATACACGCAAGAAAAAGTTCAAAAACTTTTCCTTGGGGATGAAACAGCGGCTGGGCTTGGCGCTGGCCGTGATGGGGCATCCGGATTTCTTGGTGCTGGATGAGCCTATCAACGGGCTGGATCCCACGGGGATCATTCAATTCAGAGAAATCCTCTTACAATTGAATCGAGAACAGAATACGACGATTCTGATTTCCAGCCATATTCTATCCGAGCTGACAAATCTGGCAACGCATTATGGATTTATAGACCATGGATGCATGCTCCAGGAGATTACGGCCAAGGAGATCGAGCAGCGTTGCCGTGAGTTTATCGAACTGACGGTGGATGATACGGCTAAAGCTGCCGTTGCGTTGGAGAGCAGGCTCAACTGCCGTGAGTTCGAAGTGTTGCCGGATAATAAGATGCGGGTGTATGCATATTTGTCCGCACCGGGCAAGGTGGCGCAGGCGCTTTCTATGGCCGGGGTTGGTTTGCTTTCCATCAATACGCATACGGCCAATCTGGAGGAATATTTCCTTTCCTTGATCGGCCAGGACAAGTAATGTAAGAGGAGGAGCAGATATGTTTAATATCATTCGCAGCGAACTATATAAAACAAGGCACCGTAAATATCCTTATATTTTAATCGGCATATTGAGTGCATTTATCTTATTCTTTGTCACCGTTACGGCGTTTCAAAATAGAGTCAACAACGCAAACATAGGGCTGGGGGACGTTTTACTGGCATGCGTTCCGCTGCTGAGCATGGGCGTCTATATGACAATACTCATCGTAGATGCGGTATTTTCTGACGAATATAAAAACCAGACGATGAAAAATACGGTGGCATTCGGCATCTCAAGAACCAGCCTATTTTTTGGCAAGCTCATTGCGGAATTGATTGTAGCAGTCATCAGCCTCATCGTTTTGCTGGCGGTACTGATCCTCAGTACGCTGATTTTGATGGGCCCGGGGGACCAGATGGTCTTGCAGGCGGCGCTTCCTATCTTTTTCCAAAGGGTCGTGCTATGCCTGCCGCTGTTTGTAGGGGCGTTGTGCGTGGCAAACTTTTTGTCCTTTACCATCAAAAGCAATGGAGTTTGCATTTCGGTATTCTTTATCATGTTTACCTTGGGCGCACAGTTCTGCAGCTGGCTGGCGCAGCTCCTGGGCCCGGTATTCTTGACCATTCGCAGTTGGCTTTTGATGCCCCAGTTCGATAGTATTGTAAAAAATACCATTGTATTTGGTGATGTGCTTGGAAAATGCTTAATCGTAGGCCTTGGCTATGCCATTGTGGCCACGGTGGTTGGCTTGGCGCTATTTCAGCGCAGAGAGATCAAATAAGGCGCGTTGAAAGGCGGAACCTTCTGGTTCCGCTTTTTGTTTATACTACGGTATGATATGATGAAAAAAAGGAGGGAATAGCATGGCATGGCTCTGGATCACGATATCCTGGATAATTACGGCGGTAAGCATTTGCATTGTCTGCCTGATCAAACGCAATATGCGGCAGGCGGCTCGCTCTATTCGCGAAATCGTGCAGACCAATACGACGCAGCAGCTGCTTTTATCTGTGCCGCAAAAGGATACAGAAGCGTTGTTTAAGGAGATCAACGGCCTGATCAGCGCCAAAAGGGAAGGAGATTTACAGCATGCGCGCAGGGAAAATGAGCTAAGGCAAGAGATTGCCAACATCACCCATGACCTCCGTACCCCGCTGACCAGCGTGCTAGGCTATTTACAGCTTATGCAGGATGATAAACTGCCTGAACAAGAAAGACAGCGCTATCTGGATATTGTGCAAAGCCGGGCGAGGGCCTTACAGGCACTCATCACAGGGCTATATGATCTATCCAGGCTGGAAGCCGGCGGCTATGTGTTACAGCGCGAGCCGATCCAGGTGCAGAGCCTTTTGTATGAATTGGCCGCAGCCTTTTATTACGATTTTCAAGAAGCGGGCATAGAACCGGATCTAGAGGGCGTGCTACAAGACATGCCGCCCATTCAAGCAGACAAGGAAGCGGTGGCTCGGGTGTATACCAATCTGTTCCAAAATGCACTCAAACATGCATCGGAAAAGTTAGTCATTACGGCCTATTGCCAGGGAACATGGCTCCATACGACGTTTTCTAACCGTGCAGAAATGTTGACAGAAGAAGATGTAGCGCATCTGTTTGACAGATTTTATACCGCAGATAAGATGAGAACCGGACGCAATACCGGCCTGGGGTTGGCCATCGTGCGCAATTTGGTGCAGCAGATGGGTGGCCGGGTATCTGCCAAGCTGTGGCAGGGTGTGCTGACAATCTATGTGGACTGGCCGCTGACCTAGAAAGCAGGCAGTGGGCAAACCATTGCTTGCGGCGGCAAACAAAGCTATGATATGATAAGACAATCTATGGGAGGTGGCAAGGATTGGAAAAGGATCATCCGACTACCATAAAAGATTTTTTTAAGCGACGCTTGATCATTTGTGGCATTGTGCTCTTGATCGGTGTGGTTTTGTTTTTGTCTGCTATGCAAATCACCAGCGCAATGATTTTTGGCGACGAGGCCATGTCGACGTATATCAGCTATACCTTATCGCAGGATACCCAGGACATCACGAGGGAAACCTTGGGACAGTATTTTTCAGATTCCCTTGTCAATAGCGGCAAGCTGGATGAGCAAAAAACCATCTATGACCAGTATTCGATTTCAAATTTTGTAGAAAGCAATGAAACCAATTGGGTATGGGCATGGCCGTGGGGTTTTTCCGCAACAGTTAAGATTCACGTTTCGGTGAAAAACCTGCAAGGCGATTATGCTGTGGAAACTGAGGAGGGAGATGAGGTACCCGCCATTCCGGCTTTTGCCAACGGTATATACAGCTTGAAACTGAGAAAGAGTGGCGGACAGTGGATCGTTACGGATATGCGCTGTATTTCCCAGGACCCGGTGGAAAGCATCGCCCCGATGCCGACTTTGGCCACGACGCCTACGCCAGAGGCCGAGCCGGAAACGCAGACAAGCCCTTCGCCCTCAGGAGAATGATGGGATATGGTGCGGAGCATAGACCAAAAATGGAACATTGGGTCTGTTGTCTTGCCGGGGCGCATGCTGCTGGCGCCGATGGCAGGGATTACAGATCAAGCGATGCGGCTCATCTGTGCACAGATGGGCTGTCATTTTTCATATACGGAAATGGTAAGCGCAAAGGGATATTTGATGAGCGCAAAGAGCGCAGAGCTTTTGCAGATCCATCCGGAGGAGCCGCCGCTTGCAGCGCAAATTTTTGGCAGCGATCCGCAAACCATGGCGGAGGCGGCCAAACGTATCCAAGACAGAGAAGACAGGCGCATCGTAATGCTGGATATCAACATGGGCTGCCCAGCTGTAAAAATCGTAAGAAACGGGGATGGGAGCGCGCTGATGCAAAATCTTCCGCTGGCGGGGCGTATCATTGAGGCAGTGGTGCGTGCTGTTGAAATGCCGGTAACGGTTAAAACAAGGATGGGGTTTTTTGAAGGCCAGAATGTGAGCGCCGCATTTGCCAAAATGGCGGAGGATTCTGGGGCGGCGGCGCTGACCATGCATGGAAGAACGAGAGAACAGGGCTATGCTGGTACGGCGAATTGGGAGGCAGTAAGGCAGGCCAAGCAGGTAGTGTCCATTCCGGTGATAGGCAACGGCGATGTAAAGAGCAAGGCGGAGGCGGAAGAGCGCATCCGAGAGACTGGGTGCGATGCGGTGATGGTAGGCCGTGCGGCCATGGGAAACCCATGGATTTTTGCAGACAAGGCGCCGACGGCGGAAGAGCAGTATGCAGTGGTACAAAGACATATTGATTTGGAAGTAGCGCTGCGTGGGGAGACCTTTGCCGTGCCGTTTTTGCGCAAGCTGATGGCGGCATATATTCACAGTGCGCCCGGCGCGGCCAAGGCGCGCGCCAGCATCAACCAGGCAGAACGGGCCGATGAACTAAAGCAGCGCATGAAAGATATCCTTTTGGGCGGATGAAAGGCCATTTTTGTAAGGAAGCACCGGGCTTTTTGAGTTGACAAAGTAGCACAAGGCCCCGTATAATAAATAGAAATTCATGGAGGGCGTCATACGCCCGTCCTTTTTATTTTGTGCTGTGCGGAAGGAGCATAAACAGACCATGGCGAATGAAACGATTTTAACCGCCGAAGGCGTACGCGAACTGGAAGAACGACTGGAGTATATGAAAACCGTAACCCGTAAGGAAATTGCGGAGCAAATCAAGGAAGCGCGCGGCTTTGGCGACTTATCCGAAAATGCAGAATATGATGAGGCGAAAAACGAGCAGAGCCGTATCGAAGGCGAAATTAAACAGCTGGAGGAGCGCCTGCGCAACGCTACCATCATCGATGAATCTGTATTGAATACAAAGACGGTGAGTATCGGCTCTACCGTGGTGGTGCAAGAGCAGGGCAACAGCGAGAAGATGACCTATGTCATCGTCGGCTCCACAGAGGCCAATCCGCTGGAGGGAAAGATCTCCAACGAATCGCCGGTAGGGCAGGCGTTGATTGGCCACAACAAGGGAGACAAAGTAGAGGTCACGACTCCGGGTGGAGCTGTAGAATATACAATCGTAAGCATTAAGAGGTGAGCAGCATGGATCAGGAAACCTTGTCCAGTCAGATGGAGCAGGATACCAGCGAACAGGAGACCATACGGCGCGAAAAATTGGCGCAGATGCGTGAAAATGGGATGGATCCGTATGCCCATACCACTTTCCCCAAAACACATCTTAGCCGGCAGATCATTGTTCATTACGACGAATTGGCAGAGAAAACCGTATCGGTGGCAGGCCGTATCATGAGCCGCCGGATTATGGGCAAAGCGTCCTTTGTTCATATCTTGGATGAACAAGGTACGATCCAGCTGTATGTACGGCGCGATGATGTGGGCGAGGATGTCTACAAGCTGTTTAAGACGCTGGACATCGGTGATATCATCGGCGTAACGGGCTTTGTATTTAAAACAAAAACGGAAGAGGTTTCTGTACATGCCCAAAGCCTGGAAGTGCTGGCAAAATCTTTGATTCCGCTGCCGGAAAAATTCCATGGCTTGAAGGATACCGATTTGCGCTATCGCCAGCGGTATGTGGATTTGATTATGAACCAGGAAGTGCGCCAGGCGTTTGTAACCCGTGCGAAGATTGTAAGCTCCATGCGCAATTTCTTGGATGAAAAAGGCTTTATGGAGGTAGAGACTCCCATCCTGCAAACCACGGCGGGAGGCGCTGCGGCGCGGCCGTTTATCACGCATCATAATACGTTGGATATCGATATGTATCTTCGCATTGCTACGGAGTTGCATCTAAAACGTTTGATTGTCGGTGGCTTTGAAAAAGTGTATGAGATCGGGCGTATTTTCCGCAACGAGGGGATGGACCCCAAACACAACCCCGAATTTACCACCATTGAGCTTTACCAGGCTTATACCGACGTCAACGGAATCATGGACCTGACCGAGGCCCTCGTGGCAAACGCGGCCAAGGTGGCGCGCGGGGAGGACAACCTGACCGTGCAGTTTGAAGGACAGACCATTGATCTAAAACCGCCGTATGCGCGCGTGAAAATGGTGGACATCGTCAAGGAAAAGACCGGTGTGGACTTTTTAAGCCTGACGGACGAAGAGGCAAGGGAAGAGGCAAGACGCCTGCACATGGAGGACATCAAAGACAGCTATTCGAGAGGACAGTGCCTGTATGCTGCCTTTGAGGAATTTGTGGAGGATACACTGATTCAGCCCACTTTCGTGCTGGATTATCCGGTAGAGGTGTCGCCGCTTGCAAAGCGCAGCAAGGGGGACAAAGCAATTACCGAGCGCTTTGAGCTGTTTGTCTGCGGACGAGAATTGGCCAACGCGTTCAGCGAGCTCAACGATCCCATGGATCAGTATGATCGGTTTATGGCACAGGCCAAGGCGCGCGCGGAAGGCGATGAGGAAGCGCATATGATGGATGACGACTTTGTTACGGCGTTGTCCTATGGTATGCCGCCTACTGGTGGTATGGGCATGGGGATCGACCGACTATGCATGCTGCTGACAGAGCAAAACAGCATCCGTGATGTCTTGTTGTTCCCCACAATGAAGCCGCTTTCGGATTGATTTCAAGAAATAATAGGGTTTTGACAGGATATTCGGCGATTTATTAGTCTAAAAATCTGCTCAAAACGCAGTTTACGACAGAATTACGACAAATGACTTTAAGAGTTTAACATGGTTATTACGACAGACAAGTGTCGTAAACATGAAAAGTCGTAAATCAAGAGTCGAAGGGCTTCATTGTAAGCACCGTCCTAAACCCCTTATAAAATGGGCGTTTCTTGATGGCTTACGATAGAAAATCCATATAATCGCAAAACAAAATCACAGGGCTTTGGCATAATGTAGCCAAAGCCCTATTTTTATATGTATAGAGACTTAGCCGCTCACTTTTTTCTGATGTAAAAGTGAGCGGCAAGAGGAGTTGCGCAGCATGATTTTGCGCATGCTGGACAAGACCAAGCCGAAGAAGGTGAAATACCTGCTGGAGGGTTGGAGCAACAACTTTTTGTGTGACATCGAGCAGGCGATCGAGTTCCACAACAGCATTGACCATCCGAACTACGGCATCCATCTGGACATCTGCAACTATATCACCCCGTTTAACATGCATGACACGACTCAGTTGATTGAGCGGGCGTTTGACGCGTATGAAGGGCGCATTGTGTCCTGCCACACCAAGGACATCGAGTGGGTGCCGGACGACCCGCTGGTGCACATGCGCGAGTGCGTTGCCGGGCAGGGAGTGCTGGATTACGATACCTATCTGAAGAAGATCGCGGCGCTGCCGTTTGACTGTACGTGCTATTGTGAGCAGCGGCCAAGCGAAGAGGATTATGTGATGAACTTTGTCAATCTGCACTATATGGCCGAGCGCAACGGGCTGAAATTCAATCGGCGAGGCGCCTGAGTCGTAATAAAGAAAACACGGCTAAGCCGTGTTTTCTTTATGTAGGGGATTGGGTACGTTGCCGTCAAGCAACCGGCAGCGCGCCCAAAATGCCAAGCGAACCCAGTACAAGGCCGATGCCCAAAATGTAAAACGTAGCCTTGAGCATGGTGCCGCCCCGTTTGAGGTAGGTGTACACGGCAAAGACGGCGGAGATGGACAGCAGCCCGGGAGCGATGGCGTCCAAAATGCCGGTTTGGATGTACATCGGGTCGGCGGCGGTGGGGATGGCCAGCGGGGTTTGCACGCTGACAAACGAGGCGGACAAGCCCCCCATCATAAACAAGCCCAGCACGCTGGCAAAGGTGATGATCTTTCGAATCTGCCCGCTTTGCAGCAAAGACAACGCGGCACGGGTGCCTGTTTGAAAGCCCAGGTGGCAAAAGTACAGCCCTTCGGCAAACTCGATCAGCCCGATGAGGAAAAAGGGTAAAATGCCCGCCCACCAATGGCCGGCTGCGGCCGCGGGAATGAAGGCGGCGGTGATCAAAGGATGGATGGTAGAGCCGTCGATGGTATCGCCGATGCCGGCCAACGGGCCCATGAGCCCTACCTTGATGCCTTGGATGGCTTCATCGGCCACGGGCAGGCCCATGGCGCGCTGTTCTTCCATGGCCAAAACTATCCCATGGATCAAAGCGCCCCAAATGCCTTCGGTGTTGAAAAAGGTCAGATGGCGGTCGATGGCCTGGGAGAAAAGCGCTGAATCGTGCCCATAGAGCTTTTTGAGCACGGGCAGCAGGCTGACGCAAAAGGCCAAGGTCTGCAGGCGCTCAAACGAGTTGCTCTGCTCACAGGCGTACCACCACAACAGATAGGTGCGGGTGACGTCTTTTTTGGTGAGAAGACGTGCCGAGGTCGTAGACGGTTCCGATGTTTCCGGCCCGTCATCGGCCAGGCTGTCCGCGCCGCTGTCGTCTTTGGCATAGTTGAAGTGCAGATACGCCAGGAACAGCCCGATCAGGGCGAGCGGAATCATGCCGACGCCGGTATACTGCGTGAGGAAAAAGCCGCCGATGAAAAAGGGCAGGAACTGCGGGCGGCCAATGACGTTGACCGTCATGGCAAAGCCCATCGCCGGCAACAGGCCGCTGACCACGGACAGGCCGTTGAGCAGCCAGGCAGGCAGCGATTGAATCAGCGAAGCGGTAAAGTCGGTACCAAAGTAGAGGATCAAGGTCATGGGCAGCCACAGCAACACGATCTTGAACAGATTGTGGTAGACCAGGCCGGCCAGATAGATGCCGCGGGTGTTGCAGGTCTTGGCATAGCCGTCGGCCATATGCACCCAGGTGGCAGCCACGATACGACGCACGGTGTGCAGCTGTGCCATGAGAAGCCCTACCGGAACGGCCAGCGCGACGGCGGCTTCCATGGGCAGGCCGGAGGACAGGACGGCGGCGGTGGGGATGATGCCGGCAGCGGCCTTGTCCACAGCCGCGGTGCCGCCGGCGCCCAAAAACGCCAGATACATCGGTTGGATGTAAGCGCCTACGATCATGGCCTGCGGCACATTGCCGAACAGCAGGCCGACAAAGACGGACAAAAACAGCGGGTCCATCATTTGCCAGTAAAAAGTATACATCATTTCTATGTTGGCCAGCCAATACAGGCCGCCCAGGAGGAGCGCTTGCCAGAAATCCATACAAAATACCTCCTTTGAAGGACTGGGTCAGGTCTTGGGGCCCGAAGCAAAAAAAGGTTACAGATGGTATACCACGTAACATAAATGTAACAAATTTGCGCCTACAAGAGAACGTATAGAGCGGGGTGAACAAAGATTTGCAAATTTTGAAAATTTTTGTCGATACGCGAAAACATCAGAAAAAAGTCGAAAGGAGGTTTGGGAAAAAATTTGCAGGTTTTGACGACGCTATTACAGGCCGGCTCCGTTACAGTGAAAGCCGCGGCCTTAAGACAGAGAACATAAAAAAGGAAGGCAAAAGCCTTCCTTTTTTATGCTTTTCTTAGTTGCGGGAGCGTCCTTGGAAAATCACGGCAAGGATACCAGCGCCGGTGTGTGATCCTACCACAGGGCCGAGCTCCACAATTTCCAGCTTTGTGACGCCAAGCTCTTGCTCAATCATGGCTTTTAGACGGATTGCGTCTTCCAAGCAATCGCCATGCACAATATAAACGGTTTGGTCATTTAGGTTTTCTGCTCGCTCTGAAAGCTTTTGTACCAAATAACGCATGCCCTTTTTGCGGCCGTTGATCTTAGCCATGGGAATGAGCGCACCGTTTTCATCTACATGCAGCACAGGCTTAATATTCAACATTTTACCAAAAGTAGCAGCTGCGCCGGAAATACGTCCGCCACGGCGCAGATGGTCTAGGCTATCCACCATAAACCATAGCTCTATGGTTTGAATATAGGGAGGCAGGGCTTGGGCGATCTCCTCTGCCGAAGCACCGCGCTCTTTCATTTTCACAGCATAGTCTACCACCATGCCTTGGCCGATGGTAGCCGAACGGCTGTCCACGACATAAAAGTGCTGACCAGGGAAACGCTGCTCCAATTCCGCTATGCAGGATACCGCGAACTGATAGGTAGAGGTAAGGGCGGAAGAAAAACATACATACAGCACATCCGCCCCCTGCTCCATCAAAGGCACCACGGTCTGCATGATGGTCGCATAATTGATATTGGTCGTCGTCGGCAAAGCGCCCTGACGTACCGCTTGATAAAATGCAGTTAGATCCGTCTCTCCGGGTACGTCGGTATGCGGCGTATCCTCTAGGATATAGGTAAACGGCATGCATTCTACTTGGTGATCTTTATAATATTGGGCTGGCAAATCAGCGGTGGAATCCGTAATCAGATGAAAAGGGTTCATATATAACCTCCGAGAAAAATATACTATACAATATATCAAAAATTGCATAAATTGCAAGGGAGTTAGACAAAACAAAGGGGGAAGCCCTTGACAAAACGAGACGTTTCCCCGTACATTAAAAAGAAATAGCACCGCTATTTCCTTATGTTCGGCATGATGCCGGGCGGAGGAGAAAACCATATCAATTCGCCAAGGAGGCATTGCAATGTATCTGGTTTCCAAACGAGCGGCCCAAGTGGCTGGTTCGCTGACGTTGGCCATCGACGGCAAAGCAAAGACCATGAAACAGCAGGGCATAGACGTCGTAAGCTTTGGGGCGGGAGAACCTGATTTTGACACCCCTCTGCCAATCCGCCAGGCGGCTGTACGCGCTATGGAGCAGGGACAGACTCGATATACGCCGGCGCGGGGTACGCTAGCGCTGCGCCAAGCCATTTGTGAAAAGCTGGAGCGCAGGAACCATCTTTCCTATACGCCGGAAGAGATTGTGGTAACCAACGGCGCAAAGCAGGCGTTACACGATGCGTTTTGTACTGTTTTGGAGGAGGATGACGAGGTCATTCTCATGACCCCGTGCTGGGTAAGCTATACTGAGCTGATCCGCATGGCAGGCGGTGTACCGGTACTGGTGGAACGTAGGCAGGAAGATGGCTTCGCGCTGGATATAGAAGCGCTGGAATTGGCAGTAACGGAAAAAACAAGGGCAATTTTGGTCAATTCGCCGGACAATCCATGCGGTGGCGTGTTTGCAAGAGAGGAACTGGAAGCGCTGGCGGATCTTGCTATTCGGCATGATCTTATCGTAATCAGCGATGAAATCTATGAGGAGTTTATCTATGAGGGGGAAAAGCCACCCTCCATCGCGGCAGTGCGTCCTGAGATGAAAGAGCGCACTGTGCTTATCAACGGCGTATCCAAAAGCTACGCGATGACGGGATGGCGCATTGGTTATTTAGCCTGCCCCAAGAAATTGGCGACGGCGATTTCCAATTGGCAGAGCCACGCTACAGGGAATCCCAACAGCATAGCCCAGGCAGCGGCGCTGGAAGCGATTTCCGGTCCACAGGATTGTGTTATGCAAATGGTAGCGGAATTCAAAAAACGCCGCGATGAGATGGTACGGCGTATTCGGGAGATCCCTCGGCTATCTTGTAACCAGCCGAACGGAGCTTTTTATGTGATGGCGGATATTTCCAAAACTTTTGGGAAAAAGAGTCAAGGGAAAGAAATTACGGACAGTATGAGTTTTGCTGAGGCGCTGCTGGAGCAAAAGGCAGTAGCGGTCGTGCCGGGTGCAGGCTTTTTTGCAGATGATATGATACGTTTGAGCTATGCGCTGTCCATGGAAGATCTGGTCAAGGGGCTGGATCGCTTGAAAGAATTTGTAGAAGGATTAGAGAACTAAACGACCCTGCGGGGATACATAAGAAAAAACGCTGGTAAGTGAAAACTGAGAGCGAAAGGAGGCTGCGCCATGTTGGAATTAGGAAAAATGAACGTATTGGAAGAAAACGAATACGAATATGAGCTGCAAGACGTCGCGGAACCAAATCTGTATAGGGAATTGTACGAGTATGATACCATCCCCAAAATCTCTTTTAACCATCGGTTGGTACCGCAGAAAATGCCGGATAAGATATGGATTACAGATACGACGTTTCGAGATGGCCAACAGGCGTGCTCTCCGTTTACCGTAAAGCAAATTGTAGCTGTGTTCAAAATGCTGAGTCGGCTTTCCGGCCCAAAGGGCATCGTTCGGCAGAGCGAATTTTTCCTCTATACGGAAAAGGACAGGGCGGCGGTGCGGGCTTGTCAAGAGTTGGGGCTGGAGTTTCCGGAGATCACAACCTGGATCCGGGCCAATGAAAACGACTTTGACTTGGTCAAGCAGATGGGCGTAAAGGAAACGGGTATTTTGGTTTCCTGCTCAGATTATCATATTTTTAAGAAAATGGGGCTGACGCGTCGCCAGGCGGCGGATAAATATCTCGGCATTGTCAAAGAATGCTTATCCTATGGCATTGTGCCAAGGTGCCATTTGGAAGATGCCACGCGCGCTGATGTATACGGCTATGTGATCCCCTTTGCCACAGAGCTGATGAAGCTATCCAAGGAAAGCGGGATTCCCATCAAGGTGCGTATTTGTGATACGATGGGCTTTGGCGTTCCGTATACGGGCGCTTCGCTGCCCAGAAGCGTGCCGGGACTTATCTATGGCTTGAACCATTATGCACAGGTGCCGAGCGAGCAGATCGAGTGGCATGGGCATAATGATTTTTATAAGGTGGTTGCCAATGCAGGGATGGCCTGGCTTTACGGCGCCAGCGGCGTAAACTGCGCCATGCTTGGCATCGGCGAACGCACGGGCAACTGCCCGCTGGAGGCCATGGCCATCGAGTATGCTTCGCTTAGAGGGACAACGGATGGGATGGATTTGACGGCCATCACAGACATTGCCAGATATTTTAGCGAAGAGATGAATATTCCGGTGCCTCCGCGTACGCCGTTTGTGGGAAAATGGTTCAACACCACCCGGGCGGGCATTCATGCGGACGGCCTGATGAAAGATGAAGAGATCTACAATATATTCAATACGGAAAAAATATTGAATCGCCCGGCTATGGTAGCGGTGGATTCTACCAGCGGCGTAGCGGGTGTGGCTCACTGGCTCAACGGAATGTTTGGCTTAAAGGGCGAAGATGCGCTGGATAAGAAGCATCCTGCGGTGGTGGAGATGCGTAAGCGCATTGATGAGATGTATGCAGAAGGGCGGAATTCCGTGATGACAGAGGAGGAGCTTTTGCTTCTTTTGGAGGAATGCGCACCGGAATTGTATCGAGAATTGACGAATTTATAAAAACCTGCAAAGCGAGGGGGGAATTCCCCTCGCTTTTTACATTCAGAGGGTAGAAAAACAGGGGTGGTTGTATTATAATACAAGTGAACCACCAAACTCTTATGGAGGTGTAAAAATGATTGGATTTGTTTGTGGAGTCAAAGGCTCCGGGAAGACCAAAAAGATGGTAGAGATGGCCAATGCCATTGTGAGAGATGCGCTGGGCAAGGTCGTGTTTGTAGACGACAATACCCGCCATATGTTTGACTTAAAACACAGCATCCGCCTGGTAACGACCGATGATTTTGCGCTGAATAACCATGACGCCATTTATGGGTTTTTGGCCGGTCTGATCGCAGGCGATTTTGATATCCATACCATTTTCGTGGACAGCTTTTTGCGTATGACAAATAGCACTGTCCAGGAGATCGAGCCGTTGGTAAAACGGCTAGAGTCCCTCATGGAACAGAATAATGTGCGCCTGATCCTTTCGATCTCGGCGGACATCAAGGATGTTCCGGACTATATTAAGGAAAAGGCGATTGATTGACGATGATGTCTTTAGTATCTACGCGTACAGCGGCCACCGCTTCTCCGTTTGAAGCGGTACTCTGTGGGCTGGCACCAGACGGCGGGCTTTATGTGCCCGCCTCTTTGCCAACATGGACCCTTTCACAGATTCAGGACTTAGTGGGGTTGCCCTATGAAAAGGCGGCAGCTCTGATTTTGCATGGTTTTTTTGACGAGGTTTCGCAGGAAAAGATGGAAGCGTTATGCGCCGAAGCCTACGCTTCATTTTCCGACGAACGCAGGGTGCCTGTCTCCTCAATAGAGCCGGGGTTATTTGCGATGGAGCTATACCATGGTCCCACCTTGGCGTTTAAGGATGTAGCGTTGCAACTGCTGCCGCTGTTGATGGCATATAGCGCAAAAGCAACAGGACAAAAAGAAAAATCCTTGATCCTGGTAGCCACGAGCGGGGATACGGGCAAGGCCGCCCTGGAGGGGTTTGCGGACAAGCCCGATACCGCCATCGTAGTGTGTTATCCCAACAACGGGGTATCCCCAGCACAAAAGCTGCAGATGGTAACGCAAAAGGGCGGCAATGTATGTGTTACGGCAGTGGAAGGCAATTTTGATGACTGCCAAAATGGTGTAAAACGCTTAATGGGTGATCCAGATTTTCACGAAATGGTACGCCAAAACGGATATACCATTACCAGCGCCAATTCCATCAACTTCGGACGTTTGGTGCCGCAGATTGCCTATTATTTTACAAGCTATGCACAGCTGCTGGAGCAAGGGGCCATTGCGCTGGGAGAGGCTGTCGACTTCATCGTGCCGACAGGCAACTTTGGCGATATTTTGGCGGGCTGGTATGCAAAAAAAATGGGTCTGCCCGTAGGCACCTTAATTTGCGCGAGCAATAAGAACAATGTGCTGAGCCGTTTTTTTGAAACAGGAACCTACGATTGTGGCGGGGAACTGTATAAAACCACATCTCCCAGCATGGATATTCTGATTTCTTCCAATCTGGAGCGTCTGCTGTTTGAGCTGACCGGGCAAAACCCGGCACCCATTCAGGCATGGATGGAGCAGCGCACGGCGGAAAAGAAATTTACTGTGGATGAAAAGACAATGGAGAAAGCGCGCCAAGATTTCTTTGCGGCTTGGGCGGATGACCAAGCGGCCAGTGAAGCGATCGGCACGGTATTCCATGCGCAGCATGTTTTGCTAGACCCACACAGCGCGGTAGGATACTGTGCGTATCAGCAGTACAAAAAAACGAAGGATACAAAGCGCAAGGCGGTTTTGCTTTGTACGGCAAGTCCGTATAAATTTGCCGCTACCGTGCTGGAAGCCTTGGGCCGGAAGGCGGAAGGACAGGAACAGACGGCCAGGGCATTGGAAAAGGCGACGGGCAAGCCTGTGCCGCAGGCCATTCTCGATTTGTTTTCCGCAGAGCAGAGACATTTTAGCTGCGTAGAGCCAAAAGAACTGGATGCCCTGGTGGAAAGCTTTTTGAAGCAGTCATGACGGTTGTGTGTTTGCAAATCACCGCGTACCTGGCGCATAGCAGTTCACTGAAGGATAAGCGTAGTGCCGTTAAGCGGCTATGTGCACAGCTTCGGCGCGAGTATGGGGCTTCGGTATGCGAGGATGGTTTGCAAGACAATAGACAATGGATGCAGCTTGGAATGGCGATGGCGTGTGCCGATATGCCGACAGCACAGCGTATGATGCAGCGTGTGGAAATGCATTTGTATGAGGAGCCGGTGCTGTCTCGGCAGGAAATCAAAAGTGAAATTTACTAGATAAGGAATGGGCGGATCAATGGAGAAGAAAAAGGTAGTTTACAGCGGCATACAGCCTTCTGGCATGCTGACGCTGGGCAATTATGTGGGCGCGGTGCGCAACTGGGGCAAAATGCAGGAGGAGTTTGACTGTATCTACTGCGTTGTGAATATGCATGCGATCACGGTACGGCAGGAGCCTGCTGTGCTGCGCAGAAGGACGCTGGAAACCTATGCGTTGTTGATGGCTTGCGGCATTGACCCGGCAAAATCCATCCTATATGTGCAAAGCCATGTGCCAGAGCATGCCCAGCTATCCTGGGCGCTGAACTGCTATACCTATATGGGTGAGTTAAACCGCATGACACAGTTTAAGGATAAGTCTGAAAAGCATCCGGATAACATCAATGCGGGGCTGTTTGATTATCCCGTACTGATGGCGGCGGATATTCTGTTATACCAGGCAGATCTGGTGCCGGTAGGGGCAGATCAAAAACAGCATTTGGAGATTACACGGGATATTGCAGAGCGGTTCAACAACTTATATGGAGAGGTATTTACAGTGCCGGATGGGTATATTCCCAAGGTGGGCGCGCGTATCATGAGCTTACAAGAGCCGGAACGAAAGATGAGCAAGTCCGACGAGAATGAAAACGGCTATATTGCACTGTTAGACCCACCGGATGTCATTACGCGTAAGATCAAGCGGGCCGTTACCGATTCGGATACGGAAAACGCCATTCGTGTGGCGCCGGAGAAGCCGGGCGTAAGCAACCTGATCGGGATCTATTCGGTCTTGACGGAGAAAACTACCCAGCAGGTGGAAGAGGAATTTGCCGGTAAGGGATATGGCGCGTTCAAGCCTGCTGTGGCGGAGGCCGTAGTGGAGACATTAAAACCCATTCAGGATAGATATCAGGCGTATTTATCGGATAAAGCGCAGCTGGAGGCGCTCATGAAGGATGGTGCGGAGAAAGCGGCCGCGATTGCAAGACGTACGCTGCGCAAGGTGTATAAGAAAATCGGCTTTTATCAAATCTAAAATTCAATAGGAGCGTGGTTGGCATGGATCTTGGTCTATCGGGCAAGATAGCGATTGTAACTGGTGGCGCAAAAGGCATTGGAGCAGGCATTTGCCGATGCCTGGTGCAGGAGGGAGCCACGGTGGTGGTCAATACCCATTCCAACGACGAAATGAGCCAAGCGTTTTGCGCAGAGCTGGCGGAAGTGGGCAATGTGCTGGCCATACAGGGTGATGTTAGCAAAGAAGACGATGTTTCGGCCATTTTCAAAAGCGCTGTGGATGCATTTGGCAGGATAGACATACTCGTCAACAACGCAGGGGTAACCGATGGGTATCCCATTGATAAAATGACGCTTGCACAATGGCGCAGGGTTGTGGATACCAATTTAACGGGCACATTTTTGATGTGCCGGGAAATGGTGCGCCTATGTAGAAAAACAAAGAAAGGCGGAGCCATCGTAAACATCCTATCCAAAGCGGCGGTATCCTCCACCACAAAGGGGAGGACGGCCTACAATGCCAGCAAGGCGGGCGGATTGGGATTTACCAAAGCCTTGGCAGGCGAGGTCATCGGCGATGGAATTCGTGTCAATGGCGTGTTGCCGGGATTTGTGAGAAACAGCCGGACTGATAAGCTATTTGAAACGGATTTTGAGGCCATGGAGATCAAAAGAAAACGTTTGCCAACACAGCAATTTGGTATGCCGGAAGATATCGGCGTGATGGTTGCCATGCTGGCCAGCGAAAAATGCAAGCTAGCCATTGGCAGTATCGTCGATATGACGGGCGGATTGTTGCTATAAAATAGAGGCAAAGGACCATAGGAACCTCCTATGGCCCTTTTTTCTTTGCTGGAACATGGCAGCAAAACGACAATCCAATGGTTCTATAAGAAAACACCGGCTTTAGTGGAAAATTCAAAACGAGCATGATACAATATATTTTCAGGAGGTGTGCCGTGTTTGGGTATATATCACCGATAGAATCGGAGATGGGGCCAGAAGACCGGGCCACCTTCCGCGCCTTTTATTGTGGGACATGCAAGCAGATGGGGTGGCCGGCCCGCATGGCGTTGAGCTATGAATGCGCTTTTTTAGCCGCGGTGCGTTCTAGTTGTGGCCAGGCACAGCCGATTTGCACGAAACGATGCCCGGTAAAACCTTATAAAAAGGTAGAAATGATTTTATCCGAAGAAACGTGCTATGCAGCCGATATCAATACGTTGCTGGCCTATTATGATCTATGTGATAAAATCGACGATGGAGCAGGGCGCGCGATGCGCATTCTGCGGCGTGCATTTAAGCCAAAGGTAAAGAAGATCCGGAAAAGAATGCCGCAAATCGACAGCGCCATCCGTCATCAGCTGTCAAAGCTGGAAGCGCTGCAAAAGGCAAATAGCGAAGATGTAGATGCAGCGGCGGATACCTTTGCCGCGCTGTTGCAAACAATAGCGGCGCCTGGGGCGGATAGAAAAGGGCCGCTGGGCCGGTTTTTTTATAACATTGGCCGCTGGATCTATTTGCAGGATGCAATGAATGATTTTGAACAGGATATCTTTGAAAAGCAGTATAATGTTTTGGTAAACCGATACCATGACCTTGCAGATGCACAGGAAGCAATGGAGTTTTCGCTTTGGCACACTTTGGGCGAAGCGGATCTTTGCATTGAACAGCTGAATCCCGGTGCACAGTCTGCAGGAATCATAGAACATATGCTAGTTTGTGCGCTGCCGGAAAAGACGCAGGCGGCCTTGGATAGAGGAGGAGAAAACGCTGAACCCGTATGATGTACTGGGCGTAAAACCAGGGGCTAGTGAAGAGGAAATTAAAAAAGCGTATCGGAGCTTGGTAAAAAAATGGCATCCGGACCAATATCAAAATACGCCGAAGCATGATGAAGCGGTGGAGAAAATGAAAGAGATCAACGCCGCGTATGATATGCTGACAGGCAAAAACGCAACGCCAAATTTTGGCCAGCAGGGCGGCGCCGGCTATGGAGGAGGTTATGGCCAGCAGGGCTATGCCGGGCAGGGACAGAATGCAACTAAGGAGCAGGTCTTCCAGTATGTGCGTATGCTGTTGCAAATGGGGGACTGGCGACGCGCAGAGATGTTCTTGACGCAGGTACAGGAACGCACGGCAGAATGGCATTTTTTGATGGGTATGATCTTTTGGCAAAGCGGGCGGTATGATAGCGCGCGCATCCATCTGACCCAGGCCGTGCAGATGGATCCTTCCAATGCAGAGTATCGGCAAAACAAAGAGCAGTTTGAAAAAAGAGGAACGCAATTCCGCGGTGGACGGCGCAGGGCGGTCACAAACCAGGATATTTTCTGTTGCAGCACGCTGTGTGCGCTCAGCTCGGTATCTATGTGCCGTGGCGGTGGGTTGCCCTGCATGTTTTTTCCGTTCTATTGTTAGGCCAAAGGGGAGAGGAGTCGCGTAGCTGTATGGGAATTCAAAAAAGGCAGGCAAAGGGCGGCAGATATATTGCACTTGCCTGTATGTTTGGCATGATGATATGCTTATTCTTATATGTTTCGGTGTTGATGCCGCGCTTTATGACGATCATTATGCTGTTTTTGGCTAGCTCGTTGCTGGGCTGTCTTGTCGTGGAGGGGGAATTTGGCAAAGCCTTTTGGGTATATGTGGCAACAAGCGTGTTTGGCTTGTTTATGGTAGGGGGCATCTATGGGATGATGCCGTACTTCTTGTTTTGTGGCTGGTACCCGATTTTAAAATTTGCCTTGGAAGAATCTAGAGATAAGATCATCGTATTTGCCATCAAAATGATGCTGTTTAATTTGTTGATGGCGCTGGCAGTTTTTTTGGCGCCGCAACCTGTATTTACCCCTTATGCTACAAATTTGCCAGCCTGGTTGATGGCGCTGATCTTCAATGCATTCTTTCTGCTCTATGATGGATGGAGCTCCTTGGTAGCGTTGGTATATGCCAATCATATCAGGCAACACTTATTATAAAACGATTGAAAAACGCCGTACCAAGGCGTTTTTTTATTACGATCTTGACAAAAAATAAGACAAATAATAATATCAGTATAAATAAATGTATTGTTGTTGGGTGGGAGGAATCAACCATGGAGGCCAATTCGGAAAGCAGGGTATACGAGCAGGAGACCATGCAGCATAGCGATGTAGAAGCGTCTGTACAGGATACAGTAGAACCTGTGCGCAAGATGAGCCAAATGCGTCAGCTGGTCATGGACTATGGGACAAGCCAGCAGGCCGCACAGTTTTTTAAGACGTTTGCGGACGGTACCAGGCTACGGCTTTTGCAGGCGTTGAGCGTTCGGGAGATGTGCGTTACGGATTTATGCCACTTGTTGGAAATGTCCCAGCCTGCGGTATCCAACCACCTGCGTGTGTTGAATAACCAGCGCATTGTAAAATCCAGACGCAGCGGGAAAAATATTTTTTATTCTTTGGACGGGTGGCATATCAACGCCATCATTGGAATGGCGATGGAATATTTGTCTATGAATGGGACGCAGATCTGGTAATGCATAGAGCTGTTTGCATATTCTATCCCCCTCGCCTATAATAGGGCATAACTACCGGAAAGGAGTGTGTTGGCATTTGACCGATACAGTCATAAGCATTGTGACCGACATATCCAGGTTCTGGTTTTTGTTGATTACGCTTTATATTTTGATACGATTGATTGATAATTCCTTGACGGAATATTCCTTTCGGAAGGAAATGCTCAACTATGGGCCGGGCCAAATCTTTGGAGAATTGGTCGTTCAGCAGAAAACATCTAAAAACCGGCTAAAACCGCCTACGCAGCGCTTTGGCTTAAAATGGGAAAATACCATCGGAAGCCATCGGCTCTGCGATGTATGCGTTTCCGATGATACGGTTGCCAAGCGCCATGCCGTATTGTATATGGCAAGAGGGCAGGCGTACATTTCTCCTTTGGGGCATGCAGAGGTCATGATAAACGGGAAACCGGCGGAAAAAGGGGAAGAGGTCTATGATGGCGACGTATTGACGCTTGGTAATACGAGCCTTAGGCTGAATCTTTATACGGAGGAGGCGTAAGATGTCTAGAAATCGCAGAAGGAGACCTAGCTTAACCAGCGTGGTCTTTATGATGATTTTGTTCGATATCAGCGCCTTTGCCATCTTGATCATGAATAGCGAGACATTTGACCCGCTCTCCCTGGTTGCCATGGCGGCCACGGTGCTGCTGCTGATTTTTCAGTATTTTATTCTGTCGGTATTTTTCCCCAACTGTGATCGAACAGTATTGGTTATCGCCAATTTTTTGGTGTCGGTGGGGCTGATCATTCAATTCCGCATATCTCCCAGCGTAGCGATGAAGCAGCTGGTTTGGATCGGCATTGGCATGGTCTGTATGATCGTGACGACGCTGGCCATTCGCCGTTCCAAGATCTGGCCGACGCTGTGGAAGGCCCTTATCGTATTGAGCGTGCTGTTTTTGGCTTCGGCGGTCGTGCTTGGCTCTGAAAAGTTTGGCGCCAGCAACTGGATCAACCTGGGGCCCTTTTCTTTCCAGCCCTCGGAGTTTGTGAAAATCATGCTGATTTTTGTGCTGGCTGCCTTGTTGGGTCGTGAAAGAAACATGAAGACCATGATTTTGGCGGCCTGCTATGTAGGCGCTTGCCTGCTGCTTTTGCTGCTGCAAAAGGACTTGGGCGCAGCGCTGCTATATGCTGGTACCGCCATCATCATGCTGTATATTGCCACGGGCAGCAAACTGCTGGTAGCAGGCTCGGCTGCTGTGGGGGCAGGAGGCGCTTTTGTGGCATATAAGATGTTTTCTCATGTGCGCGTGCGCGTAGCGCTGTGGGAAAATCCTTGGGCAATGTATGAAAAGCAAGGCTATCAGGTTGTGCAGGGGCTTATTGCCATTGCAAGCGGCGGCCTGTTTGGCCTAGGGCTGATGCAGGGAGCGCCAAAGTCTATCCCTGCGGCGCATACGGACTATATCTTTGCGGTGATTTGCTCTGAATTTGGTATCTTATTTGGGCTGGCGCTATTGGTATTCTATTTGATTTTCATCATCAGGGGGGCCATCATTGCGATGGACTGTCGCAACAGTTTCGATGCCCTGGTGGCCATTGGCTGCGTATCTATGCTGGCATTGCAAAGCTTTATCATCATAGGCGGGGTCACAAAATTCATTCCGCTGACGGGCATTACAATGCCGTTTGTGTCCTATGGCGGTAGCAGTATTTTGTCTTGCTTTTTCATACTGGGCATACTTGAGGGGCTTGCGGTGAAAAACGGAGATGCGGACGAGGTAGAGTTTGCAGAATGGAACGAGCAACAGGAAGCCTGGGAAGATGACTATTACGATGAAGATGAGTACGACTACGACGGCTATGAAAACGATTATGGCTATGAAGAAGAGCCCTATTATGAGGAGCGCTCCTATACCAGCAGGCGCAATAGACAGACAGAGCCGGAGCCGATGACCAGACGAGAGGCCAAACGCCAAGCCAAGCAGGCCAAGGCACAGGCAAAGGAGGATTATAAGCAAGCCAAGCAGCGCGCCAAAGAGCAAGCGAAACGGAGAAATCGGAGGCCGAGCAGATGAAGGAGTTAAGAGGACATATTCGGTCCGTGCTCATCGGATTCATCGTATTGTTCCTCATTTTGGGAGCATACATCGGATACAGCGTTACCACAAACGGAACCAGATGGTTTGTATCGTCCTATAACCCTGTATTGAAGCAGCAAAAGGAGAATGTAAAGGCTGGTTCTATTTTGGATCGTAACTATGTGGTGCTGGCGGAAAGCGACGATGACGGTGACCGTATCTACAATAAGGACGCTACCGTGCGCAAGGCAATGAGCCATACAGTGGGTGATCCCTATGGCATCGCCTCGGCCGGCATCGAATCCTTTCATGCAAAGTACCTACTGGGCTTTTCCGGCAATATCTTTGAACGGATCTATCAATCCATCACGATGGATAAGCGCATCGGAGATAATGTCGTCTGTACGGTAGATAGCAAGCTGGCTTCGTATATCTACAATAAGATGGGCGATAGAAGCGGCGCCGTGGTGGTGATGAATTATAAAACCGGGGAGATTCTGGCTTCAGTGTCTACGCCGGGGTTTGATCCCAAAACCATCAAAGAGCCTTCGGAAGACGATGCGGGAAGCCAGCTGGTAAATCGGGCGACGATGGGCAGATATACGCCTGGCTCTGTATTCAAGCTGGTAACGGCGGCAGCTGTGCTGGAATATAAACCAGAGCTTGCCAGCAAAACATATACCTGCACGGGTGAAGTCGATTACGGAGAGGACGGCAGGGTAACCTGCTCTGGCGGCGCTGTGCACGGAGAACTGGATCTCAATGGGGCTGTTACGAAATCCTGTAACTGTGTTTTTGCACAGATTGCCCAAGACCTTGGTCGGAACAATTTGAAAAAAATGGCGGAAAAGCTGGGATACAACGAGGATTTTCTCTTTGATGATCTGATGATCTATCAATCCAGCTATGACGTTAGCGACGCCCGGGATATCGATTATGCTTGGTCTTCCGTAGGACAGTATAAGGATACGGCTAGCCCCATGCACGTTTGCATGATTACATCGGCCATTGCCAACGATGGCGTGATGATGGAGCCAAAGCTCATCAAGAGCGTGATGAACTATCGCAACTTTGAATATATCAAAATGACCAGCAATACCTACCGCCGCTGCATGAGCCAGCAAACGGCAGAGCAGCTACAGGAGATGATGGTCAACGTCGTAAAAAACGGAACAGGGAAATCTGCCGCCGTTAAGGGCGTTACGGTGGCAGGGAAAACCGGTACAGCAGAGGTATCGGACAATAAGGAGACCAAGCCGCATGCATGGTTTACTGGCTTTATCCAGGACGAGGAGTATCCATACGCCATCGTTGTCATGATTGAAAACGCGGGCGGCGGTGGCAGCCAGGCAGCCCCTATTGCGGCCTCTGTATTGAAAAAAACCATGGAGCTGATCAAATAGGATGAATGATAGGATCGAGGCGATCTTAAAAACACTGCCGGATCATCCCGGCGTATATCTAATGAAAGATAAGGACGGGGAAATCATTTACGTCGGCAAGGCCATCTCGCTGAAAAATAGGGTGCGCCAATACTTTCATTCCCATAAAAACCATAGCAGTAAGGTGATTGCTATGGTGCGTAAGATAGAGGATATACAATATATTTTGGTGGATAGCGAGATGGAAGCGCTGATCCTGGAATGCAATCTCATCAAAAAATACCGGCCGCATTATAACATCCTGATGAAGGACGATAAGCAATACCCTTATATGCGCATCGACTTTTCCGACCCGTTTGCACGGGTGGAGGTCGTGCGCAAGGTGGAAAACGATGGCGCCAAATACTATGGGCCTTTTTTAAGCGCCGTGGCGCTTACCGACGTATTGGATGCCGTGGCGAAAAACTTTCCGCTGCGCACCTGTAAAAAGGATATAGCAAAGGCGAGGGCCAGGCATGAGCGCCCTTGCTTAAATTATCAAATCGGCCGGTGCTCTGCGCCGTGCGCAGGCAAGATCTCCGAAGAGGAGTACGGGGTGCTGCTGGAACAGGTAAGCGCCTTTTTGCAGGGAAAATACGATACCCTGTTGAAAGAATTGAAAGCGGAGATGGAAAAATGCGCAGAGCGGATGGAATATGAGCAGGCCGCCATTTGGAGGGATCGCATCCGCAATGTAGAACGCGTGATCCAGCGTCAGAAAGCGGCAGAAACCAATTTGTCCGAACGAGATGTGCTCGCCATCAAGCGCTTGGAGGGTGATGCCATGGTGCAGTGCTTTGGCGTACGCGATGGCAAGCTTTCCCAAAGCCGCCAGTTCCTTTGGGAGGATGTGGATCAGGAAACGGACGCTGAGATTTTGTTGGCGTTTGTAAAGCAATATTACGAAAGGCAAACGCACATCCCTAGGGAAATTTTGCTGCCCTTCACGTTGGAAGAACAAGAACTTGTGCAGCAATATCTGTCCGGGCTACGGGGCCATAAGGTACAGCTATTGGTGCCGCAGCGCGGCGAGAAAAAACATTTGGTGGAATTGGCAGAGCAAAATGCGGCGGAAGGCCTAGAGAAGCGTAAGCTGCGCCGCGAGCATCAATATATGCGCCACGAGGGTGCCGTCAAACTGTTGGCAGAGGAACTGGGACTATCCCGCATGCCGCACCGCATGGAGTGCTTTGATATCTCGCATACCCAGGGCGTGGACAACGTGGCCAGCATGGTGGTATGCATCGATGGAAAACCGGCTCGTAAGGAGTATCGTCGCTTTAAGACAAAAACAGTGGAGGGCGCAGACGACTTTAAGAGTATGAACGAGGTGGTAAAACGCCGGTTGCTGCGCTCCATGGAGCCGGATGAAGCTTCGCAAAAGGCCTTTGGCAATTTGCCAGATCTCATGGTTATCGACGGCGGCAGGGGGCAGCTCAACGCGGCGCTGCGGGCCATGGATGAGGTAGGCTTGCACATTCCTACCATCGGGTTGGCCAAGCAGCTGGAGGAGGTGTATGTTCCGGAGCGGGATGAAACCGTGATGCTGGATCGAAAATCTCCGGCATTGCACGTTTTACAGCGCATTCGCGATGAAGCGCATCGGTTTGCCATAACATACCACCGTTCGTTGCGCGCTTCGCACGAACTGACAAGCGCGCTGGATGAAATTCCTGGCATTGGGCCAAAGCGCCGCCGCCAGCTTTTGATGCAGTATAAGACCATCGACCAGATCAAGCAGGCCAGCTTAGAGGATCTGTTGGCGGTGGAGGGCATGAACCATGCCAGTGCAGAGGCTGTATACACGTGGGCGCATAAGGATGGACAAACCACGGACGGCCACAGTATAATGAACAAAAATGCAGCGCAGCAGGCGCAGCGTTAAATCGCGTCTGTGTGTTTGGTAGGAGGAAAATGTACGATGCAGTATAAGTTGTTGGCATTGGATATCGACGGAACCCTGGTAAATTCTGAGGGCAAGATTACGCCGCGGGTCAAACAGGCCATTCGGCAGGCAGTAGACGCGGGTTGCCATGTGATGCTCGCTACCGGCCGCTTTTATCGCGGGATGATCAAGATTCAGGAAGAGCTTGGGCTGACGGTGCCGTGCATGGTCTATGGCGGTGCGCAGATCGTGGACAACGGCAAACGCTTGTATGAAGTATCCATTGATCCTGAAACAACTTATGAGTGCATGCAGTGGGCCAATGAAATGGGTTTGTATGTGCAGACCTATGAGGGAGACAATTACTTTTTTGAAAAACATACGCCGTACAGCGACCTATATGCAAAGGGCATTGGCATAGAGGGGGAGGAAATGCCGGGTATGACGAGCCGGAAGGATCTAGCTTCGCCGAAGATCCTCGGCATTGATGAGCCGGACCGTATCCGAGAATTGCAGGATATTGCAAGGGAGAAATTTGCCGGGCGTTTGCAGGTGGCCATTTCCAAACCCAGGTATTTGGAAATTACCAATCCAAAGGTAAACAAGGGCATTGCGTTGGAATTTTTATGTAAGCATTATGGCTTGAAACCGGAAAACTGCATCGCCATGGGGGATGGCACCATCGATGCGCCGATGATCGAATATGCCGGCCTGGGCGTTGCAATGGAAAATGCGGATGATATGACCAAATCCGTGGCAAACTTGATTTGTCCTAGCAACGATGAGGATGGGGTTGCTTACATTATAGATAAGTATATCCTAGGAGGCGAAACAGCGTGAAAGCCAAAGACAAGGGCGTAAATGTACAGACCTTTGCCAAGTATACGCATATGCAGGTGGCGTATGCCGGCAGGGACTGGTTCAACGTGCATACATCCGATTTGAACCGGCCCGCCATTCAGTTTGCAGGATACTTCCAGTATTTCTCTGCAGACCGCGTGCAGATCGTGGGCAATCAGGAAATGGCGTGCCTGCGCACGCTGCGGCCGGAGGAAGTGGATGGCCGCATGGACGAGTTCTTTTCCTATAAGGTGCCGTGCCTTGTCATCTGCAACGGCGATCCTGTGCCAGAGATGCTGATGAGAAAAGCCAAGGAGAATGGTGTGCCGATCTTCTGCTGTGAAGAAAGCACAAGCAAGACTTCGCACATCGTTGTTGACTTTTTGGACAATGTCCTGGCCCCGGAGGAGGCTATTCATGCCAATTTGTTGGATGTGTACAATGTCGGCGTGATGATCCGCGGCGAAAGCGGCATGGGCAAAAGCGAGCTTTCCTTAGAGCTGATTAAAAGAGGGCATTTGCTGGTCGCCGATGATATGACGGTGATACGCAAAGTAAACAGCAAACGGCTGGTGGGCTATGCGCCGGAAACAACGCGCAACCTTATCGAGATTCGCGGCCTGGGTATCATGGATGTCAAGCAGCTGTACGGCATGGCAACGGTGCTGGAAAGAAAGAGCATCGACATTGTGATCGATATGGAAATGTGGGAGACCGGTAAGATGTACGATCGTTTAGGGTTTGACCGGCATTACGATACCATCATGGGCGTGAGCGTACCGCATTATGTGATGCCGGTACGCCCCGGTCGGAATTTGGCCGTTGTTGTAGAGGCAACGGCGATGGATTACCGGGTGAAGAGTGCCGGGTTTAACATTGAAGAGGAGATCAACCGCAGGCTGGAAACGCCATGATCTGATAAAAGTGCATATCATCCCCTGTTACCCCATATCTTAGGATACGGGCAGCTTTGAAGGGGGAGGTGAAAGGGCTTGCCAAAATTGAAACGTGCAGCCCTTTTTTGCTGCATTTTATTTGTCGCGGCTGCGGTGTTGTGGCCGGGCCTTTGGAATCAGCCCTTGCAGCATCAGCAGATCAGCCAATGGATTCGGGGCAAAAAGCTGGCCTATCAGGGGACGTTGCAGGTTTGGTACATTCCCGGCCATGCAAGTGGAACGGGCGACGGAAGCAAATGGGCAAAAGCCAGGCTCGATAAATTTGAGAAGAACAATTTCGGCATTTTTTATGAAATGCAGATACTAGACACGCAAGGCATGCAGGCCAAGCTTTCCGCAGGGCAGAGACCGGATCTCGTTTTTTTTGGCAGCGAACAGGCTGATGTTGTAGTGCCATTGCTGCAGCAATGTGAACAGACGGCGAAGCTGGCGCCGGCTTGGCAGGACAAAACCGTTGAACAATTGGCTTGGCCGGTGTTTTACAGCGGCTATGCGATTTTGGTCAATGAGCAGGCGTTATATTCCGTCGGCCTTTCTCCGCCGCTGGATATAGAGGATATGGACCAAGCTTATCTGCAGCAGGTTCAGCAGGCGCTGCCAAACGCCTTCGCCTATGAGACAAAGCAGGCGGGCTTGGCAGCAATGGGTGCGCAGATGAATGAACAGACAAGACAGGCAATCGTGCAGGGAGGTTCTGGGACAAGGGCACAGTTCCTCAAAGAGGAGATCGCCTTCTTTGCTTGCCCCGCTTCCACTTGGTATACCATAGAAGGGTTGAGCAATACGCAAAGCGTTCCCTCTTACCAGGCAGTGCCATTGTCCAATCTGGCAGTAGAAGCGCAGTATGTAGGCGTGATGAAAACCGAGGATCAGGCCAAGACAAAGGCTTGCAATGCGGCCGTGGCTTATTTGCTATCCCAAAACAGCCAGCAGGCATTGGAGGATATTGGCGCTTTACCCGTAATCTGGACAGATGAGCCGATGCAGGCCCAGGGCAGCATAACGGGCGCCCTTTGGCAGCATAGAGAGGAAAAAAACATGCGCGTTTTAGACAAAGCCGAGTCGATAGAAACGTTTTTTGCCACCCTTCAGGCCTCAGGGTTTGACGATGCCGCACAATGGCTGCGCACCGCTTGCAATACACCATAAATCCGTGTAAAATGAAATGAAATACATTTGTAACTTTTCGTTGGTTGAGGAGACGTGATGATATGATCCAAGCAGCCGTTTTGCAAAGGCTGCGGGCAGTGTTGCCGGCGCGGAATATTTTGGAAAATGAACCCATGCGCTTGCATACTACCTTCAGAATTGGGGGGCCGGCAGACGTACTGTGCCTGCCGGAAAATGACGAGCAGGTCGCGCAGACAGTGGCGCTTTTGAAAGAAGAACAGATACCGTTTTACATCGTAGGAAACGGCAGCAATATTTTGGTAAAGGATCGCGGGTTCCGTGGCTGCATCGTAAAGATGCTGCATCAGGGCCGGGAGATCCGGGTAGATAGGGAGGCCAAAACGCTATATGCGGGCGCCGGAGAAACGATGATGTCCATCGCTGTACGCTGTGCCAAGGAAGGGCTGGCAGGTATGGAATTTGCCAGCGGCATTCCGGGCACCTTGGGCGGTACGGTGAGCATGAATGCGGGTGCCTATGAAAAAGAGATGAAGGACATTGTGAACTCTGTGCGTATTTTGACGCAGGAAGGGGAGATTAAAGAGATCTCCAATGCCGAGATGGCCTTTGGGTATCGGACCAGTGCGGTGTTGAAAAACAATTGGATCGTGTTGGGCGCTACCTTGCAACTACAGCAGGATGACCCAGTTGAGATACAAGCGCGCATCGATGATTTTACCCACCGTAGGCGTACGCGTCAGCCGCTGGAATATGCCAGCGCCGGTAGCACATTCAAGAGGCCGGAAGGCTTTTTTGCCGCTAAGCTCATCGACGACGCAGGTATGAAAGGCTATTCTGTTGGCGATGCTCAGGTCAGCGAAAAGCACGCTGGGTTTGTGGTGAATAAGGGAAAGGCCAGTGCAGAGGATGTGCTGGTGCTCATGAGCCGGATCCAGGCGGCTGTTAAAGAAAAATTTGGGGTAGACTTAAAGCCGGAAGTACGCATCATAGGGGAGTAAGCATGATAGAGATCCAGGCAGATCTGCATACGCATTCCGATTTGTCCGATGGGAAGGGTACGCTGGAAGAGAATGTAGAAGCGGCTTATCGCCAGGGGCTTGGCTGCATTGCATGCACAGAGCATGGGCCGCGCCATATGAAGGCGGGTATTTCAATGCGGCAGTTGAGCGAACTGCGCCGCCGGGTGGACAGGCTCAATCAGCAGTATCAAGGAAAGCTGACAGTGCTTATGGGCCTGGAATCCAATTTGATCTCCCTAGAGGGCGAGCTCGATGTGCCAGAGGCATACAGGGAGTATTTTGATATTCTTTTAATGGGATTTCATCTTAGTGCCCGCCCTACCACGCTATCGGAATGCTGGATGTTCCAAATTGCCAACCCGAGGGCAGAGCAGAGGTATAGCGAGCGCTACCGCCAAAAAGCAACGGAGGCGTATTTGCGCGCCATTGAAAAAAACAGGTTTGATATCCTCGTTCATCCCGGCCTGCATTGGCCATTGGAATATCAAAAGATTGCAGAGGCATGCCAGGCATACGGGGTGGCGATGGAAATCAGCGCACGTCCCAAACATTTAATTTTTAACGAAAAACAAACAAGACAAATGGCCAAAACAGGGGTACAATTTGTCATAGACAGCGACGGGCATAAGCCGGAGGAGATCGGCCGTGTACAGAGTGCCATAGATTTTGCCGAGCGGGCAGGGCTAGGGCTAGAGCAGATCCTCAATGCAAAGGGAAGGGAGCTTCCGGCGTTCCGGCGCGGATAAAGGAGGGGATTTTTATGCGGTGTGTATTGGTAACAGGGCTGTCCGGAGCAGGGCGTTCTACGGCGTTGAGACAGTTGGAGGATATGGGTTATTTCTGTGTAGATAACCTGCCACCGCAGATGATGGCCACCTTTATCTCCATGTGCCAGTGTGAGAATATCGAAAAAGTCGCGCTGGTGGTAGACAGCAGGACGCGTATGTTTTTTGCGGACATCTACAAAGCGATGGACGATTTGAAAAACATGGGTGTGCAAATGGAAATTTTATATCTGGAAACTGCAGACGAAGTGCTGATTCGCAGATATAAAGAAACCAGGCGTAAACACCCCATGGGAACCAATACCATCATGCAGGGGATTGCCGTGGAGCGTCAGCGCTTGGGAGAGCTGCGCAATATGGCGCAGCATATCATCGATACCTCTACCATGAGCGCAAAACAGCTCAGCGAAATGCTATGGGGCCTATTTTCCGATCAGCATAAGCGCGATACCATCTTGCCTGTCATCGTTTCGTTTGGGTTTAAAAACGGCATCCCGCTGGATGCCGATCTGGTGTTCGATGTTCGCTTTCTGCCAAATCCGTTTTACGATCCGGCGCTTCGCCCGATGAGCGGCCTGGATGCGCCAGTCCGGGATTATGTGTATGATCATGAGCAGACCCGTTTGTTTGAGGACAAGCTGGTAGATCTCCTGGAAATGCTGTTGCCCTATTATCAGCAGGAAGGAAAGTACCAGCTGGTTGTGGCCATCGGCTGTACCGGAGGCCAGCACCGCAGCGTTGCTGTGGCAGAGAGCTTATACCGTCGGTTGACAAACGATAAGATCCAGTGCGTAGTACAGCATAGAGACATAGGAAAGGATGCGTTGAAGCATTGAGCCAGCAAGGAGGTTCTTTTTCCGCACAGACCAAAGAGGAGCTTCTGCATACTGCGCCGGCGCATGACGGATGTATCCGGGCGGAAATGGCAGCGGTGATACAGGCCTGCGGCAGTCTTGTGCTGACGCAAAGGGGCCTTCATTTGGAACTGATTTCAGACCATCCGGCCTTGGTGCGCCGGATGTTTGGCTATTGTAAGAAAATGACAGGGCAAAGCGCCCAGCTTTTGGTTCGGCAAAATAAGAGGCTGAATCGGCGGAATAGCTATATCTTGCGGCTGATAGGCCGTGAAACGGTACTGGGGCTGCTTTCGCAGCTAGGTATTTGGGAGGATGGCATGGTGCAGGGCACGCCGCGGGGTTTAGAGCGTACCTGCTGCCGTCGTTCCTATATACGAGGGCTGTTTCTATGCTGCGGCAGCGTAACCAACCCGGAAAAGGCCTACCACCTCGAGTGGACGCTGAAGGAAGAATCGCTTTGCCAGGATCTGCTGGCCCTTTTGAAAAAAGAAGGAATTTCGGCGCATGCTGTGCAAAGGAAAAATGCCTATGTGGCCTATATCAAAGAGGGCGATGGTGTGGCGGAGGTGCTGGCAATGATGGGCGCCAACAGTGCGATTTTGCAGATGGAAAATGCACGGATCGTACGTCAAATGCGCAACAAGGCCAACCGGGCGATGAATTGCGATACCGCCAATATCAATAAGACCATGTCCGCAGCAGCCAAACAGCAGGCCTGTATTCGGTATCTAGTAAAGGAAAACAAGTTTCAATCGTTGAGCCCGGCGCTGCGGATGGCAGCGGAAACGCGCCTGGCGTATCCGGAAGCAACGCTAGAGGAACTGGGCGATTTGATGGAGCCGCGCATGGGCAAATCCGGCGTAAACCATCGGATGAGAAAGCTTGTGCAGCTGGCAGAGGAGCTGGGGTTTGTGTTTGAGGAAGGAGTAAGCTTTTGAGCGGATTTTGCCATCTACATGTACATACGCAATACAGTCTGTTGGATGGGGCGGCACGCATCAAGGATTTGATGGCCAGGGCCAAGGAGATGGGCATGACGCACATTGCCATGACAGATCACGGCGTCATGTATGGCACGGTTGAATTCTATAAAGAAGCAAAGGCGGCGGGGATTACGCCGGTTCTTGGCTGTGAAGTATACGTGGCCAAGCAAAACATGCACGATAGACAAGGCCGTGCGGACCGGGAATACAGCCACTTAGTGCTGCTGGCGGAAAATCAAAAGGGATATCAAAACCTGGTGCATCTGGTATCCTTAGGATGGCTGGAGGGATATTACTATAAGCCTAGGATCGATTACGATACGCTGGCGCAGTATTCTGAAGGGCTAATCGGCCTATCCGCTTGCTTATCCGGCGATATTCCCCGCCTTTTGATGCAAGGTGATTATCAGGGCGCAAAGCAATTGGCACAGCGGCTCAGCGATATCTTTGGGCCGGAGCATTTCTATTTGGAATTGCAAGAGCATGGCATTCCGGTGCAAAAGGAAGTCAATGCGCAGATCATACGTATAGCCAGGGAAACGGGTCTGCCGTTGGTTGCTACCAATGATGTGCACTATATCAATCAAGAGGACGCTGCGGTACAGGATGTTTTGATCTGTATTCAAACAGGACGTTTTCTAGATGAAGAAAATAGAATGAAAATGGACTCCGATCAGATGTACCTAAAGAGCGGTACAGAAATGGAGACATTGTTTTCCCATGTGCCGGAGGCGCTGGAAAATACGCAAAAAATTGCAGAACGCTGCCATGTTGAGCTGGATTTTGAAACACAGCATTTGCCACAGTTCCCCTTGCCGGAGGGAGAAACAAATGTCGGCTTGCTGCGCAGGCAGGCCGAGGAGGGCTTTGCGCGCCGGTATGGCGAGAATCCCGAAGTGCAAAAGCAGCTTCAATTTGAGCTGAACGTCATCGAGCAGATGGGGTATGTGGACTATTTTTTGGTCGTGTGGGATTATATCCGCTTTGCAAAGGAACAGGGCATTGCCGTGGGCCCAGGCCGCGGCAGCGCAGCTGGCAGTGTGGTGGCGTATTGCCTAGGGATCACGGATGTGGACCCCATCAAATATAATTTGTTTTTTGAGCGCTTTTTGAATCCGGAGCGCATCACCATGCCGGATATAGACGTTGACTTCTGCTATGAACGCCGGCAGGAGGTCATAGATTATGTCATCGAAAAATATGGGAAAGACCACGTATGCCAGATCATTACCTTTGGAACGATGGCAGCGCGTGCAGTTATCCGCGACGTAGGGCGGGTGATGCGTATCCCCTATGCGGATGTAGACCGCATCGCCAAGGCGGTGCCGATGGAATTGGGCATCACCATCGACAGGGCGGTGGAAATTTCCCAACCGCTGCGGAGGGAGATGGAAGCAGACGAAACCATTGCCCAGCTCATTGCAACAGCCCGAAAATTAGAGGGGATGCCGCGGCATGCCGGCACGCACGCTGCTGCAGTGGTGATTTCCAAAGATCCTTTGATGAATATCATTCCGCTGCAAAAAAATGATGAGACGGTTACCACGCAGTTTACCATGGGGGCCATCGAGGAACTTGGCCTTTTGAAGATGGACTTTTTGGGCCTGCGTAACTTGAAGGTCATCCAAGACGCTTGTAACCTTGTGGAAAAGAGCACGGGCAAACCACTGGATATGGAAAAGATCGCTCTGGATGATCCTCTCGTATATCAGATGATCGGCGAAGGGGATACCGATGGCGTATTTCAGCTGGAAAGCGGCGGTATGCGCGAACTGCTTAAAGAATTAAAGCCTAATTGCTTTGAAGATATCATCGCTTGCATTTCTCTGTACCGGCCAGGCCCGATGGAAAGCATCCCGCGCTATATCCAAGGGAAAAGAGATCCTAGCAGCGTCAAGTATTTGGACAAGCGATTGGAACCCATTTTACAGGTAACTTACGGCTGCATGGTGTATCAAGAGCAGGTTATGCAGATTGTCCGTGAGCTGGCGGGATATAGCTGGGCGCGTAGCGACCTGGTTCGGCGTGCTATGAGCAAGAAAAAACGCGATGTAATGGCCAAAGAACGGCAGGCGTTTATCTATGGTACGGAGGACGGTACAGTGCCGGGCGCAGTGAAAAACGGCGTGCCGGAAGAGGTGGCCAGCCAAATTTTTGACCAAATGACGGATTTTGCGCAGTATGCCTTCAACAAATCCCATGCGGCGGCCTATGGCATCGTATCCTATCGGACAGCGTGGCTGAAAGCGCATTATCCTGTGGAAACCATGGCCGCGCTGATGAACAGTTGTCTGCAAAGCCCGGAAAAAATCGCACAGTATATTGCCTACTGCCGAAAGAAAGGCATAGAGGTGTTGCCGCCGGATGTAAACGGTAGCGGCGTGCGTTTTGAGGTGCAGGATGGCAAAATCCGCTTTGGTTTGTCCGCAGTAAAAAATGTAGGGGCCAAAGCTGTAGAGCTGATCATCCAGGAACGGGCGCATAAGCCGTATGAGGACTTCTTCTCCTTTTTGCGGCGGGTGCCTGCGGATGCGCTGAACAAGCGCATGGTGGAAAGCATGATCAAAGCGGGCTGTTTTGACAGCTTCCATGTAAAGCGTAGCCAGCTTATGGCGGTGTTTGAAAGCACCATGGATGCTATGGCGCATGATAGAAAACGTAACCTGGAAGGGCAGGTTTCCCTGTTTGAAGGGCTGTTGGGCGAAAATGTACCGTCGCTTGTGCCTGTACAGGAACTACCGGATCTTGCGGAGTTTGATACCCGTGCTATGCTGGCGATGGAAAAGGAGATGACGGGGGTATACATCACCGGGCATCCTATGATGGAGTATGAAAAGTATATGGAGCAATATCCAGTGAATCTCCTTACCATTTTGGAAAGCCGAGAAGAAGGCCTATCATTGGATGGTAAGGAGGTAACGCTTCCCTGTATCATACAATCCAGACGAAACCGGACGACCAAAACAAACCGGCTGATGGCCAATCTGGTTATAGAGGATCTATATGCTCAGATGAATGCCATGGTATTCCCTGGCGTTGTGGAGCGGCTCAATTTTGTCTTGCAGCCCGATGCGCTGGTATTGCTCAAAGGCAGGGTCAGCATACGAGAAGAGGAGGATCCCATGCTGCTCGTAGACGATGCCAAGCCATGGGAACCTGAAAAACAGCAAAATGCGGAGCAGGAACGGCCGCACTTGATCAACGGACGCGACCTGCCGTTGTACGGGGTACAAAGCGAGCCAAAGCCAGCGCAAACGCAAAAGGACAGTCAGCAAGAAACGCTTTGGCTAAAGGTAAAAACCTTTGACAACGATTTTATGATCACAGGGCTATTGGCCATGCTGCGGCGTTTCCCGGGTACAGTAGGTGTGAAGGTATATGCAGCGAAGGAAAAGCGCTTGGTTAAACTGCATGACACCGTCTCCATCGATCCGGAATTGATGGCAAAGCTGACCCTGCTCTTGGACGAGGGAAATGTAAAAATCACCAAAAAATAGACCGTTTGGTATGCTATAATAAAATCACGAAAATGGGGCTCGGGGGCGCTCCATTGGGCTTGAGCGGAAGGAGTATAAATCATGAAAAGAATTGGTGTACTTTCCAGCGGCGGCGATACGCCTGGCATGAATGCGGCGATCCGCGCTGTGGTAAAAGTGGCGGCTGAATATGGCATTGAAGTATTTGGCATCCGTCACGGATATAGGGGCTTGATTGAAGGAGATATGCGCGAGCTTACAACAGACGAGGTGCGCAACATTGCCCATAAAGGCGGTACGATTTTAAAAACTGCCCGCTGTAAGGAATTTATGGTAGAGGAAGGGCAGCGCCGCGCACTGTTGACTGCTCAGGCGTTTGATTTGGAAGGCATCATCGCCATCGGGGGCGACGGTACCATGCATGGCGCCGGTGCGCTCAGTAAGATGGGCATTCCCACCATTACACTGCCAGGTACAATAGACAACGACTTGGCATATACCGACTTTAGTATCGGCTTCGATACGGCGGTAAACGGCGTGCTCACAGAGCTGATCAAGGTACGCGATACCATGGTTTCGCATGACCGGATCGGCATTGTAGAGGTAATGGGCAACAAATGCGGAGACATTGCCTTGCACGCAGGCGTGGCAGGCTCGGCCGACTTTATCTTGCTGCCGGAAATGGAATTTGATATCGATGTAATTTGCGATCAGCTGATTAAAAATAACATTCGTAACCGCAAGACCAGTATGATCGTGCTGGCAGAGGGCGCGGGCAAGGGAGACAAGCTGGCTGGGTATATCCGGGAAAAGACCAAGCTGGAAGTGAAAAGCGTTGTATTGGGCTATACGCAGCGCGGCGGCAGCCCAACAGGGAAAGACCGCATCCTGGCTACGCGGCTAGGGGGGCAGGCTGTCTCCCTTTTGGCACAGGGCGTCAGCAACCGCGCCGTAGGCATCCATGATAACAAGGTGCAGAATATGGATATTTACGAAGCGTTGGATGCGGAAAAACAATTTGATTCGGAGCTTTATACGCTGGGGAAAATCATGGCGCGCTGAGTTGATGCAAGAGCGGAACGTTTTCGTTCCGCCCTTTTCTTATGGGCTGGGAAGTTTTTTCATGCCAGCTGCATATGGATGTGATAAAATACCAGCAGAATGATGCAATCAAAACAAAGGGAGTGTTTTGTATGGCTTGGTTTGGATGGGTCGTCGTGGCTCTGGTGTTTGTGCTCAGTTTTTTTGTTGGCAAAGGGCTTTCGCTAAAAAAAGCGGCGCCGGCGCCAAAAGCAAAGCCTGTAGCGGTAGACCCGCAGCTGGCAGCAGAGCATCTGGCAGGGGCTTTGCGCTGCAAGACCTATGGCCTCGTAACGGAAGACAGCGAAAACATCAAAGAATTCGAAAAGCTGCAAGCGCATCTTAGGGCTTGTTTTCCGCATGTGTTCCAAACGGTGACGACAGAGGAAGTGAACCGGTGTAGCAGATTATACTGCTGGAAGGGGGACGGCGCCTCCCAAAAACCTCCGATTTTGTTGATGGCGCATCAGGATGTGGTGCCGATTGCAGAGGGAACAGAACAGGATTGGAAATATCCGCCTTTTGACGGCCGCATCGAGGAGGGCTGCGTCTGGGGACGTGGCGCCATCGATATGAAAAACGCCTTGGTGGCCATCTTTGAAGCGATGGAGGCACTCATCAAGGCGGGGTTTGTGCCGGATCGCGACGTATACATCTGCAACGGCCATGATGAAGAGCTGATGCTGGATAAGGGCTCGAAAGGCGTAGCGGCGCTATGCAAGGAAAAAGGACTGCATTTTGAATTTGTACTCGATGAAGGCAGCAGCTTTGTCGATGGTGAGCAGTTTGGACTGCCCGGCCAGCTTTGTGCGTGCATTGGCGTATATGAAAAGGGGTATTGCGATGTGCGCGTCACCTTGCACGATCAGGCCGGGCACAGCAGTAAGCCTGCGCATCCCACGGCGTTGTCCAGGATGGCAAAAATCATTGAAACGGTGGAAAGCCGTCCGTTCCCGGTACGCCCCACGCGCATTTTTTACGAAATGTACCGCGATGCGGCGCCGTACGGGGGCCTTTGGGGACGGATCAAGGCGGCCAACCCAAGCATATTCGGGCGGGGATTTGTCAACCAACAGCTGAAAAGCCTGCAAGGCAACGCGTCGCTGCGCACCACGGTGGCTGCAACACAGATTCAGGCAAGCGATACGCCCAATGTGCTGCCCCATACCGTATGGGCCAATTTCAACTGCCGGCTTAATCCAGGAGATACCCGGCAGGAGCTGGTAGAGTTTTTCCAGGAGATTGCAGGGCCGGATTGCGAAGTGACCTTGCCCACCTCCTTTGAGGCAAGCAAGATTGCCCGCACAAATTCACGGGCTTACCAGGCCATTTCCCAGGCTGTACGGCAGGTTTACGGAGAGATCCCCGTTGTTCCCTCTGTCTTTTTTGCCAGTACGGACAGCCAGTATTTCAACGACCTTGCTGACAATGTATATAAACACATGCCGTTTATCAGCAATTTGAAATATACGACAACGATGCACGCCACCAATGAGCGTATCGATGTAGAGAGCTTTGCACAGGGCATACAGTTTTACGCGCAGCTGTTGCAAAATGTATGCAGCCAAACCGGGCAGGCAGACTAAGAGTGGAGGGCAAAAATCATGGAAAAGCAGATTCAGATTCCCGGCCAAGCAGAGATCGCAGCGCATTTGTCTGGGATGATTCCTTTTGAGACCATTGCATACCGCGATCAGTCGAAGACCAAAGGCGAACCTTTTTTTGCCTTGCATGCTTATTTGGAAAAGACCTATCCTTTGGTGCATGAAAACATGGAAAAACAAGTGATCGGCGATTATTCTCTTTTGTTTTGCTGGAAAGGGCGTAACAGAGAGAAAAGGCCGATTCTGTTGATGGCGCATCAGGATGTAGTGCCTGTGCCGTCTGAAACGTTGGATCAGTGGAAATATCCACCGTTTGAAGGCGTACTGGCAGAGGGTAAGGTTTGGGGACGCGGCTCTCTGGACTGTAAAAATATGCTCTGCTGCGAACTAGAAGCGGCGGAAGCGTTGCTAAAACAAGGCTATGTGCCGGAGCGAGATATTTACTTTGCTTTTGGCCATGATGAAGAAAGCGGTGGATTCAACGGAATGACGGCCGTTGCGGCCTATCTAAAGGAAAAGGGCGTCTTTCTGGAATTTGTCTTGGATGAGGGTCCAGGTTATGTAGAGGGGGAAAAGCGTCATTGCCCTGGCCATACGGTTGCTGAAATCGGCATTTTTGAAAAGGGATATGCAGATTTAAAGCTGACAGTGCAGTCTCCGGGCGGGCATGCGTCTAGACCAGGCCCGTCTACCGCATTGGGAATCTTGGCAAAAGCCATCAATGCGCTAGAGGAGAAGCAATTTCCACTATCTGTACCCGATCCGGTCAAATGGCATTATCAAGCGCTAATACCTTATCTTGAAGCGGGAGAGGAAAAAAATCAGGTAGAGCAGATGGAGGAAAACCCTGCTGCGTTTGCGCGATATCTGAGCCAGACACCCAAAGGCAATGCAATGGTACGGACGACCACAGCACCAACGATGGCAAATGCCAGCATTCGGCCCAACGTACTGCCGACACAGGCACAGGCAGTTGTAAATTTTAGGCTCAACCCAGATACCTCCTGCAAAGCATTGCTGGCGCACTGCCAAAAAGCAATTGGCAATCCCAAAGTGTCGTTGACACTGCTAAGAGGGGAAGAGCCTTCCAAAATCACATCGGTGGAGGGGAAAGCGTATAAGGCCCTATGCAATGTCATACAGCAGGTTCATCCCGGTTGCATCACAGCGCCGGTGCCTGTTTTGGGGGCAACGGACAGCCGCAAGTTTGAGGGGATCTGTGATGATATCTTTCGTTTTACGCCGCTGGACAATCAGGGCTTGGGCTATACGGTGCATGGCGTCAACGAAGCGATGCCCATCGAATCACTGGAAGAAGGGGTTGGTTTCTTTGTTGCGATGATTCAACAGATGTGTTAAAATTTCAACCTGCTTTTGCAAAGGTGAAGGAATTGTAAGAAAACGGAATTTTGTTGAAATTGATGTTCTTTTCATATACAATAAAAGAAATTCACTCCTGTGAATTAGGGAAATTATGGAGGAGAAGACCATGAGAGATTACATCATTGCAACGGATTCGGACTCCGAATTGTTGTTTGCGTATGCTCAAGAAATGCAAATTCCTGTGTTTGCTATGCCTGTGAGCCTGGATGGCAAGGACTACGATTTTGATTTGGATATTGAAGGAAAGTTTCCTACTTTTTTTGAGGACTTAAAGAACGGCGCAAAGGTTTCTACATCGGCCAAATCACCGTGGGAGATCAAGCAATGGTTTTTGCAGCTGTTGGAATCTGGCAAAGATATTTTATATATCAGCTTTTCCAACCAGCTGAGCGTGCACTTTAGCAACTGCCAGCAGGCGGTGGCGGAGATCAAAGAGGAAAAACCGGAAGCACGGATTGTGTTGGTGGATTCATTGACCATCTCTGCCGGGCAATCGTTGCTGATTCGCCGGGCCTTAAAGCTGCAACAGGACGGTAAGAGCCTGGATGAAGTGGCGGCGTATCTAGAGGAGAACAAGCTGCGCAGCTGCGTTTTGTTCACCGTAGACGATCTGAACTACTTAAAGCGGGGCGGCCGTTTGTCCGGAGGCGCTGCCTTTGTGGGGACGGTATTGGATCTAAAGCCCATCGTACATGTAACGGATGATGGCAAGCTGGTACCTACGGAAAAATGCAAGGGCCGTAAAAAAACTTGGCGTCGCATGGCGGAGCTTGCTGCGAATCGTTTTGATTATGGCGATCCTGATAACGAGATCATTATCTTGTATGCAGAGCTGGAGGATGGCAAAGCATTTGAGGAGATCTTAAAGCAGACCTGTGGCGACGTAAAGACAATGCTGTGGAAGGTGGGCCCGGTCATCGGTGGGCATGCAGGCCCTGGCGTGGTCGGAATGTCGTTTTTTGGCAGCCCCAGATAACAAAGGAAAAAGCCGGCACAAGGTGCCGGTTTTTTTATGGACATGCAGCGCAAGATTTACACCGGCCTGCCAAATATGGTATAAAAAGAACAGATATGGAAAGGAAAGCGGAAGATTGTATGTAGCGTTTTATCGAAGATACCGGCCCAGGCTTTTTTCAGAGGTTATTGGCCAGGAACCGATCATCCAAACCTTGAAGAACCAGGTAGCTTCGGGCCATGTTTCCCATGCCTATCTATTTTGTGGCTCCAGGGGGACAGGGAAGACCAGCACGGCTAAGATTTTGGCTAGGGCCATCAACTGCCAATCGCCGATAGAAGGAGAGCCCTGCGGCCAGTGCCCAGTATGCCGCATGTCGGAAGAGGAGCTTGCGGTAGATATTTTGGAGATCGATGCGGCCAGCAACAATGGTGTGGATGAGATTCGCGATCTTAGGGAAAAGGTGCGGTATGCGCCGGCTGTTGGGAAATATAAGGTTTATATCATAGACGAGGTGCACATGCTGAGTACAGGAGCGTTTAACGCGCTGCTGAAAACGTTGGAGGAGCCTCCGGCCCATGCGGTATTTATCTTGGCCACAACCGAGACGCATAAGCTGCCCGCTACGATTCTATCCAGATGCCAACGCTTTGATTTTAAGCGGCTGCCGGAGTCGCTACTTGTACAGCAAATGGAAAAGGTGCTGTCGGAGGAAGGCATACAGGCGGATCGTCAGGCGTTGGCGCTTATTGCAAGCCAAGCGCAAGGCGGTATGAGGGATGCGTTGAGCCTGCTGGACCAGTGCGCAGGCATGTCCGGAGGAGAAATCACCCTGGAAAAAGCGCAGCAAGTCTTAGGCGCAGCGGGCAGTGATCAGGTAGAACGTATGGCACAAAGCATTGCGGATCGTCAGGTAAGGCAGACGCTTGCGCAGCTGCAACAAATTTACGACAATGGAGCGGATCTTTCGGTATTTGTACGGGAAATGATCGACTATTATCGGGAGCGCATGATAGAATGTGCAGAGCAGGCAGAAGGGCAGTGGGCGATGGAAGCGATGCTGTTGCTGGCGCAGGCAGAGACGGATATGAAGCTGTCTCCTCGGCCTAAAACACAGCTGGAGGCTGCGCTGGTAAAGCTTTGCGTGCCTAAAATGAGCCAAGGCGAGGTGCAGCTGTTAAAGCGCATTGAGGCCCTGGAAAAAGCGGTGCAGCATGGACAGCAGATGCCAGCGATCCGTCGGTCATCGCCTATGGTAGAAACAATGCAGGCCGAAGAGCAGGCCCCACCTTGGGAAGAAGTGCCACCTCCGGAAGAGGATCTGCCGCCTTGGGAACAGCTGGCGCCGCCCTCCCTGCCAAAAGAGCCGGCCCCCAAAAAACAAAAGGAAACACCGGAAAAATCTGCCCCAGCGCCATCGCGGGTAGAGGATTTGTTGGATACGATTTTTGCCATCTTTTCCAAAAGACAGCCGGGAGCTGCTTACTTTTTAAAGCGCGCTGAAAAGGCATGGGAAGATGGTTCGCAGCTCTGGCTGCAATTTGATCCCATCAATGAAAATCTGGTGCAGGCGCTCCGCCAATTTCAGCAGGATCTGGAACAGTCGGCAGAGCAGGCACTGGGACACAAAGTAGAAATACAATTCAAACTCAACACCCCAGAACAAGAAACCAAGCCGGATATACAGGATGTATTGAAAAAAGCACAGCAAGCATTTGGCTTGGAAATTGAAATAGAAGAATAGAAAAGAGGAAAACAAAATGGCAAGAGGCGGAATGGGCAATATACAGCAGCTGATGCAGCAAGCACAGCGTATGCAGCAGCAAATGGCGCAAAAGCAGGCCGAGCTCGCAGAAAAAACTGTGACGGCGCAGAGTGGTGGCGGTATGGTAACGGCGACGGTAAACGGTGCGCATGAACTGTTGGAGCTTTCCATCGATCCGGATGTGATCGATCCGGAGGATAAAGAAATGCTGGAAGATATGGTCGTGGCTGCGGTAAACCAGGCCATGCAGCAGGCAGAGGAGATGGCGCAGCAGGAGCTGGGTAAGCTGACAGGCGGTATGAATATCCCAGGGCTGCGTTAACATGAGCTACGTTATAGAATCACTATCGCTGCTGACAGAACAGCTGGCAAAGCTGCCCGGTATCGGCGGAAAGACCGCTCAGCGGCTGGCCTATCATATCCTGACCATGCCAAAGGCCAAAGCAAAGGAGCTAGCGGCCAGCATTTTGACTGCAACGGAGCATGCCAGGTTTTGCAGTGTATGCGGCAACCTAACCGATCAGGATCCATGCAGCATTTGCACAGATGCCACAAGGGACGGCTCGGTGCTTTGTGTCGTGCGGGATGCCAGGGATGTCATGGCCATGGAGCGTGGACGTGTATTTCGTGGCAAATACCATGTGTTGGGTGGCGCGCTTTCGCCCATGGATGGTATTGGCCCGGATCAGCTGCGCATCAAAGAGCTGTTGGCGCGCTTAGAAGGTGTAGACGAAGTGGTGATCGCCACCAATCCGGATGTAGAGGGGGAGGCAACGGCTGTATATCTGTGGCGCTTGCTAAGCCCTATGGGGATTCGGGTTTCCAGGATCGCACATGGCGTTCCGGTAGGCGGAGACTTGGAATACACCGACGATGTGACTTTGCAGAAGGCCATGGAGGGCCGGCGAATCATGGAATAAAAAAGCCCTGCTTTGTCAGGGCTTTCTCTTCAATAAAGGATGAGCGGCAAACTCTGCAAATGACTGATAGATAAGCTGATACCCTCTTTCATTGGGGTGGATGCCGTCTTGGCACAAAAGCTGTTGATAACAGCGCTTATCCAGAAAGGCAGAGCGAATATCCACCAAGGGGCAGTGGGTTTGATAGGAAAGCTTCAATACACTTTCGGAATACAGTTCCTGATATCGGTAAATCATCTGTATATCGCCCAGCCAGGATAGGATAGGCGCACGGTCTAGGCGGCCCTTTTCAGTAAACCATGCAAAATACCGCTCAGCATCGATGGGAGGCAGCGTAATGAGTATGGGGAGGACATCCCGGGCCCGTAAGTCCTCGATCATCTGCTGAAAGACAGCTGTAAACTTACATAGCGGGGTATGCGGATGGTGCTCCTGTTTGGGAGCCAAGGCCACCTCCTGCCAGCCGTGATCGCAGTCGTTGCCGCCATATTCCAGCAAAGCTATGCTGTGGGGGCGTAGTTTTTGTAGATTGGCCTGCAAGATACGATATCCTTTTTCAATGGTAGAGCCAAACTTAGCATGGTTTAGCACATGAAAGGGGTACTGTTGTTGAAACTTTTCCATCCATTGAGGGGCAGTAAATCGATAACGCTGTGTTTTTGGATCCAACAGCGTGGCTTTCATAATAGAAGTACCAAAGATATGCACATCAGTCATAGAACAAGCCCTCTTTGCCTTATATTTAGTTTATAAAACTATATTATCTTATATAAATAAACATTTCAAGCAATGAATGTATAAATATTGTGAAGCTTTTTTTACCATGTTATACTATTGCCAAAAGGAGGACGGATTTATGCAGTCAGAACATAACCTTGGGTTTACAGACATTGCGCAATATCATTGCCTTCGATGGGCGGAGCTGCCGGATTTGGCCCTGTATATGGATCAAGTGCTTACCATTTTGGAAAAGCAGCTTTGTCTGATTGCGTGCGGGCCGGAGGATAAGAACCTGACCAGCACGATGATCAACAACTATGTAAAACATAAGGTGATTCCGGCACCGGTAAAGAAAAAATATGAAAAAGAGCATCTGGCAAATTTGACAATGGTCTGCATTGCAAAGCAAGTACTTAGCCTTTCTGAAATACAAGCCATGATGGAGAAATTGAGAGCAGCAGAGAATATAGAGACACTGTATGATAGATTTTGCTGCATTTTGGAAAAAAAGCTGAGGCAGACCTTTGGAAACCAAGTGATGCTGGAAGAATCAAAGGAAGAGACCCCCAATATGCTTGAGGCATTGGCGGGCGCTTTTGCCAACAAGCTGTATCTGCAAATGCTGCTGATGGAGCAGACTACGGAAAAGGGGAAAAAGGCTGAATGATGCATTCGGCCTTTTTTCTTGTACAAGAGAAGGCTTCTTGGTAGACAAGGGCCATAGCAGATGCAAGCGCACACGCATTGCGCAAAGAATGGAGAGTTTTGTGGATTTGTGCCTGTGCGTATAAAGAGGACCTTTTTGGATATACTTGGAAAAAACGAAAAGGAGGCCCTCGTATGCTAGGTAGCAAGCAAAAGATGATAGAAAAAGAGGATGCCGCATATCTGGAAAAAGCCTTGGCGGCATGGAAGGATGCCCAGAACTATTTCGACAATGTCTCGGATCCGGATTTAATAGAGTTTGCAATCTACGAGATGAAAGCGGCGCAGCATAGGTATGAATATATGATAAAGTGTGCCAAACGCGGGGAGATCAGATCATGGCAAGAGCATCCAATTCTAATGCAGACCATCCCACTGAGCGATCCCATGATGGAGGAAACCAAGCGCTTGGATAGGCTAGCCATCCGCCACATGATGCAGCAAAAGCAACGGCTTTCGGAGGAGCCAGCTGACATAATCGGACAAAAATAAACATATAGTAGGAACAAAAAGGAAAGGCGTGTGGCTGCATGGAGGTTTCCGTTTCTACTGTGGTGGCATTTTTTGCGGCGCTTTGCATTATTTTTCTGTTGGGAAAGATTTTGGGAAAGCCGGCACGCTGGATTGGCCGGCTGCTGCTCAATGGTATCATTGGCGGCGTTGTGCTGTATATTGTCAATCTCTTTGGAGGGCTGATCGGCCTTCATGCTGCGCTGAATCCTTTTACGGCCTTGATCGCCGGCACCCTGGGTATTCCAGGGGTTGCCCTGGTGTTGGTGCTACCCTTGCTGTTAACATAATGAAAACTTTCTTGCAATTACCAATTTGCTGTGGTATAGTATGTAGAAATAACGAAGGGGAGTAACTCGCCATATCGGTTTTGCTGTTCGTCAACTCGGCCTTCAGCCCGGGCAGCAATCAGCTTTTGAGAGTAAGACCTTTGTTCCTACTAGGAGCAAAGGTTTTTTTGCGCCTAAAAAAGCAAACATAGGAGGCAGTAGAAGGTATGGAACTATGGCACACAAAGACTGTAGAGCAAACGAGAGATGCTTTGCAGAGCACAGAACAGGGCCTTTCGGCGGAACAGGTGCGGAGCGCCACGCAGAAACATGGGCTCAATGAATTGAGGCATAAAAAGCCCAAGAGCGTGGGTAAGTTGTTTTTGGAGCAGATGACGGATGTAATGATCTTGGTACTGCTCGCGGCTGCGGCCATTTCTGCTTTTTTGGGAGAAGTGATTGATTCCGCCGTCATTTTGTTTATCGTGATACTCAACGCTGTCATTGGCGTGATCCAGCAGAAAAAAGCGGAAAAATCTCTCAATGCGCTAAAGGAATTGTCTGCCCCCGTGGCAAAGGTGATTCGTGACGGGAAGGAAATCAGCGTGCCGGCAAAAGAGCTTGTGCCGGGCGATTTGGTATTGATGGAGGCCGGCGACGTTGTGCCGGCAGATGTTCGGTTGGTAATGACGGCGAACTTTAAGGTACAGGAGGCAGCCTTAACGGGCGAATCTTTGCCGGTGGATAAGGACGCAACTGCGATTCTGGAGGAAAAAGCACCGTTGGGCGATCGCATCAATATGGCGTTCTCCTCCAGCGTAGTGACCTACGGCCGTGGTTCCGGGATCGTTGTAGAGACAGGGATGAATACCGAAGTAGGCCGGATTGCAGATATGCTGATGAGCGAGAAAACAAGGCCGACGCCATTGCAAATGAAGCTGGCAAAGCTGGGTAAGGTGCTCGCCATGGCGGCCATTGGCATTTGTATTGTCATCTTTGGGGTAGGCCTGCTGTATGGCAAGGGCATGCTGGATATGTTCTTTACGGCGGTTTCTTTGGCTGTAGCGGCTATTCCGGAAGGGTTGCCGGCCATTTCTACCATTGTGCTGGCCATGAGCGTACAGCGCATGGTAAAGCGCAACGCCATCATCCGTACGCTGCCCTCTGTAGAGGCGCTGGGAAGCGCAACGGTCATCTGTTCGGATAAGACGGGGACCTTGACGCAGAATAAGATGACCGTCACACACTTATATGTAGAGGGAAAAACGGCGCCGATGGCAGAGCGAAATACGCTGGACGCAGAGGGTGTGCAGCTGCTGAATCGCATTGCGGCGCTTTGCAACGATGCGCGCTTTACGCAAAAGGATGGTGGAGCTATAGCCGTTGGAGACCCGACAGAAATTGCGTTGATGGAGGGCGCCCAAGTTGCAGGCGTAGAAAAGCAGGCGGAAGAAGAGAAAACGCCGCGTGTTGCAGAACGTGCATTTGATTCCGATCGAAAGCTGATGAGTACAGTGCATGAACTGGCACCGAATCAGTGGGTTTCCTATACAAAAGGTGCGCCAGATGTGCTGTTGAGCCGTTGCACCATGATATGGGAAAACGGACAGGCTGTGCCGATGACGGAGGATAAACGGCAGCAGATATTGCAAGCAAACGATGAGATGGCAGAGCAGGCTTTGCGCGTTTTGGCAATGGCATATAAGCCTATCGAGGCACTCCCCACCCAGGAGGATGAACTGGAGGCCCTAGAGCAGGAGCTGGTCTTCGTGGGTATGACGGGCATGATAGACCCGCCGCGCGAGGAAGCGAAAAAAGCAGTAGAAACCTGTCGTCAAGCAGGGATCCAGGCGGTTATGATCACAGGAGACCACAAGACGACAGCTGTGGCCATTGCAAAGAGCCTGGGCATTTTGACAGAGGGCAAAGAAGCTCTGACAGGGCAAGAGCTGGATCAGCTCAGCGACGAAGAACTGGAACAGCGGGTGGAAAACATTGCGGTATACGCCCGTATTTCGCCGGAACATAAGGTGCGCATCGTAAAAGCTTGGCAATCTAAGGGACACATTGCCGCCATGACAGGGGATGGCGTCAATGACGCGCCGGCGTTGAAAAATGCGGATATTGGCTGTGCCATGGGCATCGTAGGCACCGAGGTAGCCAAAGAGGCGGCAGACATTATTTTGACGGACGATAACTTTGCAACGGTGGTATCCGCTGTGGAGGAAGGCCGCCGGATCTATGATAATATTTTCAAAAGCATTGCATTCTTGCTTTCCAGCAACATCGGAGAAATCCTTACACTGTTCATTGCAACAATGCTTGGCTGGGAGGAACCGCTGCTGCCGGTGCATCTGTTATGGGTCAATCTAGTGACAGACAGCCTACCGGCCTTGGGGCTAGGGGTAGACCCGGCGGAAAAGGATATCATGCAGCCGCGTAAAAACATGAAGGATAAGTTATTTAGCGGCGGAATGATTTATCGTATCTGCTACCAGGGGATTATGATCGGGTTGCTATCGTTGACAGCGTTCCGCATCGGTATGGAATTGGGCAGCATCGATGTAGCGCGCACCATGGCGTTTGCAGTGCTGGCGCTGAGCCAGCTGGTGCATGCTTTCAATGTGCGCAGCGTCAAGCATAGCGTATTCTCCAACGCAGTAGGGCCGAACAGCAAGTTCATTCTGGCTACGCTCGCTTCTTTGGCAATTATGTTGTGCGTACTGCTGATCCCGCCGTTCCACGGCCTGTTTAGCACGGCAATCTTAAACGGTACACAGTGGCTGTGGGTTGCTGGGTTGTCGTTCGCGCCGCTGGTGATCGTAGAGCTATTCAAACTCCTGCATATCAACGGCAGCAAATAAAAATATAAAAAGGCTGGCATTGCCAGCCTTTTTTGTATGATCATTTATTCGTATAGCTCCAACGGTAGCAAATCAGGATCAAAGAAAAAGGTAAAACGTCGCCCGGTATAAGGGTCAATACGGATGGGTTCTGTTTTGACGTTATGAAGGGATAAATATTGAATACAATCCTCAAGACATGCTACATGAAAGGCCAGATGGCGGAGGCCTCTAGCCTCGGGATAGGATGGGCGGGAAGGGCTATCCGGTTTATAGAACAGCTCCAATTCGCAGCCGTCTAGCCTAAGATCTAGCTTTATATCTTTGCTGTCTTTCCGGTGGTTTTCTCGTAGAATTTCAAAGCCCAAAATATCGACATAAAAGTGCTTAGCTTTTTGATAATCAGAGACAATCAAGGCGACGTGGTGTATGGCAGAAAACATAAATATCACTCCTGACTCATAAGTACCAAATGAGCGATGCGCTTTGCAACCTGCTCGGGAGAAAGGTTTGTGGTATCCAAGACCTGACTTTTTGTCTGTGCATATAACGGTAGATAGGAAAGACTTCGGGCAATGCTGTCTGCCTCCCGAAGCCCAGTTGAAATATCTTTTTGCAGCCTTTTTTCCAGAGCCTTTTCCTCACAAAGAAGGGCAAAACGATGCACCTTAGCATGGGAAAGATCCAAAAAAGGGAGAATTTTTTGAAAAATTTTGTCATCCTGGAGCACCCAATTGAAGACTAAATAGGAAATGTTCTTATTATGGAGATATGAATTCAACAGATAGATCATATGTTTAAGAGCCATTTCCTTGTTTTCTTCATGAGGACAAAAAGGGAATATCTGCCAGCACCAATCCCCTTCCAGCAATGCACTGGGCTGAAGTAGGTGGCAAACATGGCGGCTGACAGTGGATTTGCCAACGCCCATAGGACCGTGAAGAATTAGGAAATTTTTCATTAGAGAGTACCTCATATCCACTTTGTTTTTGTCTTGTTTTTCTCTATTGTGAAACAAAACAAAAACAAATGCAAATGCCAAACATCAAAGGCGCCTTTCTGATTTGTGCTACGGGGCACAAACATATGACCAAACGAAAAAAATTGTGCATTTATAAACGATGGTTGACTTTGTTTTTCATTCTTCGTTATAGTGCAGTCATCAAGTGTTTTGACACCTTTATAGGAGGCGTACGACGCAATGAAAAAAATTGGTATCTTGACAGGCGGAGGAGACTGCCCTGGCCTAAACGCCGTAATCCGTGGCGTGGTGGAACGTTGTGCCATGCAGGATGTAAAGGTTTTTGGCTATCATGAAGGATGGCGCGGCGTAATAGAACAGGATGGACACTGGATGGACACCGCAGAGGTGGAGAGCATTCAGGGACTGGGCGGCACGATTCTCAGAACCAGCCGGACCAACGTGATGAAGATGGAAAACGGACCGGCGCTTGTCCGGCGTAGCATGGAAAGTCTTGGGTTGGAATGTATCGTGGCCATCGGCGGAGACGATACCCTAGGCGTGGCCAACCAATTGGTAGAACTGGGGCTGCCAATGATTGGTGTACCCAAGACCATCGACAACGACCTAAACTGTACCGACTATACCTTTGGCTTTGATACGGCGGCAAACATGGCAATGCGTGCGATGGATGACCTATGTACCACGGCTTCCAGCCATTCCCGTGTTATGGTGGTGGAGATCATGGGGCGCAATACCGGCTGGATTGCAGTGCAGAGCGCCATTGCGGCCAATGTGAATGTCTGCGTGATTCCTGAATTTCCGTTGTCGCTAGAGGAAATATGCCGGCGTGTAAAAAAACGCTACGACGAAGGAAAGCATTACAGCATTGTGGCGCTGGCAGAGGCAACGAGGATCAAGGGGCTGGATGAAGACCTGGAACGTTTGGAAAAGGATTCATTTGGCAACTACAAATATCCGGAACGCAACATTGGGCAGCGGCTGGCGGAGGCCATTGAAGAAAAAACGGGGCTGGAAACCCGGCATATCGTGCTGGGGCATCTACAGAGATCCGGCGCGCCTACCTTGTTTGACAGGGTGTTGGGGACACGTCTGGGTGTGAAGGCAGCGGATCTTGCTATGGCGCATGATTATGGAAAGATGGTAGGCTTGGCGGGAACCACCGTGGTGGCAGTTTCGCTCAAAGAAGCGGTCAATATGCGCAAGGAAGTGGATGCAGAACTGTACGAAATCGCCGAAATGTGTTGCAGATAGGAAAAATAAGGGGTATCATGAACGTAGTCATTCCCACCTAGGGAATGGCTACGTTGTTGTTTTTTGGCAGATCGGAGGAGGCAAGATTGAGAAACATCAAGCATATGGTCGGTGTTCTGTTGTCTGTGGTTTGCTTAGTGGTGTTGTCGGGTTGCGGCGGGCAGGCAGAGGAGCCTGTGCCCACGGTAGCACCGGCGCCTTCGGCAGCGGCCGGAGAGAATCCGCTTAACAATGCGATCATAGACTATATGAACCAGAGGGATTACAGCATAGCAAAGGCGAATGAAATCATGGAGACCTATCAGCCGGAGGAAGGGCAAACGGATTATACCAACCTCATCAGTTCGCTATTCACCCCAAATTTTCGAGCGGATGATGAGCTTGTAGATTTGCTGCAATCTATGGTACAATCGGAAAAGACAGAAACAGGCTTTCATATGACCTCTGAAAATGGGGGCAGCGGTGATCTGGTGTTGGAAAACGGCGTATACAAATACGCCTTTCAGGAGCAGATGACCGAAAGCGACGATACTGTTACAACGATTTCACATTCCGCTACCCTGCTTGAAGACGGCAGCCAAATGGATGTTAAGACAGAAAGCATCCAGCAGGGCGGCGTTCCTGTTTTAGAAAACTGGCTGCAGGTTAAAAAGCAAGACGATTTGTATCAAGTACAACAATTTTATACCGATGATGGCGGCAGCACGCATCAGCTGATTCAAATGAGATTCCGACAGGAAGAGCTTTCCTATGCGGTATATGAAAACGTGGAGGAAAAGCCGAATAGTATCTTTGAATCCGACGAATTTTTATCCGACGGCTTTGTGACCAGCGTTACGCTCAAAGATGGCAGGGTCACGGTCATGAACGATGGGAAGGAATTGGTATTCGGCACATGAGTTTGTCCTTAGCCGCAAAAGGCGGAGCAATATTTTGGAGAGGTGAATCGTTTCATGAGAAGCAAGGAAATTGCAATTGTTGGGGCCGGGAAGATCGGGCGTGGATATCTTTCGGATCTGTTTTCGCGGGCAGGCTATCATTTGATTTTTATCAATGGTTCGCCGGTAACCATCGATAAGCTCAACGAGCAGGGTTACTATACGCTATTTACCGCAAAAGCGGATGGATTGGACAAACGAAGGATCGAAGGCTTTGAGGCATACAGCTCCAAGCGCGATTTTGACGTCTGTGTAGAGCGCCTGCAAAAAGTAGATCTGATTGCAGTGGCATTGTACCCGGGCGCATATCCCTCAGTAGCGGATCTGTTGGCCAAAACCATTGCCAAGAGAATGGAGACCGGATTGGAAGAACCGTTGAATGTTATGTTTTTCGTGAACATGGTATTTACGGCAAGGACATTCAAAAAATTGCTGCGCGAACGGCTGGATGACCAGCAGTGGGCCTATTGCGAAAAGCATGTGGGCCTGATAGAGGCGCTGACACACCGCGGCGGCTACAACCCGACGGAGGAGATGCTCGCAGAAGATCCGCTGTGCATCTCTACAGGAGAGGGAGAGGTGCTCCCGGTTGGCGATTGTTTTGTAGGAGAAAAGCCGGATATGCCGTATATGCAGTTTGTAGACCGCATTGAAGGGCGTATGGTGAAAAAGATTTGGTGCGGCAATATGAGGCATTGCACCACAGCTTGTATCGGCAAGGCCCGCGGTGCGAAGTATACATTTGAGTGTGCCAACGACCAATACGTAAGAAAATGCGCAGACTATGCGACGGTAGAAGCAAAATTTGGGATTGCCAAGGAGTTTGGGTTTACCCAAGCAGAGATTGACGAGGGTGTTGGCCTAAACTGGGATTCCATGAAAAATCCCAATGCAAAGGATGATGTGGATCGCGTTTGTGCAGACCCTATTCGTAAACTAGGGCATGACGAGCGCTTTATTGGGCCCGCCCTGCTGTGCCTAAAATACGGCATGGTTCCATACTTTTTGTCCAGAGGCGCTGCGTATTTGTTGATGTATGTCAACGAAAATGATGCCAGCGCAGAAGAGATTCAAGCGTATCGCAAAGAAAACGGAGACGAAAAGACCATTTTGAAGTATTGTGGATTGGATCGGAGCATCAAGGATGAGGATGTGCTGTTTCAGATGATCCTAGGCCAGATGAAAGAGCTGGAGGATCATGACTGGCAGGAAGCTAAACCTTGGCAAAAAGTAGATTGAGCAAAGAAAAAGAGCAAGCGATGCTTGCTCTTTTTTTGTAGAAAGGCAAATGCTGCATTCCTACAAGTGGGGTGCGATGTACAGAGGTTACTGTACGTTATCGCGGCTTTGTTTGTTCTGCTGTTTGACTTCAGCGGAATCGAACGAAGAAGAGCTCTGGGAATGCTGAGCGCTCTGCTTGTTCAACTGCTGTGTCTTTTGCATCTTGTTTTTCTTTGCCATGATTTATCACCTCGACATTAGTATGGAATTTTTCAAGGTTCCTATGCTGGCAAATGATTACAAGAAAAAGAGGCGCATTTAGCACCTCTTTTTTGGAAAAAATTACATTTTTTCAGGCAAAACTTTATTGAGAATGACGCCAAGAATTGCACAGATGGCAATGTTGCTGATGGTGAAGGATTCTGTAATCTGAATACCGCCCGATAGCCCAAGCCCGCTGACCAGCATAACGGCAACGATCATTAGATTGCGGCTGTGAGTAAAATCGAGTTGCGCTTCTACCAGCGTTCGCATGCCGACAGCGGAAATCATACCAAACAGAATGATGGATACGCCTCCCATGACCGGACCGGGAATGGAGGAAAGGAACGTTTGGAATACGCCCAAAAAGCTCATGAGCATCGCAAAAACAGCAGCAATCCGTAAAGTCGTGGGATTGTAGTTTTTGGTTACAGCCAATACGCCCGTATTTTCGCTGTAGGTGGTGTTGGCCGGGCCGCCTAAGCATCCCGCTGCCATGGTGGCCAGCCCGTCGCCAAGCAGTGTACGGTGAAGACCGGGATCTTTCATAAAGTTTTTGCCAACGACAGCGCCATTGGTGGTGATATCGCCGATATGCTCCATAAATGTGACGAGCGTTGTAGGCGCGATGATTAGAATGGCGCTCAAATCAAATTTTGGCAGGAAAAAGTTGGGCGCACTGATGCCCAGACTACCGGTAGAGAACACTGAGAAATCCACCTCCCCCATGATGGCAGCAACGAGATAGCCCACGGCAATGCCGAAGACGATGGGAACAAGCTTGAAAAATCCTTTGCAAAAGATGGATACGATAATCATCGTAGCGACCACGGAGATAGCGATGACCCATCGCATCCAAAGCACATCGGGTACAGCGGTGGTGCTGGCCAAGATATTATCAAAAGCCGTAGGCGCCAGCGTGAGGCCGATGACGACGATCATAGGGCCGGTAACAACGGGCGGGAAAAAGCTCGTGACACGCTCTACACCAAACAGCTTGACCAACAGCGCCAGCACCAGGTACAGGGCACCAGCCACGATGATGCCGCCCGTTACATAAGGGAAGGCCGCCTGATAGGCTGAAAGGGAGGTGTAGTTGGCCGCCCCAGCGTCCACGCCGCCGTACATACAGGCCGTGATTTGAATGACGCCAATAAAAGCAAAGCTGGAGCCGACAAACACAGGTACCTTTCCTTTGGTGCATAGGTGAAAAATCAGCGTGCCAAGCCCCGCGGTAAACAGCGCGACGTTGGGATCCAACCCGGTTAGGATGGGAACCAGTACTGTAGAGCCAAACATAGCAAACAGATGCTGGATGCCCAGTAACAGGTTTTTGCCAACACCCATGTTGGCAGGGGACTGTTGCTGCATAAACATACCCTCCTTGATGAGATAGTTTGATAGAACCCCATAAAAAAAGCCTTGTATGGGAACAAGGGACAATCTTACCAAACCGAACAAAGGCGGTACGGTATTGTCTTATCAAAGTATAGCATAGGGCAGTGACATTCTCAACGAAAAAAACATACAAATGACGAATTTATGACAAATTTATCAGCCCGTTTCACAGGAAGATTCTTGCAGAAAAAGAAGCCTGTATGCTATACTAAAACAAATACGTATATAGGATCTCTTCGAGGGTATTTAGACATTGGATATTGGAAAAGGGCTGAATACGGAAGGGATTTTTCTTATTTACAGGCAAAGGTTGGCCGCATACAGCAGGGAAGGATTGTAGAGGATGCAGTTTGAGCAAACGGCCCTTTCAAGGGAGATGCAAAGGGCAATACAGGACATGGGATTTACCGAAATGACGGAGGTGCAGGAAAAGACCATTCCCGAAATGATGGAGGGAAAGGATGTCATTGCCAAGGCGCCTACGGGGACTGGAAAGACCTGCGCATTTGGCGTGCCGATCATTGAGAGGATTGATGGAGAGAGCGATGCGCTCCAATGTTTGATCTTGGCACCCACCAGAGAACTGACGAGCCAGATTACAGAGGATATGCGGGCAATGGCAAAGTATAAAGAGGGGCTCCGCATTGTCAGCGTGTACGGCGGGCAATCCATGCAGCGCCAGATAGAGCACTTGAAAAAGAAGCCGCAGATCATTGTGGCCACGCCGGGACGGCTGCTGGATCATATAAAGCGAAAGACAGTAAAGCTGCATGCTTTGAAAACAGTGGTTTTGGATGAAGCGGACGAAATGCTGGATATGGGCTTTATCAAGGACGTTACCAATATTTTGGATCGCTGCCCCAAGAAAAAACAGGTCGTGATGTTTTCGGCCACAATTTCCAGAGAGGTTATGGATATTTCCTGGCTATATCAAAGGGATGTTGTGGAGATTACCGTGCTTCCCAAAGAAAAGAATGAGCCAAAGATCGCACAGTATAGCTTGCATGCCGAGGGAGAAGAAAAGGTGCTGATGCTGGCACGGCTGTTACAACAGGCGGATTGGCATCGGGTGATGATTTTCTGCAATACAAAATATATGACGGACCGGTTGACAAAGCGGCTGTGTGCGCGGGAGATCAAGGCGGAGTGCCTGCATGGGGATATTAAGCAAAGCGTACGCAATAAGGTGATGAAGGATTTTAGAGAGGGGAAATTCCCAGTTTTGGTGGCTACGGATGTAGCGGCGCGCGGGATCGATGTGGACGACATTGATGCTGTGATTAATTTTGATATGCCGGCGGACAATGCTTCTTATCTACATCGAATAGGAAGAACGGGACGGGCCGGTAAGGAAGGTATTGCTTATTCTCTGGTTTCCATAACGGAGACGGATCGGCTGGAATCCATCATGCGATGGACAAAGCATGAAATTATTGCGCTGCGTATGGATGAGCAAGGGAATTTAACGCAGGCGTCCAAACAAGCACCGAAGAAAACGGTAGCGCCCATTAGAAGGCGGAGAAGACGACGTTAAAAATTGCGCTTGACGGGATAGGCAGGAATTTGCTATACTTACCTTTGCAAGCCGAAGTGGTGGAATTGGCAGACGCGCTGGACTCAAAATCCAGTTCTGGCAACAGAGTGTGGGTTCAAGTCCCACCTTCGGCACCATATCGCGGCGAGCCCTTGGATTCGCCGCGATTTTGCTTTATAAATCACGACTTTACCGAACGGTGCCGTTTCTCCTCGAAAAGGGTCTCTATCCTGCCGGTTATTTGCTTATATACACGCTCACGGCCGCTTTGGCATGCTACCAAAGTACTGTTGGGCGCCTTTTTTTGCCAATGATTTGCAAACTGAGCCTGGATGCAATTCGCATCCGGGCTTTTCTTTGCCCAGATCGAAAAAGAGCATTGCAGGCTTTTGCCAACTTAACCTTTGCCATTGCGTATTATGATCACTTATGACGATTTTTTCTGCAAAACAATGATGTATGCGAGGCCTTGCTTATTTTCCTTTTGTTACAGAGGGCAAAATTTATTCTATTGAATGCCTGACTGCAAGCCTTTGAATTTTATGCGCGCATGTTATTGAGTTTGGATTTGCTGATCGCTATATTTAACACCATGAATGCGGTATAATAAAACAAAGAGACAAGGTGGGTGAGAGACTGTGCAGAGATCGATGTTTGAGGACCAGGGGCATGATCCGTTGGCCAGTCGTTTGCGGCCGGATACGCTGGAGGGCTATGTAGGCCAGACGCATCTACTGGGGGAAGGAAAAGTATTGCGGCAATTGATCGAGCAAGATCAGATCTGTTCGATGATCTTTTGGGGCCCGCCCGGTGTAGGCAAAACGACATTGGCGCGCATCATCGCGGAAAGGACGAAGGCTCGTTTTGTAGACTTTAGCGCGGTGACCAGCGGCATCAAGGAGATTAAAAAGGTGATGGCGGAGGCGGATCACAGCAGAATGCTGGGGGAAAAGACCGTTTTGTTTGTTGACGAAATCCACCGTTTTAACAAGGCGCAGCAAGATGCGTTTTTGCCATTTGTGGAAAAAGGGAGCATCATCTTGATTGGCGCAACGACGGAAAACCCCTCTTTTGAGGTAAATTCGGCGTTGCTGAGCCGATGCAAAGTGTTTGTTTTGAAGCCGTTGTCTGTCCAAGAATTGCAAACGCTGCTGCACCATGCCTTAACGGATGAAAAGGGGTTTGGCGCGCAGCGCGTAGAAATGAAAGAGGAATGGCTGGAGATGATTGCAGCGTTTGCCAACGGCGATGCCAGAGTGGCGCTGAATACACTGGAGATGGTAGTGCTCAACGGAAGAAAAGAGGGGGATACCGTTCAGGTTTCTCAAGAGATGGTAGAGCAGTGCATAGGCCAAAAATCCTTGCTGTATGATAAAAACGGGGAGGAGCACTATAATCTCATTTCTGCGCTGCATAAATCCATGCGAAATAGCGATGCGGATGCGGCGGTGTATTGGCTGGCGCGTATGCTGGAAGCAGGAGAGGATCCGTTGTATGTGGCCAGACGCCTGGTACGATTTGCAGATGAGGATGTGGGGATGGCGGACAGCCGCGCCATAGAGATTGCTGTGGCGGCTTACCAGGCATGCCATTTCATCGGTATGCCGGAATGCACGGTCAATCTGACGCATGCGGTGGTCTATTTATCCATGGCGCCAAAAAGCAATGCGCTATATATGGCCTATGAATCTGCCAAAAAAGACGCCGCGAGAATGCTGGCGGAGCCGGTGCCGCTTCATCTGCGCAATGCGCCAACCAAGCTAATGCAGGAGTTGAATTATGGAAAGGGATACCAGTATGCACATGATACATCCGATAAGCTGACCAATATGCAATGCTTGCCGGAAACGCTAAAGGATAGGAGATACTACCGCCCAACGGAACAAGGATCAGAGGCAAGGGTGAAGCAGAGGATGCAGCAGATTATACAATGGCATCGTCAGCATGATACGAAAGCATAAGGAAAACAGAGCGGAAAAAGCTTCTATGGGGCGCTCATAGAGGCTTTTTACATAGAAGTGAGAAAAGGAAAATGGCGTTTTTGAGACATTCTTGGCAAAAGGCTGGGGACAAACAAGGGGGCGCCTTTTTGATTTTTACTATGGGGTATGATAAAATCATCTACAAAACAAAGGAGGCGGAGCCATGCCAACACTGATTGCAATCGACGGAAACAGCCTTCTGTTTCGTGCTTTCCATGCCTTGCCGATTCTAACGGATGCAAAGGGGCGGTATACCAATGCGGTATATGGATTCATGGGCATGCTCATCCGTTTGATCCAAGAGGAAAAACCGGATTATTTGGCGGTGGCGTTTGATCTAAAGGCGCCGACGTTCCGCCATTTGCAATATAAGGGCTATAAAGCGGGAAGAAAAGAGACGCCGGAAGAGCTGATCCCGCAGTTTGATCTTTTGAAAGAGACGCTTGGTGAGCTGGGCATTGCGGTATTGTCCTGTGAAGGATACGAAGCGGACGATATACTGGGCGCGATGGGAGAGTTGGCCAAGCAAAACCACTGCCAGGCGCTGCTGGTAACGGGCGATAAGGACGCTTTGCAGCTGGTAGGGGGGCCGGTGAAGGTCTTATACACAAAGCGCGGGATTTCGGATACCGATTTGATGGATGCCGAGGCGGTAAAGCAAAAGATGGGGGTTTATCCGGAGCTCGTGGCAGATCTCAAGGGATTGATGGGCGACAGCTCGGACAATATCCCGGGCGTACCGGGCGTGGGCCCCAAAACAGCGGCCAAGCTGCTGGATAAATTTGGAACGCTGGAGGAGGTACTGGCACATGCAGACGAAGCCGGCGGCCCAAAATTGAGACAGTCGCTTGCTACCTATGCCGAGCAAGCCAGACAAAGTAAATTTTTGGCGACCATTGATCCCAAGGTGCCCTGTGATTTTCAGCTAAAGAAGATTGCGTTTGGGGGCATCCATGAGTCCGAATGGGGGCCGGTATTGGCTGATCTTGGGTTTTCAACGCTCGCAAAGCGGCTGGGAATTTCCTCTGCTAGCAGCAAAGAAGAGACGCCGGCTGCGGCAATGCCGGATGTAACCATCCAAAGGCTGGAAAGCTTAGCGGATTGGCGCAAGGCTGTGAGCGCCTGCCCGCAGACCGTAGCTCTCTATGAGGACAAAGAGGGACTGCACATGGCGGTTTCCGAAACAGAAGAGGTATACGTTGCGTTTTCGCAGACGCTGCTGGGCGATGGAGTAGACCCTTATGCGGCCTTGGAGATGCTAGCCCCCATGATGGCGGATGCCAGCGTTGAAAAAATTTTGTATGATGCAAAAAGCTGGGCGCATACCATGCGCCAATGGGAGGTAGAGATACGGGGTCGGTGTCAGGATGTGATGCTGGCCGCCTATGTAGAAAACCCGGCACAGGGCCAAAAGGATGTGCAGACCTTATGCCAAACACACGGGCTTTTGGCACCGGATCAAGCGGCCAACGCCTGTACCATGCTTCAGCTTTACCGCAACATGGAGGCGGGCTTGCAGCAATGGCGAGGGTTTGAAGTGTATCAAACGCTGGAACTGCCGCTGTGGCGTGTGTTGTTTGACATGGAATGCACCGGCTTTCGACTGGATCTGGCGCAGCTGCACGATTTGGCGCAGCAGTATGCCACCAGGATCAAAGAGCTGGAAAAGGAAATTTATGACTTGGCGGGAGAGCAGTTTAACATAAACTCTACCAAACAGCTGGGCGAGGTGTTGTTTGATAAGCTGCGTCTGCCGGCCTGGAAAAAAACAAAGACGGGGTATTCGACGGATGTGGAAGTGCTGGAACAATTGAAAGAGCAGCATCCCATCATCGCTTGCATTTTAGAATATAGAAAAGCGACAAAATTAAAAAGCACATACCTGGATGGATTACAGGCCGTATCAGACCAAAGCAACGGCAGAGTCCATACGAGATTCCATCAAAACATTACGCTGACGGGACGCATTTCTTCTTCTGAGCCAAATCTGCAAAATATCCCGGTGCGCACTGAGGAAGGAAGGGAGATTCGCCGTGCGTTTATCCCTTCGGATGAGGATCGCTGTTTGGTGGTTGCGGATTATTCGCAGATCGAACTGCGTATCTTAGCACACATGGCCAAAGAGGACACGATGATCGATACCTTCCGACATGGCGGAGATATTCATACTGCTACGGCAGCAAAGGTGTACGGTGTGGACCAGGAGAGCGTAACAAAAGACATGCGGTCTTCCGCCAAAGCAGTGAATTTTGGCATTGTCTATGGCATTTCAGATTTCGGTCTATCAAGAAATCTTAACATTCCACGCAAGAAAGCAGCCACATTGATACAGAGCTATTTTGAGACGTACCCCAAAATCAGAGGATATATGGATCAATGCGTGGCGGATGGGCGTGCGCACGGATTTGTGGAAACCATGTATGGACGCCGTAGATATACACCAGAATTGGCAAGCAAAAATTATAACGTGCGCTCCTTTGGAGAAAGGGCGGCGATGAATGCACCGATCCAGGGTACGGCGGCGGACATTATAAAGGCCGCGATGATCCATGTGCACGAGACATTGAAAAAGGAATGCCCGCAGGCCAAACTGATCTTGCAGGTGCACGATGAGCTTATCGTAGATGTACCAAGAGACCAGGCAGAAAAGGTGAAGAAAATCTTGACGGATTGTATGCAAAATGTGCTGCCGTTGGATGTGCCGCTGATCGCGGAGGCGGATTCCGGCAAGAATTGGCTGGAGGCAAAATGACAAAGCAGAACGAACGGTTTGTTATTGGCATTACCGGCAACATTGGCGCGGGGAAAAGCACAGTGACCAGGGCCCTTGCAAAAGCAGGCGCCTGCGTTCTGGACGCCGATGCAATGACAAGAGAGCTGCAGGCGCCGGGAAGCGAAGCGGTGCGGGCCATTGCAGAGGAATTCGGGGCACAAATGGCGCCTTCGGGCATTTTGGATCGTAAGGCATTGGGTGCGTTGGTGTTTGGCGATGAAGCGGCGCGGGCGCGGCTGAATGCACTGATGTGGCCACGGCTCATTGAGCAGACAAAGTGCCTTTTGCGCCGTAAAAGGGGCGTGTGTATCATAGATGCGGCACTGTTGATTGAGTCTGGGCTGCATACGGTATGTGATGAAGTATGGTTAATTACTGCACCGGAAGAGATACGGTGCGCACGCATCATGAAAAGAGATGGTTTATCAGAGCAACAGGCATGGCAAAGAATCAAGAGCCAGATGCCGGAAACTCAAAAAAAAGAGTACGCCGACTGCCTGTTGGATAGCATGGTAGGAGAGCGATGCTTAATTGAAAAAGCAAGGGCGTTGTACGACCATGCTGTGGGGGGACTATATGGCAAACAGTAAAACAACGGCTTATCCGGCCAGAAGGGCAAGACAGGCAGGCCGTAGAAAAAAACAGCGAAACCTTTGGCAGCTATGGATCGTATTGGGCCTTGCCATCATCATATTGGCGCTGTTGGCATTGGTAGGATATCCGTATGCCAAAAAGCTGGCGTATCCATTGAAATATGAAGCGTACATCACAGAATACGCAGAGGCAAACGGATTGGATCCGTATCTTGTATGCGGTGTGATCCATACGGAAAGCCATTTTGATATAGAGGCCGAATCCCGCGTAGGGGCGGTAGGGCTTATGCAGATCATGCCGGATACCGGAGAGTGGATTGCCAAAAAGATGTCGATGAAGGATTACAGCGAAGCAAAACTAAAAGATCCGGAGACCAATATCCGTATGGGGTGTTGGTATCTAAAATATCTCATGGATAGGTTTGATGGGGATATGACGCTGGTTTTGGCGGGCTACAATGCCGGCCCAAACCGAGTGACCCAGTGGCTGGAAGATGAAAAATACAGCCAGGACGGAAACCTGACAGACATTCCTTATCGGGAAACAGAGGAATACGTAAAGAAGGTAGAAAATGCGAAAGAGATGTATAGATCCTATTATACGCTGGAGTCATAGGCTGATCTGTGTATCGCTTGGCTGCCTGCTCATTTTGGCGGGCTGTGGCGGACAGGAGGCGGCCTCTCCCAGCCCAACGCCCAGCGCAAGCCAATCGGAGGCGGCGCCTGTTTCGGGTGGAAGCATGACGATCGTGATGCCCAACAACGCTACGTTAAAACCGCTGGAAACGACGCAACGGGAATTGGTAGATCTGTTTTCCTTGATTTATGATAGCCCGCTGCAATATGATGATGCGTTGAGGCTTCAGCCCAATGTGGTGGAACGATGGAGTATGTCGGAGGATGGCCTTACCTGGACGTTTGTATTGCGTAAGGACGTGACATATCACAATGGGCAAACCGTAAAAGCCAAGGACATTGTAGCCTGCATCAATGAGCTGAAGAAGATTGAGGAAGATGAAAACAGAGATTCCATCTATGCGGTGAATATGGATTTGATCGCGTCGGCTGCAGCTGTGGATGAGACGACTTTTACCATTACAGCAACGCAAAAGACAAACCGTGTATTGGCGGCGCTGGTATTTCCTATTATACCGGATACGACCATCGGCACCTCTTTGCCCACGGGTTGTGGCCCCTATAAGGTAGTATCCAACGATTCTGGCAAGGTGTTGGAACTGGAGGCCAATGATTCTTGGTGGAAACGCACACCATACCTGTCTAAAATCACGGTGAAGGGCATTCAGGATCCCGATACGGCGCTGACCAGTATGGATGTGAACCTGGTAGATCTGGTGCACACGGATTCGCTGACAGCTTCTGGCTATAAGCAACCGGGCAGCCGTGATGTGTATGAGGTGATGACGCAGGAATACGAATGCATCATTCCAAATCTACAAAATGCAAAGATGCAGGATGTACAGATGCGCCAGGCCATCATTGCTGCTTTGGATAGAAAAACAATCATCACCGAGACATATCTGTGGCATGCGGTTACGGTGGATGCGCCTGTGCCACCGGATTCGTATTATTACGACCAGACGCAGCAGCAGCACGAATATAATCCCGGAAAAGCGACGACGCTTCTTGGCGAGCTGGGGTACCGGGACAGCGATGGCGATGGTTTTTTGGATAAAAATGGGGAAAAGCTGACGATGAATATCATCGTCAACGAAAACACATTGAGCAGTGCGCGTGCCGATGCAGCAAAGGTGGCGGCACAGCAGCTGCAAAAGATTGGGATTGACGCTACGGTTACGGTGATGACCTGGTCAGATTATCAAATTGCTCTGCAAAATGGTAATTTTGATCTGGCTTTTGCTGGTTTTTCCATTCCTAAGGATGGCGATGTAAGCTTTTTGCTACACAGCACCCGCGGAACATACAATTATGGAAGATATACCTCTGCGACGATGGATTCGTATTTAGACGAACTTGCGGCCGCTACCACGGAAGAGGAGGTAAAAGCAGCCTCTTCCAAAGTACAGCATCTATGGAGCGACGAGCTTCCCGTTATCAGTTTGTACTTTAAGACAAATTCCGTTGTATGCTCGGCAAAGATTAAAGGCATCCCGACTATGCGGGATATGGATATTTTCAAGGATATTGACCAATGGTATATTTTGCAGCAGGGAGATGAGAACAAAGCCAATGCGCCGGAATAATCCAGCGAGTTTGGCAAGAAGAGGTTGACTTTTACGTATTTTCCTCTATAATAAATGGGTGACAATTTCTATTGTTACCCATGAGCGAGAGTGCTGGAATAGGCAGACAGGCACGTTTGAGGGGCGTGTGTCGAAAGGCGTACGGGTTCAAGTCCCGTCTCTCGCACCACAAAACCACCGAAAAATCGGTGGTTTTTATTTTTTATGACATCACTTATGACATCAATATTCCTTTTTTGCGAAGAAATCAGTTATCTACTACACTGTTCCTCCTTATCTGCAAAAAGTCACGCTATGCCTTCACTGTTTGCTTGTCAACGCGCTCGTCACGCATTAGCTTGCACCAACTTTTGCGGGCTGTTATAAAAAAATATATATTGTCAATGATAAGCAGCGTGGCATTTCACCCAATATCGCGCAAATTACCATGGTGGGTTGCGATATTTTTGTTGCCAGAAAGAAAATATCAATGCCGGCAGCCTATGGTATGAAACTGCCGAGAAATCAGCGGTTTTTTTATTTTATGATATCTATCATAATATCTTAATTCTTACATGGGCATTGTGCGAAGGAACCTTTTTTATGCCTTGAATCAGATGATTTCAAAAGAGTCATCAACGCTGATCCTAAAGAAAAAAGCCATTCTATGCAGAATGGCTTTTTGGAAGGGAATATAAGCACATGCTTGCTTATAAAAGCGCTTTCTTTACAAGCGCCAAATTGTCTCGGATCTTGATATGCTGTGGACAAACCGATTCGCATTTTCCGCATTGAATGCATTGATCCGCTTGCTTTTTGCCATGGCCGCCAACCAACCAATTTTCTTGATGAGCAGCGGCGGCTTTGTCACCATAAAGCGTCAGATAATTCATCGCGGTAAACGAACCAGAGATGCCGATGTTTTGAGGACATACCTTAGCGCAATAGTTACATGTTGTACAGGGGATCAGCGGAATTTTTGCAAGCTCCTCTTGTGCTTTGGATAGCGTGGCTTGCTGAGCCGGCGTCAACCCATGAAAATCTTTCATATAGGATATATTATCCTGCATCTGAGCCACGCTGCTCATACCAGATAAAACAGTGATGATGCCATCTAAACTGGCGGCAAAACGGATGGCCCAAGAAGCCGCTGAGGAGTCTGGCTCAGCTTGGTTCAACACCTGTAAAACGGATGCGGGCGGCGTTGCCAGCATACCGCCTTTTACGGGCTCCATGATGATAACAGGCTTGTTAAATTTTCGTGCTACCTCGTAGCATTTTTTTGATTGAACGGCAGGGTTTTCCCAGTCCGCATAGTTGATTTGTAGCTGCACAAACTCCATTTCCGGATGAGCCAGCAATATTCCTTCCAGCTCTTCAGGCGTAGAGTGGAAGGAGAAGCCGATATGCTTAATCAACCCTTCTTGCTTTTTCTGTTGAACCCAAGCCCACATGTCAAAGTCGTCAAAAAAACGTGTACGGCTTTCGCCGAGGTTGTGCAATAAATAAAAATCAAAATAGCCTGCGCCGGTACGTTTAAGAGATGTTTCAAACTGATCGATAGCGTCTTCCTTTGTTTTGCAGTTGATCCAGGCTGCGTTTTTGGTGGCAAGCTGATAGCTTTGCCGGGGATAACGCTCTACCAACGCTTGGCGGATAGCGTCTTCACTGCCCGCGTAGGCCCAGGCGGTATCAAAATAGGTAAAGCCTGCTTTTATAAAAAGATCAACCATTTGTTTTGTCTGTTCTATGTCGATGACATCGTTCTGTTGAGGCAAGCGCATCAGGCCAAAGCCCAGTTTTTTAATGTCTTCACCCAAATATGACAAAAAAATCCCTCCTATCCACTCATACTTTGGCGGCAAAGTCTGCCAAAGCCTGTGCCGAGGCATGATTTAACATCTGTCCGGGCAGCCATTTGGTTGTTTTGTCGCAACAAGGCTTCAAGGATTCTATGGTTTTGCCGAACCCACTGCCGCCAGAAGTGGCGAAGGGAACGATGGTTTTGTTCGAAAAATCATAGCTTTCCAAAAAGGTATGGATGATGGTGGGTGCTGTGTACCACCAAATGGGGAAGCCCAAGAAAATAACGTCATAATCGGCCATCGTGCTCAGCGTTTCAGCAATGTTAGGACGAGAATGTGGATCGTTCATTTCCACGGAGCTGCGGCTATGCGTATCCCTCCAGTTTAGATCTGCATCGGTATAGGGAACCGCGGGCCTGATTTCAAACAGATCAGCGCCAGCTACTTGGGATAGCTGCTCGGCTACCTTCTTTGTAACGCCGCTTGCAGAAAAATAAGCAACAAGTTTTTTAGACATATTTGCTCCCTCCTTATGTTAAGCTAAAATAATGCTCGTCTGTGACAGGCTCCAGCCATTGGTTTTCTGTTTGCTCCCCAGGAACCTCCACAGCGATGTGGCTGAACCAGGAATCGGCCTTGGCGCCATGCCAATGCTTTACATTGGCGGGGATGGAGATCACCATGCCTGGACAAAGGCTGACGGCTTGTTTTCCGTATTCCTGATACCAACCTTCTCCGGCCGTACAGATGAGGATCTGCCCTCCGCCGCTATTGGCGCGGTGGATATGCCAATGATTGCGGCAGCCCGGCTCAAACGTCACATTGGCAAGAAAAACAGAGCTGGCCTTAGGATCTGTCAACGGATTGAGATAGGATTGCCCGATGAAAAATTGTGCATAAGCATCGTTGGGCGATCCCAAGCCAAACACATTGTATGAATCAAATTGTTCTTTTTGTTGTATTTTCATTCTGTATCCCTCCATAAAGACTTAATTTGAATTGTTTTTTTCACATACCGCGCTATTTGAATCCGCATTGTTTTGAGAGAGCATCAGCTGATAACGCAGATAATCCAAACGATCCAACTGCTTTTCCTTCCGATGGATCTCCTCGAGAAAATCAGCCCGCCTTTTTTCCAGCATCGCCAGGCGCCGTCGAGAGGTTTCATATCTACACTGACATAGACGCATGTATTCTTGAGCCTCCTGAGAGGAAAAGCCAAGATCGTGCAGCGTTAAAAGCAGGCTGATTTGTGCTAGGTCCTGTTCGGTATAATGGTGATGAGCACTGCACTTTTGGCCATCCTTGTTGCCTGCCAGGCATCGTTCGTAGGCATCCAAAACCTTGGCGGAGACACAATAGCGCTCTGAAATTTCTTGTCTTGTCATGTGAATGCTCCTTAAAAGACGCAACCCGGCCGGAACAGTAGGTTGGCGCGGACTGCAAAAGGGCTCTTGCCCGAAAAAAATAGATGCCCGTTCTTCGGACATCTAAAGTATAATTTGTGATTGGATGCAAAGCCAATGCTTATTTTTCATCGGTTGAAATACGGTTTATGTATGCCTTGGAAAAATCCACAAAAGCGCGCAGGGCAGGCGACATCATCTGATTTTTCTTCCAGGCCAGCACCGTATGGCTCTCCAGCTTGGGAAGTAGCGGGATATACCGCAGCCCTTCATAGTGGCAGTCAAGCCGTAAGTTTAGAAAGACACCGACACCTTGGCGTCCCATGGCGGCCAGATTATACGGAAGATTCCCGCTGGCAACGATATGCAGCTGATCGGCATCCTTGCCAAACCAATGCAAAAGCTCCTGCTTGATGAGATCACGGCGTGTAAAAAGCAGCGGCCTATCGGCCAAATCGCTGGGCGTTACCTGTTTTTTATCCGCCAAATCGGAGTGCTCGGAAACCAAAATACCCCATTCCTCGGAGATAGGGCTGCGAATAAATTCATATTTAGCGACGTCCACGGGCTCTAACAGAAACCCTAAATCCAAAAGCCCTCTTTCGATGCGCTCTTTGATATTGTCGGAATTGCCGCTGTATATTTCGTATTGGATGGCGGGATGCTGAGCCTGGAAAGCGGCCAAGATTTCTGCAAGCAAACGGCTGTTTTGGTACTCTCCGCTACCGATAGAGATTTCGCCGCTTAGCTCATCTTCCTGTTTTAGCTCTTGCTTGGTTTTTTCTGCCAAAGAGACAAGTTCTTGTGCGCGCCGTTTCAAAAGCAAGCCTTGCTCGGTTAAAGTGATGTTATGGCTGTTTCTGGTAAACAGTTTGACCCCAAGCTCTGCCTCAAGCTGCATCATTTGGCGAGAAAGAGTAGGTTGCGTAACATGGAGCAAAGCAGCAGCCTTGGTAATGTTTTCCTCTCTGGCAATGGTTAGAAAGTAGCTTAATACCCGAAGTTCCAAAAAAGCACCTCCTATCTAGTACACCACATTTAGCGGCCCATTTCAATAAGGAAAACCGTATAAAAATCATAGCTGTGGAAAATCACGAGGCTGTGTACAAAGAGATGCACACAGCCTTGTATGTAGAGCATTTCAGCGGCACAGGATTCGGTCTAGCCTTGCACCCAGGCGGCTGAGTATTTCGTTGGAAATGGTGCCTGCGCTTTCAGCCAGATCGCCCGCAGAGAGGGTAAGCGTGCCGGATGTGCCGATGAGTACGGCTGTATCTCCTGCACAGACGCCGGGAATATCCGTTACGTCTATGATGGTTTGGTCCATACATATTTTACCAAGAATCGGCGCTTTTTGTCCGCGAAGCAGTACATACCCGTGGCCATCGGATAGGCTGCGCGGTAGCCCATCCGCATACCCGATGGAGAGGGTCGCGATTTTCATGGGATGATCTGCTGTACAGGAAAGACCATAGCCGACAGCTTCCTGTGTATACAGCGGCTTTACCGTGGCGACGCGTGCCTTGAGCGATAAAACCGGCCGCAACTGACGTGCCCAAGCGTCAGTATCCGCCCGCGTGCTCAATATGCCATATAACGCAATGCCGATACGCGCATAATCTCCCCCCAACTCCGGATAGTTCAACACTCCATAGCTTGCCAGAAGATGGGTGCGCGGGCAGGGCACGCCGCGCTTTTTCAATTCACGGAGCACGGATTGGAAAGCCATGGACTGTACCTTGGTGAAGGCTTTATTGCGGGGGGAAAGAGATTCGTCGGCGGATAGATGTGTAAAGATGCCGTCAATTTGTAAATGCTTTAGGGCAAAGAGCAATGCGATTTGGTCGATGTTTTCGCTGCGTTCTCCCAAGCGATGCATGCCGGTATCTATGCCGATATGAACACGAAGCTTCTTTCCATAAGTGGATAGAGCCTTTGCGTATTGGCTGTCTACTACGGTTTGGGAAAGCCGGTAGCGCCGCAAAAGAAAAGCTTGCGAAGGATGCGTATATCCAAGAATCAAAATCTCCCCAGCAATTCCATTTTTGCGAAGCTCTATCCCCTCACTAAGGCTGGCGACGCAGAAATGACGCACGCCCAAGCGATATAGCTCTTTACAGACAGGTACGGCTCCATGCCCATAGGCGTTGGCTTTCACAGCGGGCATCAGTTTGCAGGAGCGGGGCAGGCGGCTTTGCAAAAAGGCGATGTTGTGAGCCAAGGCCTGGCTGTCCAGCTCGATCCAGGCCCGCCCTTTGGGAGAATAGCGCTGGGGCCGCGGAAGAATCAATGCAAGGACATACGCAGCGCCAAAGGATACAGCGGAAACGGCCAAAAAATGAGCTAAGCTTTGATCTACCAGCCAGGGAAGCAAATGCAGTGCTTTTGCTACCGCTCTGATAAGCACGATGACAGCCGGATGCAGGATATAGACCCAAGTGGCGGCAGTGCGGGCCCTTTGGCAGGATGGCCGCTGCCAGGATAGCACAAGATGATAAAGATAAAGCATCGTGGGTAGCAGGAAAAGATACATGCTGTCATGCCGCGGCCAGCCCAGATGACGAAGGATAAAGGCTTCGCCTGCCATGCCAGCAAACGAGAGACAAAGTCCGAAAATGGCTTTGGGCCGCTCCAGGGTTTTTTTTTGAGAAAGCCATGCGCCCAAGATAAGAAAGATAGGCGCAAAGAACAGGCCATTGCGCGTATAGGAAAACACCTGAAAACCACCCTGATAGAAAGCATCCAGCACAGGGATAGACCGAGCCAAACCGTAGTAGCTGTCTCCCATCAGGCCGATTAAATAGAGGAAGAGGGCTATGGCAAGGGAATTGCGCAGGCTTAGCTTTCGGCTCATGAGATAGACAAGGCAGAGGCCGAGCAAACAGGCAGGAAAATACCAAAGATGGTAAAAGGTGCCGTCGAACAACAACAGACGCAAAGCGCTGCCCAAGGAAAGTGCCTCGTAATGGCCGCCATACAAACCGATGGGTACATACAGCGCAATGGCCACGAGATAAAGCAGAGAAAGCTTTGTTAAAGATTTAGTGAGGGCGGCCCGGCCGTTTGTATCTCGATAAAAGCGGGAAACGACAAACTGCCCAGTTACCATGAAGAAGAACGGGACGGCGACCCTGGCTAAAACGCGGGTTAAAAAGAAATCTGCGTTAGCGCTAAAACAGGTAAGGGGCGACGTATGGATGGCAATTACGAGAAAAGCGGCTACCAGGCGAAATGCATCAAGTCCCCCATAGTTTTGTCTTGTTTGCATGGGTATGTCTCCATTCTGTTAAGATAAATCCATCCGTATTGTTGCCGGAGATGCTGTATGGGATCGTGTTATCGACTTCTAGGCAGGTATAAGCGCCTTTGCATGGCAGATACGAAACCACCACATCCTGCCCACCCCAAAGGATGGGGTAAGCGGATTGTCCATAACGATACTGCTTGATAAAAGAAAGATATTCTTCAAGGACCAGATGATTTTGCACCATGATTTTGGCATGTGGAACCCCAACATAACGAAAATGCCAGGGTTCATGGGCGATGCCGGTAAGGTGTTCTTTTCCGGCTGGATAGCGCTCCACAAATCCATAGTCTGCCGCTTTGTCACGAAAGATCTGGCAAATGCCGCTATATGGAAACGCGGGACGAATAAAATCAATGTGCGCCTGTTTTTGCCCAAGATCTATGGCAAGACCGGTTTGGTGCTCACTATGGCCGGGCAGGGCCACATACTTTTGCGTAAAATCCAGGCCGCTATCCCGGACGGAATCATCCCATATCTGCTGCTGCTCGGCGTGCGCCCGCCAGCCGCTGACCGGCACAATGTGTTGCCATCCATGGAAAGAATCCATCAAATTGGAAAGAAGGACGGCGGCTCGGCGCTGCATCTGGATGGTAGGATAGCTTTCCAGCACAGGAACCAGGGGCGTTTGCGCATCTTCACGATAGCCTGCCGCTGCATTTACCAAGATGAGGCTGCCGGTATGGATTTCTTTTTGTAGAAGGGTCAATGTTTTCATTGTGCCACCGCCTGTTCGATGATACGATCCAACACATCCGCAAGGGAATAGCCGGCCGCCTTCATCATGCCGGGATAACGGCTGTGTTCGGTAAAGCCGGGAATGGTGTTGACCTCATTGAATACGAGCTGTCCTGACGGTGTTAAGAATAAATCCACCCGGGCAAACCCTGCGCAGCCAAGCGCGCGGTAAATCCGTTTGGCCGTCTGCTTGATTTCCTCGGCTTTGGCGTCGCTGATGCGTGCAGGCACATGGATGGCGGAGGAGTGTAGCGTGTACTTTTCAGTAAAGTTAAAAAATCCTTTGGAAAGCTCGATTTCGTCTATCGCTCCGGTCAAAAGGGTTTCCGTGCCCAATACAGCGCAGCCCACTTCAATGCCTTGAATGTTTTCCTCAAGAATGACCTGGTTATCATAAAGAAAAGCACCATCGATGGCCTTGGAGAGCTGATCTGGGGACTCCACCCGCGTGATACCAAAGGAAGATCCGGCTTTTACCGGTTTTACATACATTGGGTACCCAACCTTTTCGGCAAAAGCCACGGCCTGCTGCAATGTGTAGCCCGATTCCAGAACAAGCCCCTGGGGCACGCGCACGCCTGCCAGGGAGACCAATTTATGGGAACGGTCTTTGTCCATACAAAGGGCAGAGGCCAATACGCCGCAGCCTGCCAGCGCGATCCCAGACAACGCGATGGCGCCCTGAATGGTGCCATCCTCCCCATTTTTGCCATGAAGGACGGGAAACGCGACATCGACTGGCAAGGAGGATATGCCGGTGGTTTCAAATACATACAGCTTGCGCGCACCGCGGTCCAGAGAAAGCATAGCGGGAATACAGTCTTCGCACCTAAGCCAGGTATCGTCCAGCAGATGCTCCGGGCTGCCGGTATAGTAGTACCAGCTGCCGTCTTTAGAGATGCCGATGGGGAGGATGTTGTATTTGTGCCGATCCAGATGGCTCAGCACTGCATTCGCCGAAGTAAGGGATACGCTGTATTCTGGAGAACAGCCGCCAAAAAACACGGCTACATTTTTCTGTTTCATTGGTTTATCCTTTCTCTGCTATGTTGATGTTTGATGACAGGGGATAGCCGATACGGCATTTATTTTGGTAGAGCCTGCGGCTTTCAACGGGTTGTCCGGAGCCTCGGTCTATGCGTGTCTGGATGATATCGGCCAGCTGAATAATCTCTTTGTCTTGGCGTATATACGAGATTTTGCCGTTTTGAATCTGATACAAACAGGCGTCCTCTTCCGAACACAAGAGGCGGCCGAAAAGGTGGTGGCTGTCAAACGAAAGGAAGATCTGATAGGTACGATTGGTATCGTTTTTTACCTTTAGATCCAGCCAGCCTTCTGAAATGGTGGCGTCTACGCCGGTGGGCAGGTTGCTAGGCGGATCTGGGAAATCCTTGCTGGCATGGCCATGCCGCTCTACAATGGTCAGCGGCGTATGCAGAAACAGCCAAAACAGCAGATTGGAAATTTGGCACATGCCTCCACCCGGCGCTGTCGTTAGATGCCCGTTGACAACGGTTAGCCCCTCTTTATACGGTGTGTGGCGGTCTGCATATCGGATGGCTTGGCTAAAGGAAAAAGTTTCTCCCGGCCGAATCAATAGGCCGTTGAGTTCTTTGGCGGCCAGCTTCAAGTTGAATACCTTGTTTTCCTGATAGACCATATCAAACCCGGTTTCTGTGTTGTATAGCTGGCTGGAATCCTCAAAGGCCACATACGGGAGGGCGCCTTCCAAACGAGCCTTGCAATAGGTGTTTTTATCCAGGCGCATGCCAAGATAAAAACAGAACTTGCGCTGCTTGGTGCGCAGGGGGATCAAAAAGGGGAAGAGTTCTGTGACTCTTTTGCGTTTCATGGATGTTCCTTTCCGGGATTAAAAATGCCCTGTCTTGATACTGAAAATGTACCAAAACAGGGCATTGTATATTTATAGGCTTTGTTTCAAAACGATGATGATTTTCTGTCCAAATTCATACGATTTTCTGACAATCCAACGGAAGCCGGACGGTAAAGGCAATGCTTTCATTTTCGCTTGCGGCATGGATGGTGCCATGATGCAGCTCTACGATCTCTTTGGAGATGGCAAGCCCTAGCCCCGCGCCGCCTGTGGAAGAGGATCTAGACGAATCCAATCGAAAAAACTGCTCGAATATACGGCCCAGCTTATCTGGCGGTATGGTGCGGCCATGATTTTTCACTACGATTTGCACACTCTCTGCCTGTGCGGACATGGCAAGGGAAATCGCACTGTTTTCATAGCTGTAATTGATTGCGTTGCGGATGAGATTATCCAATACGCGTTCCAGCTTGTCTGGATCGCATATAAGCTCTACGCCGGGCGCCAGATCCGTTTGCCAAAAAAGCCCTTTTTCCGCCAAGATAGGGGTAAATTCGCTGACGATCTGGGAAAGCATACGCGTAAGGTCGATGCGTTCCAACTCCAGCGTTAGAGCGGTTAAGTTAAAACGCGTAATATCGAAAAACTCGTTGACGAGATCCTCCAGCCGCAGCGCTTTATCCAACGCGATGCCAGTGTAGCGGGCGCGCAGCTCGGCGGAGATCTGCGGCTCATCCTGAAGAAGCGTTAAATATCCGATCACGCTGGTCAGAGGCGTTTTCAGATCATGCGCTAGATACACGATGAGATCATTTTTGCGCTGCTCGGCTTCTTTGGCCATCGCTTCGTTGCGGATGGCTTGCTCACGGAATAAATTGAGCTCATCCTGCACGTTTTTCATGGATTCCGGCAGCACAATGGGCTCATTTCGATTGTTTACAAGCTGGCCTGAAGCGGCTACAACCTGATCCAAATACCGAAGCGGCTTGGACATAAAATAGTAGGTGATGATGGTCCACCCCACCAGGCAGACCACGCCGCCAACCAAAAGAATATAATCCCGGATCCAGGACAATAGCTGATAAAGGGGATCATAGGGCTGCCATATGACCGATGCGCATAGCTGCCACCCGAGCAGCACCACTACGCAAAGGCCGACGACAAATCCAATGAGAGAAAGAAAATATTGAAACAATACATGCCTTGTGATACGGCTGCGGTACGGATGATTTGTTTTGGTATTGCGTTCACTCAATGGTATAGCCCACCCCCCATACCGTTTTGACATACTTGGGCTTTCTAGCAGGCTCATGCATCTTCTCCCGCAGCCTAGCGATGTGTGCCATCACGGTATTGTTATTGTCCAAATATCTTTCCCCCCAAACCGATTCAAACAGCTCTTCAGAGGAAACTACGTTGCCTTTTCGTTCGCAAAGATACCAAAGGATGCTAAATTCCAGTGGCGTTAGGCTCAATTCTTTTCCATTTAGAGAGCATTTATGGCTGCTTTTTGAAATGTGAAGGCCACGGATATCGATTTCATCTGGGATTTTGTCCTGGTCTGCCGGCGCATTGTTATACCGGGTATATCGGCGCAGCTGCGTTTTCACGCGCGCAATGAGCTCCAATGGATTGAAGGGCTTTGTGATATAGTCGTCGGCGCCAAGGGTTAGCCCTGTGATCTTATCCATATCCTCCACCTTGGCAGTGAGCATGATGATGGGAAAAAGATGCGTTTCTCGAATCTTTTGGCACAGCGCAAAACCATCCATATCCGGCAGCATTACATCTAGAATAACAAGACTCAACGCTTGTGTTTCAATACAGGATAGGGCCTCTGCCGCCGTATAAAATTTGTATACATGATATCCTTCGTTTGTCAGATAAACCTCCACCAGATCCGCGATGGATTTTTCATCGTCTACAATTAAAATGTTTTCCGCCATAGCTGAATGTTCCTTTATCAAATGGTTTGCGGCATACATAAGTCGAAGACCGCAAATCCTATTGTAACATATGTAACGGACAAATACCTCCTGGGAAATGGTATGCAAGGGAGAAGGGCGAAAAACGGATAGGGAAAGGCGTAGAAGGAGGGGGAAATCTGCATTGCGTTTGAAGATTTTTTGCCGGCGTGGGGTGGCCAGTTTGTATGATGTAGTTTTTCATCATAGGATTTTCCGGCTCTGTTCAATGAAGCATTTGGCGCCGTTGTCTAAAGAAGGGGATGCTTTTACAGAGAATTTATGCCTTATATGAAACGAGAACCCTTGCAAACACGCATCGGCAACTGGAGAAGTTGCCGACAGAGCAAGAAAACAAGCCTTATGGGCAGCGGTATAAAAAGCAGAAAACGGAAATCCTATCGAAAGAGGACGTAGAGAAAGGATATGAAAATATTATAAAATTTTATAAAAATTTACTTAACAACATAAAACATCAAATTATAATGATACGATAATGTATTTTCGGAAGACGATGCCAATGCTTCCAGCGATTCATAGGAAATGCGGCGTATAGTTTTGCAAGACCTCGTCAATACTGAATACGAAATATCATTTGATAGAGGTGACAGGAAATGGACACGTTTGCATTGCTAATTACCATCATCGGCGGCATCAACTGGCTGCTGGTAGGGTTGGCGCAGTTTGACCTCGTCGCATGGATTTGCGGCGGTCCGGCGACGATTGCAGCGCGCATTATATACACCATTGTGGGCTTGTGCAGCCTTTGGTGTATTAAGCTGTTGTTCAACCGTACGCCGAAAGGAACGATTACGCACAACTAAGGCAAAAGGCAGGAATCAATCCTGCCTTTTGTCTTTTTGCGGTTGTTTGTGCTTTTTCAGCGAAGAGGCCAAAAAAGCTGCCCCAATCAAAGCGCCGCAAGAGCCGGCGATGATGTCGGTCATGGTATCGGTTAACGAACCGCCCTGTGCCTGCAAATGGAAAAATGTATCCCCACAGAATTCATACACCTCCCAAAGGCCTGCGGCGGCAATGGCCAGGAAGAGGGAAAATAAAACGGGCAGCAGCACAGCCCTAGAGTCAATCTCATAGCGACGCACGAGCGCAGTATATAGAAGATAGCCCACCAGGATCAAAAGAATGCCGCTGGAAAAATGCAGGAGCAGATCGTAAAAAGAGATGGCATGATAGCTTCCCAGCATAGAGCCGAAATATTGGGCCATGACGGTAAAGAAAGAAAAAATAGCGTAGTATAACGGTTTTAGATTGCGTAAAAACAAAATAAAGAGAAGCGCGGTGCCTGCTGTCATTCCATAATAATAGAAAGCGATAGGCGTTTCCCATGTGAAGGAAATCGCATAGGTAATGGTATAGACGATCAACAGCAAGACTGAAAGAAGCGTATTATGTTTGGATGCCTTCATAGAAACCTCCGGCAAGAGCATAATTTTTAACGATTTTCTTAAATTCAACCAGAAAAGCGGTTAGTCGCTTTTTATGACCTTTTTCTGTTGATATTCTTTATACAGCTTGGAAACCAGCCCACTGAGCGCCAAGAGGGCCAACAGGTTCGGGATCACCATCAAACCATTGAATAAATCGCTCAATGCCCAGACAAGATCTACCTTTAGCATGGAACGAACCATGATGAAGATCAAGACGATAGCGGAATACAATTTCACGGCTTTTGCGCCAAACAAATATTTGATATTGGTTTGGCCGAAAAAGTACCAGCCCACAATGGTGGAAAATGCAAAGAAGAACATGCATAGCGCCACAAAAATATCACCGAAGTGCCCGAACACAGAGGAAAAGGCGACCTGTGCCAATTTTGAACCTGTTTCTCCGGACGATAGCGCGCCGGTAGTTAAAAAAGTAAGCGCCGTTAACGTGAGCACAACAAACGTATCCAAAAAAACACCCATCAAAGCAACAACGCCTTGATCGCATGGATGATCTACTTTGGCCAATGCATGCGCATGCGGCGTAGAGCCCATCCCTGCTTCATTGGAGAACAGGCCGCGTGAAACACCATAACGAACTGCCATTTTAACCGAGATACCGGCTGCTCCGCCCAATACTGCTTCAGGCCGGAAGGCGCCTACGAAAATAGAGACAAAGGCCTGGCCGATATGCTGATAATTGACACCGATGACAATCAGAGAGCCAACAATATAAAGCAAAGCCATAATGGGTACAAGCTTTTCTGTGACAGATGCAATGCGCCGGATGCCACCCATAAAGATAAAGCCTGCCAAAAGCGCTACAAATACCCCAACGATCCAGGAGGGCATGCCAAAGGCAATGTCAAACGCCTCGGAAATGGAATTGGACTGCACCATATTCCCCATAAAGCCTAGGGCTAAAATGATGAAAACGGCAAACAATGCCGCTAGAACACGGCCAAAACGCCCTTTAAACGCTGCTTTAATGTAATAAACCGGCCCGCCCGTGACCTCGCCATGAACAGTGGTTTTAAATTTTTGCGCAAGTGTGGCCTCGGAAAAGATCGTTGCCATGCCAAAAAAAGCGCTGATCCACATCCAAAAGATAGCGCCGGGGCCGCCGGAAACCACAGCTGTGGCTGCGCCTGCGATATTGCCGGTACCGATTTGCGCAGCGATGGCGGTCGTCAACGCCTGAAAAGAACTCATCCCTTCTTTGCCGGCCTTTTTGCCTTTGAAGCGGAAACCGCCAAATACCTTTTTGAAGCTGTCCTTAAACTTTACGATTTGGACAAAACGGAGGCGTAAGGTAAAATAGATGCCAGTACAACATAACAGCACAAGCAGTATATTGTCCCACAGCGCACCGCTGATAGCTTTTACAATCGCTGTAAACTCCATATTGATCCCCCTTTTTGGATACAAAGCAGTCTTTTTCAGTATACTGTCTGAGGGAACAAATGCAAGAAAAAAATAAAAAAAGCCCGAAACCTAGGCATGTTCCGGGCCTTTTTATCAATCGAGATCGGTTTTCCATAGGCCGTGCAGGTTGCAGTATGCAAACACTGCCAACGGTTTTTCACCGTCTGTCAGTGCTACATCGGCTTCCGGCGCACCATTGGGAGACAACGCTTTGCGGTGGCCGCCTTGGCTGGTCTGTACATAGATCCATTCGATGGAATGTTCTTCAGTCATGGGGTGCGCGGCGCTACCCACGCATACATGCACCAAATTGCCATCTACCTTTACCACCGGCACATGCTTTTCCTGCGCTGCATCCGTAGTATTGGCGACAAGCTCCTGCATTTTTTCGCCACAGCATACGACCGGTACACCTGCATTGTGGATCATTCCAATTAGGTTTCCGCAATGGTTACATACAAAAAACTTCTGTTCTCTGCTCATTGATACACACTCCTTTTATGCTAGGGTTATTTCCATTATATCCCAGTTATCTATATAAGCAAATGAAAATGAGAGCAAACGTTTATTTTTTCTTGGGATTCTTTGCCTTGCCGGAAACAAACCGCCCATAGGGATGCACCTCCATAAAGTGCTGAATCTCCTTTGCGTATAGCTGGATGCGTTGATATAGATCCATCAAAGACGCCTCCTTTCCCCTTTACTGTAACCGAAAGAAGATATGGTTATACCGGGAGCTTTTGAGAAAGCGCAGTGCGTAGCCTGCCGACTACGCTGGCACAGACGATGCACTTTATAACATCGCCGGGCAGTGTGGGTAAACAGTAAACGGCAAAGAGCTGAGAAACCGTCATGGCTTGTTGGAGATAAAGGGTCATGATCCCATAAAAATAGGGAAGACCTACAACATAAAGAATGACGGCACCTGCCAACGACGCAAAAAAAGCGGAAGACCAGGATTTGCGGGAGCGTTCAAACAATAGACCGGTACAAAAGGTGGCAGGGGCTAGGCCGAGCAAAAAGCCAAAGGTTGGCTTGGTCACATAGCCGATGCCTCCGCCTTGTGTAAAGATAGGAAGGCCGATCAACCCCAGAAGCAGATACACGACAACGGATACCGTGCCCCACTTTTTGCCGAGCAGCAGCCCGGCCAGGGTAGAAAAGAAGGTTTGAAGTGTGATGGGCAGCCAGGCCAGGGGAACTTTGATAAAAGCACCGATGGCGCACAACGCTGCAAATAGTGAGCAAAGGATCAATAAATACAAACGATTTTTGGTAACGGGCATGTAGCAGCACTTCCTGTACGATGGTTTTTTATACATGGTACAGGGGAAAAACAACATATGTCAATTTTAAATATTATATAGGTTTACAATTGGAACGAGGAGAAAGCGCACTCAGGTGCGCTTTTTGGAATCAAGCAGGATGCGTTGCCAAAAAATCCATGACCTGCTGGAAATTTTGGATGGCAGTAGTTGTGCCGATGCTTTGGACGGAAATGGCGCCGGTGGCATTGGCAAAACGGGCACATTCCCGCAAACCAAATCCTTTGAGAACGGCCGTCATAAATCCGCCGGTAAAGTTATCCCCTGCCCCCGTAGTATCGATGGCGTTGACCTTAAATGGCGGCATATGGAATGATTGCTGGCCATCGCTGACATAGCAGCCGTCGCCGCCATGCTTTAAGATGACAACGCCGCGGCATACTTCCTTTAGACGATTGACGATGGTTTTGGGATCGTCACTATTCACCAATTTGGAAGCTTCTTCGTAGCTTGGCATGAAATAATCCAGATCCTGGATGATGGGGCGTATGCTTTCGGCGGTGTATCCTTCCGGCACCTGGGCAGTATCGGCGGATACCAGGGCGCCTGCCTCATGTGCTTTTTGCACAATGGTTGCAAAACCGGACTCCAATAAGCCGGGAAGGGAAAACAGACTGCCTAAGGTAACGAGCCTTGTCTGTGAAAACAGCGAAAAATCAATGTCTTCTACAGTAAAGGCATCGTTACCACCACCTTGATAGAGAAAATTTCGGCGACCATCTTCAAAAATCAACGCAACGGAGGTACAAGTATTCACCATATCATCGCGCACCACATGTGAAAGATCTACGCCGCTCTTGGTTACAATGTCTACGATGGCGTCCCCCCAAATATCGCGGCCGATTTTGCCCACCAGGGCGGTTTTCATCCCCAGCTTGGCCATGACGCAGGATTCATTTTGTGCATCGCCGCCAGGCCATAGAAGCATGGAATCTACCGGCGTGGAGTCCACGGTAAAAATCTTTTCATTAACAGGGCGCACCAGAATATCTGCACAAAGCTGGCCTACACATATGACATCATAACGGCGTTGCAAAAAGAACCCCTCCTTTGGATAGATACAAAAATGTTTCATAGTCATCCATACTATTTCACACTTGAAACGCAAAGTCAATGAAAAAAAAGGGAAGAAAAAGAAAAAGGAAAGGCTTGCCTTTCCTTTTATGCTGACGGCGATTCCGTTTGTCGTTGGTATTGATGCACACTATCGTCCAAGGTGAGCGTCAGCACATCCCCTTCTATGCTCCATGGCCCTGCTTGTAAAGAGGCCTGGTCACATTTTAGCTCCAGCGTTTCGCCGTCCAGGGCATAGGTGCCGGTAAGCATCGTACCGCTCTCACTGCTGATGGCAAAGGTGTGATCCTGGGTAAAGGTGATGGTTAGGCCGTCCTCATTGTTGTCCGTCCAGGTACCTACAAGCGGGTCTGCACCGCCGCAGGCAGAGACTGCAAAGGTAAGACATAGCGCCAAACACAAAAGTGACAGCACTTTGCCAAAGGCTTTTTCCATAGGGAAACCTCCTGATTTGTAAAATAAAAAAACACAACATAAGATAAGAGACGGGCACGGGCCTGTCCCTTTTGTGGAATACTTTAGCACTTTTTAACTTATTTTCCTAGATAAAATTCAAAAAATCTGGCGATTTTAGGGAAAAGCCATGAAAAAGCCGAGAAAAAGCCACAAAAAACAGGGAATCTGCGAAAGAAAAAACACAGAATACACAGAAACCCAGAAACATGATATAATAACCAATGATTATAAATTTTAAAGGGGGACCTTGTATAAATGGACGAGGGCAACCGACCACGAGCGCTTTCGCTGCTCGCGCAGCATGTACAAAGCGAGTCTTTGTTAAAGCACGCGTATGCGGTGGAAGCAGCCATGAGGCGTATGGCGCACCATTTTCATCAAGATGAGGATCTTTGGGGCGTAGCAGGCTTGCTGCACGACCTGGATTATCAAGAATATCCTGAAGAGCACTGCCAGCATGTAGAATCTATGCTGCGGGAAGCGGGGTATGGAGATGCAATGGTACGCGCAATTTTGAGCCACGGCTACGGGCTCTGCACGGAGGTAGAGCCGCAAACGGATATGGAAAAATCCTTATATGCCGTGGATGAGTTGACCGGTTTGATTACAGCGGTCGTATTGATGCGGCCTTCCAAATCTATCTTGGATCTTACGGTAAAGTCCGTAAAGAAGAAGTGGAAAGCAAAATCCTTTGCAGCGGGCTGTAACCGAGAGGTAATCCAAGACGGGGCAGACAGACTGAATATGCCTTGGGAAACCTTGACGCTGCTGAACATTGAAGGCATGCAGGCACAGGCAAAAGCGTTGGGCCTGGTAGGAACTTTGGAGGAAGAAGCATCATGATACGATTGACGATCTTGGTCTGTTTTCCACGGGAGGATGAACAGGTGCCCGTGGATTGGGAACGAGAAACAAGGGAACTGATACACCTACCGGGTGTGGAAGAGGTGTTCTGGGGACAGAATTACCAGGGCGAGGCCAACTATGATGCAGTCGCTATGATCGATTTCAAAAACGAGCGCGCGTATCATAGAGCCCAGGAAAATGAAGAATACCTGGAATGGTTCCGGGAAATTTCGAAATCCGAAGGCTTTGCCTGCCTCTGCACGGAAATTGAGGGGGATGAGGCATGATTCGGCATATTGTGGCGTGGAAGTTTAAGGAATATGCAGGCGGCGCCAGCGCAATGGAAAATGCGATGGAGCTGAAAAAGCAGCTGGAGGCATTGAGACGCGGCAATTTGCCGGGATTGGTGTCTATGAATGTGCAGCTGAACTGCCAAAGAGACGAAATGGAAGAGGCGACAGAGCCTATAATCTATGATGTGGTGATGGACAGCGTGTTTTCCGATGGGCAAGCGCTGGAAGCATACAAGGATCACCCTGCGCATAAAAAAATGGCAGAGTTTTGTGAATCGGTGCGGCTATCCCGCGCAGCCGTTGATTTGATTGTTGATTAAAGGCGGGTAAATTTTTCCATAGGGAGGCAGTTCATTTGCAACCCAATATACAAAAACAATCCTTAGGACGGGATTTTTTGATTTGCCTTGGGGTAAGTGCAGTGGGGTATATCCTGCTGCGCCTGCCGGTAGGCATCAATGAGATCAGCGTTTCTTTTGGTGTCTGCGCCCTGTATTTGGCGGCGTATCTGTTGCCTTTCCCAACGGCGCTTTTTTGTACGGTGCTGCCGGCAGTAGCGGCAGACGTGATCTGGGGCAGCTTTCATCTAATCCCGATGACGCTTGTGGTAACGGCTGTGTGCCAATTGTCTTTGTGCTGGATGTTTGATCGGTATGTGCAAAACAATCTAGGACGGTTTTTGTTGGCAGCCGGCGTTGGCGGCGTTTTCTTTATGGTAGGAACGTTTTTCTATTTCGCAGTGGCGTATGGCATGCTGGAGGCGTTGTTGTCCATGATCCCCTATTTGGTACAGTGGATCTTCGCTTCGGTGCTGGGATACTGGGCCATTGCGTTGTATCGATCCAAGCTGCTGCCCAAGCTGAAATGAGGAGAAGAAGGCATGAAATATCGCTGTTTGGGAAAATATGGGCCATACCCTGCCGCGGGCGGCGCTTCCAGCGGGCATTTGCTTTTTCAGGAGGGAAAGGCGTTGGCGCTGGATATGGGCAGCGGCACGTTGCCGCGCTTACTGGCTTCGGTGAAGGGATATGAAGTTTGCGGCGTTGTGTTGACGCATCTGCATCCGGACCATTACAGCGATTTACTGGTGTATGCTCAATATCTAGCGAAATGTGCAGAACGGCCGATGCCGCTGTATCTGCCGAGAACACCAGAGCGTGTCAGCAGCCTGTTGGCGGATACGGGAGTGTTTGACGTGCATTTTACCGACGCAGAGAGCACGGCACAATGCGGCCCCTTTGCGTTGCGCTTTGCGCCGACGGTACATCCCTTGCCTGGGTATGCCGTGCGGGTAGATGGGGATGCATCGTTTGCTTATACGGGGGACAGCCTTGCCACGCATGCGTTGGCGGCGTGGGCAAAACAGGCCGATGTATTGCTGTGCGACGCGCCCTTTACCAAGCAGACTGCGCCCAGCCCATCGCCCCACATGACGGCGGAACAAGCGGGGGAATTGGCCAGGAATGCGCAGGTAGGGGCGCTATGGATTTCGCATCTTGTACCGGGCAGCGACGAGCAGGCGGTGCTGTGTGCAGCCCGTAAGATATTCCAAGATAGCAGTTTGGTGGAGGAAATGGCGGATAGAACCGTCTAAGGCCCGGTCTAAGGGGGAAACAAGATGGAAGAAAGAGCGGGACGCGGACTGACAGGATACCGTCTATGGAATGTGCGGCCGCTATTTCTTGCTGTTTTGGGCTTCGGTATCGGGATTGCATTGTGTTTTTATGTGCGTCCCCATTTCGGTATTTGTGTGGCTGTATGCCTGGGTTTTGGCGTATGTATGCTGTGGCTTGCCCGTACTGGGCGCCGCGGCTTTTTTGTTATGCTGGTACTGATGATGATTGGCCTCGGATGGGGAAGAACCACCTTTTCTTTGCAGGGCATAGTACCTTGGCCGGAGGATGGTTACATTCAAGGAGATATTCATGAGATTCAGGAGCAGGAAGGCGTATATACGCTGCTGCTCGACCATGTTGCTTTAAATGGTGTACAGACAAACGAACAGCTACGGGTACGTACCAAGTCGCAAACCATGCAATATGCCAGGCCCGGCGATGTCTTTGAAGGCTATGCGTTTTCCATTTGGGCGCCAGACATGGATTCTGTCTGGGACAGAGCACAACGCTATGCCAACCATTGGGACAAGCTGGCCTGGGTCGGAGAAACGGAGGCAAAGGTCACAACAAACGGGCTTTAACCTTCGTTATGCGCCGGCCAGAATGAGGGATATGGTGGCGGGCCGTATCGACGCTCTGTTTGGGCAGGCAGCGCCGACGGTTAAGGGCATGGTATTGGGGGATAAAACAGATCTCAGCGAAGAGCAAAAAACGGTCTATGAAAGGGCAGGTATTTCGCATATCCTGGCGGTATCCGGTCTACACGTAGGCTTTTTAGGGATGTTGGTTTCCAATTTACTCAGAAAAAGCAGGCTTGGCAGAAAAACACAAACGAGCATCTTGCTGCTTTTGATTTGGGGATACTGTGCGGTGGTAGGGTTTCCGGCCTCTGCAGTGCGTGCGACGGTGATGGTAAGTGTGCGCCAATGTAATCTGGCATGTGGCAGGCGGACAGACCTTTTGGAAAACCTTTCCATTGCGGCACTGCTTATTTTGTTATGCGATCCACTACAGCTGCTGATGCCGGGTTTCCAGCTTTCCTTTGCGGCGGTTTGGGGTATTGCAACCGTATCTTCCGCCTTGGCTAGTTGGAAACGCGGCATGGGTTGGCTGGGCCGGAGTATCTCCACTTCTATTGGCGCCCAACTGGGCATCTGGCCAATTTCGCTATATTTCTTTGGCGGGATTTCTACCGTTTCCCTGCTGGCAAACTTGTTTGTCATTCCGTTGGCGAGCCTGATTACGGCCAGTGCATTTGGCATTCTGCTGTGTTCGCTGGGGTTGCCAAGCATTGCCTTGGGATTGGCCAAAGCAGCTGCAGGCCTCGTATTTTTGATGAATTACGGAGCAGCGTGGACTGCGCGCATCCCCGGCGCGCTGGTTTCGATGCCGGCCTGGCCCATGTCCACTACGCTGCTATTTTTGGCAAGCTTATTCTTCTTATCGCCTTACTGCTTATGGAAGGCAAGGGACCGATGGACGGTCGCAGGACTGTGCTGGCTGGTTGCGCTGCTGCTTGCCTTGGTCTAAAATGGAAAGAACGGAGGAAGGGCGTTGGAATATAGACAGCTGAGAAAACAAATACAGCAAAAACAATTATCATCCTGTTATCTATTGTTTGGTGTGGAACAGTTCGTAAAAATGCGTACCCTGGAAAAGCTATGCCAGGCGGCGCTGGAGGATGGGGATCCCGGCTGGAACCAGACAGTATTGGATGAAAAAGCATCGGCAGAAGACATTTTTGCAGCCTGTCAGACGCTGCCGATGTTTGCGCCCCGCCGTGTTGTCATCGTAAAGGAATGCCCCTTTTTCAAACAGGGGGGCGGAGCGGCAGGGGAGGAAACCATACTTTCCTTGATCGACACGCTGCCGCCGGAAACGCTCCTCGTATTTGTATTGGAAGGAAAGCCGGATGGGCGGAGAAAGCTGACGGCGGCGCTGAAGAAAAGAGACGCCATGGTGGAGTTTTCGACGATGACAGAGCATGAGATCTTTGCCTGGCTCAAGGCCTATGCAGCGCAGCGTGGCAAGGCGGTAGAGCCACAAGCGCTGGAGACGCTGATCCAGCGGGTAGGTACGGATATGCAGACGGTCGCAACGGAGATGGAAAAGATCTGCTGCTATGCAGAGGAAAGGGATCGGATCACAAGAAAGGATGTACTGGATATCAGCAGCCAGACGCTGGAAGCCAATGCGTTTGAGATCGTAGACCTGCTAGCGATGGGCAAGCGGCGGCAGGCTGCTGAACAGATTGATCTATTGCTAAGAGAGGGAAACTCCATCCAAATGTTCATGGGTGCTGTGGCGTACCGGCTCCGCCAGCTTTTGGCCGCCCGCCAGGGCTGGGAGGAAGGCAAAAGCGTGCAGGCTGCCGCTGCAAAGGTGCAGGGCCCTCGTTTTGCTGCACAGCGTACGGCAAAGCAGGCAGGGACAATGCGGACAGAGGATCTAAGACGGGGCTTGCTGGCCTTAACGGAAGCGGATTTTGCCCTGAAGAGCGGGCGCATGAAGGAGGACAGGGCGGTGCTGGAAACGGCACTTTGGCAAGCGTTTCCTGTTAAAAAATAAAAAAGAACCGATGAGAAATCATCGGTTTTTTTCATACATCATGCATTTAAGCATTCTGCTTTGCCATCACCGCAGCCAGCTGAGCTTTTTTACGGTTGGAGGCGTTTTTATGGATCACACCCTTGGAGGCTGCTTTGTCTACCATGCTTACCGTTTCACGGTACACGGCCTGCAAATCAGAATCCCCTGCGGCAACAGCAGCATCAAATTTCTTCAAAGAGGTCTTCAAACGAGATTTGATCATGCGATTGCGGCCGGCACGTCTTTCTTCAACTTTTACGCGCTTCATCGCCGATTTAATGTTAGGCATATTCCTTCACCTCCCCGGGGGATAAACTTGACTTTGAGTATTGTACCATGGGACGAGCCGCATTGCAAGTAAAAAAACCGCCCAAACTGCATACTTCCTTTGTTTTGGCAGAGGATAGAAAAAAAGGAGGCAAAGATTTTGCAGAGATATTCAGATTTGGTTTTGGAAAGCTGTATGGCCGCGGGTACGTTACCTGGCGGTGTGACGGTAGAGGAACAGACCGAGGAGGAAGTAGAGGTTTCCATTGTACGCATCACGGACGAAGAGGGCGAAAAGGCGGTGGGTAAGCCGAGGGGCAGCTACGTCACGCTGACGGCGCCGCATATGGCTGGCAGCGATCCAGAGATAGATAAGCGCTGTGCCAAGGCGTTGGCAAAACAGATACGCGCCATGATGCCGAAAAAGAATAAACAACGGCCTGTTTTGCTGGTAGGGCTGGGCAACCGTTCTATGACGCCAGACAGCCTAGGCTCGAGGACGCTGGATCATGTGATGGTGACGCGGCATTTGTTTTCGCTTTGGCCAGAGGATCTGCAAAAGGCAGGCAATGTTTGCGCCATATCGCCCGGCGTTTTGGGGGAAACCGGCATTGAAAGCGGCGAAGCGGTGTTTGGCATCGTACAGCAGGTAAAGCCAGCGGTGGTCATCGCGGTGGATACACTGGCAGCGGGGGACCCGGCACGCATGGCAACCACTGTACAGCTTGGCAATACCGGCATTGCGCCGGGAGGCGGCGTGGGCAACCGACGGCTGGCCTTGGATGAAAAGACGCTGGGCGTGCCGGTACTGGCGTTGGGCGTGCCGTTGGTGGTGCGTGCCGATACACTGTTTGAAGGAAGGCAGCAAGGGTTGATTGTTACCCCCAAAGACATCGACGGCATTGTAAAAGCAAGCGCCATGCTGCTGTCTCGAGCGCTCAACCAGGCGCTGCATCCCAGATTGCCCAAAGAGATGAAAGAACTTTTGGCTTCGCAATCATAGACAACCATTGATGACGCATACCTTATGGGGAAAGGGGTGCGTATAAATGCGGGGCCGGATGGTGACAAGAATCAGTCTAAAGAGAAAGAAAAAGCGCCGTATACAGGCCGGGCGTCTGTGTGCAGGGCTGGTGTTGCTGGCCCTGCTGGGATTTGCCTATGTTAAAAATGCTGCCGGGAAAGGGATGACAGAACGCCTAATGGGCATGGAGATGGCGCTGCTCACAGGCGGAGAGACGATGACGGCGGCCTTTGAAGAGGATGAACCTTGGGCGCTGGAGGATCAGGATAGCACACAGGCCGGCCAAGAGCCGGAAGACACAGCCGAGCCTGCCTCGGTGACGGCTGCCAATGCAGAGGTGGCTCTGGGCGCAAAGGTGACAACGCTGATGCCTCCAGAGGGGATACAGCCGCGCATCATTTTGTATAGCACGCATTCCAATGAATCCTTCCGTAAGGTGGAGGGAGATAACTACGAGGAATCCAGCCAATGGCGTACGCTGGACAGCGGCTATAACATTCAAAAGATTGCACAGAATTTGGCCTACCTTTTATGCAATGAATACCATTTGCCTGTGATGTTCGACAGTACAGATCATGAATTGGGGAAATATTATACCACTTCCTACAATCGTTCGCTGGAGACAATGAAAAAGGATAAGGAAAAATATCCGGTGGATCTATTTATCGACGTGCATAGGGATGGAACGGGCTCTTCCGGCATCGGCGATGTGGTAACGGTAGATGGAAAGCCTTGTGCAAAGGTGATGTTTGTGATCGGTACGGGCGAAGGGAAAACGGGAGAGGGCTTTAAGGAACGCCCAAAGGATTGGGAAGCCAACAAAAGACTGGCGGACGCCATCATTGCAGAACTGAACACCTATGCGGAAGGATTGGGCAAGACGACGCGAGTAAAAACTGGACGATACAATCAGCACATGGCGGAGAACTGCATTTTGATCGAGATCGGCCACAACCAAAATACGTTGGAGGAGGTCATGAATACGGTACCATATATTGCCAAGGCGATGAATACGGTTTTTACCCGTGACCTTGACATCCAGCCATACTCCGTGCCATGATAAAAGGCGAAATCAACAAAGAGTGTGGGTAGAGGGATGGAAAAAACAGCACCAATAGGGGTATTTGATTCCGGCGTTGGCGGCCTGGGAACCCTAAAGGCCCTGCAAAAGCAGCTGCCGCATGAAAATTTCGTGTTTTATGGAGACAATGCCAATGCCCCGTATGGCACAAAAGAGACGGAGCGTATTCGTGCGTTGAGTTTTGCTTGTACTGATTTTTTGCTGGCAAAGCGCTGCAAGACCATCGTGATCGCATGCAACACAGCGTCCTCTGCGGCCAAGGAGGAGCTTCGGCAGGCGTATGACGTGCCATTTGTGGCGATGGAGCCGGCCATTGCGCCGGCAGGAAGGGCACGGAAAGACGGATGGGTGCTTGTGATGGCTACGCCGGCTACATTGCGCCAGCCTTTGTTTGTATACAGAGTTAAAAAATGCGGGCTGGAGGGGCATGTGTTGCCGGTACCATGCCCCAAATTGGTAGAGCTGATAGAGCGAGGCGCTGTATTGGGAGAGGAAACCTACCATGCTATAGAGCAAGCGTTTTTACCGTATGGGGATAAGCAGGTAGATGCGATTGTTTTGGGATGTACGCATTTTATCCATGCCAAAAGGCAGATACGTCAGTGTGCCGATACCATATGGCCTGGCGTTCCTTTGATGGATGGGAACCAAGGCACGGCGGTACAGCTTGAACGGATCTTAAATCAATATGCGATGCGCAATGAGCAGACAGGCCCGGGAAAGATAGAATTATGCACCTCGGGTGATCCGGAAATTTATCTGCCATTGTTTGAAACCCTGATGCGGCAAGGATAAGCGGTATGAACAGAGCTGAATAGGCTCTGTTTTTTTATACGGCTTTTAATAACGCGTGCGCTGGGTGCCGGCAGTGGCAAATGCAGGAGCCGTATGGAATAAGAGACTGGGCTGGGCCGGTCTCTTTTTGTTTATGGAAACATAAAAATTAGGAAAAGCCCGGCTTACGCGTTTAAAAAAGCGATTGGAAAAAGTGTGGGAATTACGAAAAAAAACTTTGCTAAGTAGAAAAATTCTGCTAGTATTACAGTAAAGGAACAAAAATGATATTTACAAACATAAAATATTTCAAATAACCAAAATGAAACTTATTAATTTACAGTGCGCAGCACTGTGTTTGGCAATCTAGTATATAAGGGAGGACTGGAATTGAAAATCTATTCCGCAGAGAACGTTCGTAACATCGCTGTGGTAGGCCATGGCAGCGAAGGAAAGACCACGCTGGTAGAGGCGGCCCTGTTCAAAGCTGGGCATTTGGACCGTATGGGGCGTGTAGAAGATGGAACTACGACCACGGACTATGACCCGGAAGAAACCAAACGGCATATTTCTATCTCTACGGCTTTGGCGCCGGTAGAATGGAAAGAAACAAAGATCAACCTGATCGATGCGCCGGGGTATTTTGATTTTGTGGGCGAACAGCTGCAGGCAATGAAATTGGCCGACGCCGCGATGATCGTAGTAGGCGCAACGTCCGGGATTCCGGTAGGAGCGGAAAAAGCGTTTAAGATGAGCAAGGAAGCAGGCGTATCCCAGTTCTTCTTTATCAACCAGATGGACCGTGAACATGCAGATTTTGCCAAGATACTGGATCAGTTACAGCATAAATTTGGCAGCGGCGTAGTGGCGTTGACGATCCCTATCGTGGAGGGCGGCAAAGTAACGGGCTATATAGACGTGATCGAGCAAAAGGCTATGATGGCGGATGGAAAAGGCTATCAGGCCCAGCCTGTGCCGGAAGAGCTCGTGGACTATGTGGTAGATCGCAGGATCGAGTTGGTAGAGGCGGCGGCGGAAAACGATGATGAGTTGCTGGAAAAATATTTTAACGGCGATACGCTGAGTACAGAAGAGGTATTTGGCGGCCTGAAGGTTGGCGTTCTCAATGGCGATATTCAGCTGGTTTTGGGCGGCTCTGCGCTGCAGGGAGCGCTGATAGACAATCTGCTGGATGCGATTGTCGCCCTAATGCCAGATCCGGAGCAGCGGCCTGCGCAGACAGGGAAAACGGATGGCGGCAACGACAAAGAAGTGCCTTGCCAGGTGAACGCGCCGTTTGCCGCGCAGGTCATCAAGACGGTGGCGGATCCGTTTGTGGGCAAGCTGTCCATCTTCCGTGTCTATGCCGGCACATTAAAAGCCGGGATGATGGTGTATAATACCAAAGCTGAAAAGCAGGAGAAAATCGGTACCGTTTATGCCATGCGGGGTAAAAAGCAAAACGATGTGGTATGGCTGTCCGCAGGCGATATTGGCGCTGTGGCAAAGCTGCAGTATACCAATACAGGCGATACGCTCTGCGATCCAGCAGAACATGTAACCTTCGATAGAATAGAATTTCCGGAACCCTGCATTTCCATGGCGATCTCTGCTAAGAAAAAAGGAGAAGAGGATAAGGTATTCGGCGGCCTTTCCAGACTGGAAGAGGAGGATCCGACTTTCAAAGTGGCAAAGGACCCGGATACAGGAGAAACGCAGATACGAGGAATGGGAGAGATGCACCTAGAGGTCATCACCAACAAGCTGAAACAAAAATTCGGCGTGGAAGCAGAGCTAAAAGACCCACAGGTGCCATATCGTGAAACCATCCGCAAGGCGGTAAAAGCAGAGGGTAAGCACAAAAAGCAATCCGGCGGCCATGGGCAGTTTGGCCATGTTTGGATTGAGTTTGAGCCGCTGCTGGAGGGGGATTTTGAATTTGTAGACAAGGTTGTCGGCGGCGTAGTTCCGCGCAACTTTATCCCGGCTGTGGAAAAAGGGTTAAGGGAAAACCTATCTAGAGGCGTGTTGGCTGGATACCCGATGGTAGGCATCCGCGCCACGCTGTATGATGGCTCTTATCATCCGGTGGATAGCTCCGAAATGGCGTTTAAGACCGCTGCACGCTTGGCGCTTAGAAAGGGCTGCGCAGAGGCTTCTCCGGTATTGCTGGAGCCCATCATGCGGGCGGAGGTTACCGTCCCGGATGAATATATGGGCGATGTTATCGGCGATATGAACCGCCGTCGCGGTCGTATCCTGGGCATGGATCCGTTGGGCAATGGAGAGCAGGTAGTGCTGGCGGAGGTGCCGTTGGCAGAGATGTTCAAATACGCAACCGATCTGCGCAGCATGACGCATGCGCATGGTAGCTTTGTGCTGACGTTTGATCGGTATGAGGATGTGCCGGGCAATATTGCGCAGAAAGTGATCGAGGCACGCAAGAGCATGCAGGGTGAAGAGGATTGATTTTCCTCTGAAAGAGGCCGCTTTTTAGGCGGCCTCTTTTTTTGAGCGTAGAGGTTCTGCGCCGGCTGTGGTAAAATAAAAAAAACGATGTTTGGATAAAAGGAGAAATAAGGATGATCACCATCAAAGTACCGGCAACATCGGCCAATCTGGGGCCGGGATTTGACTGTTTGGGGCTGGCAGTGTCCATGTACAACACAGTGGAGGTAGAGCCGAGCAAAACGCTGAAGATAGAGATTTTTGGGGAAGGATCCGACTCTATTCCCAAAAATGGTTCCAACCTCATCTTTAAGGCATATAGGCGTACTATGCAGCACCTGGAAGAACCTGTGGTAAACCTACACATGGTGCAGCATAATAAGATTCCCTCTACAAGGGGGTTGGGCTCGTCTTCGACGGCCATTGTAGCGGGCATTTTGATTGCTTCTGAAATTAGCGGCAAGGCAATCCCGCGTGCAGAGGCGCTGCGCATTGCAACGGAAATCGAGGGGCACCCGGACAATGTGGCGCCTGCGCTGTACGGCGGGTTTACAGTATCCATGCAAAAGGACAAGCAGGTACGCTCGCTGTCCTTTGAAGTTTCCAACGATTTGGTGCCGGTGGCCATGGTGCCGAATTTTGAATTGTCTACCGCGAAGGCGCGTAACGTATTGCCGCAGCATGTGCCGTATAAGGATGCGGTCTTCAATACCGCCCATGCCAGCTTTTTGGCAGCGGCGTTTGCCAAGGGGGATTTAGAGCATCTCCTGTTTGCGGTGGAAGATAGGCTGCATCAGCCTTATAGGGCAGGGCTGATTCCAGGCTTTGAAGAAATCGTAGCGTGCGGCAGGGAAATGGGCATTCCTGTTTACCTGTCCGGCGCAGGGCCGACGATGATGGCGCTATGCAGCCGCAGCAACGCCAACGAGTTTGTCGTAAGGAGCAAGCCGGTTTTGGCCAAATTTGCAGATTGGGAAGTGCATGTCCTAGAGGTGGAAAACCACGGTGCACAGGTAATCCGTACATGAAGGACCGGTATGGAAGAATTGCGCAAAGCCTGATTGCTTGGTTTGAAAAAAACAAACGGGATTTGCCGTTTCGAAGGACCAAGGATCCCTATCAGATTTGGATCAGCGAGATCATGGCTCAGCAAACCCGCATTGCAGCGCTGATTCCATATTTTGAACGCTTTACCAAGCAGTTTCCTACGGTAGAAGCATTGGCTGCCGCAGAGGAAGAAGAGGTTCTAAAGGCATGGCAGGGCTTAGGATACTATGCCCGGGCGCGTAACCTACACAAGGCCGCGCAGAAGATGGTGGCGGAATGCGGCGGAAAGGTGCCGGAGAACCCGGAGCAGCTGCGCAAGATGCCGGGGATCGGGGCCTATACCGCAGGTGCGGTGCTTTCCATTGCGTATGGACAAAAGGAGCCGGCCGTGGACGGCAATGCCACACGGGTTTTTGCGCGGATAGAGGAAATCTATGAGGATGTATTGAAACCGCAGACCATCCGGCAGATTACGGATATCATTCGGGATATGATGCCGGATGGGCAGGCAGGGGCGCTTACTGAGGCGATTATGGAGCTGGGCGCTCTAGTCTGTCTGCCGCAGACACCTCAGTGCCAGGTATGCCCTGTTCGCTGTGAATGCAAGGCCTATCAGCATGGCAAAACGGAGACACTGCCATTTCGCAGCGGGCCAAAACCGAAAAAAGAGGAGCATCGTTTAATCCTTTTGGCTGAGGACGAACAAGGGCGCATTCTGATGCGCAAGCGAAGCGAACGGTTGCTGCATAATCTTTGGGAATATGTAAATCTGCCTGTGCAGCCAACGCAGCAGGCGCTGGATGCGCTGGGGCTGCAAATGCTGGAACAAAGAGAAATCGGCAAGGCCCAGCATGTTTTTACGCATATCATATGGCATATGCAGGGCGTTTACGCCAAGGTGCAGAATGCCCCGGTTCCAGAGGACTATGAGTGGGTACCGAAGGAGGAAATAGAGACCAAGGCGCTGCCGACAGCGCTGTCCGTATTTACAAAGTGGGGTAGAAAAAATCTATGGAACCAATAAAAAAGATCCGGTCTTCCAGCCGGATCTTTTCATTCGGGAACAGGTTCGAAGAACCATTTGTTTTCATCGAGAAACAGCAGAATTTTTCGATTGCGTACACGACATAGATAGCGGATGCCACAACCGCCTTGTTTTCGGCTGGCAGCACGCCGGACATCCAGCACACGGTCGATGGCAAAGGTGCGCCCATCCGGCCAAATAAAGGAGAGGGGAAAAATTTGCCCAGTTTCATCAAACCGGGCGATTACAGGCAGATATTGAGCCATTTTTTACAAAACCCCCTTTCGAAAGGCAACGGAATGCAAGGAGTTTTCCTCCAGAGGATCGATTTTTAGCTGCGTATCCTGTAAAGTGACGGCGCGGGCAATGCTCCAATGCCCAAAGCGATGGCGCAAATCATCGATACAACGTTCCAATTCGGCGTTTTTCTGCTCTTTTTGCGAAAAAATAGAAAGCTGATAGGCGTCTTTTTCAAAGGACAGCTGGCTGACCTGTACACCGATGCTGCGTATGGGAGCACCGTCCCAATGTTTGTGGATAAGACGAAAACAGGCTTTTGCCAAACGACCGCTAACCTGCGTGGGAGCGCCCAGCTGAATCTGCCTGGTTTGGCTGCAAAGATCGGCATCCCGAAGCCAAAGATGAAGAACCTCCGCACGAAGATGGCTGAGACGAAGCCGCTCTGCTACACATTCACATAGCATATACACAACGGGAACAAATGCATCGGCATGCGCCAGATTCTTAGGAAGGGTGGTACTGTTGCCGATGGATTTGACGGGCGGAGACTCCCCCCAGTACGCCACAGGCGCATATTCATGCCCTAGCGCATATTGACGCAGCGTATGTCCCCATTTGCCTAAAAGGGAGCGCAGTGTAGTTTCGGGAGCATTGGCAAGATCGCCGATGGTATGAATGCCGATGCGCGCTAGCTTTTTTTCTGTAACAGGGCCTATAAACAGCAGCGCGCGCGGAGACAGAGGCCAGATGATGGTTTGTAGAGCAGAGGGCGGCAACGCCGTAACGGCATTGGGCTTTTTCAATTCGCTGCCAAGTTTTGCAAAAATTTTATTGTAGGAGACTCCGATGGAAACAGTTACGCCCAATTCCTGCTCGATGGTGCGCCGTATTTCTTCGGCAACCTGTACGCCCTTGGCAAAGGAGTCCACGCTGCCTGTTAAGTCTACCCAGCTTTCATCGATGCTAAAAGGCTCTACCCGATCGGAATATCGCCGATAGATCTGATTGGCCATGTGCGAAATCCGATGATACCGGTCGTAATGCGGCGGTACTACCACAAGCTGAGGGCATTTTTGCCGCGATTGAAACAAGGGCTCTCCCGTTTTCACGCCGCGGGCCTTGGCCCACTCATTTTTTGCTAAAACAATGCCATGGCGTTTTTCTTCATCGCCGCCTACGGCCAAGGGCACTGTGCGCAGATGGGGCTGATACAGCATTTCCACAGAAGCATAAAAGCTATTCATATCACAATGCAGAATCACACGCACAAAAAAACCTCCCCAAAAAGATATAAGAACATTTGTTCGCATATAGTATAACACACAGAAACGGGGTTGTAAAGTGTAAAATCATCGTACGGGAAAACAACAATTGGGAAATCGTATGAGATGTGGTAAAATGCTCAGGTAGAAAAGGAGAGAACACGTTGCCAAAGCAAGAATATGAAACCTGCCTGTACGGCGCAGAGATGGGACCAAAGGATGACCCGCGCATTTGCCTGCGTGGGAAGCTGGATGCTTTGCACGCCAAGGCAGTTTTATGCGCCACAGACATAGCGGAACAAGGAGATATGCGGCTATCAGTGCAGGTTGAGCAGATTGCAACCATGGCGCTGGCATTGCTGGAAGCGGAGTATAAAGGGGAACTGGCGGCTTTGCCGCTGCTGGATGGCAAGACGGAGGAGCAGATCCATTCGGCCTCCCATTTTCCGGAAAAGGCATACGGCATACCGCATTTTTTCCCAAGCGTGCGCACAGGGCGTAAAATTGCACAAATCAATGTGCTGAGAACGGAAATCAGAGACTGTGAACGGCAGGCAGTATCGGTATATAAGGATGGATTTCCGGCCTTTATCCGGGCATTGAACCGTTTATCCAGCTATGCCTATTGCTTGATGTGTGAGCAGAAAGCAAAACAGGAGGAAGAAATATGAAGGTAGGGATTTCCACTTCCTGCTACTTTACCAAGGTAAATACGGAGGATACACTGCCGCTGATCCGAAACTTAGGGGCCGACCGTTTTGAGGCTTTTCTGGGCGGTATGTACGAATATCAAGAGGACTTTGCCAAGCTGATGGCCAGGCGAAAAGACGATCTAGGGCTTACCTGTACCACCATCCATACGTTGGGTAGCCAGTTTGAACCTCAGTTGTTTGCGGGGCATCCCCGTCAGCGGCAGGCAGCGCTGGATGTGTTTGAAATGGCGCTGGTATGTGCAAGAATTCTAGGCGCCCGGTACTATGTGATGCACGGTTCGCTTTTTTTAAAGAAAAAGGCGGGCCGCCCAAATTATCCATACATCGGAGAACGATTTCAAAGTCTGTGCGCGCTGGCGGATTCCTATGGAGTACGCTTGACGCTGGAAAATGTGCACTGGTGCCAGTACCATGAAGTGGGGTATGCGAAAAACCTGCGGCCTTTTTTAGAGGATTGCTCGCTGGGTTATACGCTTGACGTAAAGCAGGCGGCTCAGTCTGGTTACCCGATGGAGGGCTATCTAGAGGAAATGGGAGACCGCCTCTGTAACCTCCATCTCTGTGATATTACGGAGCAGGAAGGAATGGTGTATACCTCCTTGCCAGGGCAGGGAAACTTTGATTTTGTGCATTTGGCGGCGTTGTTGCGCGAAAAGAATTTCAATGGCGCGGTAACGATGGAAGTTTATCCAGATGACTGGGAAAAGGAAAACGAGCTTAGGCAGTCCTTTGCATTTCTCCGCGCTCTGTTTGAGTAAAAATAAACAAATTTGCCCAGCATATCACGAACATGATATAATAACCGCAATTCAAAAAGGAGGTACCAAACGATGGTACGATATGAAGATCCGGCTTTCCAAGCCTCGATGAAGATCAAATTGGATGTTTCCAATATGATGGAAGAGATTTTGGGAGAAAAGGGATTCCGGGCTGAGCAGTTGCAGGCTCCGATTTTTGCGCAGGCCGCCAAACAGATGACGGCGCAAAAGGAGCAGATGGGTTTCCGTCAGCTTCCGTATACGGACCCGGCGTTGTTGGATGAGATTTTGGAGACGGCGGCAGACATTCGCGAAAAGTTTGAGGCGTTTGTCGTATTGGGTATCGGCGGTAGCGCGTTGGGGCCGATTGCCGTGCAACAGGCACTGAACCATATGCGATACAATGAGCTGCCCGCAGAAAAGCGGGGCGGTCCGCGCTTCTATGTGGAGGATAACATTGACCCTGCTCGCATGGATGCGCTGTTTGACGTCATCGACATTAAAAAAACCTGCTTTAACGTCATCACAAAATCCGGCAGCACCAGCGAGACGATGGCTCAGTTTTTGATTATAGCGGATAAGCTGAAAAAAGCGGGCGTGCCTCTTAAGGACAACATGATCGCAACCACGGACAAGGCCAAGGGCAACCTGATTAAGATTGCCCAGCAGGAAGGGCTGAAAACCTTTGTGATTCCGGATGGCGTAGGCGGCCGGTTCTCCGAGATGACACCGGTAGGCTTGCTGGGCGCGGCGGTATGCGGCATCGATATCAAGGAGCTGATTGCAGGGGCGCGCTACATGGACGGCTTGCTGCAAAGCGAAAATGTCATGGAAAATATGGCGTATCTGGATGGCGCCTTGCAGTATCTGTGTATGGAAAATGGGATCAACGTATCCGTCATGATGCCTTATGCCGATTCTCTCAAATATATGTCGGATTGGTATGCGCAGCTTTGGGCAGAGTCGCTTGGCAAAAATATTACTCGAGACGGCAAACCGGTGCATGTAGGGCAAACGCCGGTAAAATCGTTGGGTGTAACGGATCAGCATTCCCAGGTGCAACTGTATACGGAAGGGCCGTTTGATAAGGTCGTAACGTTCTTGGCAGTAGAGGATTACGGTACGACGGTAGAGATTCCGCATGGATACGAGAACATTCCGGATGTATCTTTCCTGGGTGGGCATTCGATGAACGAGCTCATCAGTGCCGAGCAGTTTGCTACGGCCTACGCGCTCAACCGTGCGGGAAGGCTGAATAAGACCTTCACACTGCCGGCGGTCAATGCATTTACCATTGGCCAGCTGTTGTATGTATTGGAGGTAGAAACGGCTTATCTGGGTGAATTGTATAACATCAACGCTTTTGACCAGCCGGGTGTAGAAGAGGGCAAAAATGCTGCTTATGCGTTGCTGGGCAAGCAGGGCTACGATGAAAAACGCAAGGAAATGGACAGTGCACCGCAGCCCGTTGCAAAATACATTTTGTAAGACGAAAAAGCCCCTTCGCAGGGGCTTTTTTTGTACAATGAAAATGCAAAAAAAGAGTTTTGATTCGCATATACGATGGATAATATAGAAACAGGAGGAAACAGGATGATCTCATTACAGCCTGTAACAAAGGAAAATTATGAGGACTGTTGCAGATTGCAGGTAGCAAAGGAACAGGAGGAATATGTGGCACCCAACGTGTTTTCATTGACACAAAGCAAATATTTGCCGGAACGTATACCAGTGGCCATTTATTGGGATAAGACAATGATCGGGTTTGGCTTATACGGCATTGATACCGAACGAAACGAAAACTGGATCTTTCGGTTTATGCTTGGCAGACAATACCAAGGGAAAGGATGGGGTAAGCAGGCCTTTGCCGCGTTTTTGGAAATGGTATGTACACGGGCTGGGTATGATGCGGTGTATTTGAGCGTAAACCTAGAAAATAGAACGGCGCAGCACATGTACCGCTCCTTCGGATTTGAGGATATAGGGAAGATGTATTGCCCAGAAGAGAAGATCATGAAGAAAATGATAGGTGCTAAAAAATGACAGAGTACTATGCGTGAAATTAAGAATGCTAAGGGAATAGCTATGATATAATGGAGCTACCCAAAGAGAAAGGTGGGTGGAACCATGACTTTGATAGACTGGATTGCGCTGGGCGTTATGCTTTTGGGCGTGATCCTTCTGATTGTAGAGGTGTATGCGCCGGGGTTTGGTTTGCCGGGCTTGGCTGGTCTGCTGTTTTGCGCGGCAGGGATTGCGATGTTTGCCGATACCTGGGGGCAAGCTGCCGCCGCGTTCACCATCATTGCTGTCATCGTGGCGGCTGCGTTTGGATTTACCTTGTATTCTGCCTCAAAAGGACGGCTCTCAAGGTCTAAACTGATATTAAACGACGCTGTAACGGAAAAAGCCGGATATGCGGATTTTGATGCATTGGGAGACTGGGTAGGAAAGCAAGGCGTTGCAATTTCTCCGCTGCGTCCGGCAGGCGTTGTAGAGATAGAAGGGAAACGGCTGGATGTTGTGACCCGCGGCGAATTTCTGGCAGAGGGCGAATCTGTCCGCATCGCACAAGTGCAGGGACGGCAGATTATCGTGTGCCGTATATAAACACAAGAAAGGAAAGGGACATGTATTTAGAGGATATGATTGGGCCGATTTTGATTGGCGCGGCCATCTTGGTTGTTTTGATTCTATTTTTTACCTTTGTGCCGCTGCGGTTGTATATCAGTGCGCTGGCAGCAGGGGTAAAGGTCAATATTTTTACGCTGGTGGGCATGAAGCTGAGAAATGTAAAGCCTGCCCGCATTATCCTGCCGATGATCAAGGCAACAAAGGCGGGGCTGGATGTGACCATCAATATGCTGGAAACGCATTATTTGGCAGGCGGCAATGTAGATAAGGTCATCGATGCACTTATTGCGGCGCAAAGAGCCAATATTCCCCTGGAATTTGGCAAGGCACAGGCGATCGATCTGGCTGGCCGCGATGTGTTGCAGGCGGTACAGATGTCCGTCAATCCTAAGGTGATTGAAACGCCGATCGTGGCGGCCATTGCAAAGGACGGCATAGAGCTCAGGGCCAAAGCGCGGGTTACGGTGCGTGCCAATATCGATAGGCTTGTCGGCGGTGCCGGAGAAGAGACGGTGATTGCGCGCGTAGGCGAGGGCATCGTTACCACAGTGGGTTCGTCAGATTCCCATAAGGCGGTGCTAGAAAATCCCGATTTGATTTCCCGTACCGTTTTGAACAAAGGCTTGGATGCAGGCACTGCATTTGAGATTTTATCCATTGACATTGCGGATGTGGATGTGGGGCGTAACGTAGGCGCACAGCTGCAAATGGACCAGGCAGAGGCAGACCGCCGTATTGCGCAGGCAAAAGCGGAAGAACGCAGGGCCATGGCTGTGGCAAGGGAGCAGGAAATGAAGGCATCTGTACAGGAAATGCGCGCTAAGGTTGTGGAGGCGGAGGCCGATGTTCCAAAAGCAATGGCGCAGGCGCTGCGGGAAGGCAAGCTGGGTGTAATGGATTATTACCAGATGCAAAATGTCATTTCCGATACGGAGATGCGGCAGTCCATTGCCGATGCGGGCAAGGATGAAACGCCAAGTATGGAGAAATAATCTATGGAAGTAATCATCGTTCTATTCTTTTTGTTTCTGGTTTCCAGCTTGGGAGAGAGCAAGAAGAAAGCGAAACAAAAACGTCAAGCAGAGCAGCGGGTGTTCCGCCAGATGCAGGAGGAGCTGGAGCGTGAACAGGCAGAGGCGGCGCGGCGTATGAGTGCAGGCGAGGGCGAACAGCACCAAACAGTATTGGAGAGCGAAGCGGCCAAGCGTGTAGCGCAGGCTGCAGCACATCAGGCCGTAGAGGCAGAGATTTATCGACAGGTTGCTTTTGCCCACGCCACCGAAGAGAGTTCTGCCTGCACGGAAGACTGGCAGGAAGAGGTACGCCTGCATGCACGCCCGCGGCCCATGGGCAACCGGCCGATGGAGAATAAAACACCCCAAGGGGCTAAACGCTATAACCCATATGCCAAACTGTTTACTGCAGAGGGCGTGCGAAACGGCATCATCCTTTCGGAAGTGCTGGGCACACGCGGCGGGCGGTTTGGAAAACGTATAGGACGGTAAAACGAGGATCCGGGATGATTTCCGGATCCTTTTCTTTTACAGCAAGGGACAAAAAGTAGGCAAACTCCGTAAAATATGATATGATGCTTGAAATTAGGAGGCCCAAAATGGCAATTACGGAGATTCGGCCGGCGGTGTGCATGGCATGCGGGCATAAGCAGAGCGTGTTGGATGTACGCCAAATCAATGTGCAGAAAAGACCGGAGATCAAACAAAAAATATTGCAGGGAACGCTGTTTCCCATGCACTGCCGTGCATGCGGCGCGGTGCTGGAAAAGGCGCAGAATTGTTTGTATATCGATCCTGCGCTCCCGCTGCTGTTAGAGTTGGCAGTGCCGGGAGAGCCATGCCGCCTGCAAGAGGTGCAGGAAGGGCTGGGGGACACAAAAGCGATCATCCGGGTGGTGCGTACGCCGGAGGATATGGCGGAAAAGCTGCGCATTTTCGACTGTGGATTGGATGACCGTGTCGTGGAGATCGTTCGCCTGTTGATGGTTACGCAGCTAACGGAGCAGGCCCCTGATCTTTTGGAGAGCAGTCCGATATTTTCTGCACCGCATGGTGAACCGCAGCTGACCTGCCTGTGCCGTGACGGCAGCGAACGGGTCTGCCCGATTACCAGAAAGCTGCAATCTGAAATTTATACGCAGTATTTGGCAGATAGGGAGGTACAAGATACGTTGGTGGTGGATAGCGCCTGGGTATATCGGCTTTTGTTATCGCAGAAAGGAAGAGCATAGCAACGATGCAAGCAAAAGAAGAAATGGGGATTGTCTGCCCCCATTGCGGCCGCGTGCAAAAGGCAACGCGCTGGCATTTGGTAAATTTGGAATCTGAACCGTTGGCAAAGCTTAGGGCGTTTAAGGGAACCCTATTCAAGGTGCCGTGCGAAGCATGCGGGAAAACGATGCAGTTTCACTATCCCTGTGTATTTTTAGATGAAACGCACCGCGCTTTGCTGTATCTCTGCCCGGAGGAGGTAGAGCAGGATACGCAAACGCTTTCCGCGCTCCCCCCCCAGGAGGGGTATAAGCTGAGACTGGTTCGCACACCGGAAGAGCTGGCGGAAAAGCTGCAGATTTTGGAATGCGGCCTAGAGGATACGGTGATAGAGCTGGTAAAGGTGTTTTATTTTATGCAGTTCCATGCACAATACCCACAAGAAACGGTAGAACGTGTATTGTTTACGCAACAACCATCGCCTTGTATCCGCATGGTTTGTAAGAGCGGCAAGACGTATGAGATTCCCCTGCAGCAAACATATTATAAAAAAGTACAGACACAGTATCAAGAACGAATCTGGAAGCGTTGCGGCCAGGGTATGCAGTGTATAGATGCTGCGTGGGCCAGCGGGGTTTTGGAACTGTAAGATGAAAATCATTGACGCACATTTGCATTTTTGGCCGGGAGAGCCATACTTTGATGAAATTGCACTGGCTGCAGAGCACCAAAATACCGAGAAGCATCTCTATGAGCAGTACCAAGCGCATGAGATTATAATGGGCATTGTTATGGGCAATGATACGCTGGAAAAAGAACGGCATCGATACCCTCCCTATTTACGGTATTGCATCGGATTGGACAGCAATTTTGCTGCGCAGCATTCATTGCAGAGCGCGGTGGATCAGGTAGAATGGCATTTACAGCAGCCAGGCTGCGTTGGCATCAAGCTGTATCCGGGATATTGTCGCGGTTATGTATCGGACAAACAGTATCGGCCGTATTATGAACTGGCGCGCCAATACCGAAAACCGGTGGCAATCCATACGGGTGCTACAGCAGGTGCGGAAGCGTGCCTGAAATACAGCCATCCAATGACGGTAGATGAGATCGCAACGGAATATGCAGACGTGCAGTTCGTACTGTGCCATTTTGGCAGCCCTTGGGTACAGGACGCGGCTGCTGTGATGGCCAAAAATGAAAATGTGGCGGCGGACCTATCCGGCCTTTTGGAGGGATGCCCGGATCTTTCTGCCCTTTGGAAGGAACAAAGCGCATTTTTTGCCTATCTAAAAATGTGGATGGCTTATTTAGGACGGTATGACAGCTTAATGTTTGGAACGGACTGGCCGCTGGTGAACCTGCCATTGTATATTCGCTTTATTCAAAGGCTAGTGCCGGAGCATGTCTGGAAGAAGGTATTCTTTGATAATGCAAACCGCATCTATCAGTTGCATCTTGATAAGCAATGAGTGCCATCGTATGGCATTGTGATAACGCGCCAGATGCGTAAAAGCAGCGGCGTGTTTTTGCATAGGGCCCATTAAAAGATGACAAGGGACCACCGATTCTTCTGTAAAATCGTATTCATATTGCTTGACAAAGCAATGATGAGGAGTAAAATTGAGTTAGAAAAAGCTAATTAAAGCATAAAAGCTTACTGATAAAATTCGTAGAACTAGAGAGTTTTGCTGAATTTACGTAAAAATTTCTAAATAAATTATATAGTTGCGATCATTTTGTGATGCAGAGTGCTTGAAAGCCTCGCTGATTTTTAGCTTTGTTAAATTGATTTGATGTTTACAAGCATATCATTGATTTATCAGATTATGTAACCACAGTGTATTCCTATAAAGATACAAAAGAACAAATAGGAATCTTACTATCTTTTTTTGACATGTATATCATAAAGATTTGTGATAGTACATAGGTAAGTCTCGTGTTGCGCTGCAACACAAATACAAAGTAAGGAGCGATGTATGATGGAAAAGGCCAAGGTATTTTTCACAAAAGAGATTACGCCGGAAACGATGATCAAAATGTACAAGGCATTGGGCGTAGAGCTGCCTGGAAAAGTGGCCGTTAAGGTACACTCCGGGGAGGTTGGAAACCAAAACTTTATCCGTCCCTCTTTCATGAAGCCGATGGTGGATCATGTGAAAGGTACGATTGTAGAGTGTAATGCGGCCTATGAAGGCAAGCGCAATACCACGGATGCTCACTGGGAAACGATGAAGCTGCACGGATGGACGGACATCGCTCCGGTAGACATTATGGATGAAGAGGGAGAGATGGAGCTGCCCGTGCCCGAGGGGAAACGCATTCAGGTAAACTATGTTGGCGCGCACCTGGCCAATTACGATTCCATGCTGGTGCTTTCGCATTTTAAGGGGCATCCGATGGGCGGTTTTGGCGGTGCACTAAAGAATATCTCCATTGGAATCGCGTCTTCCCACGGCAAGGCATACATTCATGGCTCGGGAAAACCGGAAGAGATCTGGACGGGCGATCATGATTCTTTCCTGGAATCCATGGCAGATGCCGATAAATCCATTGTCAAGCATTTTGGCGATAAGATTGCCTTTATCAACGTGATGCGCAATATGTCGGTAGACTGCGACTGTGTGGCAAAGGCGGCGGATCCCTGCATGAAGGATATCGGCATCTTAGCTTCTTTAGATCCTGTGGCGCTGGATCAGGCGTGCATTGATATGGTCTATCAATCCGATGATCCGGGCAAAGCGGAGCTCATTGAACGCATAGAATCGCGGAACGGCACGCTGACCATCAAGGCGGCCGAGGCGGTAGGTGTTGGCACCAGAGAATATGAATTGGTGAATGTGGACTGATATGGTAAAAGAGGCATGCATCAGCATGCCTCTTTTTGATTGCCTTTGCTAGGCATTTACTGATAAATACGATAAGATAAGCAATGGCTAGGGAGGCATAGGATGAAACAGATCCACATCGGTACGATCATTGCGGAGAAAAGAAAACAAAGAGGCTTGACCCAACAGGCCTTGGCTGAGCATGTAGGCATCTCTAAACCCGCGGTATCCAAATGGGAAAGCGGAGTTTCCCAAAGTTAAAGATACCACATCAATCCCACGCG
>UMBU01000203.1_pt1 | contig 109413 bp, 75 predicted proteins | sample 1964051 | NCBI WGS metagenome assembly UMBU01 (sample SAMEA4835949, study PRJEB28245) | human gut metagenome | biome: gut microbiome; material: fecal sample | place: Denmark | collected 2008
ATGGGAGATTTGGTAGATTTTTAGTCAACTAGCCATACCCTGCTTTCTGCCGAACGTTTGAAAATAGCCCGCAGGACTACGAAAAGACACAGTCCTATCTCAAAGCAGAAGAGCAGAAAGGCACCGTTTTCATTATCAGACCGAAGGCTCAGATTCCGGTGAGTCGTCTTTCGCACGACCCGACGGCGATTATCCGCGCGTACGAAATGGGCGTCGTGATGCCCTGGAAGTCTCGAAAAAATTGGTGCGGTGGGCTTTGTGATTGATTCGGGCTATTGATTTGCGATTATGTTGGTTGAAGTCTGTTTGTTTACATAAAGAATGTAGATATTCATTCAATTGGTTTGTCCGGCTAAGTTCCTCTGCTTTTGACGCTCTCTTCACGCTTCGAGCAGATAATGGCCTCAGAATTGTCCTTCTTGTTTGGCGGCCATGTCGTCCGATCGTCCTGCAACCAAAATCAAAATTCCTCGTACCGTATGGGTGCTGGGTTTTGTAAGTCTGTTGATGGACATTTCTTCGGAAATGATCCATGCGCTTCTGCCTCTTTTCATGGCCGGCACTCTCGGCGCCAGCGCCATTTGGATCGGTCTTGTAGAAGGTATCGGCGAAGGTACGGCGCTGATAGCCAAAGTCTTTTCAGGCGTCGTAGCCGATCGATTCGGGCACAAGAAGCGCCTGGTGTTTGCAGGTTACTTTCTGGGAGTTGTCTCGAAACCGGTCTTTGCTTTGGCCGGTTGTATGCCGGTTGTTCTTGTCGCTCGCTTTTTCGATCGGATCGGCAAAGGTCTCAGAGGTGCGCCACGAGACGCCATTGTGGCAGACGTCACCGACGAAAGCATCCGAGGTGCAGCTTACGGACTCCGACAGTCGCTTGATGCCGCCGGCGCTTTCGTCGGTCCTCTGATTGCTACGCTGCTGCTTTTACTTTGGACTGAGGATCTGAGAAGCATTTTCTGGATCGCGCTGATTCCCGGGGCAGCGTGTCTGCTATTGATATTGATCGGCGTCGAAGACAATGTCACGGAAACAAAAAACACGAAGCGGATCGAATGGAACGAAATCGGCAGTGTCATGACGCCCGCCTTCCGGCAACTGGTAATTCTGGGTACGCTCTTCTCGCTGGCACGATTTTCCAATGCCTTTATTGTGCTCAAAGCTGCGGATATCGGTATTGACCAGGCCTGGATACCGATGATCGTCGTGCTTATGAATATCGCCTTCTCTCTATCCAGTTTTCCGTTCGGAATGCTCGCCGATCGACTCAATCCGATGAGGTTGTTGGCTTTGGGCATGGTTCTGCTGGCACTTTCCGATTTGTTGTTTGCCTTTGCCGCAAACACTGCTGTTTTGATCCTCGGTGTCGTTCTGTTCGGGATGCATCTCGGCGCCACTCAGGGAATCTTCTCCGCTATCGTTTCCGAAGTGGCAGTTTCTCATTTGCGCGCGACTGCCTTTGGCGTATTCAACTTTTTCTCGGGTATCGCTTTGCTGGTTTCAGGCCTTGTTGCGGGCGGCTTGTGGGAGCTGTTCGGTGCGCAGTACTGCTTTGCCGGCGGGGTGATCTTTGCCGTCTTGACGCTTGTTCTGATTCAAAGGTTTCGTTTCCTGGCCGTGCGGCAGTAACAAATGCCGGTGCCATGGATAGAAGTACAGTTTCGCAAATTCAAAGAAAATGCCAATGCTCATCCTAAGTTTTTGGTTCACAATGACAGTAAGCCGATATCGGTGATACTTGAAGGAGAGCTATATGATCAGCAGACGATTGCTCATTACCGGTTTCGCCGCCGCTGCGGCGTCAGCGATCGCTCCGGCAGTTATGGCCGCCGGTGACGGAGGTTTCGGCGATCTTTTGGGCGGACTGGCTGATGCAGCATCTCGCCGTTACGCCGAAAAATATCGTGACGATGCCCGCTGGGACGGCAAGTACTACTACGACAAATACGACAACCGCCGTTATTCCCGCAGCGAATGGCAGCGTGAAATTCAAAGACGTGCCCGCGCTGAAGAAGAAGGACGTGATTGGCGCGACAGCAAGCGTCGTGCCTGGGAAGAAAAACGTTACGGCAAGAACTATCGCAAGTTCAAGAAAGAACAGCGTCGTGATGAAAAAGATCGCCGCAAGGATGACCGTCGCGATGCCAAAGAACGCCGTAAAGATGACCGCCGCGACGCCAGAGAACGTCGTCGCGATGAACGGGATCGCCGAGACGACAATCGTCGCCGTGACGACCGCTAATCCGTTACTTTACGGCTAACCATTGCAACGAAATCTGAGACTCTGTTGTTAGCGCGGCAGGGTCTCTTTTTGCGTTCGACAATCCGTAACAGTCATGGTTACAGTTCAGGGAAAATATCTATTGGGCTTGGCGACGGAAATCTCGTGCGCTGGCACCTGATAGAACGCATTCTCGGAGAGCGCTTCGGCATTCGGAACATCTTGCAAAGACAAGTCAATCGTATAAGCGCCCAAGAAACGCTCCGCAAAGTATGCGCTGTAGATCGGTGAATTCAGAGACAGCGACTCAATTCGCACGGCTCCCAGCGAATGGATAAAGTCACCGTTTTCCAGTGCAATGCCTATGTGGCGCACGATGTTGTCCCCGGCTTCGTTTTTCTTTCCGAAAGCAACAAGACTACCTGCCGGGATATCTTCCACAGAACGCACAACCAGTTTTTCAGCCTGAGCAATCTGTTGATCGGCGTCCCGGCTGAGTATCACACCGTTAAGCCGCCACACCAGCGATACAAAACCGGAACAATCCACGCCATTGGTGCTCGTTCCGCCCCATAGATACGGTGTTCCGAGAAGTTTCTTAGCATTACCAAGCAGGTGACGGACAAAAGTCCGCGGGTCCTCCCTTCGGACTCGGTCATAAAAGGTGAAATACGTGTTCGCCTCCCTGACATCGATTGTTCTGAGAAAACCGGAATTTCCGTCCGGCAGCTGGACCCAAACCCGTTTACCCTGCTTTTCAATCAAGCGAAGGATGCTACCGGCGGTAAGCGGAGCCAGAACCGTTCCGTTTTCATTTGTAAGCGTTGTGGAACGTGCTGTCACAACCACACGCCGCGAGGCGTTCCAGTCCGAGAGTTCTTGTTCGCTCATACGAACAATTTGCAGCCGATGCACCCAGCCGATATAGCCGTCGGGCATTTGCACGCGCCAAAACGGAGCCTTGAATTCGAGAAGACGTAACGGCGTGCCGGCCAGAGCCTGCGTTGTTGCAGCCACCGCAAATCGAGGTTCCTTTTTGACGGTCGCTACGGAAACATTCACAAGTGCCCACGGCTTATCCCCTATTTGCGCATTGTCTTGCGGAAGCACCGTCACGCGAACGTCAACCGGCATTTTCTTTGCGTGCAGTCGGCTATTGAGTTCGTCTAGCGCCTCTTTGCGATCTGTCTTGCCCTCGATCGTCCAACCGTCAGACGTCTCATTGACCTTGACTTCCCAGACGGACAGACGTGCATCTGCGGCATAGAGGTTTGCAACATCGGCAACCATTTCGGCGAGTTCCGAGTCAATTGAGGTCGTGACGCATGCGCAACCGGCGACACTGAGGCAACCGCTCAGAAGCAAAAGTTTGGAAAAACGCGTGACAGCAAGCATGTCGTTCTCAGACCTGATGAATGATGTTTTTGCAATTTTCGGCACGATGCCTTTTTTGACGAAACGGCCTTCTTGCCGAAAACGTCTCCAGTCAGATAAGCCTCTTTGATCTTACTTACGCTCAGAGCACCGAGACAACCTGTTTAGAGCATTCTTACTCACCCGAGGGATATGGCTCTGATCGGTCCGACATTTCTTCTACTGCGACAAAACATTCGTGTGTTTTAGCGTTTATACCCAAGTATTTTCCTGTACAATCCCGACTTGCATTTGATCTGCATCAAATGCGCCTCAACATCTTTTTTATTTGACCTATGACAAGCCCACCACGATAGGAATCACTTACATGAAAAGAACGGCACTTTCCTCAGCTGTCCTGTGTTCGGTTTTACTCTCAGCATGCTCGACAGCGGAAATACCGCGAACAGTTCCTGAAAACAGCGCTTCGTACGACCAAACAGCTTCTTACGCCCAAAACTTGGGGCGTCAATTCGGCATTCTGAAAATCACTGATGCAATGACCGGTACGGAGCAATGCGCGAGTGTGAAGACAGAGACTCACCTGGCGCGCAATCTAGGTGTCACATTGCTGGCCAACTCTCCGCTTCAAGATCTTTCCAAGAGCGTATCCCAGGGCCCGTTCAGTACCGGCGTAGGTCTGGACTTTGCCAACCTCGGCTGGAAAAACGACACGGTCTATTTCGAAAATCTTGATCACTGGTTCGCATTTGTTCCGCAGCAAGCGTACTCGAGCAAGGAAGCCGCTCAGAGCTACACCGTTCAGGCTCTGGCGGAAGCGACGATCGCCGTCTTCAGTCAAAACGGTTACACCGTTAAAGACATCAGAACTTCAGAACTTGAGCAATCCGGCGACACGCTGCGGCAAACCGTGCAAATCAAGCTCGTGAACGAAGCCGCAGGCTGCTTAAAGCACTCCCCGTGCCGAATTGCCTTTACATCGCATTTTTCGGAAAACGAACCGATGAAGCTGGCCGATTGGATCGTACAGACGCAAAAGCTCGACGGCGGCAAGCACTGGAAATTCTGGGCAACCTCGCTTGAATCGGACTTAAAACAAACCCCTCTTTCGGAACAAAGCCGTCTGTGGGAATCTGTCTCCGAAAAGCTTCCGAACGGCTTTAGCCTGTATTTTGCGCCCAGACAGGTGGACAAGGGCCTTTGCCGTGAAGCCAGGCTCATGAGCAACGGCAAAACCTATATGTTCAGTCGCTAAAACAAACCTTTCAGACACCGCCGGAGGCGATGCGTGACGCGATTTCCAGAAACTTGTTATCCGTCAGAACGCGCCCATGCGGAGCGCCAAATAATCGAAACCGCCGAGATCACCTCCCGGCGGTTTCGTTCGTTGACGGCTTGTCAGTCCACTCTTTGAGCCATCCACCACAGATTGTGCGGATCACGAATGCGGTGGTCGATGATGATTGCCTTGGGAGAAGCCGGCAGCCCGTTTTCGAGCGTCAGACTGGATTCTTCCTCCTCATCCTTTGCGGACTGCGCATCGGTTCTCAGATGCATGAAGAAGTACGGGTCCGTGGGCGAATCGAAGTCGCCGAACGGTGCAACGATGTTGGCATCGACCGCACGACCGGCCGTTCCGTACATGGCATCGTTAAGTTCAAGATGAGGCAAATCGTCGGGCGATAGGTCGCGAGCAAGAATTTGCCGCAATCCTTCGAGCGTCAACAGCGATCCGAACTTCTGTGCATGGTCGCGCACGAGAATCGTGCCGGATTCGGACTTGAGCAGGTCTTGACCGTGAGCCTGTCCGCCGTGCCCCGTTAGAACAATGATGCTGTCTTCGCCGACATACGGCTCGGTGATGTTCACGTCTCCGTTGTGGTTGAGAATCATCGTCGAGTCTTCGGAGACGCCGCCATCGATTGTCACCATTCCCATTTCGGTTTGACTCAGGCGATAGACGTCGAGGTAACCTTCGGTCGTGTTCACGTCGGCAAGGTGGATGTTTCCCTTGTCGGTATAGACCGTCACACGGTTTCCGGTAAGCGACCCGGTAAAGACCACGTCACGCAGCTCACCCTCTGCAATCGAGTCGTCGTAAAGGGCGCTCACGATGCCAAGCGTACCGCCGGCGGTAAGACTGTCGCCGTGAACGGCCGCTGCATTGATGAGTACATCGCCTCCGGTTGTCACGTTGTTGGCAAGAGTCACACCCGCATTGTCGGCATGCACCTTGAGGCTGCCGGCAAGCTCGCCGCCGGTCGATTCGTTCACCGTGATCGTTACGTCTCTGCGGCTTGTGCCAAAGGCGATGTTTTCTGAGGCTTCAAGATTGGCGTTGGTGACGGTGTTGCCCGAGGACCCGACATTGTCGTCGAGCGGCGCATCGAGAAGAATGCTTCCCGCTTCAGACTTGGCCGTAAGAGCATTGCCGTGTACGCCACCTTCTGCGAGCGCATTCTGCTGAACGATGTCATCACGTGCAGTAAGAACCACGTTGGCCTGATCGTCGTCGGCGGTCTTGCCTCCGAGTTTGACATTACCGGCAAGTTCAATGCCGCCTTCTTCGGACGTGACTTCAGCGGCCTTTCCCGTCACAAGAACATCGCCTTGCAGGTACGCACCTTCATGCCCCGAAACAGAAGCCGTCTGCCGTGCTTCAATGACAGTGCCGTCTTCGATACGCAATGTCGACTCGGTGCTCGAGACGCTGACGTTGTTGCCTGTCATCGTCACGCCTTCGCCGCCCACCGTGAGATTGTCGGCCACGGCGATCGTGAGATCTTCGGCCGCATTGAAGTTCGAGCCTGACTTCACGGCGTTGTCGTAAAGCCGTCCGGCTTTGATCGTAAGACTGCCCTCGGTGCTCGAGATCTTCACGGGATCCGATCCGAGCATCAGTTCGTCGCCGGCGGTAATGAAGATTTCACCGGCGCTTAGCCCTTCATCCGTTGCCGCAATGCCCGAAATATCCACGTTGCCTTCGACAGCGGTTACGGTGAGCGTTCCCGGCGTCTTCACGTCTGCGTCGCTCAGCGTGATGTCGCCTTCGGAAGAAACAACCGTAAGAGTTTCGCCCGCAGTGGCTTTACCCGTGAGCGAAACGTCGCCGGTCGCCTGCACACCGATGTTGTGCTCGGCATCGAGATTGACCAGATCAAGCGATCCGCCCGTTCCGATGGTTTGCAGCCATACGTTTTCAACGCTGTTGTTAAAGACAAGGGCTTCATCGGAGTCCACACGCAACGCGGTGGTTTCAGTGCCGATGTTTCCGGTTACGTTGAGAATGACCTCTCCGTCCTTGCCCGCCGAGAGGTAACCCATGGTCGAGAAGTCGAGTACGTCGCCGCCGAAGTCGACTTCCTTACCTGCGTACGCATAGAGATTGGACGCGGTGAGCGTCACATCGCTGCCGCCCGAAACCGAGTAAAGCGTCAGGTCTCCCGAATCGCTTGTCACGAAAATGTCGTCGGCGCTCGACAAAGCGACCCATCCGTCTGCGGCGTGCGTCACATGAAGCGGTGTATCGGTCGTGCCGATGCCGCCCGATCCGCCGCGGATCGCAACGCTTGAGCCGTTTACTTCACCCTTGATTCCAACACCGTACACGCCGTTGGCGCTTGCAAGCCTCACGGCACCTTTGCGTGCGATGACGCGAGAAATCTTGAGTGCCGTATCGGCGGAGGACTGCACAAAAACGTTTGTTTCGGTTTCGGCCTGGAACTTGTCGGCCTTGACAGTCACGGGCTGCTTGAGTTCAACGGTTACCGTGCCGTCGGCATTCCAATCCACATCGTCAACATCGGCTTGAGCAAGAAGCTTGAGAATCTCGGTGTTGATCTCACCGCTTTGCGTGCGCAGTTCGCCCGTTACGGCGTCGCTGTTGACGCCCAGGCCGCCGTATGCGGAGTTGACGGTGATCTGCTTGCCGATGATGTTGGGTTCACCGGCAACCGGTACGTCTCCGGGATCGGGATTGACGATTGACTCGGCTATTGAATAGAGCAGTTCGTCCTGCGTCCAGTCGTAATTGTCGGCAGAGCGTGCAAGTTTGCCAAAGTTTGTCGACTCGTCGGCCTTTTCTCCTTCGACGGCGGCCTCGGCCGACCCGTATGCGGCAAAGCGTTCGGTGAGCGAAGCGAAATCCGCTTTTTGTTCGTCCGACAGATTGTCCTGCGACTTGTAGGCCTCATAGCGCTCGTAGTCATTGACCACTGCCGCTTCGGCTTTCTGCATGTCGGATTTCCAGTTCTGTTCGCCGATGTCTTCGCCGTTTTCGCCGATCAACCCGAGGTCCTTCCAGAGCGCAATGCGCTCTTCGGCGGTAAGGGTCGTCTCTTCGGAGCGATCGATCGCGTCGAACACGGTTCCTTTTTCAAGATTAATCAAGACATTGCCGTCGGTCGACTCGACCTTGCCGAGGCCTAGATTTCCCTTTCCTTCACCGACCGTGACTGAAATGTCTTTGGCCGCGGTTGCGTCGAACCGTTGCGACGAATCGAGCTTGGCGATCTGTTCGACGTCTGCCGTGATACTGCCTTGCGTGCTTGTAAGCGCAATGTCGGAAGCCTTCACGGTGGCCACCAGGTCTGCGCTTGACGTAAACCCGACGGCGTCACCCGCCGTCAAATCAGCAACGACTGCCGAATTGGTCAGGCGCGAGCCGTCGATGTAGATATTGTTGCCAGCAGAGATCTTGGCGATCAGCTGCTCGTTGCCTCCCGAAAGCGCGATGGCGTTGTCTGCTTCACCGATCGATCCGCCGGCGCACATCGTAAGTTCTGAAGCGCCGTTTATGACCACTTGACTCGTAGCCGAGAGGATGTCATTTCCGGCATTCAACGTCACCTTGCCCTCGGTTGCCGAGACACGGTTTCCTAGAAGGATCGTGCCTCCCGTCTTGATGTCAATCGAGTTGGAGCCCTCAATCAGTCCGCCGCCGATGCCGTAATCGGCCTTAACGGTAAAAGTCACGATCTTTTGCGAAGATTCGGTCCGGGTTCCTGCCAAATGGTCGGTACCGCCCCAGTGAAGCGCATCGTCGTACGTTCTCCACTCGACCCATTGCCAATCGGATTTGTATTTGTTGACCGTCTGGACAATGCCTTGAGCCTGATTGGTCTGCTCGGAAGAACTCTGAATGAATGTCGTGCCTTCGAGCATGTCTTTTCCGAGTTCAGTCAACGTGATCTCCGATTGGTCAGGTTCTCTGTTTTTGTCCCAAATCGTTTGACGCCACCAGGTAAAGTGGTTTTCGCGGTTTACTCGCCCGACCGTACCTGTCTGATAGCCCCATGACCAGGAGTAAAGCGTTCCCTTGACCGGGTCGTAGCCGAAAGTATTGTTGTTGTGGTCTTGGATGATGATGCTGTCTTTGATACGTTCGCCCTTCTCATCGAGGTACCAATTGCCATACTGATTCTGTGACCATTCGGTTACCATGGCCGAGGCCTTCCGGTCACCGTATGACTTGTAGTTCGTGTCCGTGATGCGGACGCGCCCCGCAATGTTGCCGGTGTCGACGACACCTGTGAGCACGTCATAGTCAGCCACGTCAACCTTGATGTCGGCGCTGCCGTTGGCAACGTAGATGTTGCCGTTGCCGGTGCTCGCAATGCGCCCCGTGATGTAGACGTGCCCGCCCTGCGGATTGATGTCATCGAGCACGATGCGCTCGTTGACCGGGTCGTACCAGGCGGCGACACGATAACTGTAAGTGCCGTCCTTATTGTCGACATAGCCACCCTCGCTGATAAGGTAAGCGGCGCTCTTGACATCAATATTTTGCTTGGAACCGTTCTTCACCCAATTGTCGGTCACCGTTTTGATTCTCAGGAGCGCGTCGTCGCTCAGGTCAAGCTGGTACGAGGAATATCCGCTTTGCACGGTTCCGTTGATGTTGATCATCTCGCCCGAGATGATCACATCGCCACCCGCGATGATGCTGCCGCCCTGTACCTCTTTGTTATTCCAAGCGTAGTTGTCCTGGTCATAATTGCTTGCGATTTTCGAGTCAATCTCTTCTCTGGCCTCTGTCCACTGATCCTCCACGTTCCCGCCGATGTTCGTGATTCCGCTCGAATAAGCCTGCGTGACCGTACCGTTGGCCGACAAATCGACGTTGCCGGCGGCAGAGATCGTGGATCCTTCGTGTTGGAAGAGGTCGGACGCCGAGTGAATCTCCACGTTGCCCGCAGCATTGACGATGTTGCCCGTGAGAATCACGCTGGTGTCGGGCTTGATCGTTTTCGTCACCGTTTCACTGCCGTCATTGCCCGTGTAGGTGATCGAATCGCCGAAGTTCGAGGCGATGTTGATGTCCGGCTTGTTGGCCGTCGGGTTGGTTGCGACATTGGCGACGTCAAATCCTGCCGAGCTCTGTCCGGGCACTACGGAAACGTCGTTCATGGTCACGTTGCCGCCGACATTGAGAATTTCGAGGTCGCCTACCTTGAGCGCGAGGTTGGAGTTGTTCTCGATCGTGATGCCTGTGGCTGAATTCGCCTTAACCGTCCCCTTGCCCGATACGGTGTCGGTTGTGAAACTCACATTGCCGCCCGAAACCGTGATGTTGTCGACCAACACATAGCCTCGATCAACCGATGTGGCCGCTCTCACGGCACCGTCTTCGCTTCTCGTCGCATAGCCCTTGTCAAGCATGACGTTGATCAATGCTTCGTCTTCGGCCATGTACGCGGCCAGAATCGATCCGTTGTCGGTGCTGAGCCCCAAATACTCCTGTATCAGGCGCTGCAGCTCCATGTGACGGTCCCAGTACTCGTTGGCGTTTTCGTCCGTACCGATCTCAATGCCGCCGCGGATCGATTCTGCGAATTCCGTCTGTTCGCCTTCGTTGACGGTGACGCTCGGGCTCTCCCAAACCTCTCTATCCGTCGTCAAGTCACAGTCCAAGTCACAGTCGTTTTCAGGCATTACGATGCCGTCAATTGTCACCTTGGCGGCGGTGTTGACGCCCGCAAGAATTTCTCCGTCGAGCGTCACGGCGTTGGTCTGCTGCGTCGTGCCCTTCGGAATTTCGCCCGAACCGGAAGTCACCATTTCAACGTTGCCCGCGGTCTTGCCGCTTGTCCAGTTGTAGTAGCGCGCTTCCTTCTTGCTTGCAAGATCACCGAGAATGGCCGCAACCTTGGTGTCTGCCGTCGAAAGAACGGTTGCTCCTTCGTTAACCGACACAGAGTTGGTAAACGCATACGCATCCGTGATTTTGGAACTCACCGGCGCAATGAGCGAGTGGTTGTAGGCGTGCGTGTAAGTGTGGAAATCCAGCGAAGCGTCGGCGCCGCTGACATCTCGGCCTGCGTACAGGTTGACGTCTCGGCCGGAATGGACGGACGCATTCTTGGCAATGTCAACCGAATTGCCGCGCGCGTAGGTGAGCGTGAGACTTGCCGTTGAGCCGCCGCCCGCCGCACCGCGGACGTTTCCGACGGCTGCAAGTTCATAGGTCTCGTCTCCGGAAGCAGACAACGTGATGTTGCCCGCGGACGTCGTTGTCCGCAAAGAGGCTCCTTCAGCGATATTCACCGTGTCGGTGACATGGATGTTGTGCGTGGCGCTGGTGCCGACGCCTGCCACAGCCCCTGCCGTGAGAGACTGCACGCGAAGAGCGGTCGAGCCCGTGGTCTTGGCCGCGAGCGTCATTGCCTCGGCTGAAGTCAGTTTGGCGTTCTTGCCGACCGTGACGGACGCCGTAGACGTCTGGGTATTGCTGACGCTCACCGTGCTGCCGGCCACCGCGCCGTAGTTGGCGGAAATGAGCGCAAAGGCGTTTTCGCCCTCTTCCACGGGTTTGATTGCCCAGTTGGAGTCGCTCAGAAGCTCAAGTGTCCCCCCGCTTTCAATTTCCGTTTTGTCCGCAACCGTGACGGCGGTGGCTCCCGTCATTGAATTGACGATGCCCGCACCGCTGCCGCCTGCCACATCGCCCTTGGTGTTTCGACCGTGGAAAGCGACGTCGCGGTCTGTGAGAGCCGAGACGCGCATGTCCTCTGCCGTGAGCCACTTGCCGGAAATGTCGGCCGACGTGCTTGACGTATCGTTGTGTTCAAGTCGAATGGCATCGACGTCTATCGCGATGACCGAGCCGCCGGCGCTGGTGGCGTTGAAAACGGCGTTTTCCGTGTTGTGTGCTTTGACATCAATGTCTTTGGCTTTCGTCTCATCGGACTTGCCGACCATGGTAACCGAAGTTTTGACGCCGTGGCCGAGCTTCAGAGCGCTGTTGTCGCTCGAAATGACTTCGCCGGCGGCTTCACGGGACTCGAGCGAGTATTCGGCATGCCCTTCCGCATCGATATCGACGATCGTATCCTGCGAATAGTTCACCTTGTCCGTCTTGAGTTTGACCTCGGCATTGTTCGTGAGGCTACCGGTATTGACCTGAACGCCGAGACCTGCGCCGCCATAGCCCTTCACAAGAGAGGTCATGTGAAGCGCATCGGCCGTGTTGTCCGTGTCGCGCCCGGCCGAAGCAAGCAGACTGACATCATGGGTGCTCAATTGTCCGCCCGTGACTTCAAGTTCGGCTTTTCCGGACTCGACGGCCTTCGCTTCGACGATGCCGAGCGCAAAGCCACTGCCGCCATAACTGTCGGCCGTTACCGAAATAGTGGGTTTGAGAACAACGCTCGCCCCGAAGATGCTTGTCTTGCGATCCTGCAAAACACCGTTCTCTTCCTTCTTCCAAACATAGTCTTCGGCCGTCACATTGTTGATTTCGGTTCGGGCGGTTCCCGAATCCGTGATTTCGGCTACCGCTCCGACGCCGGTGATGCCGCCGAAGTAACCGGCCTTGGAATGGGCTGTCAATACGGGGGTTCTTTGTGCCGATAACGACGTCGTTCCCTTGACAGCGGCGTTGTCCATGCGAACCCGCGCGGCGGTACTGTCCTTGATTTTGCTGATCACGGCCCCGGCCGTTCCGACAGCCACTTCCACGCCGAGCGATTCAATCGAACTTGAGCGATTGTCGGTTGCATTGATCGTCAGCGTTCCCTTGTCGTCTTCCGACGTTTGTCGAGCTTCGTAGGTGCCGCCCTTGATTTCGACCGATGTCTGACCGTCGGCCTTGGTTTCACCGTAGACGGCCGAACCCGCAACGATGCCGAGCGATCCCTGATAGAGCTTGAGCTTGTCAACCGCACCGAGACACGATTCGATGGTGATGTTGTCCGAACGAACATCGCCGTTTTCGATACTCACCGCCGCGTCGCTGTGACGCGTCAATGTGGCTACCGACGCGGCAAGTGACGCCGCGCCGCCGCTGCCGGATCCGAGCGTGACATTGACGCCCGCATCCGTATCTTCTTTGGCAGTAATCGACACGCTGCCTTTCTTTGAGGTGTCGGCCGGATCAGAGACGATTGTCGTATCGGTGAGCGCAACGTGAGTGCCCGTGAGCCCCTTCGTCGGGGTGGGTCCGGCAGACACGGGAGCGTCCGTGTCCGCAGATGCGCCCTGTGCGCCGCCATCGGCCGTCTTCTTTGCGCGATTGAGTATCTCTTCGGTGGTGACGCTGCCGAACTTATCTTGATATCCGGACACTTCATCGCTCGGATCATCAGCACTGCCCGACGGAAACGCGTCGCCGAAAATCGATTCGTTGCCTGTGGGTTCGCCGATTTCAGTGGCAACGACATTGGCTGCGATGCCGCCGATCAAACCTCCGGTCACCATCACGAGCGTACCGTCGACCGTGCGGTTCTGCACGGCGTTGATCTCCATTGTGTCCGCTGCAAGAGCGGATTTGCTTACGTTGACACGTGCGGCGTCGTGAATTCGGTTGACGACGACGCTGGCGCCTGCTCCGCCGTAGGCGCCCGCTCCCACGCCTATTTCAACGATATCGATCGTATCTTTGTTTTCAGCGCCTATCCTGATTCTTTGGGCACCTTGGGGCTGCCCTTGCGCGTCCGTCTTGCGGATGTCCGCGTTTTGCACCGTGACTTCCGACTCCCCGTCGACCGTATTGACACCCACAAACGCGGCCCCCGCAACGCCCTGAACGGCAACAGCCGCGTTTGCGCCGTAAAGCTTGATGCCGGTGGTTCGCTCGGCCGTAATTTGCGCACTGTCGGTGTGAAGTGTCAGCGTCGCGCCGGTTGTCGATCCGAAATGCGATGCGACACGGTTATTGATATTGTTGATGGCCACACTCACGGCACCGGCGCCGGCAAGCGTGCCGGCTCCCGTGATGCCGAGATTGGAAATGCGGCCGAGGTAATTTGCATCCTGCAGATAGCTTCGAGCTGCCGTGAGTGTCGAGTTTGTCCGAACATCCGTCTCAACGCTCGAGTGCAGATTCGTGACCGCGGCTGAAGCCCCCAATGCTCCGCTGCCCGCGACAGCGGCGGTGATCGTCATGGCCGAGACGCCTTCTTTGCCTTCGGCTTGAATCGAAGCGTCCTTATCCGTCGTGATGATTGAATCTTGCGTGAGTTCAGCCTTGGTCGCGTGCTTGGTCTGAACGACAGAGACGTTGGCGTCGCCCGCAAAGGTCATGGCGCCGCCCACTGTCGTGAGCGACGTAAAGAAATTGGCGTAGTCGCCCGCAAAAATGCCGATTTCAGCCGTACGGCTGTCGATCGAAGAATTTCTCACGGAAGCCGTCGTTGTGCCTCCGTGCGTGACGGCGTTGGCTGTTCCCGAGACCTCCGCGCTCGAGGCACCGCCCCCGTTGATGACAAGCGTCTTGTAGGTTGTGGTGCTTGTTGCCGACACCAACGTGCCCGATACCGTGACGTCGTCTCGATCCGTTTCAAGAGATTTGCCGATGCTGACGTCTTCGACCACATCGCTGTTGATGGCGTCATCGTCTACGCCGCCTTTAACGGCAAGCGTATGTCCGCTGTCGCCGGTTCGGTTGAGCGTGACGTAATCGAGTTCGGCCGTCATGTTGACCGAGTGATCGGTAACGCCGATATTGAGGCCTACGGCTGCCGTGCCGGCGCCCACCACTTGGCCCGCATAGGTGCCCACCGTATCGTCGGACGTGACGTAGATTGCCGCCGCTCCTTTATGCTGCAGCAGCATCGGCGCGTCACTCGTTCCGGCAAGCCGTGCCGTCACGTCGCCCGAGATGTTGTTGATGGTCGCAGAGCCCGCAACGGCCGTGTTCATGGCTCCCGCACCGCCCATGCCGATCGAATTGATGTCATTGGCGGAAACCGCTCCGACCTCAATCGTGTCGACTTCAAAGTTGCTGATTTTCTCGCCGACGGAAGAAACATCGATATCGATCGTGTTGAACCCGAAGCCCACGCCGACGCCTGCCATATTGCCGCCGCCGGCCATGATGCCGAGGTTACCGATGGTCGCTCTGCTCTCCGATTTGATCGTCAGCGTTCCGAGAGCGCCGCTTTGCTGCGTGCGATTGACGTTGCGAACCTGCGCCGTTACCGTACGATCGATTTTGTTTTTAGCCGACGCCGTCGTGATGCCCACGCCTCCCGGGGCCGCCGACACGCCGAGCGTCATGGTCATCACTTTGTCTTTGGCGTGAGCCTCGACGGAAATGTCGGTTGCCGTGTCCTGCGATTCGATCGAGGAATCTTCGAGCTTTGCTTCTGTGGCACCCCTGTCCAGGGTAATGCCGATTCCGCCCGAAACCGATGCGCCTTCTTCGTAGTTGACGGATACGGCGCCCGCCAGTGTCCAAGCCTGAGACTCGTCCTTGGCATTGATGTCAATGCCGCCCAGCCCCGTAAGCATCGATCCCTTGATGTGAGCCTGTGCGTTGTTGGCCAGACGGTTAAGTACGACCGAACCGCCGACGGCGGCATTGGCCGCGACGGAACCGTTAACGGCGGCATCCCACGTCTGCGCATTGTTGTGCGCGTTGACCACAAAGTCGCCCTTGCCGGTGCCGTTGACCGTCCAGCTATCCAAACCGGCAATGGCGTTGTTTTCTACGCCTGTACTCACAAAAGCGGCTCCGATGCCCGCTCCCGACTCGCCGATGGCTGCGCTCGCGTTCCCGGCGACATTTACCGTTTTGGCTTCGTTGGCGGCGCTGACGGCGTTTTTAACAGTCGCTGTTTCTTCGCTTTGCGAAGGTGTGAGCGTCAAACCGTTGGCAGTCGATTCGGCCGTCTGTTCGATGCCGCCCAGAATGAGCGAACCCGCGACACCGAAACTCGTTTCACCTGTTGCGGCAGCGGCAACGCCGGCTGCGACGTTAACGGTCGAGACGTCTGTTGCGGCAATCTGCGTAAAGCCGATGCCTTGGACGGCCGTCGTGTCGGTTTTCACGGTGAGCGTATCGCTCTTTGCCGTAAAGCGATTGTCAAAGTCGCTCACCAGGATCGCTGCGCTGCCGGATCCGCCGCCTTGGCTTCCGACGGCAACGCCCACACCGATGGCCACAGACACTTGACTCATCTTGCTGCCGTCGACGAATTCGCCCTTGACGTCGACACTCTCCTTCTTGTCTTTATCCTTGTAGAGCGTTATTTCTTCAAGCGCATCGCGATTGAGAAGTTTTTCTCGCGTGAGAACGCCGTCAACGCCTTTGGCACGCTGAGCCAGATCGTGAGCCTCTTGCCCGTTTCCTGTTCCTGCGGTGCGTGCGGCAATTTCAGCCGACCCGCCGTCAGCAACGGTAAGTGTGGTGCGGTTGGCCTGAGCATTGACATTGTTGGTGATGTCCGCGTAGAGAATCGAGCCCGAAGCCGCGCCGGCTGTTTCCGACGACACGGCCACGTTGGCGCCCACGGCAGTATTTACCTGCGTGAGGCTTGCAAGCGCGCGAACACTCGCGTTCGAAAGGTCGGAAAGATTCGAGCCTGACATTTCCGAACCGATGGTGTTCTTGATTTTGGCTACGGCAATGGAAGCGCCGAAGGCTCCGGAGAATGTACCGCCGCCGGCGGCCACGCCCACGGCCGTGCCGCCCGTGACCTGCGTTTCGCCGGACCATGCCGTCTGATCGTAGACATGGTCGCCGTCGTCACTGGAGCTGTAGTTCAGATTCTTGACGCTGGCCGTGACCTCGTTTGTAACGAGATTGGCTGAAATGCCCGCGTCAATGCCAAGGGCCGTCTGCGACTGACCGGCCGCGACGGCGAGCCCCAGACCCTCGGCGACTGTCGTGCCGTTGACGAGCGATTTCACGCTCGTGTCTTGAGCCGTGATCTTGAGGCCGTCAATACCGATTGCGTTGACAAAGTCCGACCTGTTGACGGCGCCGGCTCCGCCGATGCCGACGTTGCTCGTTGTATTGCCGCCTCGCGTGATTGAAAGAGCCGCAGCGCCCGCAAAGGCGCCGATCCATTTGTTCGAAAGTGCTTCAATCGACAGACTTTGGGCCTTCAAAGAGAACGGATCGCTGGCACTGCACTGAATCGTGAGAGTGTTGTTCTGATTGAACTGATTCCAGCCGATGCTGCCCGCGGCCGCGATGTTGATCGTGCGAGGTGACAGTTCGGCGACGCTTGTGTCGGGAAGCGTAGGCAGCTCGGAAGCGCTCTCGGCAGACGAATTGTCTTCGTTAAAGAGCCAGTTGAGATCTGAGAGATACGTGTCGTCGCCGTTCTGACCGGCCGCCACTTCGGTCATGTTCTCGATTTCGTCGGCACTGAAGGCGTCCCCGTCAACCTCTTCACCGGGGAGGTTGTCGAGCTGCTCTCCAAGATCCTTGTGTGTCGTTGTCGCCGCTTCACCGGCCACACCGATTGCGTTGGCGTTGACTGTTGTGTCGGCCGTCAAGGTAAGTGTGCCCGCCGAGGACGCAAGGTGCCCTGCACCGTAATTTATGGTCGAAGACGCACTGTCGTTGTCCTTGATTTCAAGCTTGTTATTGACTCCGCCGAGATTGACGGCAATTCCGGCTCCGACCGCAACGCTGCCTCCCTCGTCGCTTGATGTTTTACCAAGGGCGCCGGCGATTGTCTCAAGCAGGTCGTCGCGCCGGGCGTCAATCGTCAATGCACCGGCCGAATCAAGAGTTGCCTCGTCATCGATCGCCAGCGTATTGCTGCCGTCGGCCTTGGTGACCGCCACCATGCCTGAAAACGATGTTCCGCCCGAATTGAGACCGGCTGAAGCCGTCACGGCTATGGCCTTGAGCTGATCGCTCGCTGTAAGGGTCAGACTGCCATGCTCGGCTTCGATGTCGGCTCCTTCACTGATGGTGAGCGCATTGTTTGATTTGAGCTGCTGATAGCCAAGTGACGCCCCGAAAGCTTGGGAATTGTCGCGCGTGGGAAGCGGAATGCCGATCAGATTGTCCAGATACCCTGTCAGGGCAACATTGCCGTTTTTGCTGTCCGCCGTAATCGATAGATTACCGCCCGAAACAAGACTTGTTTTTGTGCCGATCTTTAGCGTATTTGAAGATGATTGATTGAGAACGCCTATTGCGCCGGAAACCGACAACGACGAATGCTTGGAATCCTTGGAGGTGCCGGCGGCTGAAACGTACATATTGGCCCAGCCGGCCGGATTGACGATGTCGAGAATGCTGAATGCCGTTTCCTTGGCACCCGCAATCACCGGGCTCACGGCACTTCCCGCCACGCCGAACGTATCGACGACAAGCTTGCCGAATTCGACCATGGCCGACAGGAGCTGCTTGAAGTTGTCCGTGGAGTTTTGGCCCGAAGTCACCGCCTTGAACGCAGTCACCATCTTGTTCTTTTGATCCTCAAACTCTGCCAGTTTGGGCTTGAGATCGGTCTCAACGAAGTAGCCCGTCAGTTGCTTCCAACGTGCTTCAATCTCTTCGATCAAATGGTCGCGCCGGTTTTGCTCGATGAGAACGGTGCTCGAGAGCTCCAATTTACCGTCAACCGATTCGATGGCTGCATTGTCTGCAATGGTAAGTTCGGACGCAGCCGCTTCGCTGCTGCCGCTCGTGGCGACGACAATGGCAAGCGCGCCCTGCTTGTTTGTCTGCTGGTTTCCCTGTTCCTCGTCGATCACCGAAGTTGTGGCGGCTTCGTAACGGTGATCCTTGAGCGTTGCTGCGCTTGCGATGGAAATATCCTTAGAAGCATTGAACTTTTCATCCTGTCCGGGATCAACGAGCGCTTTCGAACTTTGGCGGTTGGTGACAACCGTGATGGCTCCGCCGCCGTTGAAACTCGAATCCGTCACTGTCCCGTCGACCGAAGCGCCGTGTTTGCCGGCAAACTGTGCGATCTTATTGAAGGCAACATCCGAAATCTTGGCCTGCAGTTTCATCATCAGACCGGTGTCGCCGACATCCGTTTTAGAACTCGCCGTGAGCGTCTCGGTCAGGTTCTCTGCGTTGATCGTGAGCGAATTCGCCGTCCCGTCCAAGCCGCTTGTGAGCGTCAGAATCGAATCGGACGAAAAATCGGTGTAGTTGACGGCAAGTCCGATGTTTCCGGCTGCCGTCACATACGTTTCGGCACTGGTCTTGACCTTGTTCGTCGTCTTGGATTCGAAGCTTGTTTTTCCTAAAACGGTTTGGTTTTCCAAGGCTCCGATTTCCGCGGATCGGTCCACCGTCAACGTTGATTTGCTGTCAAAGTCTGCATAGACAAACGAGGCTTGCGGATTGCTCGTGCCCTGCATTGTGGCCGTCGTGCTCACATCCACTTTGAAATCCGTGTTCGCCTTAAGCGACAAATCGCTTCCCGCACGGGCCGTACCCTTGATGGTGAGCGTACTTGACGCATCGGCCTTGGCGACGGCAATCGCCGCTATCGGCAGTGATTTGGCTTCGGGCAGCAAGTTGGAATAGTTCTTCCAGGCCGTCGAGTCGCCGATGGTAAGTTCCAGATCCGTCTTGGCGGTCAGCGAGAGATTTTTCTGAGCTGTGAGCAGCGCGTGTTCGTTTACCGTGAGCGACGAACTTGCACCCATGTCGACGTATTCCACCGCGTGTCCCACGAAGGGACCGAGCACCGAGCCGAGAAATTGTTCGCCCAATGCCTTGATCGTAAAGAGCGACGAATGATCGATCATGTTGTAGGCGTTGGCCTGTACGTCAATGTCTTTTCCGGCCGCAATCGTGCCGTCGATGGTGACCGAAGCGCTCACCTTGGTGCTGCCCTGCCCCTCTTTGGCCACCCAGGTCTTGTTGACGAAATCGTAGGTGGTGTTGCCGGCTTCGGCTAAAACCTTGACGTTGCCTGCGGCGTCAATCTTGGCATTCTGTCCGACCGAAATGACAGCGTGAACGGGCGCAAGGTCGCCCGAACCCGAGCTCGTGTTGCCCGAAGCCTTTTCGTCGGCGCGGGCAACCAAAACGATGTCGCCGGACTTTGGATCAACGTTAAATGTCAGATTCTCTTCAAGCAGATCGGCGGATACAGACACGGAGCAGTCGGCATTTTCAATGTTGACAAGCTGCGAGAAATTGTCGACGCCCGTTTTAACCAGAGCATTGTCCTTCAACTCGATTTTGGCGGCCGACAAAGCAATGCGGTTACCTGCGTTGATGCTGCCGGCGACCGTGATGACGGCGTTGGGGTTGAGCGGAACGTCGCCTGATTGAAGGTTGGACCAGTAGGAATCGGTAAAGAGATCGGTCTCGAGCACCGAGTTGCCGAGCGCACCGGTCCATGTTTCGTACTCGTCCTGCGTTGGTGCAACGGCCGTGAAGCTGCCTGCGTTGATGACGCCGGTCGATCCCACGGCCATGCCCTGAGGCGAGACGAAGATCAGATCGCCGCCGATCTTGCCGTCCTTGACGGCGTTCACCGTCCCGTCGACCTTGATTTGCTGGTTGACGAAATTGAGCAGTCGATCTGCGCTGATCGTGCCTGAGGCATTGTTCAAATGCAGATTGGCGATGTTGCCTGCGTCCAGACTGAACTTGTCAAACCGATTGATGCCCGTTTTATTGTTGTTGACGAACTTTTCCGTGTGAATGTCGTATCGATTGCCGTTAGCGGTGATCGTCGTCTGGTTCCAACCGGCAGGCCTTGAAATTTCCGTGGCCGCAATTGCCGGTACGGAGAGCCCCGTCCCCAACAGGCCAATGGCGAACAACAGCGTAACAGCATCGATTGAGGATGGACGCACGTCCGTTGCCACGGTCGATTCTTGGCGGCCTTTGCCGCAGGCGGTCTTCGTTTCGTTTGTCACGACGCGAACGCCGCGCGATCGGTTCCACAAAACTTTGAATATCCTGTTCATACTGCCCCCTGCAGCCGGCACGCCTCAGACGTACGGGCTATTGGTGGTTACCACGTCGCAACCAACGAAATGTCGAATCGTGCGGTGTTGACGTGGGTGTCGTCGCCGATGTCCTTTTCGAGCGGTACGCCGACCGTGGCGGTCAAGCCCGCGCCGTTCCACAAGGGCCAAGTGAGGCCGGCGCCGATGCTGGCAAGCGTCTGCTGTTCATAGGCCGACGTGCCGGAGATACGTCCTGCGTCGACAAAGGCAAAAAGCGACGTTTTAGGTCCCAGAAACGCCCAGTCGAGCTGCGCATTGACGTAAGCGCCCTGTTCGGCCGACAGCACGTCGTTTTCATAACCTCTCACGCCGCTTGTGTGCCCGAGATAGAAGTATTGGGACGTGGTGAGATCGTCGCCGCTCACAACGCTTTGCCAGGCTCCCGACAAGCTAAATGTGACGCTGTGCGTCATGCGATAGCGCCAGAAGGCGTTGCCGGTGAAAATGTTTTGCTTCCACTCTTGCCCGAACGTTTCTTCTACGGACTTTTCGTGTGACAGGGCCGCCGTGGCGTAAAAGACCGAGCGTTCGCCCAGGAGAATCGCCTCAAGGCCTCCCGTCCAGGAGTCGATCTGCGTGTCGTTGATGGTGATGTCCCAGAAGTCGGTCGTCGATTTCTGGCGGCTCCATTCGCCGTAGATCGTCCATTTGGTCTCGGACGTGACGTATAGGGGATGATCCAATCGGATCGAATAGTATTCAGACGTGCCCTTCACGTCGTCGTCCGCAGACGGTCCCTGCACCACTTCGACGTCGCCGAACGAGGCCGAAGCCGTGAGTTTCGTGCCGAGGCTGTTGAGCGGCACGGCATAGCTGGCCATGAAGCTTTTGCTGCCTTCGCTCACAAGCCCTAAAACCGTAAATGCGTCGCGAAAACCCAGTACGCTGCGGTTGGTGACGCTCGCGCCCACGCGCGGCCGACCCGTCGATCGGGTGCCTAAAGTATCGGCAAAGACTGTTGCCGTCCAGTTGGCGGGTTCGGCCGCGGTGATCTCATAGTCTGTGGTTTCCGGAGAACTGCCCGCACGTATGTCGATACGAAGCACCACGTCGTTGGTCATGTTGAACCGCACGAGGTCTTCGCTCATTTCGCGGTAGTTGGCGATTTCGCCCGGCTCAAGATCAAATGCCCCGCGAATGTAGCTCTCTCGTGTGTGCTCGTTCCCCGTGACCGTCAGTTTTCCGGTCTTGCCTTCCACAAGCGTGATCGCCAGTCGCCCGTTTTTGATGCGCTGCGGCTTGATGCGAGCTTCGCACACGACGTAGCCTTTTTCACGATAGAGTCGGTTGATCGCTTCGAGCATGGCCTCAATGTCACTCATGCTCACTTCGCGACCTATCCAAGGCGCAACGGCCTTGTCGATCTCTTCATCAGTGAGAATCGCCGACTTGCCGTGCTCGACGGCATTGAGCTGAAACCGAAACGCCGATGCTTTCTCTTGTTCAGGCGTCCTCTCGCGCGCCTCTTCGTGCTCTCGGCGGATTTCCTGCATTCGCTCGACTTCGCGCTCCTGCTGCCACCGTTCAACATCGCGTCTGATCTGCTGTAGGTCACGCACGGCCGGATTGCGTACGTCGCGGCCCACATCGGCAGCGACCTGCGCGTGGACCGGCGTAAGCATGCACAAGGCGAAAACCGCCATTAACCGCGTGGTCAATCGGTCTTGCCAAATCGCCATACTCCTCCTTTGCTTGAATCGAGTCCAAGCCACATTTCCACTTTAACGGGAAATTCTCGGTTTTCCATCGTTTTGTAAGATTTGCGTTAAGGAAGACAAAAATGTTCCCTTTCTGGCAAAACCCTTCATTGACGGGGCGTTCAGAGCAATTTGAACTGCGATTTGCCTTGGCATTTCGGCAAAAATAGGGTTATCCCTCCCCCTTCGGGTTACGATTCGCAAACGTCGAACTCACCGTTTCGCAAGAGATCTTTCCCGGTACGACCGATTACATCTCGATCAAAGTGCAGTCATCCTCAAAATTCCCACTTGAGATTCAGGTGGCCCCAGATGCCGGAGACATCGCCGCCGAAGTCTGCGCCGGCACCAAGGCTTGCGGCAAAACCGTCGGTGAAGCGCCCGGTAAGCGACACAGCAGCCGTTCCCGTATCACGTGTGTCAACATCCTCGTCAAAGCTAAATGAGACATCTCGCCAGGGAGCGAAGCTCGCTTCGGCCGTGCCGTAGCGTTTGAGGAATTCGTGATTCCAGACGAGCATGGCATCGAGCGCCGCTTTGGTTTCATCGGCACCGAATTGTGCCGAGAACTTCACGCCCAAGCTCGAGCGAAGCGACTGATACGTTTCACCTTGGACATGCAACGCCGAACCATGAGCGGATTCCTCCGTGACGGATGGCTGATGCATGAAACTGTAGTCAAGCCAGACAACCGGGCCTAACTTCACGTTTGTCGTCAGCGGATAAGCCTGCCCGATACCCAGCGCCAAACTGCCGCCCCACCCCGTCCAGTCGCTTGAGGCGCTGTCGGTATAACCATCAAACCGCACCACACGATCCGTTTCAGCATTTTCAACAGCAAGCTGCGCTAACCCGAAGGCGTATGTTTCAACGGTTGTGGCAAAGTCGTATCGGGCATGAGCACCTAGATAAAAGCTTTGCGCGTCGGTCTGACTGCCGTCGGTTCCGTCGTATTTGTCTTTTCTATCGAGAACTGCTGCGTGCGTGCCGAGCGTCAGTCCGCCTTCGCTCAAAGAAGTCTTAACGTCGACCCCCGCAATCAGTCCGGCGTAGTTGCTGCGAATACCGCGGTCTTCGATCTTGCCGTAACCGCTCAAAGGACGGATGTAAAACGACCGCCCCGTGGCGTCAACTTCAAGTGCTGTCGGAGAGCTGATTTGCTCAAGCACCGCGCCACTCACCACACGCTGAGCCATTAATGCCGCACGCCCGGCGCGTGCAAACACATCGTGGCCAAGCTTTTCGTAGGCGGTGTTCAGCGTACTGCCGTCGGGATTGGAAAAGTCGAGCGCCGCAACCAAATCCTGCATGCCGCCCTGCGCTTCATCGGCATGTTTGTCGAAAGCCGCCGCTATGGATTTCGTGTTGGAATTTGAGGCATATTGGCTGTAGGCACCGGCGTCGCGCAACGTCGTTACGGTGAGAACGTTATTAATGTCCACACTTCCGGTCATTGTGAGCGTGGGCGACGACTCAATGAAATCGGCGCTGTCAAGCAAAACGGAATTACTGTCGGAATCGCTTTTTACAACGAACGCCTCAGATAGATCAATTATCTGCGTTCCTTGGTAAAAGCCCGTTGAGGGCATCAAATCAACCTGTTCTCCGAAATCTCTCGTCGTTGGCCGAGTTTCATCCCTGATCACCAGATGATCGGTTGTCCCGTCTGCTCCGAACTCAATCACCACGTTTCCCTTCTCACCCATTTCAAAGGAACCGTTGATTTCCATTGTGCCGATGCCGTTGCCGGGCGAGAGTGTTCCGTTGTTGATGAACGTGCCGTATGAAAAGAACACGTCGTCAGAAACCTCTTGACCGTCGAGCAGCGTATAAAGTGCCGCCAGGTTGAACTGTCCCTCTCCGCTTAACGTCGCACCCTCGTCCACTGTCACCGACAGTACGTTGGCGCTGCCGTTAAAGACCAGTTCACCTCCCTTCACGTCCATTGTCATGGCCGCCGTAACGGGTGTATTTTCGTAGTCGTCCCAGCCGCCGTAGATGTTGCCCGTATATGAGAGGCGGAAATTCTCGTCAGTCGTCTCTGCTATAGCGGCCCCCGTCTCATCGGCTTTAAGGCCGAACGTCAGATGCGTCACCATTTTGTCAATGGTGTCGACGGTTACTTGCTCGGGGTCCTTCAGCCTTTGTCCGTCTTGGTAAAACTGCACCCGATCAACCATCGGATTCCACAGAGAAACGATGTCCCCCGAAAGACTGGCGCCGCTCATGATGTTGATGTTGGAGACGAGCGCGCTGTCGTCAATGTAGATTGCTGCTCTTGTTCCGCTCAATGAGCCCGTCACGTCAAACGAGGAGACCAACGCGCCGTCGAGTCCGATCGCGCCCGCACCCGGATCTTCATCAGTGGCCGGATCATAGATATACGACCCTCGCTGCTCGGTCGTTTCTCCGATCGTATTGTCGCCGAACGAGAACATGGCACCGACGCCGTAAGCGCCGTCGGCCGCCAGTGTTCCCTGATGCACAATGTGATGATTCTTACCGTAGGTCACGGCAAGCGCATAACCGTAGTCGCCGTCCGATCGTACCTGTACGTCCGGGGCGATGCGCAGCGTATTGTTCGTACCGTCAACACGTATGCCCAGCGCATACGTGCCGCTGGTCAGGATGTCGGCCGCTTGCGTGATGTCATTGTTGCGGCCGTATATGTGAAGACCCACACCCCAAGGATTGTCGTTGGCAACACCCTCGATCCAGCCCGTTCCGTCTTCGCTTCGAGCGAAAAAAGGATTCGTGTTAACGAGTGTGATGCCTGAGTTGTAGACCGAATACCCGAACCAGTCGCGGCGATCGATGTCAAAACCGAGGTCCTGCAGGACGGCAAGTTCGGCCTCCATGAAAGTGCTCCAGTTTCGCCAGTACTGATGGCTCATCAAACTGTTTTGCAGTTCAATGTGACTCAGTTCGGCCATACCCTCTTCCCAGCCATTGACCGGTAACCCGTTGACACCCACAGGTTTTTCGAAATGAAGCTGATCGTGATAGTAGATAGTCGCACCTTGGAGAACGTCTTGAACATTCTCGCTCGTGTAGTAAACACCGGCGTCGCTTTCGCTCAAGCCGAGATCGGCACGCGTTTTATCCGAATAGAGGTTAAAGGTGTTTGAGTTACCGTTGAGGTCATCCTCGATGGTCATACCCGCAGTCGGTGCCTTACCGTCAATGTCCCGAAGACCTTTGTCCCACACGGAAAGCGAATCACCGAACTTGTTTTCAACCGCGGTGCTCATGAGTCCCAGCGCATGAAACATTTCGTGCGCCAGCGTGGCGGAAAGGTTGCCGACTTCGCCGTTTTCTGACAGCGTATGCATCGGGCCGTCATACCAGTTGCCATCAGGGGCTGCTGTGTGACCGATGATGATCAATCCGGTGATGCCGTCACCTCCGCGTTTGGCACCGTAGAGCATTTCGGCTGCGAGTTCCGTCATGCCGGCATATGGCCCTTCTTCGATGACGTTGCTGGTTGCCCCCGCGTCACCCTCGCGAGAATCTTCGGTCACCACAGCTACAGTGCCCGTTGATACTACGGAATCGCCGATCATTCGTCCGAGATAAACGAAGCTCTCGTCAATGAGACTCTTCTCGGATCCTGACAGTGTCCATTTCGATACATTATCGTCAGGATCTTCCGGATTGTCTTCAACCGGGAACGCGTCAAAGTCAAAGGAGTCTCCCGCGTCATACACATCAAGTGTCACAAAAGGACTGCCATCGGCCAGCGTATAGTCCCAATACTGCAGAGCTTGCGCCGTTTGCGACGCAACAACGGTCAACACGCCGAAACAAGTCAACGTTTTGACGGTTTGAGGCAACGTTTTTTTCATCTGTCCTCCCCTTGTGCGATCGTACGGCTCGGTCTTCCTGAGAAAGCCTTTTACTTTGAGTGTTTTAATCACGCTTATTCGGGTGCCGCGACTCCCGAGACTTGCGGACGCGACTCAAACAACGCCCGCTCGCCCTTCTTGAAGTACGCGCACATTTCCGGGTCGGGCCCGTAGAGGTTGCCCGCGGCATGAGCCCTCGCCCGACAACCGCCACAGAGCAGCATGTTGGCAAGTTGATTTTCATTGCTTACGTTTTCGCTGAGCACGCTGTAGTGATCGACCTTGGTCGTGATCTCCTTTTTGCTCAGTTTGCGCTGCATCTCCACGAGTTCCTGAATGCGGTCGCGGTTTTGCTTCATCAGGGTGACGAGATGGTCGATGAGTTCGTTTTTGCGCTTGTCGGCCTCGCTGCTCTTGTCGGTGATCGAACTGATGCCGCGGTCACGCACGACGATGCCGCTGCCCGTGACACTGTCAACGAGCGTGCCGAAGAAAGCCCAGTAGACGACTGCCGCCATGCAGACGGTGAAGCCCACGAGCAAAACCCACATCCAAGGCGACGTGACATTGGATATGACGTTCGGCTCACGTAATTCGTTTCTCCGATTGGAAAGTTCAGAAAGCAGCTCCATAAAACCATACTTCGCACAACAAACTCATATCGAGCGGATCAAGGTCAGGCCGCGCCGCATCATTGTTCTCGGTCTGCACACGCGCGGCTCGTCTCGACAGCGAAAGGATTCTTGCTACCTCCGCGTTGTTTGAATACGAGTCCTCGTTTCACTTTAGCCGCAAATTTCAGAGCTGCCGTCGCTTTCGTTCATCCGCGCATATGAGCAGCCCGTTGTCCCCTGCCCTTCGCAAACCCTTGATTCATCGGGCTTTTTAGGTCATCGCCCGTTAAGGCTCAGATCTCTGCCATCCCTTAATGGGTTTTCCCTAGGCCTTGAGATTTCAATTCGCATATACTCGAATTAACGTTTCGCACAACAAAAAAGAGGCCAAGCACGATGGCTGTTCGCAGCACTGTCTGTTCAAATCGTCCACATGTCGCCGCTCGCTCTCTCAAGGCGGCCTCGACTGACTACAACATCACGCTTCCGGAAGAGGAGTCGTCAGCCGGATCCACTGAAGCTTTGTTCCGTTCAAGCTCCGTTTCCGTGCCTCAGTCTCCCGAAAGAGCTCTCTTGCGGCGTCTTGAAGCGCCATTTCTGGAGTGTCTGCAAGACGCTTCGGTCTGCAGCCGCCGCTCGGTCTTTGTCGTCATCGGTCCCCGCAAATCCGGCATGCACACGTTTTTTGAGCAGGTTGTTCCCGATGCGCCGCGTGTGAACTTTGCCGATGAAGGTGCAAGAATGGACGCCGAAGACGCACCGCGGACTTTTTTTGCGCGTTACGCGGCTTTGCCGATGCTGGTGCTCTATAACGTGCATCTGGTACCCGCCCTCGTGAGATTGATTGTTTCCGAGGCCGGACGCATGCACGAGGTCGCCGATCTGGCCGCCCCCAAAATTGTCATCATGGGATCCTGCGTACGACTTCCCGAGCTTGAAACCGCTGCCGAACGCAACAGCAACGTTCGGATGTTTCGCATGCGCACCCTGTCTCAGGGTGAAATCACGGGCGGCGGACACGATTTTCTCGAGCGGCTGCGTCTTTTGGATTTCCCTTCCGTTGTCTCTTACAACGAAAGCAACCGCGATCTGATTCTGAGCCAAGCCATGAGAGGCGGTTACCCGTCGGGACGAGACGGCACGCCCGACGAGCGCCACGATTTTTTCCATGATCTCATCCGTGAAATCTGCCGACTCGATCTTCCGTCTGTAAGCCCGCTGAAAAATCCCCTGTTGCTTCGCAAGGTTTACCGCATGGTGGGTGCGGTTTCGGGAGAAAGTGTCAATCTCACGCACATAGCAGAGGTGCTCGGCATCGGACGCCCCTTTGCCAAGCATTGTCTGGAAACGCTCGAGCGGCTTTGCTTGGTGGACCGCATTGCTGTCTGGCCGGGCAGCCTTGCCTTTGAGCGCGGCGTACGCAGTCCCAAGTATGTTGTAGCCGATTCCGGATGGCTGTGCGGTCTGCTTGGCTTTTGCAGTACGGCGCCCTGCGTTATTTCAAGCGATCATCCGGAGGATGTCCGCAGGTTGCTTACGACCTGGACTTGGGCTCAATTGGCAACCCTCACGGACAATGCTCGGGATTTGCATCTGTGGTACTTTGCTTTGCGAACGGGACTATGCATCGACCTGATTCTGGAAGACGCCAGAACGAGGTCGCTCACTGCCTTCCAAGTCTCAACCAAGGAAAACGTCACGGAAAACGATTTCGGCGCTTTGGTGAAATTCAAAGAACTTGTCAAAGACCGTGAGGTTCAAAACGTTCTTCTTTATTGCGGACAGAGCTTAAGACGCTTTGATTCGATCGGAGTTGCGGTGCCGATGGCGTTTTTGTGGTTGTGACGGATTGCGTGGAGCGTATTGCCTGCGGCATTCGTTGACGCACCTGAGGTTAACCTCACGTTGGGCCATCAACTCAGGAATCAACATGAGCAAAACCAAAAAGAAAACCGTCGTCAAGGTCAAAGTACCTCGTACCCGCAACCTGATTGCCAAGGCGCTGTGTTCCGGCCGGCAATTTCAGAGTCGTCCCTTCGTTAACAGGAAAAAGGTGCCGGCAAAATTCGACTGGCGCAAAGAGATAGGCTAAACGATAAGCCCGTACGTCTGGAAAATCTTTTCAAGCCGTTTAGACTTGGACGAACGGCTTCTTTTCTCGGTCTCAGCCATGATTGTCCAATACGCTTCAGATCTGCACCTCGACTACGGACAGAATTACGAATACGTCCTCAACAAAGGCTTTGAGGAGGAAGGCAACGTGCTCATTCTTGCCGGCGACGTTGCAAATCTTGTGGCGCTGCGTACCTATCGCCTCTTCTGGGACCTGTGTTCTTCAAACTTTGAAAAAACGATCTTCGTACCGGGCAATCACGATTACTACGGCGAATGGGACAAGGTCGAAGACCTGATTGAACCGATCAAGATTTCGATCCGTCCCAATGTGACGTGCTGCAACAATGAAGTCGTACGTGTGGGCGACACTGACTTCATCTGCTCGACTCTCTGGTCGAACATCATTCCCGAACAGGCTGCCGCGGTCAATTCCACACTGCTTGATTTCAGTGAAATCACGTTCGACGGCAAGAGAATCACAGTCGACGACTACGTCGCCATGCACAAGGAGGCCGTTGCATTCCTTCAGGAAGCCGTAGCAGGGTCCGATGCCAAGCACATCGTCGTCGTAACGCACCACGTGCCGAGCTTTACCCTTTGCCGAGGAGATCACAAGAATTCGCCCATTGCTTCTGGCTTTGTCACCGAACTGGGCAACTGGATTGCAGACTCACGCATCGACTACTGGGTCTACGGCCACTCACACACGTCGATTGAAGGCTGCATCGGTAAGACAAAGTTCGTCTCCAACCAATTGGGCTATCTGGCTCTGAACGAAGGCGAAGACTATTCGCCTTGCAAGACGTTCTTGATCTAGTCGGTTTTCCATCTTTCAATGATCGAGTCGATAACCTCGTTTCTAGCCGGCGACGGCGGCCTTTGGGCTCTTTGCGTGTCCGCCTTTTTGTCGTCAACCGTTTTACCGGGAAGCTCGGAAGTGCTTCTGGCAGCGGCTCTCGCATCCTCCCCGCAAACCGATCGCGCCCTTTTACTTGTTGCCTCGGCAAGTCTCTTTAATACGCTCGGCAGCATGACCAGCTGGGCGATCGGCCGCTATGTTCCCCATCGCGTGCCGGCAAACGACGCCGTCGATCGTCTGCGCCGTTGGGGTGCCCCGGGACTGGCGCTGGCCTGGGTACCCGTCATCGGAGATGTGCTGCCGCTCGCCGCCGGGTGGCTTCGCATCGGTTTCTGGCCGGCTCTTCTTTGGACAGCAGCAGGCAAGACCGCTCGTTATTCGGTCATGGCCTTGGCACTTCTGGGTGTTTTCTAACCGGCTCTATCTTTGCAGCGCCGCTATCCTCTGCGCTTCTTCGGAAAGCGGCCGATCATCCATATAATCGATGTCGTTGTCCTTGAGCCACTGTTTAAGTGCCTCCAGTACGGTGAGTTCTTCGTAGGCGTACCAGTCTTGAAGCTTTCCGCATTCATCGAGGAAATCTTTGAATCGTCGGAAGGCGCCGCGGCGAGAGAAGATTGCGACGACGCGTTCACACTGCTCTTCAGACAAGAACTCCCGAGCGAACCGCAGAGCCATGCGATGGCCCAAACGCAATTCGGAGGCATCCGGAAAAGCGATCCAAGAACCTTCTTTCATTGCGTCGTAAGCGGCGTCGATTTCCTCGGTGTCGGCAAACATAGAGTTCGGCACATAGACGATGCCGTCGGCGTCGGTTCGTACAAACGCTTCGGCGTCCGACTCCCAAGGTGCCAGCATGGAAAAAACATCTTCGAATTCGCGCAAGGAGATCACGATCAGTCTCTCTTTCCGATTCTTGACAATTCAGAAGGAGCTCACTTGTCGGCCTTCTTCTCGTCCTTTTGCTTTTTGTCGCCCTCAGCCTTGCCCTTTTCATCGTCGGAGAAACCGTCGCGGAAAGCGTGACCGACTTCCCGGGTGGCGTCACGAGAGGCATGACCGATTTCACGGGTCACGTCGCGCGTGGTGTGACCGATGGTGCGGCCGGCTTCCTTAATGGAATCAAAGAATGAGTCGGCAGCCGAAACCGTGGGAACGGAAAGCATCAAAGCAATGGCGGAAGCAACAGCGGCAAGTTTGTTCATGTATGAGACCGAATTGGTTCGTTGGTGGTGGTTGCTCGCAATTATGCCATTGCACCTGACACTCAATGACCGCAAGCTTCTGACGATCGTCTCGTATGACTTCCAACAGCGATTGTTTTTGCATGCGACGGAAATTGACGCACGTAGCTTTAATGTTTCAGTGTCGCAGCAAGAAAGCTTTGAAAAACAAAGCAAAACGCTCGAATTAGGAAAACGAATCGACGCCGCGACCTTAGCGAACTACTGAGAAAAACAACCGACAACCTTTGACGAGGACGACAATGTTTGCACACAAACTGACAATAAAAACACGAAAGAGTCGCAAGGCCAAACTTGAGAAGTTCATCGCCGCTCTTGACTCAAGCGATCTCACGAAAGCCGAGAAAGACCACATTCGAAAACAGATCGCCGCAAAAGTTCGAGACTTCTATGCGCTTGCCAAGAAGTACGAATGCCTTCCGATAACCGTTAAGCAAACATTCGAAAATGAAAAGGTCAGCATTCGGATTAAGCTCATCCATGCCGGCACATTGGATGCTCTGGGCGAGCACCTCATCCGTATGTTCGATACGAAATACTATTCGCCGGTTCAAATGACGGTCACGTTTCCGAATCCCAACGGAGACGACCTGTCAGCGGCGATTGAAATTGCCAACAGCGCAAAACGCAAAACATAGATTCGATAAATAACGATTATCCTTTCACTTAGCCAACCTGCCGCCGTTAGAGATTTCCTCCTTTTGCTCTTTCGGCGGCAGTTTTTTTTCTTCAATCCGCCCCATCCCTTGTTCCTCCTGACTTTGCGAGTTTCGGCCGCGGGCTGCCAACTCACCCCGACACGATCCCCAATATTTTCACTTCGCTTTCGTCAAAATATTTCCTTGCTCCCTAACCAGTGATCTCGTCTTCAATTTTCGGCAGTAAGCCCCGAATATCTTGAGAGATCCTAGATAGAATCTCCTAATTTAAAAATTTCGAATGTTTATCATCAATTATTCGTTGACAATTGCGAATAAAGACTGTTAGACTCACCGCATCTAACTAGGAGGATAAAAATGTCTGATAATTTCAAGGAACTTTACGCTAACTTGCAGCGTCAGCAGGAAGAACTCAAGAAACAGGCTCAGGAAGCCAGAGCTGAAGCCATCGCTTACGTTCAGGAAATCATCACCGATTTCCAACTTAAAGCTTCCGACTTCACGTTCGCCGAAGAACCTGTTGCCGCCACCAAGAAGTCCCGCGGCAAGTCCCCGATCAAGTATCGCCTTCCCAACGGCGTCGAATGGACCGGCAAGGGCAACATGAAGCGCGAAGTTCGCGCCTTCCTCGAAGCCAACAATATGAAGCGTGAAGACCTTGAACAGTTCCTGACCGAACAGTTCAAGAAGTAATCCGAAGCCGTTCGGATTCAAAAGCCTCCCTGGATGACCTCGGAGGCTTTTTTTGCGATCAATTCCGGTCGAAATCCTAACTTTCAACCGATCGGCCTTTCGGCCATTTTCGTACACACGAAAAAAAACGCCGACTGTCTTTGGCCGGCGGCGTGGATCATTTGATTGGATCAGGTGTTATTCAAGACAGCTGATCGTTTCGAGAATGTATGGGTCCTTCGAGTCGCCGTAAGTCTGCCGAAGCAGACGTGAAATGCGTCTGCTCGCGCAGCCAAAACCGAAGGACTCGCTCAAAAGGCCGGGGTCAGCCTTGATGATATTGAGGATTTCCTTATCGGAAAGGTCCGCAAGAATGTCTTCGTTGGCGAGCAACGCCTGGCGCACATCGTATGTGCTGTCAGCACAAAGCGCCTTGATGGCGTCCGGCGGCAGCGCATCGCGTCGCGCCACTTCGCTTCGTACCGCGCGAGCCGGGTGGTTGGCCATACGAACCACAAACGGTTCCGTATCGCCGTTGATCGGAAGGTCGCGAGCGACCCCCTCAAGACCGTCCACGGGAATCATGAGTTTTGGCGTTGAGCCGGCCGCGCGCAGATCGCCCTCGACTTCCTCAAGAAACACCAAGGCATAAACATAGTCTTGCGGTCGTCCATAGAGGTCCAGGCCAAACTCCGAGGCGCTGCGTCTGCGGCGGGTAAACGGAAGACGGCGTTTCGGAACCTCATCGGAAAATTTTTCCAGCCGGTCCTGCAGAATTCGCGCCTCCTGGCGCACACTCAGATCGGGATGTTCATAGAAGTGCTCGATAAGCTTTCGAGCTTTTTCGCCAAGCGCTTCGTATTGCTTTTCAAACGCCACCGAGCGCTCAAACTCTTCTACGGTAGCCGCTTCGCTCTTCTGACGCAGCGGATTGTGGTAGGCATTGTTCGCAGCCTGCGTCATCGACTCCATCGTGTTTTCAATGAGTTGTCCGTCTTCGCTGGCGAAAGCCACGGCCTGATCGAAACTCATCAGGCCGACGGCCTGAGCATTGAGCGAGAGATTGTTTTTGACGTCGTGCGAGGCGTCGTTTGCAAGAAGCGTGACGGACTCGGCCGTCAGATTCTGCTCCGTAGCCACAGCCGTGCGCAGTCGTGCGTCCGGGTGACGGGCAAGCAGATTCATAAAGGCTGCCCGGCACATCGCCTCTTCCGGCATTGCCGCATCCATGCCGCCCCAGCGAACCAGGTCGGCCACAAACTCGGTGGAAACCGCCACCGTGATGATTTCATCCCACTCGTCCGAACCCGTCATGCGCTTGCCGCTGATCAGGCCGATGCCGCTGGGAGCACGCTTGATCAGTTTCCGGAATTCGGCCAGTTGAGGCTGCAGGATTGGCGGCACACATTGATGGTTGTCGTTAACCGTTGATGGGGTATGGGTCATTTTCAAATTTCCTCTCGAAAACCTTTTTTGCCAATGACAAATTTATTGTCAACCGCATGGTAACGGAGGATGCGTCATTTTGCGACTCACCCGCAAAATAGCTTTACAACTCGGGCAATTTCGGCGGATCTCTCTTTCGATAACAGGTGTCAGGCAAGCGTCAGTCAGTGTCGCACCGACTGTCACAATGATCGTATGTCCAATGTCTCTCAAGGAGTCGAAATGACCGATCAAAACAATACGACCACCGTCGAAACCTCCCAAACGAACTCCGAGGCCACTCTCGAACAGTGGCAGCATCTTCCTATTTACATGACCAAAGATCGTGTAAAGCCTCTGGCAGTACTGCGCTACGGCGACACGACCGTGCGACTGGGCTGGCCCATCGTGGATTACCTTTTGTCGGCACAGTATTCACCCACGCGCCACACTGAAGACGGAATTTCGCCGGCAGTGATCGTCGAAGAGACCGAGATGACCTACACGGCCGAGCCCACGGCGGTGCCTGAGCCCCAACTCGAAGTCTGGGAAATACTTGCCAAGAGTCCGTCCTACGAAATGCGCAAGATAGCCGCCGGCCGCGGCCTGAAAGTAGAAACTTTTATCAAGCTTCTGAACGATCGCGCTTTTTGCGTGCGCGAAGCTGTGCTTGACAACATCGACGGTCTCGAGACGCTTGCCTCGACCGAAGACGGACGTCGAGCTGTTGCCGACGCCCTCAAGGATCGCACGCTTCGCAACACTGTGCGCCACCGCATCCGCTACATTGACGAACATGCTGCAGCCGTTCTGCGACCCCTGTTGATTAAAGCCGTTACCGAAGGCGACGCCGTTGCGGGTGATGCGACTCCTTTCGAACTGGTGCTCAATCCCGACACCGATCCGTACACGATTATGCTCACGGAACCGGCAGCAATCGAAAACGCGATCGACAGCCTCATGAGTTACGACGACTTTGACGATACGGAAGGCCACAACGGCCCCGATCTATTCGATCTGACCGCGCAACCCGAATACCTCATCGAAAAGTTTGCTTCTGACCCCCGAGAAATCGTGCGCCAGATTGCTGCTCACCACGTCAGCCCGTCCATGCCTGCCGCAAGAAAATTGGCCTTTGACGAGAGCCCTGCCGTTCGCCGCGCCGTTTGTGTCGAACCCAAAGATCTCACGAACGAAGAGCGCATCGCGTTTTACGGCGATGATCCGGAGCGCCTGATTGACTACGTCGAGAATCTCCAGGAGCTCCCGGCAACGACCGACTTCATCCGCCTTCTCCTTGCTGACCCCGATCCCACGGTTGTGCAACGCACCACGCGCCAAATCCAAGACCTCATCGTCGAGGCGGTCAACGACGCCGAGGACTTTGAGGACGAAGACAAGGAAGATGAAGTCGACGAGTTCGGCCACGATGAAGACGGGCTGGATCCCGACTGGGACATCGATTTTCGCGATCTGTACGGAGACGACGAAGAAGATGACGAGGACGACGATGAGGATGAGGAAGAAGACGAAGTCAGCAGAGAAAAGTCCGATGCACGCAATCTGAAGTTGCCGCTTTTCGACGAAAAGCTGTGACCATACATCGGACTGACGCATCCTATAGAGTTTGTTGCTACGAACTCTATAGGTTACGCGTAAAGAGAGACCTCGAATTGTGGACTTAGACTTTGCAGAACCGGTTCGCCGCTATTGATCCTTTCGTATCTCTACATGCTCAGGGAAGTCCTGCAACACAGTAGTGCAGCCAAATACGTCTATTTTCTCATTACGCTTTTCCACCATTCCTCATTCCGGTACTTGACCGGCGAATACCGCACCTTGCCTTCCTTTTCCATCGTCCAGATGTTGGAAACCTCACGCGGCAAGATCAGATTGAAATCGTCAAACGCCTCCTCTACGTCCTTTACCTCGGTGATCCGCACGGCAGCGTTGAACGCGGCGCGCTGCCGTGCCCGCCAGGCGCGGTGCCAGCGCTGCTTGTCAAACCTTTCGCTGTCGACTTTGAGCAAAGAACAGATCGGCGAGTAGCGGTGTGATCGGGACATTTCAGAGGCGTACCTAAAAGAATCTTTTCGCCCACTCTATTGCCTGCTGCGTCACTTACCGACGCAGTCGCACGCTCGCCTTCCATGCGTCAATCGTTGACGCACATCCGGATACCTTACTTGCGAACCCACTGTTTTTCACAGTCAACCGAAGTAAGGAGAGCCACGCATGTGGTCGCAAATCCAACGAAAACTCTACGAAATCATCGATCCCAAAATTAACCTGCAAGTCCATTGCGCCGTCTATCCGGGCGGCGGCAAATCGTGTGCCAACGGCATACCGCGCTTTTGGGTAACTCTCGACGGAGAAGTCATCTTCGATTGCATGCATGACTTCATGTTCATGTGGCACGACAAGGACTTCGACATCGGCAATCTTCCGTTTGAAGACGACATCTCGTGGTGCTGCGGTATCGTCATTCGCCACTTTCAGGCCTCCGTCGACAGACTCATGACCTTGCACGACCGGTTCGGCCTCACGGACATTCTTCTGGCGGCTGACCGCCGCATCGGCAAACGCCGCTGGCCGGAGATCTATAAAAAACGCTCCGAGGCTGCCCGCAAGGTACTCATCGCTCGAGGCTATGTCCCTCCCAACGAAGACGACACCAAGCTCGAAGCCGAAATTCAGGATGTTTTGAACACACTCGCGGCGAGCAACGCCGCTCTCAAATCTCTTTATGAACAGAACATGCACCTTCTCAAACCGAAAGAAATCATTCGCATTCACGACGCTGTGATTGAGCGTTTCGGCGGCTTAAAAACATCCTCGATGGCGCCCGAGGAAGTTCTTTCCAAAGCCGAGGCTCTCGTCGGCCGCATCCGTACCGCGATGACCTACAACACGGCCTACGATTGGACCAACGTCTTTCTGTGCGCGGCCTTTCAAACGCACTGCATCGCTCGCGCTCATGCCTTTGCCGACGGCAACAAACGGACCGCCCTGAACGCCGCCGGACTTCTTTTAAAGCGCGCAGGCTATCGTCTGAAAGATTCCGAAGCCCTTCCCGAGCTTCTGGTGGAACTCGCGCAGGACCGCGTCAAACTCGAAGACATCGCCGCACATCTGAAAGCGGAAATGACTGTCTCCGAGAAGACAACTGACGTTTCCGAACCCAACGATCCGTTCGCGAAATTGGCCTGGATGAAAGTTGACCCACAAACAATGGATCTCATTAGAGACTTTGCGGAAGAACGAACCGACATTCCGACGCTGTGCATCATCGGTTCTTCGCGGTGGCTCTCCGTGAATCCCTTAGACCTTGCCGAGCTTGCCGTACAGACAAGGCTCCTTGAGCGCCACCCGGAATGGTCGCTTGTCAAATTCGACTGTGGAATCAGAACCTTGAATAAGGAAAAGCGCGCGGACGTCGTAAGCGCAGCGCTCACCATCATCGAGTCGGCCGACCTTTTGCACCTTCGTGGACCGTCGTCGTTTATGCACGGTTGGCCGGAAGACTTTGAGACCGTCATGCAGGCGCTCAACGAACGCGCCAACGCCGGCAAACGAACGATCGTCACGGATGGCGAAACCGTTGCCGAAAGCTTTGCTCGGTATAACCGTCCCGTACCGGACATTTTTGCGAATGCCTTGATCGCCGAGTTCAGTCTGGGCGCGATCGAACATTAACCTTGTCAGGGAGACAACAATGCTCGGAGCCATTGTCGGCGACATCGTCGGCTCTCAGTTCGAACACACCAATTACCTCAGCAAGTCTTTTGAGCTCTTTTCGCCCGAATGCTCTTTCTCTGACGACACCGTGCTAACGCTCGCCGTCTGTCAGGCGCTTCTGGAAACCGAAACAAAGCCTGAGCTTTTGCCGCAGGCCGCCGAAAGGCATCTTGCCGACTTTGCCAACCGCTATTGGAAGCTCAGTTACGGCGGACAATTCAATCGCTGGCGCATATTGGAACTCAAAACGCCGTACTTCAGCTGTGGAAACGGTGCGGCTATGCGCGTAAGCGGCTGCGGCTATGCGGCAAAAACGCTCGACGAGGTCTTTGCACTGGCAGATGCAGTCACCGCCGTCACGCACAACCACCCGGAAGGCCTAAACGGCGCCAAAGCCGTGGCTGCCTGCGTCTTTCTCGCCCGCACCGGCCACGACAAAGCCTCCGTCAAAAACTTCGTCGGTCGCCACTTCTACGACCTCTCATTCTCGCTTGATTCGATCCGCCCGACATATTGCCGCGGTAAAGCGCTCAACACCTGTCAAAACTCGGTGCCGCAGGCGCTGTTATGTTTCTTCGAGTCGACGTCCTTCGAAGACGCCCTCAGAAACGCGGTGAGTCTTGGCGGTGACAGCGATACGTTGTGCGCGATTGCTGGAAGCGTCGCGGGCGCCTATTACGGCATTGCCGATGAAATCGCACAGCAAGCCTCGAGCTTTCTCGACGATCGCCTGCGCAGTGTGCTTGCCGCATTCGAGTCCAGATACCGACCCGTCTCTCGGGATTGATCGGTTGCGACGGAAAACGACGCACGCGGTTTTAGTCTTTTGTTGTCAATCGACAAGACTTCCGAAGATAAGCTTCCGCGGAAAGAGTGTCGAAGCGCACGACTCAACGCAACCGAAAGGACCAAACAAATGTATTGCACCGACCGCATCTGCGCCGCCTTTGCTCTGGCCGCGCTTGTTCACGAAAACCAAAAGCGCAAATCCACCGAGATTCCGTACATCTCGCATCCCATGGCCGTGGCCTCTCAGGTGGCCGTTTGGGGCGGCAGCGAAGATCAGTTCGTCGCGGCTCTCCTGCACGACGTGATCGAAGACGGCGGTGCGCAGTACATTCCGGTCATCGAAGAGCATTTCGGCAAGCACGTGCTCGAACTCGTGATGGCTTGCTCGGACGCGGCACCCGCCTCGGGCCAAGCCAAAGCGCCCTGGCTTGAGCGCAAGAAGCAGTACCTTGAGCAACTGCGCTCGGCTTCAGACGAGGTGCTGCTCATCAGTGCCGCAGACAAATGGCACAACCTTCTGTGCACTCTGGCCGACGCCAAGCACCTGGGTGACGCCGTGTTCGATCGTTTTGTCGACCAGAAAAAGGACCGCGCCGAAAAACGCGAGCTCGTCCTGTGGAACTACTCGGAGCTTGTTGCCATCTATCGAGAGCGTAAGTTACCTGTTGCGCACGAAGTCGAATCCGTGTTCAATCAACTCAACATAGCGTTGCAGAAGAAAAACTAGCCTTCTGCGGCTCATACCTTTCCTGCGATTTCTCCCTGAACCTCCTCGGGCCGGTCTTCGGATCGGCCTCTTTTTTTCCTGCAATGCAGATATTTCTTTGAATTTCCCGGTCTTTCTTTCAAGCCTTTCGCATGCGTCAGTTATTGACGCATGATGTCTGACAATGTCTGCTGCAGACAACCAAAACGAGTCAACCGATCATGAAATTCTCCGACCTGAAATCAACCATCCTCGAACAGTTCAAGACCACCCACGAAGTGGTTCCGTTCATCGTCGGCAAGCCCGGCGGCGGAAAGAGCTCCTGCGCACGCGAAATCGCGCAGGAACTTGCCGTCACCCACAAGATTCCTTCTGAGCGCATCATCGAATTCAATCCGTCTCTGCGGGAGCCTTGCGACGTGCTGGGTCTGCCGCAATTTCACGGCGAGTGCACCAAATGGCTGCCGCCCGAAGAGTTCTGGGCCTTGCGCCAAGGTGTGGGACCGTGCGTGCTGATTCTGGAAGAACTGAGCGACGCCGACATGAACATGCAAAATCCGCTCTGCCGCGTCGTGCTCGATCGCTGCGCCGGGCAGCTGCGTCTGTCGGATCAACTCTTCATCATCGCCACGGGTAACCGAACCGAAGATCGATCGGGCGCCAATCGACTGAGCACGAAACTTGCCAACCGCATGCGCGAGCTCGAATTCACCGAAAACCTTGACGACTGGCTCGAGTGGGCGCAGGCAAACAACGTGCCTGTGAAACTGCAGGCCTTTCTGCGCTTTCGTCCTAGTCTGCTCTCGGATTTCGACGCCAAACGCAGCAGGAATCCGACGCCGCGATCCTGGGCCTCCGTGGCCTTAATCCCCGAGTCGATCGAAAAGAAAGCAAAGCTCTTTCGGGAGCACGTCGCAGGTTCTGTGGGCGACGGCGCCGCGGCTGAATACGTGGGCTTTCTGAGAGTCATGAAACGCCTTCCGAGTGCCGAGAGAATCATTAAGGATCCTGAGGGGATCGAGATACCGAGCGCCAACGACATTCAGTGGGCCACGATTGCCCAGCTCAGTTCCGTCCTCACGACCCACAACGCCGAGGCAATCTGGACCTACACGGCGCGCCTGAACCCCGAAATGACCATGGCCGCGGCCAAGATGTATCTCTCGGCCAACCGTAAGGACTTTACGTCGGCGAAGACTCGCGACGGCAACAACCTCTACAGCACGGTCGTGGCTCGCTTTCTGCTCAAAAGCGGCCTTTTGATCTAAAGCGTGAAGGAGTAAAGCGATGCTTGCCGCCGACGTCGACCTGGGAAAGAAAATCAGCAAGGCCTCCGTGGGGTTGCTTCTTCGTCATCCCTTTTTCGGCAGCCTTCTCTACCGTCACGAAGTGCTTATCACCGCTTCCGTCGAGACCGCCGCCGTGACGACTGACCGAGTCATTTTGCTCAACCCCGAGTTCGTAGAGAAATGCTCTGCGCCGCAGCTTGAATTTTTGCTTGCCCACGAGGTGATGCACATCGTCTTTGCACACATTGCAAGGCGCGGTGACCGGGATCCGGTGATCTACAACATCGCATGCGACGCCGTCATCAACGAAACGCTTATCGCCGAAGGTGTCGGCGAGTTCATCGCAGGCGGCATCCGTATGCTCGGCGCGCAGTACCGTACGTCGGAGTCTATCTACGACGAGATCGCGTCAATGCTCAAACCCAAGGAAAAAACGTCTCCCGCGATAGGCCAAGGCCCGACGCTACCGCTATTTCCGGATGATCTTGAGGCCGACGGGCAAGCCGGCGGACTCGCCGGTGCATCCGATGACGGATCCGAGAATGGCAACGACAGCACGGCAAGCACGCCTCCCTTCATCGGGGAACTCAACATCCCGGACCTTCCGCGTGAAGCACGGAAGATGACGCAGGAGGAAATCAACGAGCAGATCGAAGAAGGAAAGCTCGCGCTCGGCCAGGCGCTCACGACCGCCAGGACCTGCGGAAACATGAGCGGCGGCCTTGCCCGCTTCATCGGTTCGATTCTGGAATCCTCCATGCCCTGGTACGAACTGCTTGAGCGCTACATGGTCGGCAAGGCTGAGCAACGTTACAACTGGAGCCGTCCCGACAAACGGCGGCTGAACATCGGCTACCTGCCGCGGCGCGAACGTTTCCCGTCCTTGGGAACGGTCGTGATCGGCGTCGACGTTTCGGGTTCCATTTCCGACATTGAAATCGCCGAGTATCTCGGCCATTGCGAGCGAATTTTCGATCTCTGCCACCCGCGCAAGGTCTATGTCGTCTATTGCACAACGCAAGTTGAAGCCGTCGACGAGTATGAAAAGGGAGAACCGCTCGAACCTCGCAAAAACCTTTGGAGCGGCGGCACCTGTATGCCGGCCATCATGGATTGGATTGCAAAGAACGACATCGAAGCCGACGTCTGCGTCACGTTTACCGACGGCTATACGCCCTATCCAACCGAAAAACAGGTGCCCTGCCCGCTTGTCTGGGTGTTGAGCAGCGATTTCCACCCGCATCAAGACATGCGGGGCGAAGTGATCTACGTCAATGGCAACCGGAACTGAAACATGTACGTACACACGCCACGATCTTATTTTTATCCCGATCAACTCCGAAAGTTTCTCAGTCGGCATGCGAGCGACGATCCGATCGGTCAGGTCACCGCTGCCGACCTTGGAAAGCCCTACCTGTACAGTATCGTACGGCCCAACCGTTTTCGTTTCGTCTACGAGCTTTGGTCGGCCAGCTACTTGCCGCTCAATTTCTACATCTCGATGCGCCACATTTACAAGGGGCCTTCGCCGGGCTTCTACGCTCGCGCAAAGGCTGAGCTCATGCTCACCGGTAAACATCCGATGTTTTCCTTTGTGGACGGCTGGGCGCCGTTAAGACGTTTCGGCCTGGACAGAGACACCAGAGCGCCGCTGCAGATGCCGCTGTCCGTGCATACGGTCGACCGCATGGCCAAGTCAGTGTGGAAGAAACTGCCCTTTCACAGCGTCTATTCCAGACCGCACGCCTTCTCGGTCATCATGACGGCACTTGAAGGTCGGCTGACGCTCGAAAAGCTTGTCGAGCGCGCCAAGAGCGGAACCTTGCCCAAGAAATGGAAGCCGATTACTTTTGCCTTTCGAAGCGTAGAGCTTGCGACGGATCGGCTGCTGGATCGACGAACGCTGTTGGAGCCGAGTTCGAGAGCCAAAAGCCGGTTCTATCAACCCGAAAACATTCGATTTTGTGTGCCGCTCTACACCAAGTTATGCGGAACCTTTGCAAGCGTCTCCGACAACAACATCGACTTTTTCGAGGACCTGCCGGCTTACTTCGTGGCTCAAGAAGGTGCCGGCTGGGAATTGTTTTTGTCGGATGCGAGAAAAACCGAAGTCGAAACTGTCGCGCAAGGCAAAGGCAAACCGGAAGATCGTCAGACGAAAATCATTGAGGCGATCAGCAATCATCTGATCACCGCCCTTCTGAACGCCACTGAAGAACAGAGTCTCCTGCTCAATCTTGCTCGGGAGAAGTTTTATAAGGTCACACTGGTGCCTTTGTCCGCCGCTGACTGTGTGCAGTGTTACGAGGACATGCTCGACTGTTATCTCAGGCAATTGCAGAAGGTGTTCGACAAACCCGAAAAGTACACGGACAAGGAAGGCGACGAGGTGAAAACCGAACTTGAAGTCATGGTCTATCGGGTGATGCAGGAGGCTTTCGACGAGTTTTTCCCAACGCCCGACAAAGGCCTAGAATCGAACAAACAATGGCGTTTGCCCGTAAACGAATGAGGAGAAACAAAATGCTGATCACGATACGCAATGGCAAAGCGGAACTGCGAAACGACAACGGAGGATTGGTGCGTACGATGGGTTCGTCCAACGTGGTGAGTGTTTCGATGAGTTTGGAACTGGAACTCGTCGGCATCGTCTACGCCAGCGGCAAGGCTGAACTCCGGCGGCTTAACGGCGGCCTGCTTCGTACGCTCGAACCCAAGGACGCCGTGGACATTTCCTTTAGCGGCGATCAGGTGGCGATTCGCATGAGCAACGGTAAGACGAAGGTGCGCAAGGCTTCCACCGGAAGTCTCGTGCGTACGATCTGACGAACCGATATAGATTGCACCTATCTGATCGCCTCGATCCTGTCAGAATTCAGTACAGAATCAACATATCGTGCAAAGATCAACCTATGGACCGCCCATGGACTCGCTGAGCATCTAACTTGATTCCGAGCTGCTTGTTCAAGCCGAGGAAGTCTGCGCCGAAATGGACATCACGGTCGAAGACGCCGTCGTGATGTTCCTGCAGGAGACGCGTCTTGAGGGACGGCTTCCTTTTGAGGTGCCGTAGGACACCGATCTTCTCAATACACCGCAGGAGTAACAGCTGAGTGCGACCGGTACGCGCCGCCCGCGAAACTATCCATTTGCCGGCGGCCGTACTTTTTCCAACATCCGCAACGTCCGGAACAGCTCGCTAAAATCCAATAGATATCGTCCGGGCGGCTTTTCCTTTAGTACGCCGATGCCGCTCGCCCGTTTTTCGGACCTGGTTTCTCGTATGTCTGACAGCAATACCGTTTCGCCCGTGCCTTCCATCACCGCCTCCGATCTTCTCAACTTTGCGTTGGATCACGCCCCCAACAAAGCCAAAAAAGAAGTCGGCCTCTACGTCAAGGAGAATCTCTCCAAGGCCCCCATGTTCAAGGGAGTACGCACGAGCAGCAACACCTTTCTCGACGGCGCGACGTTTCGCAACCGCATTCCGACGTCTTTCAAAAACAGCATGCCGTCGATGAGCGCCTTCATCAAGACGCTTTTGAGAGAAACGCATGTCCAGCTTCTTGCCGACAAGAAGGCAAAGCACGAGGATCCGTTTAAGGCTGCGGGCGAATTCGCTCCCGAAACGGTGTACGGCATCACTGAGAAGCTTCTCACGCTACTCAAGGGCAAGCCCGAGGAACTCGCCGCTCACGTATTGTTGCTCTTCTTTGATGAATTTTTGGAAGCCGACGGCAAGGGACTCTCTTTCTCGATTCCGGATGAGCGAAAGGATCGCTTGAGCGAAGTGCTCGGCGTGGTGCTCACCGCTCTTGATTCATCGGAAAAGTCCAAAGCGGGCGCCGAATCGTTCAAAGCCTATGTGCTCGCTCGTCAGCCGCAGTCAACGCAAGACAAGGAAGCGCGCGAATCTCCCGTTGAACCGAAAGCTAAACCGGCCGTCGCCAAGACTGTCCGCAAGACGAAGACCACAACCAGCGCCAAGTCCCGCGTGGCAAAACTCGTCAGCGACGGGTTCGATGCCAAGAAATCGAATCCTGCTACCGAAACGCTGCTGACGACCGCCGCCAACACTGTCTCGACCGAAACCACCCCCGCAGAAGACACCCATAAGCTTCGCAGTAAGATCAAGCCTTCTTCCATTGCGGCCGCGGTTTCAAAATCGAACGCCGATAGCTCTACGGCCAGCGACAAGATCCAGGACACACCGTCGGGCGAAGAGCCTGTTCAGAACGAGTCTGCAGTCGAGCCCCCTGCCTCCACTCCCGACCCCGAACCGGAACCGACTCCTTACATTGCTCCCGACAACTTCCCGATTGAGAACGAATTCAACTTCGACGTCCAGCCCGCCCGAGGCAAGACGAGAAGTCTCGGCTACGTGCGACGTTCGGGCAAATTCACCAACCTGTTTCTCGTCGCCAACTGGTCGGATACCGCCAAACAGTTCTTTCAACAAGACCTCACATCGACCTTTCCGAGTTACGGCGCAGTAAGTCTCGACTCGGCCAAAGCTCCTTTGAAGCTCAGCGAGGGCTCCTTCTTTGTCTTTGACTGGTCTGAGGAAATCTTCCTTGTCCGCAAAAACGAATACGGCACGCCTCGCCAGGACTACCGCCTTGGAGTCGATTTCGAAGAAGTCGTGTCTTCCGGCGCCCTGCGGCATCTTGAGGAAGCAGGCGGCTACGTGGTCGTCTATCCGGACATCAAAGATGACGACGAGCTCGATTTGCAAGGCAAGGTTTCCATTCGCTTCATTCAAAAAGCAGATCCTGACGAAGAAGAAAACCGCAAACTCTTGCATCTCAACAACGTTCCCGTACTGCTTGCCGTCGGCAATCGGCTCTACGGTCCACTGAACCTTCTCGAAGATTCGCTTCATCGTCCCTACGTCAACCTGCAGCTTCGCTCAGGTTCGCGTGTGATCAAGGGCTTTGACCGTACGAGCGGCGAGGCTCCGCTTCTGACCGTTGAAGAAAGTTGCATGTCCGACGATTGGCGCGTCAACGTCAAGGTCGATGTCATCTTCGTCAACAACCTGCAACGTTGCGCCTACGACATGCTTACTGACGACGGGCTTCTCGCGAAACTCTCCGCGAGCATCGCCGAAACCCGTACCGAGCGTGAAAAGCTCGAGCAATGGGCTGCCTCTCAGCTTGAAACGAGTGAACTCTTCTGCGAAGACGATCGCATCCGCGCTTGCCGAAAGAATCGCATCAGGAGTCTCCTGCAGCGCGCCGAAACCAACGACTTGTATTTCGATTCGGTCATCGCCCTTTTATCCAAGACGATCGATCGTCGCGTCAACGATCAGAATTTCTTTGACGGCATCGTCAAGCAACTCATCGACAAGCCGGAGCTTAGGAAACGCCTGGAGTCGCACCGCGTGGTCACCACCCAGCTCGAGCACTTGCGCGAAGCCGTCTCGCAATTGGAGACCCGACGCGACACCCTACAGCGCGAAATCACCCGCACGCTCGAGATGGAACGCAAGCAGGCGCAGGAAAATAATCGCACGCTTTTGGAAGACAACCGCAAGCTTGCGAAACAATGCGACGAACGACGCGCCGAGCTTGGCCTTATCGACGACATCGAGGAACTCGAGCAGCAAAAGTCGAAGCTACAGAGCAAAGTCGATGACCTCTCGGCCCAACACTCCAAGATCTCGTCGGAAATCAACGCGATCGACGATCACTTGAAGCAAGCCGTGCAAAAGGCCCACGCCTACGCCTTTGACGGTGCCATTGCTTCGAAACTTCTGCAAGCGGCCTCCGACTGGGAGTCCGACACAGAGCAGACTAATTTCGAAGGGCGAGCTCGCGTGGTCGCTTCTCTGCCGCGAATCGAGCTCAAGGGAAAGGCTCTGGCTGACGCGCTCGTTGCCGACGTGCAAAGCTACCGTGCGTACGACAAGAACACGATCCTCAATTTCTTCATCCTGCTCACCCAGAACTTCCTCACGGTCTTTTCGGGCGAACCGGGTTCCGGCAAAATGTCGATCTGCGAGATTCTCTCTTACGTTCTGGGCTTGCGCTCGATGCATAAGTTGCCTGCCGTTGCGCAGTCGGGCCTGTGGAAAAATCCCATGGCGGCGCAGCGCTTCCTCACCGTCCCGGTAGAGCGAGGATGGACGTCCAAGCGCGACTTCATCGGTTACTACAACCCGCTTTCCAAGACCTTTGAGAGTACCGACTCTCGCCGTCGCGAAGCCTTTGCGGAACTGCACGCCGAAAACCAGAGAGGCTTTGACGACATCGCGTTTGTGATGCTTCTCGACGAAGCCAACCTCTCGCCCATGGAATACTACTGGGGCGACTTCATGCGCATCTGTGACAACCGTACGCACATCGGTGAGTACGTGTCGTTTGGCGGTGAAGCCACCTACTCGGTACCGGATACGCTGCGGTTCCTCGCGACCATCAACAACGACTTCACGACGGAAAATCTCTCGCCGCGTCTCTTGGATCGTGCCAACATCGTGAAACTACCCGAGCAGGACGTACGATTCTCCAAACAACCCGACGAACGCGAGGAACACCCGATCGTCTCCTGGCACGCCATGAAGGACTACTTCGGTCCCAGGGCAATGGAAAACGCCGACGAAGTCAACGCGCTTTTGGAAGATATTTACGCAGGCTTCAAAAATCAGCTGGGCATCTCCGTTTCGATGAGAACGCGTCTGGCCATACAGGATTACGTTTCTGCCGGCGCCGTGGTCTTTACGGGCGAAACCGAACCCGCCTACCGCACTGCTATTGACTTTGCTGTCGTGCAGCGCCTGATGCCGCGCATTGACGGCAACGGCAAGGAATACCGCGAGCGGTTGGAGACCATGCAGTCGATCTTCGACGGCAACGGTCTGGATCGAAGTCGCACGGAACTAGCCGAACTCATCGAGCGCGGCGAAAAGTCCATGGGGTGGTATCGCTTCTTTTGATTGAGAAACGATGTCGCAGCTCGAACTTTTTACGGACACCGAACGCGTCGCGCTGAGGCTTCAAAGGGAGCCCGCTACCGTCTGCGCCGAAACGCTTCACCGTATCCGCCTGTCGGTCAAAGCTGATCGGCTGTGGCGTATCCGTATTCCGCATGCTGCTTTTGCCGAATTGGGTGTCGAGCCCGAGGACATTGCGCACATCCCCATCCCGACGCTTCTCCTCAACGGCGAGCCGATCGTCACAATGGGTTGGCGCGATCAAGATTCCTTCGTTCTGACGCCGGTCGTATCCATTGCGAATACGAGGCCGGCGGTTCTTTTCAAGGACTCGATCGGCGCGGTGTCACTCTCAGTCGAGTCGAGTATCGGGGCAATCCACACTGAGGCCTTCTTTCTTTCGCTCAAGCGCGGCTTTGTGGCCGACTACGTGAGCAAAATGGCCGACTACGTCGTCGACCGACTCAATGTCTGGGCCAAGGCGCCTACGCCCGGGGAATACCTGACGGCTCCTGCAGAAGAATCCACATTTGCTACCGAACTCCAAAACCGCCTGGATTCGATCGAAAGGACGCTGAAAACCTTCGAGCAGCTGCTGCCCTACTTTCGCACCAACGCCAAGTTCGAGCTCGTCTCGCAGGAAACGGTCGATGGCGTAGGAAGGCTCACGGGGTTTTCGCACTCGACACTTCGCCACGTCATCGAACATCCCGAAGATCTCGTCACCTCAAGTCACGGCACCGGCATTCGCATCCACAACCGCTACTACATGCCGCGGCATACATTGGTGGAAACCAAGCGCAAGACCTTTGACCTGCCCGAAAATCGCCTGATGCTGGGTTTTCTCGAACGCGTCACCGAAGTGCTTGAGGCAGAGGTTGAGGCCGTGGGTGCTCGTCGCTCGCAACTGCCCGAGCTTCTCAAGGTTGAGGATGAATACGTAAGCAGCGCCGAGGCGATCATGGGCGTGGTACTCAAGCGCCTCAAAAACCATCAGTCGCAGCTTGAAGCATTGCTCTCACACGCCAAACGCATCAGCGGACAGTACCGACAGGTTCTGCCAGTGACGCCGGCGCCCTACGGCGAGGTGCCCGCTCCTTCAAAAGTCTTTCTGACAATTCCGGCCTACCGGCTTGTGTATCAGTGCATGTGCGACTGGCAGAAGATGGGCCCGCTGCATCTGATGGACGAAGGATTGCTTCTGACGACATTTGAGCGCAGCCGGCTTTACGAGCTCTTTTGCCTCTTCAAACTCATCGACGATCTGCGTGCCGCAGGCTTTGAAATCACCGACCACAAGCGCTTCGTCTATTCGGCGCGACCGCCGCACTGGCCGCAAAGTCCGGTGCCCAATACGTTTGTTCTCGAAAAGAGATCGGACGGCAAGACCGTGAGCCGAGTCACCGTTTTCTATGAACCCTTCATCTGCTCGCCGATGCGGTCCCAGGAAAACGGGGTGGATCTGATTCGCACGTCTCCATTTGCCTGGGAGGACGGCGTTGCCAGAATGACCGATCCGCAGGTGAGTTTTGTCACGCCGGACTATGTTGTGCGGCTTGAAACGGAAGACCGCGTTCGCTGGTTCATTGCCGACGCCAAATACACGGAAGGCTGGAACGCCGTTTCGTCGCAGACTCGCGAGTTGCTCTTCAAATACCTCTACTCCGTGTGTCCAGTCAAGGAAGCCGAAACGATCGAGGGCTTGTGGATTCTCTACGGGTGGCTCAGGCCCGATTCCGCTCCGATACCGGCCACAGCCCGAAAATGGGCTCCGAGACCGGGTGTTGACGTGCACTACGAAGAAATGAGCCCGTATGTAACAGACATCGGCAGATTGGCTGCAACGATAGCAAGTCTCGTCTGAACTTCTCTGCTCCGGACCCTACTTTCCCACAACCGCTGGCTACAGCCCATTTCGCAGACTGAGCTGGAAAAGTCTCCTCTTGAAGATCGATTGAACATGGAGTCTTTCGACGCGCTCGGTTTCAATTGCGGATGGCTGCTTCTGGCGTTTTTTTTGGGCATCTCCGAAAAATGACATTTTTGCCCCAGCCTGTGACAGGCGGGAATTCTTGCGCTCAGCCATAATCAATCGCAACGAATGACACGTTTCTCCGAGGCTCTCGAATGGGTGTTGAAGGAACACGAGCAAGGAAGGCAAAGATGCAAAAAAGAAAACTTCGCGATCTGGAAGTCTCCGCCATCGGCGTGGGCTGCATGGGTTTTTCTCACGGCTACGGCAAAGTGCCCGAGACTGAATACAGCATCAACGCGATGCGCAAGGCCTTTGATGCCGGCTGCAATTTCTTTGACACCGCCGAAGTCTACGGCGACGTGGTGTTTTACCCGGGCCACAATGAAGAGCTCGTCGGCAAAGCTCTTTCCTCCGTACGCAAAGACGTTGTGCTTGCCACAAAACTGCATCTGCGGCCGGATGAAGTGGCGGCGAGTCCGAGCGTCTACGATGCCGTCAAGGCCCATCTCGTCGCCTCCATGAAACGTCTGGCGACCGACTACGTCGATCTCTACTATCTGCACCGAATCAACGAAGAAGTCTCTTTTGAGGAAGTGGCCGCGGCCATGGGGCGCCTGATCGATGAAGGACTGATTCGCGGCTGGGGCCTGTCGCAAGTCGATGTCGAGACACTGGCCAAAGCACATGCCGTAACACCTGTGTCTGCCGTGCAAAACATCTACTCCATGCTTGAGCGCGGCTGCGAAGCCGAGGTGATTCCGTACTGCGTTGAACACAACATCGGCTTTGTTCCCTTCTCTCCGATTGCAAGCGGTTTCTTGTCCGGAAAGGTGACGGTCGACACCAAGTTCGAGGAGGTCGACGACGTGCGCAAGTTCGTGCCGCAGCTCAAGAAGGAAAACATTGCTGCCAACCGGCCGATTCTTGATGTGCTCGCCGACTTCTCCAAGCGTAAGAACGCCACCAACGCGCAGATTTCGCTTGCCTGGATGCTGCACAAGTATCCCAACGTGGTGCCGATTCCGGGCTCAAAGAATCTGGAGCGAATCCTTGAGAATCTCAGCGCGGCCGACGTGACGCTCACCGATAACGAGTTTGTGCAGCTCGAAGCGGCTCTCAACGCCTGCACCGTCCACGGCCACCGCGGCTTTGTGGAGACGGAACAGCATACCTTTGGGAACAACTGGAAAAAGAAAGAGTAGGAATTCAGATCAGTTCTTGCCATTGGAATGAAGCGCTCTTCGGTCGATACGGTCGGAGAGCGTTCGTTTTACCGGTTTCCGGCTTATCGATCGACGCCCCGTTAAGCCCAATAAGGAATGTATCGGCGCAAACGCGGACCGGCTTCCGGGTCGCAGTGTTTGATCAGCTTCTTCGATAACGCATCCTTGATGATTCGGCTGATTTGTGAGGAATTCTTGGCTTCAATCCCGAATCGTTCCCGCAACGTCGCGTTGGTCATCGGCTTGCGATTCACATGCTTGAGCACACAATGCTGGTAGCAAATCTGCTCTTTTTCTTGCGACGAATAGTCCTTGAAGGCTTTCCGCGCACACAAAACAACCTTGAAATTCTCGCCGATGATTTCAAACTCGGGCGCTGGCAGAAAGACCTGCTCGGTTGCTGCGACCACCATGTCAATCCCGCTGCCTCGTTCTTCGCAGATGTTGATTCTTCGCATCAAGGCAGCCAAATCTTCGTTTCGGCTTCTCGGCGGACTGTCGATGAAACGCTCAGTATCGACCAGAGGACGGCCGGTTCGGTGCAGGCTATGTTTCGCAGGGCAAATGGTGGCGCAACGGCTTCATTATCACAACGATCAACACGGTGATCTGGATGACCGTCGGTATGGCTTGGTGGAAGGTGATCGGCATGTACTGATCGTCTAACTGATCACAAAGCGTCGGCCGCGGGGACCGGTTCACTGTCTCTGCGGACGCTTTCTATTTTTGAAAGCACTAACAGCAGCATTTAATAGACAGGTTAAACACGATCTCCATCGTTCTTATTGCGTCCTGTCGGTCGTCCTTTGTGAACGATGAGGAAGAAAACCTTTCGTATAACTGCTCTTACATCGCCTCAACCTCCAATGTTTTTATGCGTCAATCGTTGACGCACCACCATCCACAATACCACCATCGAAAGACCTCTTTTCTTTGGTGGCAACATGACTGAATCCTCCACCGGCACGCACGACACACCGGCCTCTTTGAAAGAAGCACTGCATCTGGTAATTGATACTCTGCCGCCTCAGTCGAGCAGCTTTGGACAGCTCTCGGCCGGACTCGTGCTTGAAGCCGTCAATCGTCTTCAATTCAAGGGCTTCTCGCAGGACGATCAGCTCGCTGCAATCCTTTCGACCTTGCCTCGTCAAGAGTCGCTTCGTCTGGCGCCAAGCTATCTGATAGGAGATATCGATGCCGTTTCCAACCTTTGGAAGCTCTTTGTAATGCATTTGGGCTATCAAAGTTCTTCAGACCAGCCTTCGGTGACGACCATCGGTACCGCCATTTCCGAAGCCCCTGCTCGAGCCCGTTCGATTATTTCGGTGTTCCTCACCGTCGCCAATGAACACTGCTGCCGTTCGATGAGTGCCGATATTCCGAAGCCGTATCTGCAAAACATGCTTGACATCGCGCAAGCACTCGAAAAGACCACGGTCGACACGACGGCCGACGACCTGATGGATTCAGTGACGGCGGCCATTGACAAGGTGCACCTCACGGATGAACTCACACCGGAGCGCACTTGGGTTTGGTTGGTTCAGGCCCACAAGGATCTCGCTCTTCCCGTCGCCCGTGAAGTCATCTCCGGACTCAAGCGTGTGACTCGCAAGCAGTGGCTGATAAAGGGAGAACTACCCAACGGCACGTCTCAAGAGCCAATGTTCTTTGTTCGCAACGAACACGGACGAGAAGGAAACGAAGGCGCCGTCGACCGTCTGATGGCCTCTCTTGCCGCGCGCTTCGGAAAGCTTTGCACCATACGCAAAGTTCGGTACTCGGAAAAGCTCTCCGAAGTCCAGTGGAGCCGACAGGCCGTCTCGTCCTGGATGACCGGCATGGCCTATCAGGCTGCGCGCGGACGCCTTCTCACGAGCACCCGAGCCGATCCGCTCGAAGCGATTGTCGACATCGACGACCTCTCTACCGCCAACGATCAGCTCAAGACATTCGAACAACTTCAGAAACTACTTCGAGAATAAAAAATGACTGCCTATTCCTTTGCTGACCTCCGCATCAAGTCGATGCAAATCAAGGGCGAACGCCCCGTCATCGTGATTCTTTCGGGCGCCGGACTTTCGGCCGAAAGCGGCATTCCCACCTACCGCAATGCCGACAACAACTGGAATCGCACCGATAGCATGGACTCCGTCGACATGAAGCACCGCCCTCAGCTCGTGTTCGATTCGATCAACCGCCGTATTGAAGCCTACGATCGGGCCAAACCCAATGCCGCGCACCTTTCGATCGCCGAATTCAAAAAGAAGTGTCGCAACAAGGCCGACATCATCCACATCACGCAAAACATCGACACGCTGTGCGAAGAAGCGGGCGACGCGGGTGTCTTTCACCTGCACGGATCGTTTCTGACCAGCCGTTGCACGGAATGCGGAGCGACCTTCCCTCGCCTGGGACTCTATAAGGAAGGCAACGTGTGCCCTGCCTGCAAAGCGTCCGGCTGGTCCGTTCGTACCGACGTGGTCCTTTTCGGTGAGCGTCCGCACGGTCTCGATTGGATTCCGGGCGTACTTCGCCGAGCCGACGTGTTTGTGGCGGTCGGGACTTCCGGCATGGTCTATCCGGCTGCAGGCTTTGTGACGGAAGCTCGCCGGCGCAATTGCCGCACTCGCCTTCTTATCGCCAAGGACGCACCTTTGGACGGTTTTCAGCCGCTGTCAACCGAAAACGATTCCGTGGGGCACTTCACAAAGTTTGTGCGAGGCAACGCAACGACAGTTCTGCCCGCCGTGCTTGAAACTCTCGGCAATTGGATCGAGAAGGTCACGCAAGCTCAAGCAACGGAAACGGTTGCAACCGCTGCCCGCGACAACGAGCAGCCGGACGATTCGGCTTCCTGACAACCGGACAAGCGGGAGGCCCGACATGCCCAGACGCATTGACAATTTCACAAGCTATTTTCACCGCAAACAGCGTGACCTCTATTTCGTGACGTTCACACAGGCCACGAAAGACCCGATGGGATTTCCGGCAGTCCGGGATTGTGAAGCCATTGACGGTCGCCGTGAGCTTCTGGACTGGCTTCGAGAGAAGCTACCATCCACCGACGTGGGCCCGATTCTCCCGTTCGACTCGGACAGCGGCTTTATCGCGATACCCTACGACGGCTCGATCTATGTGGACTTCACGCCCGAAGACCTGGAGAAATTCGAAAGCCGTTGGGAGACGCCCGACGGCAAATCGATCGATTCGCGTTGGCAGTGCTACCTCTACACGCTTGAGGAATACAAGGAAAAGCACGGCGGCCGCATTCCGGCTCCGGAAGAATATTTTGACTGAAACACAACACCATGCCAAAACGTTCCGACAAGACATTAACCACGAAGCAAACCAAAGCACAGGAGCTTCTTGAGTCCGTTTCCGCACTTCTGACCGACACGAAATCCGACTCGGCCGGAATCGTTGAGCGCGTTAACATCGCCTTCTCGCCGCTGTCGTTTTTCAATCCGACTCCCCAGTCCGTAGCGTCCGTGATCGCGTTTCTGCTCGATCCCCAAGCCTCGCACGGTCAGTCGACGCTTTTTCTCAGGGCCTTCTGCGAGGATCTCGCCAAACACTCTGAAGCTACAGGGCAAACCCGAACCGTCACGGTCCCGGAGCTGACCGACAAGACGAAGGTCTGCTTTGAGCAGACAACGAGGTCGCCCGACACGAATCCTTGCTCGAGCGACATCGGTCTCGTCATCGTGCGTTGCGCTCCGGCGGATACGGTAGTTACGGCTGGCACAAATGATTCGAGTGCCTCCCTGGACATCAAGCTGCAGCGTGGAAAAACCGTTTTGATTGCGGACTTAGGCGACTCGGATTGTGCGTTGCGTACGAACGGCGAAGACGCAGCCATCGTTCGGTATTCGATCGTTGATTTTGCCGACATGTTGCTGCAGACCGACGAGCAGATCAACGTTCCTGACGTGCGCTGGTTCGTCAAAGCCTTCGCTCGATACCTGCTCACCAACGGTGCCGACACGCAGGCCGGCCGCAAACGCAAGCTCTATGCGCTTTTGCAGTCTTCTGAAAACGTACAGGCGGCAGCCTGCATTTCAGAGGTCTACGCCGACTTGGTTGAGCGTAACTGGCAGCGATTCGTACGCGCGGTGACGGATGCTTGCCGCGAGCGCTACAAGTTTGAGGTTGACTGCGACACGCATTTCGTGTCCCCGGAGAATCCTGAAAAATTCGCCTTGCGCTTTCTTTTCACGACCTCCGAAAAATGGTGTCTTTCCTTTGCCTGCCGGCCCAACAACCGCAGCAAGGCAGAAGGCTTCTGCTGGGGCGTGTGCCTAACCAACGGAGGTTTCTTTGCCGACGAGCCGGAACTCGCGGAAAGCTTGTCCGACATGATGAAAACGCTTTTTGGCTACGGAGATCATCGATGTTCCGGACACTGGGCGTGGTTGCGTGAAGGTAAAAAGGACGAAACGATCGACTGCAAAGCCGATGTGCCGTACAGTCTGGAAGATCCATATTGGTTCTCGATGCTCAATCGCGGCGACTTTGAGCCGTTGATGGAATGCCTGTTTGCCAAGCTTGATGCGATTCTGAAGTATTGCGAGATTAAGGACTGACCGGCACGGCACAATCCGCCTTTTGCTTCAGTCCGGCTGTCTTTGACACCGTCCTATCCACTCGGAAGCAGCGCACAACATCAGCCCGCACATCGCTCTCAAGAATCGGCGGCAAACTCAAAAATACGCCTATTGTTTGCCGCTGGCTTCTGTCAACAGCCACTTCCAAACAGGCACAACCTCGATAGTCCGGCCATTGGATTCGATCGTGCGTTCCTCTTCCATTGTGACAATGATGCACCTCTTCACAGGCAGTTCTTTCGAAAGCTTCTCCAGAGCATCAACTTCTCGTTCCAGGGTCTTCGGATCCGTTGCGAGCTTAACGCAGACCTGAATGGCTGTTTCCTCGTCGGGCAGATAAAAATCAACCTCAACGTCGCGTCGATAGAAAAAGACTCGGTCGTTAAAGCCGTATCGTCTGAGCAAATGCAACGCAACCAGATTTTCCAATTGATCAGCCTTGGGATCAGTCTTGAGCAAACGAATGAAGCCATTGTCCACAAAGTAATACTTCTGGCTGCTTTCTCGTTCCTGCAACTTACCGACGATGTTGGAGATCGGCAGCACCAGGCACGCTTCGCAAGCGTATTGCATATAGCTTATGCAGGTGTTTTTAGCAAGCTTCACGCCGGTTGACTGAATTACATTTGTCAACCTCGTGAACGAAACCGGTTGTCCAATGCTTTCAGCCACTTTCTTTAGAAGGATACGCAATGGCAATGCGTTCGTCACCTTGTTTCGGACAATGATGTCGCCCAGATATATTTTTTGGAATACGCTGTTTATATACTCAAGCTTGTTCGAAAATTGCACACACTCAGGCAAGCCGCCGTATTCAAAAAATTCAGCGAATTCACGCAAAATTCGGGCCTTGCCTGTCGTCGAAGACCAAACATCCTTGCGAACTGCGACGCCCTTTGCTTTCAAATACTCGGAAAAGTTCAGCGGAAAAACGTTGACAGTCAAGAATCGGCCGCCCAGTGCTGCAGCAATCTGGATGCTCAGCATCTTTGCGTTGGAACCGGTAATGTAGATCTCGGCCTGGGCGTCAGCCATACGGCGCGCGAACTTCTCCCAACCATCAATCAGCTGTACCTCGTCAAGGAACAAAGCCGGCAAAGAGTCTTTGCCGGACAGCTCAGCCTGAACTTCAAGGAGTTTGTTGAAATCGGCTACATCGAAGCCCATCAAGCGTTCGTCTTCAAAATTGACGTACAGAACCTTGTCCCAACTATGACCTGATGCCAACAAACTCTGGATTTTTGAAAACAGCAAATAGGACTTACCTGAACGTCTCACGCCAACCAAGACGCAACGAGACAATTCGCCTATCTCGATGTCGCGAGGAAACACCTTCTTTTGAGCAACCAAGTTACGGTTGTCTGTCAGCACTTGACGGAGAATATCAGTCGTAATCATCATCGCATCCTGTTCAATGAGTTGAACAATTTTACATGGTTTTTGTTCAATCCATTGAACACTACCTTAATGATCAGTTTAGTTTAGGAAGGACTACGTTAAAGATTAACGCTGGCGTACAAGCGACAGATATGCCACAGGTTGACTGGAAGAAACCAGCCATTCTGGTACCACCTTTAGTTCACGGGCATCATGACCCACCCGCAGTAATACGGTACGTACAGAACAAGGAACCAGAACAGATAGCAGCAGGCACCGATGGCGCCGGCAATGGCGAAATACCGAAGCCTCTGATGTTTACGAAGGAACTCTTTCAGGCTCTTCGGGAATAATGGGGAAAAGCTAGGGTTTCCCTGATCCCATTCCAAACGAGCTCCCAACCTTGCTTTACTCGCAGGTGCTTGTAGCGAATGCCGGGGAAGGCTCCCATCAGTTTCAGAGCAAAATACTCGAAGTCACGAAAGCCATAGGCCACCCGCTTAATAACTTTGGCTGTATTGTTGGCGCCTTCGAGCATGTTGGTTCCGAACCTCACCACACAAGCAGCCGCAATGCCATCGGCGCGCCGACTCAACAGCTTGCCAAACTTGCGGATATCGTCAAAGCCATGATCGTCGGCGATTGCTTCGCACAGCTCAATGCACTCGTTGAGCATGTGCAAGGCGCTTTGCTCAGTACAGGCCGTCCAGACAGCTTTTAGCTTGGCGGTAAAGGCGTAGAGGTCGGCAAAGAGCTGGTTGTTTTCGCGCAGCTGTCGTAAACGTTCCTGTCTGCCTGGGGAAAGAAGCTGCGGATCAGTTATGACAAGCCATTCTGCATTTCTCACGGTTTCAAGAGCGACGGCCTTTGCTTTTTTATGCTCTGGCCGCTTGCGCTCTTTGGCCGACAGACTGCGATAAGCCAGAACTGCTTTTTTAACGGAAAACACTCGCGCAGCGGCCAATATTTGCTTGTTAAGCAGCCGCATCACGTGGAAGCGGTCGTAGGCAAGCTTGGCGCTCGGCAGGTTGTCCTTAACCAGCTTCGGGTAGGCGGCATTCATATCCACCGAAACCGACCGGATTTGCTTATCGACCCCGAGTTCTTTCAAGCGATCGAAGAACGGTTGCAGATCGACCTGTCGTTTTCCTTCGACGACATGGATGATGGCCCGATCGTCAAGATCCATAACGACCGTAGCGTATTTGTGCCCCTTGTGAATACTGATCTCATCAATGGCTAGGCGTTGAACACGGGACAGATCCTTTTGTCCGCCGTGAGCAAGCTGCAGCGCGGCCTTGTCGAGCTCCTTGATCAACGCCCAGTCGAGGCCGGTAATGCGTGAGACATCTTCAATGCTGATCCGGTGCCTCAAGAGCTTCTGAACAAAAGCGCCCAGCTGCTTGCTGATCAAATGACCGGGCAAAACCCATTGCGCCGCTCTTCGGTCTTTGTACAGCCACATCGGCAGCGCAGCCTTCTTGAAGGAACGACTACTTTGATGGGGCTGCCGGAGGCGATATCCCAGTCGTTGATGTAGAGCTTGCGGTCACGGTCTTTCCAACGGTTGCAGTAGGCGCCGCAGTTGGGACAAATCACGCCGTCAAGCAAGGGCTTGAGCACAAGCACGCCCAGAGACTGCGTTTCTTCATTGTTGCGGTACGAAACCAGGCTGTAGCCGGGATAGCGACTCATGAAGTAAGCATTGGCAGCATCCGGAGCTTGGAGATTTGAGCTGTTAACAGGTACACTGACGGCCACGGCATCCTCCCTTGGTTTGTTTTGTAGCTATCTCAAATCTAGCAGGGGATGCCGTTTTTTATTGCCTGCTGTGCCACAAAAGTTGCCGCAGGCTCAAGACGCAGACTTATCCACAGCCTCGGCCGCTCAGGCTACTCACTGGGCCGTAGGCCGAGGCTGTGGGTAAGTCGTACATGGGGACAAGAATGAAATCGGGCGCCGGCTTTAGCCATGGTGCCCGTTCAAAAACGTGGGGTTGGGTTAACCATTAGGTTTCCCCATTTTTCTCGATGAACCACTCTTTCATAATAATCCCCGTACTCTAAAAAACTTCTCGCGGCTCTCTTACTTCAGAAACGGGGACCGTTCCTTTTGGTAATAGTCTCGACAGACTGATACAGCGTCAAAAATCGTCACATCGTTTGACAGACAAAAATGAAGGCGCTCTCCGGAGCCGCGTAAAACCGCGAATCTCAAAAGAGCGCCTTGGGCAGGCAGCTGTTTGACCAGTCGCCTTATCTGCGTTGCGACTACTCAGACGAAAAACCGCATCAAGATCATACCGATGAAGGCCATCAACAGACTGTTGAGCATCAACAGCGGCCAGTACTTCTTGGGAACATCCGCCACGCCGAGGAGTCGACCCATGTACTGAATCTGAGAGGCCATCAGGATCAAAGCGGGTGCCAGAATCGTGACGTCGTGACCGTTGAGAACGCCGCTCGAAGCCAGGCTCGCCGCTACACCGACGCCTGCCCCGCACGACATCCAGGTGGCGAGCAGCACGGTGATGGCCTGACCGGGCAAATCAAAAATGCCCATGATCCCGCCGCAGGTGCGTCCTAGAAAATCCATCACGCCCCACAACTGCAGAATGTAGGTGAGCACAAAGGCCATCACCACGTTCGGAAGCAGGCTGTAAAGCCCGATGTTGAGTCCCTTCTTGAGGCCGACAATAAAGATGTCGAAGGGATTGTTCGAGGTGGTCTTGGCGGCTTCGTTACTCATTTTCGAAATCCTTCTTATAAACGGTGCTCAGAACAAAGCGGGTGAACATGCCGCCCACGAACTTCAGAACAAAGATGATGAGCATCGGAATCCACACCGGACACACGAATAGGAAAAACAGCGCGGAGACAATGGCGTAGTAGTTGTTGACGCATCCGGCTCCCGCGTACTGCCAGGCAGACATGGTCACCAGTCCTTTTTTGCTGAGTTTGCCGCTGTCATACATGCCTCGGGTAAGAGCCGCACCGCCGTCCGTACTCTGCAGATCGGTGATCATGGCAAGGGCCGTAAAGCCGGGCAGTCCCAACAGAGGCTTTAAAAGCGGCGTCAGAAGAACCTGAGCGGCACGCAGGGCTCCGTAGTGCGCCAGCACTTCGATGAGTCCCATGGCAAGCATCACGCTGGGAATAAGGGACAATGCAAAGAGAAAAGCGGCACGAGCCGACAAGCCGCCCGAACCGATGTAGTTGCTCTTGGAGTCGCCGATCACACCGAACTTGCCGATCAGAGTCGTAAAGTCAAAGGCGCTCAGCCACTTGCGGGCTTCAGGCATTTGATAGAAGACGCCGGAAAAGATGACGATGGCAAAGATCAAAGCGATATACGCTCCGATGCCGACTTTCTTTTCCTCTTGCAATTGAGGAGAGGGTTTGATGTCCATGATTTTCCTTTGGAGTGGTTTGTTACCTTAACGAATCCTAGAACAGCGCCTTAGTTGCGTAGGACAAGATCAACCAAGCTTTGAGCAAACCCATATTTCGCTAGGTGCTCTGCCCTACTGACAAATCAGTAAGCGGCGCTAGGCTTATCACCCGAAGACTATGGAACGCGTGCCTGCACAAGGCAACACCATCAAAAAAGGATCGAAAATGAGCAAATTGGACGTCGTCGAAATTTGGAAAGAACTGCACCGTATGCCCGAACCCGGCATGAACGAATTCAAAACCGGGGCCTACCTGGCCGATGCACTCGAAAAACTGGGCTATGAGGTCACCCGTGGCGTGGGAAAAACCGGTGTCGTGGGGGTTGTCCGCGGCAAAGAACCCGGTCCCGTTGTGATGCTGCGCGCCGACATGGATGCCCTTCCCTTCAAAAACGAGGACGGCAGCACCGAATACGTTCATGCTTGCGGTCACGACTCCCACAGCGCCATGGTTTTGACGGCGGCTGCCGAACTCGCGGACAAAGTCAAAAAAGGTACGCTCAAGATTCTGTTTCAGCCGGCCGAAGAAACGCTCGAAGGGGCGCTCGCCGTGATGAAAGACGGCGCGATTGACGACGTCGATATTGCGCTGGGTCTTCACGTTCGGCCTGTTCAGGACATTCCAGCCGGCACGTGCTGCGCCGCGGTGCGGCATTCGGCGAGCACATTCCTCTGCGTGGAGATCGAAGGCAAGTCGGCTCACGCTGCACGTCCCCACCTGGGCGTCAACTGTGCGGAAGCCGCCGCACTCATAACCAATGCGATCTGCGCGATCAAGATGAATCCTGCCCTGACTTGGTCGTGCAAAGTCACCTCGATTTCGGCTGTGTCGTCGGCCTCCAACATCATTCCCGATCGCGGCGAACTTGTCCTGGACGTGCGGGCTCAGACCAACGAACTGATGGACGAACTTCTCGAGAAAGTACGGCGAGCGATCGAAGGCGCAGCGTCAAGCATCGGAGCCAAAGCGACGATCAAATTCCCGGGCGGCGTTATTCCGGCAGCCATCTACGACGAAGATCTCGTCGCCGAGGTGGCGCAAACCATCAAGGAAGAGCTCGGAGCGGACAAATTGGCTCCCGACTGCGGTGGCGGCGGAGAAGACTTCCACTACTTCAAGCAGGCCAAGCCTAATATGAAAGCGGCGTACTTCGGGCTCGGAGCCGGCTGCACGCCGGGACTGCACGCCCGCAACATGACGTTTGACACCGCGCAACTTTCCAAGGGCGTCAAAGTGCTCGTCGCGATGGCGCTCAAGAAACTGGGTTGACATGCCAATGACTCGCCGGGTATCGTAAAAGATTACCCGGCGATTCTGGCCTTACTTCAACCGGACAAAATCATTCCGACTTTTAGTTTCGCTGCTGCAATCCTAGAAAGAAATGTCTTTTGCGTTTACGGCAGCAAACTTAATGGCCCTGCTCCAACTTCACTTGTGTCGGCTTTATCTCACACCTGCGCAAAAAACCGTGCGAAATCAATAAAGAAAAGCCGCCTACACCAGTCCTTTTTCTTTAAGCAACATCATTCGCGCAATCAACTGCGCCGTACTGCCGACGCCGAGCTTCTCACAGGCCGACGCGCGATGAAACTTTACAGTACGTTCCGCGATAGACAATTTGGCAGCAATCGCTTTGTTGGATAGGCCTTGCACAACGAGCTGCGCCACCTCACGCTCTCTTTCGGTCAGCGAACGAGCGTCGCTTTCCAGAGCATTGTTCTGAAGTTCAGACAGTCTCCGCTTGCAATCCTCTCGACACCAATGCAAAACGGCTTCTTTCAATCGATCCGGAACCACCGGCTTGAGCATGAAGTCAACTGCACCGTCCTTCATCGTCTGCACAGCCATATCCACGTCACCGTGTCCTGTCACAAAGATGACCGGCAAGGTCACGCCGAGTCTTCTCATTTCTGCGTGAAGCTCCAATCCGCTCATCTGCGGCATGCGAACGTCCAGAACAAGGCAACCTGCCGCATCGTTCTGATCGTCAAGAAAGGCTCGAGCCTGTTGATAACACTTAACTTGCCAACCGACCGCACCCAGCATGAAACGGTAAGAGTTAAGCATCGTTTCGTCATCATCAACAATGCGAACCAAACAAGCCGCTTTAACCCGGGCTTCCGGCAAATCGTCAATTTTGGTGTGTCTATCCGTCATTTTTTTATGCTTTCGGCAAAACCATCACGGCCTTCAAACCAAAAGGCTGATTACGCTCGATTCTCAGTCTGCCGCCGCAACCTTCCATAATGCGGGCCGATATGGCAAGGCCGACGCCCAAACCGGTGGACTTGCTGCTCGTTTTCGGTGAAAACAGATCCTGAAACATAGAAACGTCAACCGTGGGCCCATTGTCGGAGACGGCCAGCTCCCACATCGAGCCGTTACTTTCGAGTTTGACGTCAACTTGCGGATCTGTCGTGTGGCGGGTCGCTTCAGAAGCGTTCTTGAAAAGATTCAAAATGACAAGAGAAAGTTCCACCGCATCGACCTGTACATAGGCATTGGGCGGAATATTCACGTTGATTGTCGGGGGCGACTTGGCCAACAGACGAAAATCTCTGACGGCGTCACTGACAACTTTGAGCAATTGCCGTTTTTCAATTTGTTTGCCTGCCCCGCTCTTGGCGTACCCGCGAACTCGTTCGATGATAGCGCTCGCCCGCTGTGTCTGCCCGATGATCTCATCAGCGGCAATGCCGATCAACTCCATCGTATCGGACTTTTGTCCGGCCTCTCCGGCAGAGCTCGGTTTGCCGTGTTCGGTCTCGCCCTTGGTAATCGTCCGAATTCCGTCTGCGAAATTAGCGATCGCTCCAAGCGGCTGTTTGAGTTCATGCGCCACCATGTTGGAAAGCATGCCGACCAAACTAGCCTTTTCAAGAGCCTGAAGTCGGGATTGAGTCTGCAACACTTCGTTTTGCGCGGCTTCCCGTTGCTGCATGGCCGCTCGCAGACTTGCAGTCTTTCGCCGCACTTCCAAAGTCACAAAAACCGCATGCCATATGCCTAAAAAAAGCAGTCCGAGCGCCACGAGGACCACCCATCGGTATTCCTGCCAAAAGCGCTTGAACGTCCACTCTCGCAAGTAGCTGTAGTGACCGATTTTCAGATCCTTGAAAAGAAGGTCAATCCTTGTGAAGTCGCTTGCGATGCTCCAATACATCTCTGAGTCTTCCGGCATTGAAAACAAAGCTGCCGAAGCCTTTCGGCTCAATTCCGGCAATGCTTCGGTCGTTGCGGCAAACACCCAATCAGGGTACAGCGCGGTGGAAGTCAGACAACGCAAACGAGGTTCCGTCTTTGCCCCGATAACACGAAAGTCGTCCCGGCCAACAAGTCCTTTGTGCACCATTTCCTCGAGCAGACAGGCGCGCACCATACCAATATCGGCCCTTCCCTGCTTCATCACGTCAAAGACGCTCTGCATGGGATATCCGGTAAAAGTAGTCGAGCCAAAGAATGTTTCAGGTTCATATCCCCGAGCATTCAGTTCTCCGAGATGAACACGGTATCCGCCGAATGCATTGGGCGCAACGGCCACCGCCGTTTTACCCTTCATATCTTCGAACGTGCGAATCGTCGTATTTTCACTGCGGACAAAAAAGATGCCGCCCATACTGAAATTGGGATCATCGGCTTCGCGAATTTTCCGCGTAGCCAGATGACGGGCGAGACCCTGAGTCTGCATATGCGAGAAAGTGCCCGCATTGGAGATGAAAAAATCAAGCTGTTTGCGACGAACGGCCTCCGGCAGCGTGTCAAGATCGTAATACGAAAGTGCAATATTCCGCCCCCAGGCTCTTTTCAAAGCCTGAACCGTCTCGGAGAAAACTTCTGTGCTAGACAATTCACCGATTGTGCTCAGAATACCCAGTCTCACCGGGCCTTCTGTGGCCAACCGACGGTCGAGACTCGACACACCGGACGATGCAGCCGACGGATTTTGCACCGCCAGCATCGCCATCAGCACAACATTACAAATCCATCTGGGCATGATCGCAACCACCGAAAAATAACCTGCCGTCACAGACATCATAACGGCAGGTCGTCAGTTGGAGATTCCGGTGCTTTAAGCCGTTACTCGAACGTGCTTGCGAAGAAAGTCGTCTATCACGGTTTCGAGCAGAGTTACCAACGCCATCGCAACATCGTTGTCAGGTTGCTTTGCTGCGAGCTCGGCTCTTACCCAAGAAACCCAGGAGAGATGCCGCTCAGCAAAGGAAACCGCGGCGTCAGCGTGACCGGGCGCGGCAAGAAGACGAGCCCAGAAAGCCAGCAGCACACCGAGATGATCGGCCGGCTCATGCAATGCCGCTTCGGGAGCAAGGCCGAAATCGCTCATCACTTGCAAGACCTCATCGCGCGGCTCCTGCATCACCAGTCCCGTCACCGCCACGCTTTGATGCGGCGTCACGGAACCTTCGCCGACGCAAAACGCACGTGTCCAGCAGCGGGACTGCTCCTCAATCGAGCTTTCCCGCAATACATGTGCTGCCTGACAAGCTGCCTTGGCCACGGTTTGAGGCCCTTCAGACAACGTCTGCATCATTGCGGTAAGACTCGAGCAAATCGAGTCATCCGCACCTTTGAGCAGCCAGTCAGAAAAAGTAAGCGCCGCAAGAGCCGTCACACGATCGGAAAGATGTTCGGTCACTTGTGTTTCACTCCTTACTTCACAAAAGTCTTCCGAGCTTCATACAGCACATTGGGCTTTGTCTGTTCGACAAGTTTGCGCGGCACGCCCACGGCATCGAACGTTGCATTGGGATGCAGCTTTTTGAGTTCCTCAATCGGCCCGCACTCCAGAGCGCGACCGGGACAGGATGCCACGCAGGCGGGCTTAAGTCCGGCACGCAGGCGATCGACGCACATGTCGCACTTGGTCATGTGAGGATGCTCGGGCGCACCCATCTGTGTTTTTTCCAACGCCTCGAAGTATTGCGGCGCACCCCAGGGGCAGGCCTTCGCACAAGCTCCGCAACCGATGCACTTGGCGCTGTCGACAATGACCGCACCGAATTCCTTTTCCTTGGAAATCGCCTTGACGGGACAAACCTTTACGCAGGCCGGATCATTGCAATGGTTGCATGACATAGAAAGCGGCACTACCTCGACGTCCGGAGCTCGTTTTCCAAACTCAAAAAATGTCACACGACGCCAATTTTCCTTCATGTCGAAACGCCGCAAAAAAGCATAGTTCGATGCTTTATCGGATGTTCCGGCTTTCCAGTCCCTCGGCGTTTCCAAACTCTTTAAAGAATTGTCCGTCAGACCGTTTAGCTTGGCGTCGCCGCGACGTCCCTCGTTCCACTCTTTGCAGGCAACCGTACATGTGGCGCAGCCCAAGCATCGCTTCTGGTTAAAGTAAAAACCCCACTGTGTCATTTTCGTATTCCTCGACGTATTCGTTGATGATCTGCTTGAGCCGTTAGGCGGGCAATGTTGCACTCACTTCACACACACACCCGCCGGCGGCAAAGCCGCCCGACTTCGATGTCTGCAGATGCAGGTAGGGGTCGCTCGCACCGATGTCTCGGTCGATCGTCAGCGTGTTGACAGCCCCGCCCACGTCAACGGGCACACGATGGCAAACGGCCTTGCCCGTACCGGCTGCGTCAAAGTAGGCGTCAAAGAATTCGGTTTGACTCGGCTGATACCAGGCGCCTTCACCGATCGATACGACTCCGGGCAATTGACGTACGGTGACTTTGGCCGGAAGTTTGATGCAACCGGCTTCGGTGTAGACATAAACGTCGGCTCCGTCCTTGATGCCTCGCGCTGCGGCGTCGTCAGGATGCATGGTCACGGCGTGCGGGAAAACGTCCTGGATCATCGTCGTGTTGTCAAAGGACGAATGCGAACGATTGGGCATATGCGGCGTCGTGTACTGCAGCGTATAGCGACGACCCGAAGCATGAGGCGTTTTCTCGAGAATGTCTTCGTAGCCGTCGGCCGGGCGCACGTACTGGGCACGAGCCACCCCGGCCTGAACGCGACCGCGCTGCGCAAGCCAGGGGGAATAGAAATTGATGCGGCCGGTATCCGTCGGGAATTCTCCGGGCGCGAATTTGGCCGCTGCAATCACACTCTTTTCGGGCGGAACGGGCAGCTGCAGGTTGGCCTTTTCAAGCATCTCCTCAAACGTAGGAAGCTTCATGTCGGGATCGACCGACTTGTAGGCTTCAGGCAACTTCGTACCCTGCCACTGAATGCGCATCACATCATGGTCCGTCATGCCGTGGCGTCCCCAATCCAGGCCGAGTCGCTCAGCGATCATCTCGTTGATGGCAACGTCGCTCTTGGCTTCGTACATGGGATTGACAACGGCGTTGACCACGTTCATGTCGGTCTTGACACGACTGCCCGTAAAGAAGCTCTCTTCGAGGTGCGTCACCACCGGAAGGACCAGATCGGAATAACGCGCCGTCGTACTCATGAAGCGTTCGTAGCTTACGACATAGTCGAGTTTTTTCCAGGCAAGAATCTTGGGATTGATGGAAGAGCGCTGATTAAACGGGTCGGCTGAACCGCCGCCGCGCCAAACCATATCAATTTCAATCTTGGCGTCGGGCCCCAGATCGATACCGTTGATGCCGAGCACGTCGGCTCGAATTTGTTCGGGCGTACGCGAATCGCGGCCTGTCAGCAACACTTTGCTTTGCATGTACTGAGAAAACAGCAATGCGCTGTGTTTTTTCCCCTTGCACATGGCGGGCGCCTTGCCGAGCTTGACCGCCATACCGTCGACGGGAGCCAAAGCGCCGATGCCGCCGCCTCGAACCGTTGCGTTGCCGGTCATAGCCGCCAGACACAGCAACAGCCAAACATGGTACATGCCGTTGCCGGTACGTTGCGCACCGCCGCAAGTCCATGTCGAATGCAGACAAGCGGGCTTGGTCTTGGCATAAGTCACAGCCAGAGCCTCAATGGTTTCGGCCTGTACACCCGACAGGAGAGAGGCCCAGCGCAACACGCCCTCTTCCCCGCCGTGTTCGCGATTGAGTTCATCGAGATACTCCACAAACGACTGACCTTTAGGCGTCGTAAACGTGGTTCCCTTCCATGGCTTGCCCGTGATCGGATCTTTCGCAGGAGAATGACTGACAACCGTGTCGCCCGGGAAAAAGCCGAAGCAATACTTGCGGATGTACGCTTCATCGTGCAGACCGCGCCGATAGATCGTATTGGCCATGGCTGCCAAAATGGCACTGTCAGTCCCGGGACGCGGTGCAATCCACGGCGTAATGCCTGGGGCTCCCGTTGCCATGGCGCCTACCGTGCCCGTGTAGCGCGGATCAACCACCACGATCGGAATGCCCTTTTCTCTGGCCTTGGTCATGATGAAAGGCAGATGCGGCGACGTTGTTTGCGGGTCGGCACCCCAAACGATGATGAACTTGGAATTGAGCATGTCAATTGACGGATGCCCGTTGACGCCCTTACCGAGTGCGTTAAAGAGCGCATCCATTTCGTTGCCGGCCGAGTGATGGCCCCAGCACGAAACGTACGGGCCGAGGAAAGCAAGCGGCGTGCTGCCAACCTCCCAGATGGGGATGTAGCCCAATTGCTTCTGGCGAGCTCTCGCCTTTTCGATATGCTCGCATGCACGGTCAATAGCTTCATCCCAGGAAATGCGCTTGAAGCCCGCAAGATTGCCGCGTTCGATCGTTTGAAGAAGCGGATACTTCAGACGGTCGGGAGCGTACAGGCGTTTACGTTCGGCATAACCCTTCATGCAGGCGCGACGCTGCATCTTACCGATCGATTCGTCCGTCTTGGCCGCTTCGCAACGCGGAACGTCACCGGCCGAGGTCAACGCAAGCAGTCTTCCGTTTTTGACATGGGCCTTTAACATACACTGCCCGTGGCAATGGATTTCGTGATAGGTGTTGACGACTTTGACGCTTTTGTCGAGCGTTTCAGCAGGCTTGGCTCCGAGAACATCCAAATCGGTTTTGGCAAGAGCCTGTGTCCAACAGGACAAAGATGAGACGGCCGCCGCAGCGGACGTCATCTTAAGAAACTGACGACGTGTGGAGGGAAGAGCGCAACGGCTCTGTTGTTCGGATTTGCTCATGCGATTCTCCTGTTTTGGGGCAGAGAAGCTGCCGAGACCTTCTTGTTTTTGTGAGTACTCGGCTCCATGGTTTCATCTTGGCCTGCCGGAGTAATTCCGACAACTGTCCCAAAGTGCAGTTATTCCTTTTCGGAATAGCGAATCCGCTAAAGCGTTGACGTCCATCCCCCAAACTTAATGCGCGTCGGTAAGAGACATGCGAGCAAACGTTCGGCGCGCTGCGTCAAGCCCTTCAGTCTGCGCCCAGTATTCGATCAAATATTGTTCCAAGCGGCGAATATGCGTGTTGTGCTCTGTGTGAGGATGTTTTAAAAGCCAAACCGGACGCGCCGCGATCCGCCAGTTCTCCAGAACAAGTTCCAATTTACCGGTTTTGAGATGCGAGCTGATTTGCCACAACGGTACGCCGACCGCGTAACCGGCACCGGCCAGGGCAGCAGCAGCAAGCGCTCCGGCGTTATTCACCGTCATCGTCGGCTCCACCCAGATGGCCACGCTCTCATCTTTGCCGAGCATCAGCGTTCGTCCGCTTCGCTCCGCAATAATCGGTCGTTTTTGAAGGTCCTCCGGTACGCGCACGGTGCTTTGCGTTTTCAAAAAATCGGGGGCCACGGCAACGGTTTGGGCTGCATCAACGTCGGCCTGATGAGCGCGGGCGAATGCCGCAACGTGATTCCCGTACACGCTCAGATTCAGATGGAAGTACGCGGCGAAACGGCCGAAATCAACGACTTTATGGTTGACCAGGCTGTCAGAATCGTCAAAGGCACCGCCTTGGCCTATGACGTTCAATATGAAGTGGATTCAGAAGGCTAGTCCCAATTCTTTCTGCCGTCATCATGACCTTGCAGAGCGCTTCATTCGGAACCAAAGGTTGCTCGAAGGAGGCGATGATCACCTTGGCATCTTCTCTGCCGAGGACGAACCTTTCGTTGCGCTCGATAACAGAGCAAGCGGCCTCAAGTGCCGCTTTTCTAATGAAGGCAGACAAAGACACACCTTCGTAGGATGCCGCCAACAGCAACACCTCTTTGTCCTCCGCTCGAAGCCGATATTGAGCTCGTTTCATCGCAGAGGCGCTGCCACTCATTGTTATCGCCTGGAACTTCCATTATCTGTATTCTGACTGCTATACGCCTTGCTTGTCCGATTCCTGCGCAATTAATCCGTCCGGCCCTTCGTTTGTGAAGAGTTCAAGCGCGATCGACTCCACGCGTTTGTCAAACGGAAAACAATCGTCCCAATCGCGCATGACGCCGAGTTCGCCTCGCAGCATTTCTCGGATTTCGTCGTTCGTCAGATTTTGGGCAGAATTCCGGCTCAACAGATTGCTGCGGATGATGAACGACTTATCTGTCTTGAGCCCGTCCACAACGGCTTTGGGCAAATCTCGGCGTTCGGAGAGTTCGCGGCGAACATCAAACGACTTGCTTTGCGCAAGCCGCGTGAGCAATTCCTCCTGAATACCTTGCTCGTTCCAATACGCCAGAGACGAGTGAACCGATACCGGCAGCCAGAAAATCGGCTCGTTGGGATCAATTTCGGGTGCATTGGTTCCGCTGTCAACTTTGACAAAACCGATGGCGAATACGTACTCGCCGATGCGTCCGTACGGGTTCGTGCAGGAAAGATTCTCTCGGCGACGCAGATGGGCCGTCTTCGGTGCAACGAAGTCGTTTTCTTCGATTCTTATCCGCAGCTCCTCGAGCGTCTCCCTCAGATCTCCATCGGGATCGTTGGCAAACGCTTCGACAAAAGTCTTGAGCTTGTCGATGACTCCGGCCTCAATCATGTCCTCCGAGAAACCGCTGAAGTGCACAAGGTTTTGGAACAACTGAGACTTGATCGCCTCATCGCGCTTGACGAAGGCGATGAGCTCTTCAACATTGAGCTTGAAAAGGTTCTCAGGATTCTTTGCAAGCACGTTGCAGACGTCGAACCCGTGATCTTTGGCAAGCAGTCGCACGGCTTCTTCGGAAAGACCGTGACCGGCAGCGGCAATCTCGCGCATCCAGACGTCGGGGTGTCGAGCCAGGCGATCAAAGAATGCGGATGCCTCTTTGACCACGATTGAGGCCGCGTTCTTGTTTTGCACTCGCGACATCAGACTGCCGGCCTTTTCGGTCTTGAGCGGGCAGATGAAGAAGTCCTCGAGCGTATCGAGCGAAAGTTTCCCCTCTTTTCTGCGGCCGCCGAACAGTGCAAGCAAAGACACCGACTCGAGCTTGTTGGCAAGTTCGTAGAAATTGTGATGCCTGACTTTGCGAAGCATGAATTCACGCGGGAAAAATCCCATTTTTGACTCCTTGCTGCCGATCGTTTGGCAGCCAAAGTTCGTTTTGCGGTTACCTTCAGGACTCCGGGGCAGATGGACTGAACTGCTGATATCCCCTGAAGATCGCCAAGGACCGCTGGCCCAGGCGTTCGGCCTCCTGCAATCCCCAAGTCATAAAGTCGGCCGCCGCCTGTCTGTCAGCCGGCACGACCGGCGTTTCGGCAATGCGGGCAAGACACACCAAGAGATCTCGCATTCTCCCGGCGTAGAACTCCTCGAGCGGATAAAGACTCGTGGGCTTGAAATGCTTCAGGTCTCTGGCGCAATCGAGCCAGTCGGAAACCAACTCGGCCAGTTTCGGATACCGATCGGGAATCTCCTGCAATTTCTCTTTGCTGTTGGCAATGAGCCAGCCGCGTTGCCCGCCTCGAAGCGTGACGTGAAACGCACCGCGATAGGAGTCGTTTTCTTCGTCGCAAAAGACGTAGCTTCGCCATATGTCCTTTCTGAAGCCCCCGGTACGAACGGGCGTGGAGAAGACGTCGAAGCCTGAGGGCGAGCATTGTTTTCGGCAGTATTCGTGCATGATCGAAAGTGCCTTGTTGACCATGAAGTCAGTACACGGCGCAAAGTCGCGAATCGACTGTGCAACCAGTTCGTGATCAGACGTTTCTCGGCACTTGAGCAAATCCTGAATGCCTTCAGAGCAATGACAGACGGCGTTGAGCAACGAAAACGGATTGCCGCACTTGTCCGCTTTGAAGGTTTTGAGGCATCCCCAATAATCGTCGCGGTCTTCGTCCTCGTCACTATCCCACAGGCAGGCGGCTCGGTTTAAGTCGCAATAGTCAAGAGCTTCGTAGAGCTCAAGCGCCTGCTTTTGCTTGTCATACGGGAAACGAACCAGCACGTCGTGCTCTTGGTCTCCTTTCCTGCAATAGAGAACCAGATAGAAATCGGTACGCGGTTTCCCATCCGCAGTGATAACCGGATATTCCGCTTCAACACGATCGAGCGTAACCGTGATGCCGTGCAGGTCGAATTGGCGCTCACGGAAGTCTTCAGCTTTGAGGTTTAACCCTTCGATGAGATGCTTCACGGGATCGCCTTTGCAATTGAATGCATTCACTGTGTCGTCAATGTCGGTGCACGAATCCATTTGTCTTTTCCGGCTAGGCCGGCTCCTCTCTTCTCATAACCGTTCGCTTGCATGAGCTGACGGTGTTCAAACATTTTGTTGACGGAGATCGTAAGAGTGGATGCGACAGACTGCGTCGCATTGCAACGAAAAAAGCGAAAAGGGAAAACAAGTGCGCATCAGTTGATCAACGAACGCTCCATGCGTCAATCGTTGACGCACCGAGACCTATTCTGCACTTGTCGAATTTCACGAAATAAATAATGAGAAAGTGCAGTATGTCTGATCGCGCCACGTCTTTGAACCTGAACAATTCCAACATCGGGCACTCCGTTATCAACCTTTGGATGCTGCGATTGCTGTGCAATGGCGACTTGTGGGCAAAAGTAGCCCGCAACGACATGTACTCCCACGACGCCTTGCCGAAGTTCTTCTGGGGACTCAAACTTCGTCGTCACCTGCATCTGGGAGCATTGATTCTCAACAATGAGAAGTTCTTCAAAACCGGCGCCGTCAAAGACATCAAAGCGGTTACAGACGTGGAGATGGAACTCGATGAAGATGCTGTCATTGCTCCCGAAAAGCGCATCCGATATTTGATCGAAGAAGTCTGGCCTCAATACAACTTTATCGACGGATTGATGCCTTTCCTGACGGTGCAGCCCCGTCATCCGGAGACCATCGGCGCATACTGCCGCCCTTTTCTCAGCCATCCGTTTACCGCCAAGTTGTTGGAAAACGGCATGCCGCGTGCCTTGAGCCGTGAACTGCGATATTTGGAATCGGCCTGCTCCGACGAACTCTCCGCTTTGCCTGAAGCCTTTGCCGCCAACCTTCGTCTGCTTCAGGAAAACTTCAAGCTCTCGAATCTGGAAACCCGCATTCTCGCCTTCGTCTACTGTGCCCGTGATGTGAAGCTCGTCAACCGACTGCTGTGCGATCTGTTCGACTACGGAGAGCAAGGCATGACACTCGTCATCGATACGCTCTCTCTGGCTCTGAACGCTGATCGCGAAGATGTCAAAAAGGCCCTTGCCGCCGAAGGAAAGCTTGTTTCCATCGGTCTTCTGGATTACGGTGAATCGGGCGACGAATTTTGCGAGCAGATTGTTCCGGGTGCCGTGCTGTCTCCTTCAACCTTAAGCGTGAAACTGTCCTTGTCCAAATTGCTGCAGGAGTCGTTTTTGCCGGCACCCGAACCGACCTTGAGCGTCGAACACTTTCCGCATCTGCCGATCGTAAGCCGCGTGCTTCTTCCCTACCTCAAGTCTGCCGTAGCCGGCGAACGCAAAGGCGTCAACATTCTCTTTTACGGACCTCCGGGCAGCGGCAAAACGGAACTGACGCGTGTCATTGCCAAGGAACTGGGGCTCACCGGTTACGAAGTGCAGTTCGCCGAAAAGGAAACGCGAAAGAAGGAGGAGCGTACCTCGCGACTGAAGTTCTGGAAGGCTGCGGGCAACGTCCTTTCGCAAACCAATACCAATCTTCTGGTGATCGACGAAGCCGAAGACGTCTTCAATGACTTGGGATCGTTCTTTTTCAGCGGCCGTACCAACAAGGGAGAAATCAACCGACTTCTGGAAGAAAATCCGGTTGTCACGCTTTGGACCGCCAATTCGATTCGCAACATCGATCCTGCCATGCTGCGGCGCTTCAATATGGTGATTGAAGTGAAGTCGCCGGGGCTTGCCTATCGACGCGAGATGATCGACAAGGCGTTTGATCACCGACTCTCGAAGGGCACGACAGAACGGCTTGCCTTGACGGAAAACTTGTCGAGCGCCGTGATTCGATCGATTTCGGACATCGTTCGTGAAACCGGCAGAACGTCCGAGTCTCCTACTGAGGACGAGATCATCGAGATGGCAGACCAGATGCTCAAGGCGCAGCACATGGGCCGTGTGGTTGACAACAATACGCTGCTGCCGGAGCTCTACGAGCCTCAGTTTGTCAATTCTGAGCTGGATCTCGAAAATCTGCTCGAAGGGCTGCGTGCTGCACGCTGCGGGCGTCTTTGCATCTACGGGCCTCCGGGTACGGGAAAGTCGGCTTATGCGGCGTACGTCGCTCGGGAACTTGGCATTCCGCTGATGCGCAAAACCGGTGCGGAACTCACGAGCTGCTACGTGGGCGTAACGGAAAAGCTCATTGCCGACGCCTTTGAGATGGCGCAGCGCGACGGTGCTTTGCTTTTGCTTGATGAGGTGGATTCGTTCCTTCGTGATCGCCAGGCGACTCGGTACAGCTGGGAAGTCACGGCCGTCAACGAAATGCTGGCTCAGATGGAACGCTACGGCGGTTACTTCATCGCAACCACGAATCTGAAGGACGACCTGGATCCGGCTTGCCTGCGGCGTTTTGATCTGAAGACGAAGTTTGACTACCTGCGCCCCGAACAGGCCGTGGCGATGGCCAAGGCTTATGCGGGCAGGCTTGGTTTGACTGATGGCGTCGAAGCGCTTGACCGTGTGGCCGACTTTGGGAATCTGACGCCCGGAGACTTTGCGGCCGTGGGCCGTCAGGCGGCGTTCAGGAAACTTTCCGGGGTCGGGGATTTTGTGGAACGGCTGGCGGTCGAGTCGAATCTGAAGGCGGCAGGGATGGGAAATCCGAAACGGTGGATTTTGTAGTGGTTGATGTTGGTTGATGCAAGTTAATCAAATAATTCTTGAGTTTCTTGCATCAACTAACACGCAAGACTGAGCAATCGCCCGGTTTACTGACGAGTGTGAGCTTTTCCTTACAGAGCCTGCTCTGCACGAATCACTATGGAACAAACAGGTCTCTGTTACGGATCAAAGACTTGCCACGAGCTCGCGACGGATCGACTCCAGTCTCCTCTCACCAACTCTGCAAGGCCGTCATGATGTCTCGGGAAGTAGAATGGTCGCACCTTGTTTCGGAAACGCCATGTCGCTCGCCTGCGCTCCCATTCATTCACTACGACGCACTTTCTTTGCCGTCGCCTGTACGCTCGTCGGATCCTTAGCCTCCCTCAACTCTTTCGCTTGGGACTTGACAATTCTGCACGCCAACGACGTACATTCGGCGGCTGCCGGCGTCAATGACCGCGGGCCCGTTTACGACGACACCAACGCAGTGGGCGGTCTTGCCCGCGTTACAGCACTCGTAAGCGACGAGAAAGCAAAAGCGAAGGCCCAAGGCAGAGCCGTGCTGGCGCTCGATGCCGGCGACTTTTGGCAGGGGACTCACTTTTTCAGAACGGGCGGCATGCCTTGGGCGCGGGAAGCCATGCGGCGAATGCCCTGGGACGCGGTGACACTCGGCAACCACGAATTCGACTTGGGATGCGAAACGCTTACTCAATACGTAAAGGGCCTGCCCTTCCCGGTTCTCGCCGCGAATCTTGAAAAGAATCCCGCCTGCCCGCTCTCGACAGCGCCGCTTCCTGCAATCGTCGTGAAGGACTTTGACGGCGTCAAGGTCGGCATCATCGGTCTGGCCAACGATGAAGGCAAAGACATTTCCGAAGCATGCCCTGAAACGAATTTTGCCGACCGTGCTGCGGCGCTTCGACGTGCCGCAGCGGAACTTGAAAAAGCGGGCGTGACGCACATCGTCGCAGTGACGCATGTGGGCTACGAAGCCGATCAGGCGCTTGCCAGCGCCGTTCCGGCCATCGACGTGATCGTCGGAGGACACACCCACAGCGTTCTCGGATATCACCCCCATTCCGAAGGCCCTTACCCGACCGTAATTCCGCATGACGACGGTTCACAGACGCTCGTGGTGCAAGCGGGTCGTTCAACGCGCTATCTCGGAAGGCTCTCTGTTTCTTTTGACGATGCGGGTCGCATCGTGCAGTTTAAGGGCGACCTCGAAGAACTCGTACCGAGCCTTCGTCGCGACGAGGCGATGCATGAATTCGTTGAAAGATCGCTTGAAGCCATTCGAGCCGATCAGAAGCGTTTCGTGGGCGTCAACACGTCGACGCTTCCCGACGGGCTTGATCCCTGTCGAGAAGGCGACTGCCTCTCGGGCATGGCAACGGTTGACGCGTTTCTTGCTTGGGGCCGGTCACGAGGTGCGGTTGCGGCAATTTTGAACGGCGGTGCCATTCGGGCCGCCATGCCGATCGGTCCCGTCACCTACGCCGATCTTCTCGACATTCACCCGTTCGGGAACCATATTCAATTGGCCGACGTCTCGGGCGCGGTGCTTCGGGAGGCACTTGAACACGGCATCTCGGAACCCGACGTGATCGGCCCGAGACTCCTGCAGACCGCGGGGCTCCGCTATCGACTGAATCCTGTTGCCCCCGTGGGACAACGCATCGTGTCCGCTGAGATACGCACGAAAGAAGGAACCTGGGAGTCGATTCTGCCCGAGAACGTCTATCGCATCGTCACGATCTCCTACCTTCTCGGCGGGGGCGACCATTTTTCGATGCTCGGGCAACACGCCAAGATTCTGGAAACTGGGCCATTGGAAGTCGATGTCCTTGAAGCCTATCTTCATGAAAAACAGGACCGGGACAATCATCTGCCCACGCCTGTACCAGGGCGGATCATCGGGATGCCAGTCCGTTGAGATTGGGCAGGATCAAGTGTTTCAAGTACTTTTCGCATCGGAAGGTCACTGTATTGACCGAGAATCTTCTTTGTTCGCAGCAGACTTCTTGTAGCTCGATTGTCATTTACCTGACTTAGCAACATTGCTCTTCTTGCAACGGATCCAGCTGTTGAGCCGATAAACACATGGTCCTCAGAAGTGGAAGTTCCTCTTATTTTTGAAGCCAATTCAAAACAGGTACAGCAATCAAGGTGCACACCATCGCAAAGATGGCAACCAAACAACCGGCTCCGTCCAGATCGGAAGAGTCGCTTATTAGCTTGGTCATCAGGAAAAAACACAAACTGCCAATCACCGCCAAAACCGCAATTCCTGCCCACCCCCATAAAAATATAATCAGAACAAAAGTGACCAGTGTCGACATACAGCCTCCTCTGCGCATTCAGAAGGCTGTTATAAGCCTTGATGCGTCCGACACTGTCGCACTCAGATTCAGGCAACAACCAATGGCGTTAGCAGGCAGTTCTGCTTGTAAGGTCACCGTTTCGAAGCGCGTAACTACGAGGTCGGCCAGTCGTATTTAGCAAATGAACCTATGTAGTCCGCCCAGAATTTCGTCATATCTGCCGTGCAAAGACTATCGAACAACCTCTCCTGATCCGTTGCACCGGCCTTGGCAAATATCGATAGCCACAGCAACTTGGCCGTTGGATTGCTTCCGAGCTGCCGAGGGGCACTCTTATCCGATGTCGACTTGTTGCCGTTTGAAATGTTTTCCGAAGTGTTGATGAGCGCCAGATTGCCGAAGTGGTGCAGTTCGTCCCTGCCTACCAAATCCGCCGTATCCTGTGCGATCCAATGTTCAATCTGTGAACGCGACACGATGCGCATCTTATCGGGTTGGTCCTTGCCGTAAACCTTAGACTCGAAGTCCTCGCGGAAAGCTTTCAACGGGTCGTTTTTCGAGCCTTCTATTTCTAAAAAATCCTTGAAGAGACCGGAATGCTCGTGCAACTGAGATTCCAAATACGAAAACCTACTACCCGAATCAACCCACAGCAACCAATCAGTGAAAAAGAGCTTCCAACGAACGCCGTTTTCGGGATACCGCCAGGCTTCAAATTCCGCGTCCGACTCATGGCACTTTTCAATAACTTTAAACTCGTCGACGACAGAATTTTTGAGCTTATCTACACCTTCGTTTTCGCCAACATTTATCACGCGTTCCGTCATCGAGCCCTGCTCATTAGGCCAGTTGAATCGCTTCAATCCCCAGAGCAACAAACGTAAGTAGCCGCGCTTAAAGCTTTTGTTCACTTGATCAGAGAGATTCTTGGTCGAGCGGTACTCTGAAACGAAAGCCTCGACGGTCTCGGGGAGGCGATCGGTATCAGGGTAAATTTCGTTGACTGCGGTATGTACCAGAGACAGTAGCCAATACTGCCCCGAATACTGGTAACCGTTGGCGGCATAGAAAGTGTCGATCAACAACTCAAACGGCTTCTTGGATTTACTGTCACGATTCTTGAGATCATTTACCTGACGTGCAACGATCGCCGCAATCCAGAGAACAGACATGAAACGCCATACGTCCTTGTGCCGCTCCTGATCGAGCTTGTCTTCATCAACACCCAGATCCTTACCGACAACGATGCACTCGTGCAGGCCGCGATACTCGGTCTCGCCAGGTCTCGGACGGATGTTGAGCGTCTCGTACTTCGCATCGTCTGCTCCTTTGACTTTGGTCGAACGGAATACCTCGTTGGCAATCACGATGAGATTCTCGAAATCGATGATAAAACGCTTTTCATCCGAGCTGTCATCTTCCTCGGACTCCGTGACTTGGGTTAGCTTCGTCTTCAGTGCGTGTCGCGCATTCGCAATGATGGCATTGAATTTGAGGTTGCCGCCCCGATCGTTGGGCTCGGATGCCTCAGTCTTTGCTGCGAACTCTTTGCCCATGGTTTCGACGATACCTTTTTCGTCCTGCTGGGGTTTCGTACGAAGCAATCCGGCAACGCCGGTCCAAAGCCGGTCAAATGCAAGACGCTCGGCATCTGTTGCGTACTTGAGTTTTTCAACCAACGTCGCCTTGGCAATGTCGATGGAACGCAAGGCCTGTCCGCGCATGTTGACTATTTCAAACATAGCAGGCCCCTCGTAGGCATTCCGATCGTCAATGGGCAGAATCACACGCAAAACGCAGACGCTATTGCGTATGCAGTCGATGAACTTCTCAATCGGCGAAATCCCCTCTTCCTTCGAAAAAATCAGTCTCTCTCTCACGGCCTCGTTGATCTTGTGGCAAACGGACGAGAGAATCTTCTCGCTAATTTTCGGTCCTCGGGTATCGTTCCCCTCTTCCAACGTCAGGTTGGCGTACTCCCTGATGAGGGTAGGATCCCACTTACGGAATTCTTCTTCCGTAACCGAAAATTCAGGATTTTGTTCCGTATCCGCTTCTCGTCGGCCGAGCACCGCCAGAAGCACATCTATGCTCGTCAAGCGCTGTTGCCCGTCGAGCACTTCCAGCTTCTCTCGTTGGTGACAGACAATCGTGCCGAGAGAATAGCGGCAGGTCTCGTCTTCACTGTAACGAGTAAAGTGCGTCACAAGGTCATGTACCAACACTTCGATCTGTTTATCCGTCCAGCAAAACGCTCGCTGATAAGCTGGCACAACAAGGGCCTCAGCACTTGTCGGATCGATCGCTTGAAGTTCGGCCACGGATAACAAACTTGCCTCAAACTTCGAACTCATTTTGACTGCTCCTGGTTGTCCTGCACAATGACGAAGCTTTCGGCTTCAACGTAATCGCGGTAGGTCTGCTGTCGGTCACCCACCATCGCCCATCTCACCATATCGGGACTTGTCAGCCATTCGAGTTCGCGGCGACACTCGGCAGGACTATTGGTGCGATACGGTATCGTGATCAAATTCTCCATGGGGCTTCCCAGCTTGAAAAAAGCGACCTGTCGGCTGCCTTTCAACATGCCGAAAACAAGGATGTCTTTCTTGACATTGTCACGCTTGACCGTCAACCTCACCCTCAGGCGTTTGAAAAGGCGGATATAGGACTGAACGTAGACAAGAAAGTCCATGTCCTTGTTGTAGCTTTCAATGAGACCATTAACGTCCTCCTCGAACGGGGCCTCGAGATTCGGTCGAACGGACGCAAAGCGATCAAGCCAGCAGACAGCCGCCTGTACGGCAATTGCGTTACTGTCGTCGAAATACCAGTTTTTATTGAGCACCATGTCACGGAACATATTACGGAAAGGTTCCTTCGACTCCTCGCTCGATCCGCTTTCAGCACGATTGCCAAACCAACTTGAGCTGTAGAGCGCTTCAACGATGCGCTGGTAATACGCGAGCGTCCGGAAAAACGGCAGCCCAGGTGTTACGGGCGTCATCAGATCGGGCAGAAAAGAGCCTCCTGCAGATTCGTGCCCTACACCTGTCAGCTTCAGTTTCTCATCGACAACGAGGTTTCCCTTATAGGTACCGTGAATACCCTTGAGCTTTTCGACGTTTGATTTATCCCAGTGCATCCAATAGGCCGCGCCCAAGCGAATCAGAAGCAAACCGATGACAGTTGTTCTGAAACGCTCGTAGCGCTCTTCGGTTGCCGTCAGCGTCTGCCAGATACTCTTGATCTCCTTGATCAGATCATCTTTACACTCTGTGTGGCCGGATTTCTCTACGGCATGCGCTATGCGAAGGTGATAGGCCTTGAGCATATCAACGAGCTGCATGTCCTTGCCGCGATTGTTTTCGCATTGGAAAAAGAGCTCGGCATCGTATCGGTTTTTGATGATACGCACGGCCAAGGCACCGTTCGTAAGCGCGTAACTCAAGCGTTTGACCTCGCCCTCGAAAAATTCGATGACATAAGCGGGAACGTCTTCCGGCTTGCCGTTACCGCCTTGATCATCCTCGGCAAAGGTTGGCATGGCCACCTGCTCGCTGAGTTCTTTGACACGCAGATACTCCGCCATCTGTTCACGGTAAATCGTTGCGATGTGTTCCTGCGTCTGAGGCTGACGATACTCGTATCGAGGCTGCCATTGTCCGGCATCCCAATCCTTATCACCTTGGTCCGGCTCCGATCCATTGTGAAGCAATTTGATCAGATCATTACGCGCATTGACGATTTTCTCTGTCTTGATCCGCTCCGTGGCGTCCAGAAGCGCCTTAATGAGAATCAGAAAGCTCGTCAACCTCTGCTGGCCGTCAATGAGCTCCAGCTTGCTGACACGGTGAGTCTGCCTGTCGAAATAGGCCTGAAAGCAGATCGTGCCATAGTAATACCTGGCGCCTTCGTCGTACTCATTTGTCTCGGGGTTGTAGCGAAAGCTGTCGAGATCGTCCAGTAGCTTGCGAACTTCGCTGATCGACCAACGGTACGGACGTTGGTACGGCGGGATGTCGATGGGCGGGCGACCGGGAAGAAAGCTACGGGTGAGAACTTCCAAAAGATGGGTTTCGTAGAAATCTGACAAATCGAGATCGGTACTCATGAGGCTTGAGGGAACAACTTGTTCCGAGGAACAGTAATGCTGCGGTGATGCAGCGTTTTATTCAGCTACGCGCTATCTTAGAAGATTTGGAGATGGCAGCAATATTTGAAAAACAGGCTGCGGAGATTGTGAGATCGGCAAGCCCAGACAGGGCGTCCGATCACGCCAAACGCATTTCGGTCTTCTTGAGAACTTGGGCAACCTTTGACGCCGTTGATTATGATTTGAAGACTCTTGTCCAGGGCCGATCACGATGACTACGTCCATACTTGACTACCTGTACGCCACGCCCTATACGCCGATTGCTCCGTCCGATCGTTCAGGCGATCTACTGGGATGGTCCCGTCTTCGTCAACAACTTCAACGCGAGCTTTTCCCTGCTTTTACCGTCTTGACTCCCAGAAGAACTTCGGCGGAGATGTTGTTGCTTTACTTAAAAATCCTTAATGACGAGGGGCTCAGAAAAAGTGACACTTTTAAGAATTTAAAGACACGGCAGGTTCTCAGGCATCTGGAAGTACTGTTCGGCATGGCCAGTCTCGTAACCGATAAAACAAAGTCCTTTCACGATCTACTGGAGCTTGAGGACAAGAACCCATACGGCATTCTGAACATTGAGCGAATTCAGAATTACCTGAAGCAAAACTTGCAGGATCCTGAACAGACTTCTCGCAAAAACTCCGTGCAAAGACTTCACGTTAGCGAAGAGTATCTCACCAATCTTGCATACGGCATCGCCCCGCACTACTCTGCTTCACTTCGTCGATTCGGTCTAATCAATGATAAGAATCAAATCAGAGATTTTGAACAAGAAGTTATCCCCGTCAATAATGGAAATACATTTAAATCCATTAGATCCATTGTCAAAAAATGGTTTGATAAAAGTAAAGGTATTAAATTTAAAGACTTAGATAATTTAAATAAAATAAAATAACCTGGCTAACTTTGAAAGAAAACTATGACCAGCGCACGACCTCTTGGCGCGACTTCATCCGAATCTCAACATCACTAAAAGAAACGCTATTCCCTTATCTTTGTAGTTATGCCGTGAATTCCAAACTGAAAGTTCGCTCACCTCAGGCTTTCAAACGAGAAATCTATTTAACAGTTTTTGGCAATGACCCGTACGTCCCCGAAGCACTTCGTGATTGTCTTGAAAAATGCCGCACATTCGAGGTCGCCACCAGTCTCGCCGATTTTCTTCTCTATCTTTTAATCGCTTTTACGGATAAATCTGTCAGCAACGAAGCACGCCTATCTGACTTCGTTGACCAAAACAAAGAGTGGCTCCCTCAGGTTGTCCGACATCTGCAGTACGCCCTCTCCAGGGCCAGAGAGTTGAAACTACTCGAAGCCAATGATTTTCGAGATTGGCCCGATGAGGCTGTCGAACCTAATGAGTTTGTCTACAAGGCCTTATGCTCGATTCTGAGTCAGCACCAACGAAAAAAAGGCAATATGGCGTTTCTGAAAAGGAAACAGTCGGAGGACACCGACGTTCTCTCTCGCACCGACCGTGAGCAAGGAGATCTGGACACCGCTGAAAAAATCCAAAAGGAACTGCGGAACTCGATGGTGCTCCCAAAACTGATAGACAACAACAACGTCACGAATCTTTTCGATCAAGATCAACTGTGGGCAACATTTATTAATCGCAACTTTCTATGGGAGACGTTTGGAAAGTGGTTCAGTTGCATCGAAGATGACAAGAACGAACAGGAGGCCGCTCGTGTCTGAAAAAAAGCCTCGTTATGCATCCCTCCCCGGAATTCTCAAGGAATTCGGAAATAGTCGGCGAATCATTGCCGGGGTAATTCTCACTTATGAATTCGATCCTCTTCTGGCGCTATCGCTTGCTCGCACGGAGTTGTTGCAATTTGATACGGATCCGGGCGAAGGATGTTTGAGGTTCAAAGGTGCATTCCCTGCTTGTCTTTTCCACGATCCCAAGCGTAGTCGCAATGAAGTGACGTTTCCGGGCGATTTTGAAATTCATTACAAAGCCAAAACGGGGGTTGCCTGCCATCACAGCAAGGCCTACGCGTTTGCACATTCAGACGGCACCTTCACTCTTGTGCTCGGAAGCCTCAATTTGACCGAAACCGGTTTATTGACAAACCGAGAAACGTTACTGCTGTTCACGCTGGACGATGATTCCGAGACCAGTGTGCGCACACTTTTTGGCCAATGGCGCGACTTTCTTGAACAAAACTATCGATCCAATACTCCATCAGCAGGCCTTGCTAACTACCTTGATCTTCTTAACAGAAAACTCCAGGCAACAAGTCCCACCGCCTATGATAGCGATGTTGAACAAAGCCCACTGCAACTAATCACTTCAGGCTACGACTCCCCCTCGCCGTCCGGACTTGTGCAGTTAAAGGATTTCTGCAAGGAACAGAACCTGGAACCAACTCGACTTCTGGTAGTATCGCCCTTCTTTGATCACGATCCCAAACGCAAAAATTTACTGAAAGACTTTAAAGAAACCTTTCCTTATTTGGAAGCAGTTTCCATGTTCTCAACATTTGATGACTGGGGCGCGACGTTCTTTGAACCTTTCAGAAAAGAAGGCTTGGGGCCTTGTGAAAACAGTCGCATTCGCTGCTTCCAAATTCCGAAAACCATTTCCGATGACGAAGCAGAAAGCATCGATTGTTTTCACTCCGGCGAAAGAACCTTGATCAAGAATAAAAGAGAACTCTCACGAGAGCTGCACGCGAAAATCGTTCTTTTGTGTGATGAATCCGGTAAAAGCGTTCTCTACATCGGTAGCGCCAACTTCTCCTCCAAAGCTTGGTTGGGAGAGAACTTCGAACTTGGCGTTGCCGGTGTTTTACCCAAAGGCTCCCTACCCAAAAACTGGGATCAGAAATTCGTCAAAAAGCTTCTCAATGTCGAAACAGAAAAACTCAAACTCAAACCGGATGATGTGAAGCTTTCAGCAGACCCAACAGAAGAAGAGTCAACCGACCCAACGCCTCCAGTTTGGCTCGAGAGCATTTTGTTAATGCACTCTGCATCGGGCGAGCCCTCTCCCTATGAGATCAGCGGACGATTCCGGTTTTATGTACGAAAAGGAGAGAAATTACCAGAACTCGGAGACTTTACGTTTGAGTTTGGTTCGACCCCGATTTCACTGGTTTGGCCCGAAGACAGTAATGGCGACTACTTCGTTAGCAGTAAAACCATTCATTTTCAAAAACCGCAACTGGAATCGTGCCGTGTCATAAAAGTAACAAAACTCCGTGGCGATCGGACTGGCCTCTGCTACATCCCCTTTAACATTGATTATGAGTTTGGCATGCAGACTGAATATCGTCTGCTAATTCAGCCGGAAAATGGATTGCAGTTTCTCACTCAACTGTGCATTCCGTCGGCTAATGAAACCCAGGCAAAAAAGTTTGCTGACTCAGACAAGGAATCTCTTGATCGACTTTACGAGCGATATGAACATCAGACTGACAACGATAAACGCAATTCAAAAACACATGTGATGCGCACTTGGATCTCAGCACTGGGGCAGCTTGAAAAGGCGCTGATTGAGCCAGGGCCTGAAGAAAATACTGACAAACTTAAAATTACCTCTCTTCGCAGTGACTTTTTTTCGATGCTTCTGGCCCATGCTAATGCTTTGAGAACTCAAACGAAGTTTGGCGGAGAAGTTTTAAATGGATCTGACAAAGCATTCATGGTAATGGAACTAGCCATTCTGGCCTCTCGAGTTGCGACACTAGTTGTCAAAACCAAAGAGCAAACGCATGAGAACCAGAGAGTAAAGACATCCACATCATCGGATCTGACAAATATCGAACAATGTGTCTACGAACTGAAAGAAACAGCTCTTCGACTTGAGGCAGAACATCCACCGGAGTTTTCTGAAAATCCAGACCTATACCGTGAGTTGCTTGTAACAATGTATAAACGATTCACCGCCACCCTAGGAGACAGCACACATGCTCAGTAAGAATCCAATTTATAAGCGCAGCGTGCTCACGCCAGATTTCGTCAATCCCTACCAAACCAAAAAAGAAATCTATGCGCGGCAATTCCAGGAAGCCGAATCAATCACTGACTTTTTTCGCCTGAAAACTCCGGTGCAGATACTCGCCGACGATGTGGGTACCGGGAAAACATGGGTCGGGATGATGACACTATTCTCTTGCTTAACAGATGATGTAGAGGATAAGTCTGCTACCAGTAAAGGAACCAAACGTATAAAACGTAAACATGCTCTGGTTGTTGCTCCTACACGAATGGTTGCAAATAAATGGATACGAGAGCTTTATCAATTCAACCGCAACTTCATCGAAAACCCCGAAAATACATCTATCGACCAATTAAACTCTACAAAAAAATTACTTGAAATATTAGAAGCAGATAAGAGATCTACTGTACCCAAAGCACATTCAACCCTGGCTGCTCTGTTTAAATGTAATGGAGAAGAACGAAAACGTAGCCCCCAAGGACCTCAACTACTTCTTTTGCGGCTTCTCGAAGCCTATGCAGCTCAAACGAAGACAACCAAGGAAAATGAAGACAAAAATATTCAAGATCAGAAATTCTCATTTTTTGTAGAAAAATTTAGCAACCACAGCTTAAAAGGGCCTCTAGATTCAATATTGCTTATTCAAAATATTATTCACTTAATCGAAAAGCTAAAGCTCTATAATTGCAAATGCAGGAATAATTTAAGCTATTGGCATGATCAAGATTTTGACAGCATCGCTTGGAATACATCGAATAAGAGCCGCAACTACATAAACTCCTACTGGGAAAAATCTTTAGATGAATTTATTCCGGTCGATGAAATCGGCCTTAATAGCCGTCAGTTTAAAACTAAACTTAATTACCTTGTACAAATAGTATCAGTCCTCTGGAGTTCAGATAGAAGAATACTTGACGTACCATCTGAAGCTGTATTTAAGCAAAAACCTGATATCTCACTACATAATATTATTAATACAGCTTTCAAGAAAAAGTTTGCAGACTACACAATAGAAGATGTAAATTCTGTTTTCAAGGCACTTATAACCACAATCATTCAAGGTCTACCACGCGAGTCTCTGTTCAAGAATCTTAATATCGAACTATCTGAAATAACTCAACAGTGTGGCATAAACCTGAAGAAGTCTTATGTATGCGAGGACCAAGCCAAACATATTGTAAGAATGTTGGCCGCATACGCAAACCGTTTGCAGTCTCTATCCGGATTTAATATAAAAATTTCGGATCAATTTATGGAACGATACGCTGCTGCGGGTGTTTTTAAGTCTCCAATCGATTTACACGACCAAATCAGCAATGACACAATGAACAACAAAGTTGAGAGTCATTGGTTGCAGTTTATCAATTTTATAAGTCCATTTATTGAAGAAGCAAAAAGGAACTATATTTCTCAAAAAACAGACTCGTCAAAACATCATCTCAAAAAACAGCAGATGAAGTTTGGCTTAATGGTCAAACGTCTTGGGAGTGCTGTTCTTCAACTAATTGACTATGAACAACACCCTGATCGAGTAGGAAGTAGTTTTTGGTTTGAGCGTCCGAAAGAGCGCGCTATTCATGTGATGTACATGAACGATCTAAAAGTAAATGCCCACGAGAAAAAATATCAGAAGAAGGACAATACAAATAAATTAACTAACGGAGAAATTTTATATAAAAATAGCATCGATCAACTTGCATCCAAACTCAAAAATTCTAAACTTATAAAACTTGCCATCATCGATGAAGCTCACAATTGGCGCAATAGAGCTTTTGGAGCAAGATCGTTCCAACAATATATACAACCGTCAGTTTTCCGCACTTTACTTGTTACAGCAACACCATTACACATGGGGGTCGCAGATCTTAAATCAATTATTGATCTATCGATTGGACTTGAAAAGAACAAGACAACAAATACAGATAAACAGAAAAGCATTTTTAAAGAAAATGAATTCAAAGAATTCAGAAAAAGTTACAATGCTCTATTTATGAGCAGAAAAGATGACGCTGTTAACGAAGAACTACTTTTATCAAAAGCCAGCGAATTGCAAAATGAAGTAGCAAAGGCGTGTCATGCTCTCTCTAGAAACGATAAAGCTATCCAGATAATTGAAAAAGAAAAACATAAATTAGCTGCGATCCCTCACGACAAGAATCTAAAAAGCATTCAGAAAGACATCTGGCGCAAACTTAAGGACATTGACAAGAAAGAATTATCCGAATTATCAGAACTGGCAAAGTCCATCACTACATTAGTTGACTTTCAAGAATCAAATATTCTGAAACATCTAATGTTAATGATAGTTAAAACTCGAGCTCCAAAGCATCTTCAAGACCAAAACGGTCAAAGAATAGGCAGACGTAGATATCTTTGCGGTGCTGAAGTATGCTTAAATCCTCGACCTCCAGCTGACGAACAACATCTTATTCTTCATGACAACAAAGGCATCGACAACAAAGCTTCCGGATGGGTTGAACTTATCGGCATGCGTCTTTCCCAAATGGATATCAACATAGACCATAAACAAAAAAACAAAAAAAGCGCTCGCTTGCTTGTTGGTCTACCATCCAGTTACGATGCTCTTAGAGAAAGTGCCCTATTCAAAGATGTAAAAAAGCTTGAGTCAGAAAGTAATGACATATTGTGTCCCGAAACTACAAAGCTTTATTGCAATATATTTGCAAATCTCACAGGATACAGTTCAACTCATCACCCAAAGGTTAGGCAAACAGTTGATATTATGTTCGATAACCTGAAGAAAGGGGAAAAAAGCCTGGTGTTTTGCCAGCGTACCGCTACTGTAGATGCTATTGTTAATGCATTTCAAACCCGTCTGAACAATATCATTAAAGATGATTTAGAAAAAATAACACCCATCGATTCAAAATCAGAAATCAATACTGAAGATATTTTCAAGATAGCTTGCTACCATGCCAAGAAAATAGCTAAACATATTGATTTCACTAGTTACCTTAGTGAGCAAAAATTTGACGATCTTTTTGAATGTATTAGACATCTATCAACAAATAAAAATATCGAAGCTATAAACTATGATTCTCGTGTAGTTTGGCTAGTAAGTGAAATTTTTAATAAGCTAGTTGACGGATTTAAAGAAAATAAACAACTCCAACTTAAGCGCCATTTTCGCCTGCTTGAATTAGATGAAGATTCTGCTAAATTTCTCTACGGCATACAAAACGTTGATGGCATGGTAAACGATGACAAAACTCAGAAAATACAAAATGCATCTGCAATTTTGAAAAGATTGAAGAACGCTATTAATGCAGGCTTCGCTGTCACCGCTAAAGTCACAGGTGATACGGACAATAAGGATGAAATTCGAGCCAACTTCTCCTCACCTTTTTATCCGTTAGCTCTTGTTTGCTCTCCAGTCAGTCAAGAAGGCGTGGATATGCATAAGTACTGTCGCTCCATAGTTCTGCACGACTTAAACTGGAACCCCGCCGTCCTTGAACAACGTGTAGGACGCCTAGACAGAGTTGGCTCCTATGCATCCGAGCTTGGCCTCCCAGTCGATGTCTTTATTCCTTATTTAGCTGACAGTTATGATGAGCACCAATACGCACGCGTCCTTCAACGCGCAGAAATGCAAGAATTGATCTTCGGGCGTAACGACAGCGTTATTTCGGATAAGGGATGGGATGACATCAAAGACCCTGAGTCGAGAAAGCAATTCGCCTCACAATTGAGCGACGAGCTAGATGATGACGATCAAAACATTCCTTTACTTGGTGATTTGATCTATGGATTATTCGACATGGATTTGTCCATTTCAAAAAGAACCGAGACGTACAATCAGCAAATTTCTACACAAAATGTTTCATTTGATACTTAACTAGTCCCGAAAATACACTCTCTGGAGATTACTGCCTATGAACTATTTTCAGAACTGATTGAATCTACAGGCCAGAGGACGGTGGTCGATTTCAGACAAAACACTTGCAATTTGTCTGTTTCCGAGCTTGCCGGTTAGCAATTAGGTTATGGTTTTCGACAAAAAAGGTTTGTTCCAATTTTTACTCACTTCAACGCCACCCCACCCAGCTACAATCGAAACAGGTAGTTCTCTTCCCGCGAGGTAGCTCATGCTCAACCGTCGTCTCCACCTGGCCATCGCCCTTTCCTCGGCGTTGCTTCTCGCCGGCTGTGCCGGCTCGCCTGAACGAACCGGTTTCGTCGAGATCGGAAACAACACCTACACAATCAGCGCCTCGAGCGACTCCACCGACAACGGCGGCATCGTCCGTGTGGAACTGATCAAGCTGGCTCAGGAATTCTGTGCGGACAAGGATCTCAAGTTCCGCCTACTCAACTCTCGCTTCAACGACGGCAACAACGACAAGAGTGCCACGGCCACCATTGACTTCGTCTGTGAATCACATACGGCAGCTTCAGCCAATCAGCCTCCGCAGCCGGCTCCCAGAGACGAAGTACCCTCAACCAAAGTTCCTTCGGTCCTAGTGCCATCAGCTCAAAAGCGTTAAGCAACGCAAGCCGATCAATAGCCAATGAAACCGCAGGCGATCTGCAAAGCACATAGATCGCTTGCCGTTTCTTTTTGAGATCATTTGACCTTCGACGCTTCATCCCAGGTCATTGTCAGTCACGATGGACGGTAATTCAGTCCGAATAACACCCAGTGCTTTCCGTCGTGACAGCTTGCCGTCTAACCTCTCCCGACGATTCAATCAAGCAACTGATTCATCCCGACCAGATGCAAATAAGGATCCCGTGTAGCCATATCAAGCAACACATCGTCAAATCCCATGCGAGAAAAAATCCAATAGTGAAAAACGGCGTCCTCCGCAACCGGCAGTTGTTCGCATTTGGCCTGAAGGGAGCGCAATAGTTTTATTCCGACTTTCTGATTGCGATACTTGCATTCAGCCACAACACAATGCCGTCTTTCGTGATCGGCTCCAACCAAGTCGATCTCCGTGCCGTCTCTCCACCATCGCCCCAAAGTCGTCACAGAAAACGGCAGTTTCCCGGAAAAACGGAGTCGTGTCAGATACTGACGACAAACCTGCTCAAAAGATTCGGCAGCGAAATCCGCAAAGCAAGGCTCTACGGTCGCTTTCCATTCTGAAAGGGCCTCCTGCCACGTCATGATCAGAGTCGGATTGTTGGCTAAAAACCGGAACCAGAATTTCACATACGGATCAGCAATGCGATAGAGTCCTCGAGAGGCATTCCCCAACTCCCCTGGGCAGGCGAAAACGGGGAACTCCTTCACGACCAAATCCATGTCTTCCAGTACGGACAAATATTTGGAAAGCGTTCGCGTATCCACCAAGCTCTACTGCGAAATCTCATTTCTTGAAGTTGAACCGCAGGCAATCGTTTGAAGAATGGCGTTATAGGTGGCAGGATCCCGAAATTCCTGCCTCAATGCCGATTGAGCCTCGTCATTGAGAAAACCGTTGGATCTCAGAATATTGGCGGCGAGATTTTCCGTCATTGAACGTTGAGGATTCACGCCCTGCCAGAAATAAGGGATTCCACCCAACACGGCATAACCGCGAAAAACGTCATCCACAGAGTAAGAAGGCACAAATTCGGCGACCGTCTGAAAAGGAAGCGGACGAACTTTCATGATGGTTCTCGCTCGCCCGTAAAGAGGATTCTTTTCTCCCAAAACTTCTTTGGCGATAAAAGACACGGCGCTGCCACAAAGCACCAGCAGAATGTTTTCTCGGGACAGCTCCTCGTCCCAAAGCACCTGAAGCTCGGAGAGTATGCTCGGACGCTCCTTGGCAATGTACTGAAATTCGTCAATGACAATCACCTTGCGAGCCGATGACGGCTGAGTCGCAAGTGCCCTGAGCGCCGAAGTCCATTCGAGATAGCGCAATTGCGGATTTCCGCAAAATGTTCCCACAGCCTGAGAAAAACGATCTAATTGGTACGGATCTTTCCATGCTTTCGCTGTGTAGAAAAAAGCAGGTTTTCCTTCACAGAATTTTTGGATAAGCGCCGTTTTTCCAATGCGCCGACGGCCGTAAATAATTGCCATTTCTGCTGTTCTGCTGTCGTACGCATCCTGCAGTGATTCAAGTTCACCGACGCGACCATAGAAATCTGTGTCGCCCATCTTCTGCTCCTGCGCCAACTATTTTATTTTCCTGATTTAACTATTAAAGATTATGTTCCGCCAGATCGCAATCTGCCAGATCATAATCTTCACACTTTTCCTATCGCACCCCGACACGCTCAGATCTGCCGCAATTCAGTGGGCCTTGAGCAAACCATTCCACTTCGTCGTCGGACAGAGTGACAAACACTCTCGCCTCATTTACCAATCCGTCAGCACACCAAGCCGTTGCGCCTTGATGAACGATCTACGCCCCGCTAAGCGGGTCCCCTCCATTAAGCGAGGCTTCGGGCTTGACACGATCACCCCTCAGTCGAAGTTGATCTCGGCTCGTTACGTCGACAGGATAAAGAGGATGACGCAAGGATAGAATCGAAGAAAACTCTCCGACGAGACTGTTTGGTGTCAACCAAATCAGGTCTTTGCAAAAAAACTGTCGACCGTTTCAGGCAAAAATCAAAAACCTGTCTGCCTATTCAGTCATACCGCGAGAAACTGTCAACCAATTTCAGGCAAGGTCACGAGACCAGCACATATGCATCAGAATCCTTGGAATTTGATGCATGCACGCATTCTTTTTCTAGGAATTTGATGCATTTTTGCACCAAATCCCCTACACTAAGGCAAACAAAAACTCAGGAGGAAGAAGGATGCGTCGAATTGCCATGGACAAGCTTGAGGCATGGAAACTGTCACCGCACAGAAAGCCTCTCATCATCCGCGGCGTTCGCCAGGTTGGAAAAACCTGGTTGATGACGCAGTTCGCTCAAAAGCATTTTGAGGGACATTACCATTATCTGAACTTTGATATGGATCCGGCCCTATGCGAGCTCTTCAAAACGTCGCGGTCTCCAAAGGTTATTCTGGAAACGTTGGCGTATCGCAGCGGGCGTCCTATCGCTCCCGGAGACCTGATCATTTTTGACGAGGCGCAGGCTTGTCCTGAAGCGATTCATGCGCTGAAATATTTTTGCGAACTCCGTAGCGACCTCTTTGTGCTTTTAGCGGGGTCACTGCTTGGTTTGCAACTTGCACGTCCCCAGTCCTACCCCGTTGGTAAGGTCGATTTCTTGACGCTCGAGCCAATGAATTTCAGCGAATTTCTTCTCGCCCAAGGAGAAGACGGCCTGGTCGACTGTCTGAGGAATTCTTCCGAGTTTGAACCGCTACCGGAATATTTGTTTGAGCCGCTTAGCACGAAGCTTCTTCACTATCAAACAGTTGGCGGGATGCCGGAAGCGGTTTCCGCGTGGTGTGAAAAGCAGGATCTGACTCTGGCGCGGCAGATTCAGCAGTCTGTAATGGAAGCCTATCGACAGGATATTTTCAGCCATGCAAGTGCCATTGACGCACCAAAAATTCAAAGGGTATGGCAGTCGCTTCCCCGACAGCTTTCTCATGAAAACAACCGTTTCAGGTTCAGCGAAGTTGAACCACGCTCAAATGCGCGCAAATACGGCGATGCCCTCCAATGGCTAGTTGATGCCCGAATGGCTCGATGCGTTCATCGCGTTTCGTGTCCCGGCATTCCGTTGTCCGCTTACGAAGACCCCGGCGCATTCAAAGTTTATTTCGTTGACATCGGGCTTTTTACCCGACTCTCCGGTATCGAGCCATCTGTCTTTCAGGATGCTCCGATGCTCTTCCGCGAAATGAGAGGATCGATGGCTGAGAACCTTGTTCTGCAAAGCCTGAGCCCGCAGTTTGAGGAATCTCTGTGTTACTGGTCGATGGCTAAACCTCAGGCTGAGGTTGATTTTCTGGCTTCACTCGGCGGAATTGTTGTTCCGATCGAAGTTAAAGCCTCCACGAATGTCAAATCGCCGAGTTTGCGCGCCTTTATGGACAAATACGGTGAGCAGATACCTTTGCGCGTGCGCTTTTCCATGCAGAATCTCAACCTCAATGGCAATCTTCTCAATATTCCGCTCTTCATGGTCGATGAAGCGAAACGCCTGATGCTTCTGGCTTTGGAAAAGCAAAAAGCGAGCTTTTCGAGCAATGTCACGCAGTGAGGCGGTGAGTGGTTCTGGTCATTGAGCGGCAGACCGGCTCTTCCCTGCTCGCTCAGATCTGCCGCAATTCAGTTGGCTTTGAGCAAATCATTCCACTTCGTCGTCGGACAGGGTGATAAATACTCTCGCCGCATCGCCCACTCCGCAGAACACCTGGCACTTGCGAGCGTCACCACCTTGCCGCCAAACTTCTCGTTCAGGGCCTCAATCGAAACCTGAATCCGCTCTCGGCGTTTCAGAACCTCGATCTCATCCGTGTCGAAAAGCGTTGTCGGCACCAAAGAGTATTCAGCCGGCACCAGGTCGGCAAGCATGACACCCGCTTTCTTGTACCCGTATCCTTCCTTGAAAAAGGCTCGCACCAGATCATGCGCAGCCCGGGTAAGCGTGATCACATCCGCGCACGCGTGTGGCAACGGTCTGTATTCGACGACTGCGTGATAACGGCCGTTGGCTTTAAACGGGTCCGTATGAAACATCACTCCCACCGTTTTGGCGGCGCAGCCCTGCTTACGCAACACATTGACGGCTTCGGCTATGTGAACCGATACGGCCGCAAGAATGGCGTCCATGTCGCTGCACGTCACGGCAAAGCTACGTGTCCGAACAATCTGTTGCCGCGGCTGCGGATGATCTTCCAAAGGGATGCACGAGACGCCAAGAATCTCTCTGTGAGTTCGTTCAAGTACGACCGTGAAGCGCCTGCGAATGAGTGAAGCGTCCATCCGGGCAAAATCAAGCACCGTCTTCACGCCCATGGCTTCCAATCTCTCGCGGTTTCTGGAGCCGATTCCCCAGATTTCCTTGATCGGCGTAATCGCCATGGCTTTGTGTTGACGTTCCGGCGTCAACTCCAGCCAATTGACAACGCCGTTAAAAACCGGATAGGTCTTGGCAAAATGGTCGCATAGTTTGGCAAGCGTCTTGGTGGGAGCAATCCCTGCGCACGTCGGAATGCCGACCCACTTGTAGACGCGCTGCCGTATGGATTGCGCCAACGCGGTCAAACGTGCCGGATCCCCGTCTTCCACCCCGGTTAAATCCCCAAACACTTCATCGATGGAATACGACTCCATGCGCGGAATCATGCCGGCAACGGTTCTTTGCATCCTCCCTGAAATCGAGTTGTAAAGCTCGTAGTTGGAAGACAATACGGCCACCTTGTTGGCTTCAACAATGTCCTTGACCTTAAAAAGCGGCATGCCGCGCTTGAGTCCCACGGCTTTGGCTTCCTTGGTGAGCGCCACGATACAGCCGTCGTTGTTGGAGAGCACAACAACGGGCTTGCCGCGCAGCTCGGGACGGAAAAGCCGCTCGCAGCTGCAGTAAAACGAATTGCCGTCCAGATGGAGAAAAATAGGCGTAGACATTTGCATACGAATCTTGTTTTGAGGTAGGATACGTCATTCGTATACAAATCGCAAGTGCGAGAATCCCATGGAAAAAAGCAAAAAACAGCCTTCGTCCCAAGAACACAAACCGGTTGGAAGACCTCGTCTGACCAATGAGTTGCTCGATGTCAATCTTCAGGTTCGCGTGACCAAGAAGCTTGCCGACACCTGCAAGTCACTGGGTGGCGCAAACTTTATGAGACCCCTGCTTGAAGCGGCAACGCAGCGGGCAATGGCACTCAAGAAACTGGCTCCCGCTCGTCCCGGTGAAGAGTCCGAAGGCATCAAGTTCATTGACCTGACGGTTCAGTGCGGCTTTCCCTCCCCTGCTGCGGACTATGCCGAAAACGATCTGTCGCTCAACGACTACTTCGTGAAAAACCGCGATGCGACTTTCATTATCGAAGCACGCGGCGACTCCATGATCGATGCCGGCATCTACGAGGGTGACATTCTCATCATCGATCGCTCCGTTGAACCGCGCCGCGGCGACATCGTGCTCGCCTACCTGCAAGGGGACTTCACGCTCAAAAAGCTCGAATTTGTCGACGGCAAACCGGAACTGCATCCGCAAAACAGCTCAGGCAACTATCCGGTCATTCACCCGGGCGAATACGACGACTTCTCAATCGAAGGCGTTCTGGTCGGGTCCGGCAGGAGGTATCGCAATTGAGGAGATCAGCACCATGGTCAACGAACCTGAAAAGGTGTACTCCTCAACGCGTTTCAGATTTATCCGGCCTGAAACCGGTCGGTCGCGTGTGTGAAGTCCAAACGCAGATAGAAATCGAAGAGTTCAAAACGCCGGCCAACAGCGGCCTGCCTTTTGACGGAAAGGCACGCAAAAAGGTTCAGGTGTGGTAGCCGATATGAACTGAAATTACGCCGGTAGCTACCGCTCAGGCATCTCTTCCTCAATAAAGCTAAGGGACAGGCATCTCGTCTGTCCCTTATGCTTTTCTGCCAATGAATGCCACTCTACTCAAGCGGCAATCAGACAATTACATCCACGGCTTCTGCGCAGCAGCCTGCTTGCCTGCAATTCGACCGTTGATAAGCGCGTCGGCCGTACCGCATGAGCCCAGACGCACAGCACCGTGCACACCGCCCGTGGCTTCGCCGGCAGCGTACAGACCCGGGATCAAATGACCCTGAACATGGTAGACCTGCGCCTTTTCGTTGGTGTAGAGGCCGCCCATGCAGTGGTGAATCTTGGGCGACATGCGTGCAACATACCAGGGACCGTTTTCGAGCTTCTTTGCCTTGGCGTTGACGGGACGCCCAATCGGATCCTTCTTGGTGTCAACCGCTTTATTCGCTTCAGCAATGGTCTGCTTGAGCGCTTCAACGGGGATGTTGAACTTCTTGGCCAAGTCTTCGAGTGTCTTGAATTCGAACACCACGCCGCGTTCGAGCTGACGCTTGAGCATGCCCGGACGAATTTCCTCAAAGGAGGCTGCGGTACCGGCGTCACCGATAGCCAAGCAGTCGTGTCCTTGGTTGAGGCGCTCGAGAATGGCAAGCGAACGCACCTTGCGGTTAGCCAGTTCGTTCACAAAGCGCTTGCCGGTCGTCGCATCGACCCAAACACCGAACATAGAGACATGACCCGACCAGGCAAAACCGATGCCGAAACCTTTTTCATCGGGAGAGGTCTGCGGCAAGATCTGAATCTGGTCGGCCTGAATGACATGGGCGCCGATAGCCATGGCCGCACGCCAACCTTCGGATGTGGCACCGGGCTGATTGGTCGTATCAAACTTATTCGTGAGCTTCGGGTCGTAAATTTGACGGAACTGAGCGTCCGCGGAGAAGCCGCCGTAGCAAAGCACAACAGCACGCTTGGCGGCCAGATACTTCACCTTGCCGGAATCTTTATTGGGGAAGCGGTAGCCTTCACGGATCTTGACGCCCACCACGCGGCCTTCGTCATTGACGATGATCTCTTCCATGAGCGTGCGCAGACGGGGTTTGACGCCGAGCTTTTCAAGAGCGGCAAGTTCCTTGTTGACGATTTCGGAGCCGGAACCGTTGATGGTAAAGAGGCTGCGGGGAACGGTATGGCCGCCTTCCTGCTTGATGTTTTTGTCCTGATACTTTACGCCGAGTTCGTCAACCGTCCAGCGATACGTCTCAACGGCGGCTTCGCACAAGGCCTTGACCTTATCGGGATGATTCATGGCGTCGCCCGCCTTGATCATGTCCTTAGCCATGAGTTCAGGCGAATCCTTAATGCCGAGCTTTTTTTGCAACGGAGAACCGGGAACGGCCAGAATGCCGCCGTTGATTGCCGAGTTACCGCCCGCCACGCGCATCTTTTCCAAGAGCGCAACTGTGGCTCCCGCCTTCTTGGCTTCATAAGCAGCCGCCAGACCGGCAAAGCCGGAACCGATGATCACGACATCAACGGCTTCGTCCCATTTGGCAGGAACCTTGGTGGAAGCCACCACCCAACTCGGCAAAGCGGAAACTGCCGCCGTTGCCGTCAAAACCTGTACAAAGCCTCTGCGGCTTAGTTTGTTCATCAGCATAGTTTCTCTCCTTCTTTTCAGAGCTGATTAACGCAACAGATTTTTTGATTGTAGGAAACGGCTTTCGAGGCAGCCCGTCGAAATCGGTCAAAGGTTTTGCAAATTCTGCAAAACGCCGTCAAAGCGAATCAGGATTTACACCGAGGATGCGAAAACCCTCTTCTCTTCGGCTGTCAATTTCCTGTGTGGCACGCTTGGCATACCAGGATGCAAACCGGCCGACTGCCGTTTGCTCGTCGTCATCCTTGCGAGTGGCGATGCTGTAGTCCCAGTAGTCACGGTGCCAGCCGTTGAGAACCGGCACCAACGTTTTCTGACGGAGTTCATCAAGAATCATGCCGAGTGGCACGTCAAGCGCGATGCCGTAGCCGTTGACAACGGCATCCTTGATGTTGAGCATGTCGTGGTGAAAGATCACATGCTTCCATTGAACGGGACATTTACGATCCCGCAAAACAAGGTGTGTGGCCTGCGGAAAGTTTTCACCGGCCTTGAGTACCAGCGTATGCCGAACAAGGTCCTCGGGAGAAGCAGGAGTTCCGAAACGCCGCAGATACTCGGGAGAAGCCACCGGCATGGTGAAGGCGTGCATGGCCGGATAAATTTTGAGCGAAGAATTGTTCGGTCGATAAGGAAGAAAAACGACATCCACTTCGTGATTCAAAAGCGCCTCCACTCCTTGTTCAATTGAAGCTTCGATCACGATATGCGGAGCGATCTTGTGATATTCGGCAAGTTGCTTGTTGAGGTAGAAGCGTCCGATTCCCACGGGCGTTGAGAGGCGCACCACGTGATGCAAGCCTTTTTCGGCGTTGAGAAAGTCCTCGAACTCGCACCACAGAGGCAAAACTGTCTTGAGCTTTGCAAGAGCCTTCTGGCCGAAAGCAGTCGGCTGAAGCGGACGCCGGCTACGATCAATGAGCGTCTCTCCCAAATCATCTTCAAGTTGAGCCAGCAGCCGACTGAGTTTACTCACCGACAGATCCAGCTCAATTGCCGCGCGCGACAAGCTGCCGGTCTTCGTGATGGTATGGAAAACCTTCCAGGCGACAATGTTTGATGACGTGGCGCGCATGCGGACAAAACCGAGAGATGTGTTCTGACTAACGTTCAACACCGATTATCCATCCAAACATTGTTTGCGGAAACAGGTGCAATTCCTCACTCAAAATTGATTCAAAAGCATTTCAGCTTACCGATCCGGCCGGGACTCTGGTCTCGCGGTGCGATAGTTCCAATGACCATCGGACACTCTTTTGATTTTTCCGGTTGATACTCGCAGCAAAAGGCCAAGCGCCACACTTCAAACCGTTGCAACTCGGCAAACTGATCAGTTGTCGTCCTCATCATCTCGCCATGATGTCGGCAAAACAACCGCATCGCCTTCTATTTTCGGACGAAACAGGTTCGGATGGCCTAAATCAATTGTCGGTGAGCGTCTTACATCAAACGGGAATCCTCCGACTTCATTGAATTTTCGAATAAGAACCTTCAATGCGCTACACGAAGAAAGGCCGAGAGCTTCAGCTGTTTCAACAAATTTCTTCTTTTCGTCTGCCGTCAGTTTGGTGTTCAATGTAACAGTTGCTTTCATAACGATTTTCTACGACAAATTACGACAATGTCGTATTTTATTTTCCTCTGTCATGGCAAAACTTCACGATATTGATAACACTAGTCCATCTGAAGAAATGATGTCTACTCTATACAAAAGAGCCTCGGCAATTCAATAAATGTCGGGGCTCTCGTGTTTTTACTCTTTATAACTTGTCAACCCAAACTCTCGGCCCTTTAGATAATCAAGGCAACCGGAGAGTTTGGGTTTCGGGAAGCGTCCGATTTTTCTTAAATTCAAATCAGACGTAGGTTTTACTTCTGCGCCTTTGCATAAGCAGCGGCGTTTTCACCCGCAATCTTGCCGTACACAAGACCGATGATGGCGGCAAATCCAACTTCGTTGGCATACGCTTCGTGGCCGGACGTGGCGCCTGCTGCATAAAGGCCGGCAATAGGCTTATTGTCGGCATTCAAAGCCTGAGCCTTTTCGTCCGTCTTGATGCCGCCGTAAGTAGACTGCATGGACGGCGTCACAAGAGCTGCGTAGAACGGAGCCTTTGCAATCGGATACTGGATGCGACGATTGAATTCCGGGTCTTTACCTGCTTGGCAAGCAGCCATATAGTCCTTCATCGTCTTGATGAAGGCTTTCTGATCGACCTTGAGCTTAGAGGCCAACTCTTCGACCGTGTTGGCTTTGACAAAATAGCCAGCCGCTGCATAGTTACGCATTAATTTGAGGTTATCCATCGCCGTCTGATCAACAATGGCATAAGCCTCGTGCCCGGTCTGCTTCATCATGGCCCGGCTCTTGAAGTTAATGGAAGCGTGACCTTCATCAACAAAGCGCTTGCCTTCGTGATTGATCAAGATGTTGTAAGGCGTAATAGCCGTGAGCGACACGCCGTCTCGAGCAGTCAGCGGATGGCACAGATAATTGGCCTTGATTTCCTGCATGGCAACCGTTTGGGCACCAACCTTTTGAGCCATCAGTATGCCGTCGCCGGTCAGCGAAACAGCGCCCGTTGTCGGACGACCAACCCATTCAGGAGCCCACTTCTTAACCAACTCATGACTTGCTGAAAAGCCACCCGTTGCCATGACGACAGCCTTGGCATTGACCTTGTAGCTTCCGGCTCCGGTCTTGACCGTTGCGCCGACAACCTTGCCGTCCTTCATGAGCAGATCCACAACCTGGCTATTGAGTCGGTAGTTGATGTTGTCGTCTGCAATCTTCTTGGACAGGGCTCGAACAATGTGCGGCCCCGGTGCTGATCCGTCTTTCGTGATATGGAACCATTTGTCCTTTTGGAATCGACCGAAAGGAACTCCGAGATCCATCAGCCAGTCAACAAGCTCGCCGCCGCGCATTGCATAGGTTCTGACATTCTTTTCATTAATCGGAACTTTTTTCGTAGCGGCTTGCTTGACAAGAAAGTCGGCGTAGTCCTTGGCAGTCGCATTCTCAATGCCAAGTTGCTTGATGAGTCGAGAACCACCTGCCGTAATGCCGGTCGAAATATTCATGGAATCGCCTGCGCCGAGCATGCCTTGCTTTTCAATGATCAAAACATTGCTTCCCTTTTCGGCAGCCGTGATACCCGCAACCATGCCGGAGATACCGGAACCTACAACCAACACATCAACCGTTTCATCCTTCGGCGGCTTAACAGCAGCGGTCACTGCTGGTGCAATCAATAAAGGCTTGATGTCCTTAGTGGCCTTTTTGAGTGCATTTTCAACTGCACCAATGACCGCTTTGCTTGAAAAAGTGGCTCCGGAAAAAACATCGACGACCAACGACTGTTTATCAACGATCGTCTTAGGCAAAGTATTGATCGGTGCATCGGACAAGCCTGCCGACTCGTTATGAGAAACGACACGAATCGATTCAATGCGATCCTTTGCAACCGTCACTTGAACCTTGACCGGGCCGTTTCGTCCGATCGCCTCTCCCTCATAAGTTCCGGGTGTGTAGGAAACTGCGGCAGCGGCCGTGCCGACAAACATCAGCGTTGAGACAACACCGGCAGCCAATTTGAACTTGAGTTTCATTTTTCTCTCCTCTCTCGTTTGATTTCGCGAGGTTGTTGAACGAGACTTTCAACAAAAGTCATCTTATGAAAACATGTACCTAAGTACAGCCGCCGTTAATGTTTTGAAAAGTGCGATTTGTGGTTAGAACGATCATGCGAGCAATTCTTTCGACCGCCCGGCTCTTCTTGGCATTTCTGCTTGCCGTCGCTATGCCGCAGCAAAATTTCTGCCTGGCGAATTCAGAATTTCAACATCAACCGCTCGTGCGTTTTGCCGTCAGTCTTGATCCTCCGCAAGACAAAAATTTTGCGGTTATCGATCCGACATTGGAAACGCTGAAAAAAGAGTTCGGGGAACAAAACATTCGAATCACGAAATATTCCCTCCCCGATTTGGAAAAAGCGCTGAAAGACGGAGAAGTTGATGTTTTCATTTCGACATCCGGTCTATGCCGACGTATGGCACAAAACGGAGCTCGCGATCTGATTACACTCGTCAGCAATCGTCTTCAGGATCCCAACCACGCCTACGGAACACTTTTTATTGTCAGAGCCGACAGCGACATCCTCACTTTTGCCGACATGAAAGGCAAGCGATTAGCCGCCAATATGCCCGGAGGCTTTTACGGGTACCAAATTGCGCTCGGAGAACTGTTGCGACGAGGCTATGACCACCAGACTTTCTTCTCGGAAACAACCTTCGTCGGACGAGACCTTCGTGCCGTCGTCAACGCAGTCCTCTCCGGAAAGGCCGATGTCGGCACACTTTCAAGTTGCTTTCTGGAAGATACCTACGTGAAAGACAGTCCTGAGCGCCAAGCGCTTCGTTTTATCGGGCTGCGTAAAGAAAACCGGCAGACCTGCCTGAGATCCACGGATTTGTACCCTAACTGGACCATTTCGACCATGCCTACAACATCCGCGGAAATTTCTAAACGTGTAACGCAGGCATTGCTGAATATGCCGCTGATCGAAGGCGGAATCGGCTGGAGCATTGCGACAGATTTTTCCGCAACGGATCGACTGTTTCGAGAGCTTCAGGTGGGCCCTTTCGAATATCTGCGAGGATGGTTTCTAACCGAATTCGTTCGGTCTTACTGGCAATGGGCTGTTCTGGCTTTACTTGTCGGACTTGCCTTGTTTGGCCACAGTCTCCTCATGTCTGCGCTTGTCAGGCGTCGTACAAAAGCGCTTTCCCAGGCTCTTTCACGTGAAATTAAACTCAAGAAAGCAACAGACATCGCCAATGACAAGCTCCAGAGCATGAGCCGAGTGCTCATTATCAGTCAGCTGGGTTCTTTGATCGCGCACGAAATCCGTCAACCTCTCGCTGCAATTGATGCCTACGCACACGGCACGCTGCGTTTCCTGGAGGAAGGCAAAATGGACGCCGCCTCTGTCAGCCGGGTCATGCAACTCATTCAGCGTCAGGCAGCCAAGGCCGAAGAAATCGTCGATCGTGTCAGAAGTTACGCAAAAGCAAAACAAGTTCCCAAGGCAGCTGTGAATCTCTCAATGTGCGTGCGCCAGGCCTGCGCAAGCTTCACGCAAAACAGCAAATACTCAGCAGTGCGTCTTGAAACCAGTCTTCCTACAGACAAACCTTGCCAAATCATGGCATCCGAAATGGAAATACGGCTTGCTGTCGACAATTTGATTCGGAACGCTGCGGAATCTTTGCTCTCCGGCAATTGCCCACAACCCCTTATCCGAGTTCGGCTGACATCAACCTCAGACTCGATTGTGATTCGCGTCACAGACAACGGCGCCAAACTCACTGACACAGATATCGAACGCATGAAAACTCCCCTGAGCAGTTCAAAAAGCGACGGCCTTGGACTGGGATTGTCCATTGTGTCCGGCGTTGCTCAATCCAATGGCGGAAAATTGATACTCAAAGCACGAGAAAAAGGCGGCGTGATTGCCGAACTGTCTTTTCCTAAACAGGCTTGCTTCCCATGACAAATGAACGGCTTACCGATAAACGCGCCCTTGTAAGAATCATCGACGATGATGAAGATCTCTTGCAGGCTCTCGCCTTTATGCTCAAAAGTGAAGGTTGGGAAGTAAAAACCTACAACGGTTCAGCCTCTTTCCTGGCCGAGGACGATATTTCCATCCCTGGCTGCGTCATTCTTGATTACAGCATGCCTGATCTTGATGGCCTGGAAACACAGAAGCGTCTCCAGGAATTGAACTATCCTCATCCTTTGATCTTTCTTACTGCCCATGCTGATGTGGACATGGTTATTTCGGCCTTCAGACGCGGTGCAGATGATCTGCTTCGGAAACCGGTGCCTCCGTCGGTTCTCCTATCCGCTGTCGCTCATGCTGTCCAAAAAGATCTTCAGGCAAAAGGCGAATCCACACAACACGTTAAAGAACGATTCGCGCTGCTGACGGACCGAGAAACCCAGATTCTCAAACTGGCAAATCTCGGTCTGATGAACAGGCAAATTGCGGAACGTCTCGGTTTAAGTGAACGCACTGTCGAAACACACCGCGCCAACGGCTACCGCAAACTAGGAGTCAGAACACTGGCTGAACTCGCCTTATTCATGACTGCCTTACGAAACAACGAATGAAGTAATTCAAACTGACAAAAAACTAACAAAGAGCTCTGACGATCAAGGTTGGAAGTAACGAACGCACCGCGCAAGTGCAAACTGTTTTCAGACGCAAGCGTAACTTTCCACTAGCTAAATTGAAGTAAACACTTTCAGACACGGATACTATCCCCAAAACAATCTTCGTCGGCAGCTTATATCGCGAGTACCTGCCGATTGCCACCTGACAACGCACATACCTCGCCCAAGAAAACGGGCCTTGCCGGAAACAAACTCCTGCAAAGCCCGTTTTTTGATCGGCTACCGCACTCGTCGTAACCGATCGGCCACAACAAATCGTTCAGGGGTTAGAACGTGATGCGCACACCTGCGTTGAAGAGGTAGGGATTGTCAACTTCACCGCCCGACGTACGTTCAAGTTCGCCATAGAAGTAGGAGCTCTTGCCGAACATCACCTGAGCACCGATACCGTAGCTCACCCAGCCGCCACCGAGGTCTTCGGAAAGCGCCTGACGCAGATTTCCTTCGGAAGCCATACCATCGGCGTCACCCAAGAAGTCATAGGAGTAGGAAACCATACCGTAGATGGTGCCGGCCTTCTTGGGGAAGTCAAAGCCGGTGCGGACACCGACGCGAGTGACAAAGGACTGGAAGTCATCCTGTTCGATCTTCACGCCGTTGGAAGCCGTGTCATCATCGCCGGAGACAAAACCATAGGTGAATTCAACCTGCGGTTCGATGTAGGCACGTTCTTCCATGAAGCGGAACGTATGTCCCATTTCAGCCGTCAAACTGAAGGCACTCGATCCCGTCTCAAGGCTCATGTTGCCCGAGTCGATATCGTTCTTCAGGTAGCCATAGCGAGCGATCAAGTCAAGGAAGGAGCCGCCGTCAGCCATATACGTTGCGTATGCAGCCAGACTGTAGGAGTCACCCGTTGCTGCACCCTTGGCGAGATCCGCATCCGAATCGGTATAGGAGAAGGCTCCACCGACAATCCAGTGATTGTTGACGCGATAGTCGCCACCGACCTGGATGGTGGTGTGATCCATTTCAACTTCATTGCCGCCGCCCCACTGCGATTCGCCGCCGTAGACGCGAGCCCATGCACCGATGGTGCCTTCAGCAGCACGGATGTCTCCCAAACGCTTCGTGAGATGGTTGATTTCGTTTCTCCACTGCACGAGGCTCATGGCGTTCAGGGAGCTGTAGTCAGCGAGCTTCACATTGGCCGCAGTCGTGGTGCCGGTTACCTTGCCGTCTTCATCAACTGTCTGAGTAACAGAACCGCGGATGTCGCCTTCTTCAACCGTGCGAACCTGAGCAATATGTTCACCTTCTGTAAGCTTTATGCTCTGCTCACCCAGAGTCTTCATATCAGCTTCAGGATTTGTCAAATCATCAGCGTTGATACCCGTGTATTTCACAGCAAGAGACGGTAAGGTCCCGGCAGTTGAATCAACTGATCCTACTGTTAGCGTAGCTGTTGTAAAACCGCCACCGTTTTTGGCAGAAGTAGCAACGTTGACCGTACCGCCAGTACCAGACATGCTTTCAACTTCAACCTTATGTCCGGTGTTTTCAAGATTAATCACACCATCTTCAAACTCCAGATGGTTAAGAGCAATTCCTTCAAGGTAGCCGGTGTCGTCACTCTGGTTCTGAATGATTGTCGGATTCCACTGTGCTCCGTTAGCCAAGGTCACGTTGAGACCATGAACACCGTTAAGATCTTCATTACCTTCCTGAGATTTCGGATACTGTCGGTAGACATTGCCCGTCCAGCTCGAACCTTGTCCATTAAGGTTGAGATTAACGGTTGCATCCAGAATATCTCCACTCTGTTGCTCGGGACCAGGTGTTTCAAAGGCTATGTTGCCGTTAAGAATTACCGTACCCGTGCCATCCTGATTAATATTAGTCAGAGAATGTCCGCGAACATCAATCGCATTTCTAGCATTGACCGTCAAGTTCCCATTGACCTCAAGATAGCCATTGGAGAAGGCCATCAGGCCGCCCCCGTTGGGGGTATTGATGACTGTGTTGTCTGCGTCTATCACCAGACGTGCTCTATTTTGAGGTGCATCTTGGAACTGAGTACTGTTTTGAACAAGGACTCCATACCCGCCCTCTGCATCTGTCGAAATCGAGACGTTCTTTGCCTGGATCAGCGTGTCTGACTTCAAAGCAAAGACACCCATGGAGTTGTCAGCACCATTAGCCACGATGGTGAGGTTTTCTGTGTTCTCTGAGCCAATCCTAACTGTCGTTTGTCGATAGTCGATTCCATCACTATCACTGCCTAATGACAAGCCTCGAGCTTCCTTGACACCTCGTCCATCGACCGAAATAACAATGTTTTTGGCATCCAAAATGACATCAGCACCAAACAAAGCATTTACACCAGTGAGGTATGCAATGCCATCTGCTTTGCTGGCGTCATACACCGTTGAAAGGTTTAATACTCCCGTACCATTCGAACCTAAATGACCATACGCTCCGTCATATGCGACTTGCATTGCATGCCCAGCCGCATACACATCAATATCCCCCCCCCTGCGGTATCAATGACAACACCCGCACCAGGCGTGACGCTGTTAATGGCAAGTCGTAGCGAGGAGGTCGACGACCCGATCTGTACTGAGGGATCTCCATTGACAGTACCCCCTGTAACCATTTCCGACAACGTAACCGCGCCGGCATTAAAGGCAACCATCGCGCCCAGCACAGCAATCGAAATCCTTGAGATATGGAAAGATTTCATTTTTGAGCCTCCAGAAAAAAACTTTGGAAAACACGCTACGCTACTCATCAGAAATGAAAATACCTCGAGAGTTAGCGCCGCAAAGCCTCCTTCACTATTGTATTCTCACCCATACAATGAGATCTGCATGACGCCAAAAAAAACAAATTCTCACTCCTCCGCTCCAGAGGCAATCAGGATATCGCGTCATAGACTTAGCATTGCTGATCCATCAATTCTATGATCTCCCTTAATTACCTTGATAGTCGTCTTGACGCGAAAGACAAACAGCTTTGCGAGTTTGACGTAGGATTTTCGACATAGCTTTTGAAAACAACTTTCGGAACAAATGACACAATGCCAAAAGCAATCATCGTCGGCGCAACATCCGGAATCGGCAAGGAAGTGGCACTGCAGCTGCTCGCAAAAGGCTGGGAACTCGGCATTGCGGGAAGACGCACCGAGCGACTTGATGAAATCAAAGCACAAGCGCCGCAGCAAATTCATACACGCCGCATTGACGTACGCTCTGACGATGCCGCCAGCGACCTGCTCGCTTTGATTGCCGATCTTGGTGGAATGGATCTGTACATCCATTGCTCAGGCGTCGGATGCCAGAACACCGAACTCAATCCTGACGCTGAATTGAATATCGTCGCAACCAATGTCGACGGTTTCGTGAAGCTGGTTGACTGCGCCTTCTCCTACTTCCTCGGTAAAGGCGGCGGACATCTGTGCATCATCAGTTCCATTGCCGGAATCAAAGGCCTCGGAGCCGCCTGCGCCTACTCGGCTTCAAAGGCCTTCCAGAACACATACCTGGACGCTTTGGAGCAACTGTCCGTGATGCGGAAATGTCCCATGACCTTCACCGACGTAAGACCCGGGTTCGTCGACACGGACCTCTTGGCCGACGGCAAGAACTACCCGTTTAAGATGAACGTCACGGATGTCGCCTCCTCCATTGTCAAAGGCATTGAAACGAAAAAGCGCGTCCTAGTCATTGACTGGAAGTACAAGCTACTCGTCTTTGTCTGGCGTCTGGTGCCACAGTGTCTCTGGAAGTATTTTCCGATCAAGAGCTGAACCGAAACGATTTCCGTTGTCTTTCGCTCCCAAATCCACTCTTCTTCAGTGAAGGAAATGGCCCAAAAATTCAGGTACTTGTACAGGATGAAACTATCTGGTTGAGCCAGAAACAAATGGCCGAACTTTTTGAAGTTTCTACGGCCACCATCAATGAACATCTGAAAAACATTTTCAAAGATGAAGAGCTCCGCGAAACTTCAGTTATTAGGAATTTCCGAATAACTGCCAATGATGGAAAAAATTACAACACCAAGCGTTACAGAGCCATTTCTATAAATTTCGGCAACCAGTCAACCAGAGCCAAAGGAACGTTAAGTAGCCGGTTGTCCTTTTTGAGATTCAATCCCGATAAACGAATGGTCAATGAAGGATCAAACTTACGCGCATAAACCGACAGACTTTTACCTGCGACGCTTTTGCCTGCCTTTACTTCAAGCGGAAAAATCTGCCCCGCTGATTCAATTAGGAAGTCAACTTCAGCCTTTTCTCCAGAGGCCCAGTAACAAGGTTCGATGCCATATGTCCGGCACAACGAAATAGCCACCAGATTTTCAGCCAGAGCCCCCTTGAATTCAGACATAACCGATGGATTCAGAAGGCTGTCTGAGGACAGATTTGCCATCACGCGCAGAAGACCAACGTCTTTTGCATACAGCTTAAAAATTTCGGGTTCCAGATAAGCTCTCAAAGGGATTTTTGCAGTAGAAACACGGCATGTCTTCAAAACGAGGCCTGCCTCACACAACCATTGCAACGCAGGAGCAAACTCCCTGCTTCGGGCATTCGCATGTATTTGACTCAGGAAAAATCGTGAGTTGGGTTTTGCCAACTGACTCGGTATAGCGTCCCATACGGCTGCGATTCGCATTGTCTCCATAGGATTGGCGTACTGCGAAAAATCGAGTCGATACATCACCAAAATATTCCGAAGCGATGATTCAATGTGCCCCATATCCACGCCGTCCATGAAGGCAGCAACTGCCGCCGGCATGCCGCCGATGCACTGATAACGAACGAATTCCTTTTCGATTTCGCTGAGCACAAAGTCAGGAAGTTGAGCTAACTCGGCAATCTGTTCCACATAGTCGTAGAGCTTCGGAGCGGCATTAAGGAGAAACTCCGAAAACGACAGCGGCCACACATCGCGTATGTCCACCTGTCCTACCGGTACGAATATCTGCTTGCGTCGAACTTCTGTTCCCAAAAGACTCCCGCTGGACGCAACCGCATATTCAGGAGCGTTTTGAGCGAAATATTTCAGGCTACCGAAAGCATGGTCGCATAGCTGAATTTCATCGAAGACAATCAGTGTTTTGCCCGGAAGAATCGGAACCTCACTCAGGAGATTCAATCCTTTGAGGATGGTATGCGGATCTCGTGTGGAAGCGAAGATTTCCTGAAGTGCAGGCCTGCTCGCAAAGTCGAAGTAGGCTGTGTGTTCGAAGCACTCACGTCCTAATTCCTGCAGAAGCCAGGTTTTACCTGTCTGTCTCGCTCCACGGAGCAAGAGAGGAAGACGATGAGGTTGTCGTGCCCATTGCTTGAGCGATTGCAAAAGGAGACGATTAAGTTTCATGATTCACGGATTTCCTTCGAATTCCGTGTAAATTTACACGAAATTCGAAGGAAAGGCGTGCAGAAAGACACTTTTGACTTCGAGGGCTGGAAAACATCCATGGGAGACTCAGTCAGCTCTTAACCGCAAAACTTAAAACCCCCCGTTTCGCGATGCGGCTGACTGAGTCTCTTACCGGATGATTAGAACTTCCAATTGGCCTGAATCTGGCCGCTCACGCCATTGCGGGTGCCGGCATAGCCATTCAGACCCAACTCGGTCGAGAAGTTGCCGTCCTGGTACGTCCAGCCGGCGGACAGGATTCCGGTCGATCCTTCCAGATCGCTGCTGTTGAGATCAAACGAACCCTGAGCGTCCGTTGCAGTACCCTTGGCTTCGGCCGCAAGAATCTGCTCAAACGTCAATCCCAGATAGGGGCGCCAGGTGTCGCTCACGGCAAACTCAAACATCGAACCCAATTGCACGCGATGAGCGTGAATGGCGTCGTAGCTCACGTGCGCTCCGCCCACATCGCCTTCGCCGGCAATGTCAAAGCTCTCATCGCCCTGGCCGTCATAGAAGTAGGACAGGAACACGCGGGAGCGAATCGACTGCGTCAGATCCCAGTCGTAGTGGGTACCCAAATGCGCACCCCAGTAGACTCCGGTTCGGTCGTAGTCAAAATCCTCGCGGCCGAAGCCAAGGGTACGGCCACGGACGCTCAGGGCTCGTTTGATCTCAACAGCAGCGATCTGGAAGGTTCGACCGGAATCTTGTCCGCCGGCTGGACTTACCAGGACGGCAACTTCTCAACGGAACTGGGGCTCTCCGGCTACGCCGGCACCCGCAACGGCGTGAGCGGCCAGATCCAGGCCAATTGGAAGTTCTGATCTCCCGTCGGGAGGCTCGGTTCACGACATACCGGAACGAGGGGCTTCGTTTTCCGGACACGGATGGGTGAATCGAGCCTCCCTTCGGGGGTTTGAAACTGACTTCGATTGGGGTTTCCCAAGTCTCTTCCCCTTTCTTCACTCACCGTGCTCTTTCAACCGGAGTAGCAAGAAGCTCTCTGTTGAAACAGGCACGGAAAACTTTCACTTTTCAAGGAGAAATGATGACCTATACCGATCTGATCAAAGCCGTTTCAACGGACGCCAACTGCTCTCAGACGCTTGTGAAGCAAATCATCGAAACCCTAAGTAATCACATCGGCCGTGAAGTCCGCGCCGGCGTACCGCTTCGCATTCCCGCTCTGGGCACCTTTTCCTCTTCAAAGCGTGAGGAACGCCTCGGCCGCAA
>UMBU01064172.1_pt1 | contig 105510 bp, 93 predicted proteins | sample 1964051 | NCBI WGS metagenome assembly UMBU01 (sample SAMEA4835949, study PRJEB28245) | human gut metagenome | biome: gut microbiome; material: fecal sample | place: Denmark | collected 2008
GCCGCAGCAGCAGCATCGTGCTCGGCGTGCTTGCCGCTGATGGCTAGCGTCGTTTCGATTCGAGTGTTTTTGCACTGAATGATGAGCTTGTCGCCTTCTCGGCGCGTCGTCAGATCGGCCGTGGGGCTTGCGCCTTCGCAATAGCGCGTCACCTGGCAGCCGCGGGCGCGGGCGTAATCAAGCCACAGCGGCAGGCAGGCGTCCTTTTGCGGCAGCACCGCCTTGCCTTTGGCCGACAAGGCGACAATTGCAAAGGCGTTTTCGCGAGCGGATGCCTCTACGCCGTCCAAGAATTCCTGATGTTCGCGCTGTGCGTTGGTGATCACCGTCACGGTCGGACGAATCCAGCTCACGAGCTTGGCCATTTCGCCGGGATGACTGATGCCGGCTTCGATGACCGCCACCTTGGTTTCACGATCAAAGCGAAGCAGCATCATCGGCACGCCGATGTGGTTGTTGTAGTTCTTCTCGGTGGCAACGACGCGCGACTCGCCCACAAAAGAGCGCAGGATCGTGGCGATCATCTGCGTGGTGGTGGTTTTTCCGTTGCTGCCGGCCACACAAATTACCGGCACCGCAAACTGACTGCGCCAGGCACGGGCGAGAGCCCCGAGCGCCTCTTGCGTATCGCGCACGATGATCTGCGGGCAGCTTGCCCCCGTATCACGCTCAACCACCACGACGCTTGCGCCGTCTCGGGCCGCCTGCGCCGCGTAGTCGTGTCCGTCGAAGCGCTCCCCCTTGAGCGCCACAAAGACGCTTCCCTGCCGCACCTGTCGGGAATCGGTGCACACCGGGCCCAAATCGGCTCCGGTGGTGTTGCCGAGCGTGCGCACTATGACCGTCGCGAGCGCATGCTCGAGCGTGCTCATCGTCCAAGTGTTCTTTCCAACCATCTTCGTCTTCAGTTCTTCTGTGCCAGACGCGCGTGCCGCTCGTTAAAGGCTTCGCGCGCCGTTTCCAAATCGTCGAAAGGATGCCGCACGCCGGCGACTTCCTGATAATCCTCGTGTCCCTTGCCGGCAATCAGGACGACGTCCCGGGATTGCGCCTGACAAATGCTCTGCACGATGGCCGTGCGGCGATCGAGTTCCATACGCACGGTGTGCTTGCGATCCGCCGGCACCCCGGCTTCGATCGCCCGCGCAATGGCGGCGGGATCTTCCGTTCGGGGGTTGTCGCTCGTGATGACGCAAGCATCGGCAAGTTTTGAAGCCGTCTCGCCCATGATGGGGCGTTTGCCCGCGTCGCGATCGCCTCCGGCGCCAAAGACGCAGATCAATTTGCCGCCGCGGCTTTCGGCCGTCTCGCGCAACGCGCAAAGAACCTTTTCGAGCGCATCGGGCGTGTGGGCATAGTCCACAACGGCAAGCGGCGCCTGCGGCCGTGTGACGCTCTGCAGTCTTCCGACAGGCGCGTGCAGCGTTTCGAGCGCGCGACAGATCGCTTCCACGTCAAAGCCGAGGCTCAGCGCGGCCCCCGCGGCGCTCAGGAAATTGCTCACGTTAAAGCGACCGAACACCCGGGTGGCGACTTCATGGCACTTTCCTTGCCAGCACAGCGTAAAGCGCATGCCGCTTTCGTCGTGCGTGATGCGTGCGGCGGTAAGCATTTCGCATCCGTCCACAACGCAATCTTCGTAGAGGCTCGTTGCAATCGTGCGCACGCCGCGCTCAAGCGTCCGGGCAATGAAACGGCGACCGGCCGCATCGTCGGCGTTGATTACCGCGGTTTTCAGTCCCGGCCACTCAAAGAGCACCGCTTTGGCCGCTTCATAGGCCTGCGTGGTCTTGTGGTAGTCCAGATGGTCGCGCGTGAGATTGGTAAAGACAGCCGTTTCGATGGCCGTGCCGTCAAGGCGATGACGCACGAGACCGATGGAACTTGCTTCGAGCGCAAAAGCTTGTGCTTGAGCGCTCTTGAGCTTTTTAAAGGTCAGTTGGAGTGTTGCCGCATCGGGCGTCGTAAGCCCTGCTTCCTCGATCTGCTTGCCGTCGAGAAATGTGCCGACCGTACCGATCGCCGCCGTGCTCATGCCCAGACGCGAAAGGAGCGCCGCCACCCAGTGGCTCGTGCTCGTCTTGCCATTGGTGCCCGTGATCGCGATGCCGTGCATGGTCTTTGAGGGCTCACCGTAGTAGAGCGACGCAATGGGCCCGAGCTTTGCGTGCAGATCGGGCACTTCGGCGTAGGGAAGCCCCGCGCACTTTTGCTGAACATCATCTCGCTTTTCACACACGATACAGCTTGCGCGGCGGGCGGCCGCCACCGGAGCAAAACTCAAGCCGTCGGCCTTGGCGCCCCTGATTGCCACAAACACGTCACCCGGCTCAAGTTTTCTCGAGTCCAGACAAAGGCGAGCCTCATCGCCCGCTGTGTAGTGAAGCCACTGCGCACAAGAGGGCGCCGATACACACTCAGTCATTTCTCTGGCCTCTTACCAAAATGCCGGGAGCGGCACCGAAACCTGCCGCATCGGGATGCACGCCGATCAAGCGAAGGGCGCCCGCCGTGACTTCGTTGAAGACGGGCGCGGCAACAGCGCCGCCGTAGTAACTGCCGCGCGTGGGTTCGTCAATCATCACCGCTACGATCAGACGCGGCTGTCCGGCGGGAGCCATGCCCACGAAACTGGCCACATACTTGTCGACGTACTGACCGTTTTCAATCTTGTTGGCCGTACCGGTTTTACCCGCCACCGTATAACCCTGCACGTTGACGCGGCGGGCGGTGCCGGCCTGCACGGTTTCGGCCATCATGGCGCGCATCTGGCGAGCAACTTCCGGTCGGAAGATCTGCTTGCCCACCGCTTCCTTGCTCGTGCGGCGGAAGGTCAAATCGATGACGTCGCCATTGCGGGCAAGCGCCGTGTAAGCGCGTACGAGCTGCATGAGCGAAACGGAAATGCCGTGACCGTAGCTGATGGTGGCCTGCTCAATCGGGCGCCAGCTTTTGGCAGGTCGCAGCCGACCGCCCGTGGCACCGGGAAAGCCCGTTTGCGGCGGCGTACCGAATCCCAGGTCGTTGTACATCTGCCAGAGCGTCTGCGGCTGCATTTCCAGCGCGATCTTGGAAGTGCCGATGTTGGACGACTTGGAGACGACCTGGCTTACCGTGATCATGCCGAAATCGTGCGTGTCGCCGATCGTTCTGTCGCCAATCGTGAGTTTTCCGGGAGCCGTTTGCACCAACGTGTCCGGACGCACGATACCGAGATCCAGCGCCTTGGCAATCGCAAAGGGCTTCATGGTGGAACCGGGCTCGAACGTATCGGTGAGCACGCGGTTGCGGATGTTTTCCATGCGCACGAAACGGCGGGAGTTGGGGTCGTACGTCGGCCAGTTGCTCATCGCAAGAATTTCGCCGGTACGCACGTCCACCACAACAACGGCGCCGGCCTTGGCCTGATGGCGTTCGACGGCGTTCTGAAGCGCCTTGTGCGCGATGAACTGCAGACGCGAATCGATCGAGAGCACCACGTCGGTACCGACTTCACCCTCCTTCACCCAAACGTCTTCAACAATACGGCCGAGTCGGTCGCGAATGACGCGGCGAGAGCCCTGCTTGCCGGAAAGGATTTCGTTGTTGGCAAGCTCCACCCCCTCTCGGCCGTTGTTGTCCGAGTCGGTAAAGCCCACGACGTGCGCCGAAATCGGACCGTCGGGGTAATTGCGGCGCACTTCGTTGTTGACGTGAATGCCGGGCAATTGCAACGCACGTACCGCCTCACCCTTTTCGACTTCAATCTGACGATCAATGTAAACGAAGCTCTTATTCTTGCGGGCTTGAAGGCGCTCGCGAATGGCAACACCGGACTCATCCAGAAGAGCTCCCAGCTGGTCGAACTGAGCGTTCGTCAGCTTCAGCGCTTCTTCGGGCTCTGCCCAGACGCTGCGCGCCGGAATGGTGGAAGCCAGAACCACGCCGTTGCGATCGAAAATCTGACCGCGCTGTGCGGGCACGGGAAGCGTGCGGGCATAGCGTGCCTCACCCTGTTTTTGCAGGAAGTCCGTCGAGATGCCGCACTGCAGCCAAAACGCCTTGCCGAGCACGGCAACCAAACCGACAAAAAAGAGGCAGAAAACGACCTTGCTGCGCGTGGCGGAAATTTCAGCGCTCAACAACGCCTCTTCGCCGCTGTCGGTGCGGCGCTTCTTGGGCGACGTATCTTCGCGCCAGAAAGCGAGAACGGCCGAACGAATGCGCTCAAAGAATGCAGAAGGCGTCATTTGCGCACCTCCATGTGTTCCTTGAGCAGCACCTGCGGCTCGACTTCAAACAAGACCGTGTTGGTGACGTCAGCGGCGATAAAGCCCATTTCACCGGCGCGGCGCGAGACGGCTGCGGGCAGCGCGGCCTTCGAAAGGTCAAGCGCCAATTGGCTTGAGTCATCGGCCAATTTTCTGGCCATATCGTTGGCGCGCTCGATTTCCACGAAAAGCAAACGCACCCGGTACTGCGTCGTCACCAAAGCGCCCGCGCTCAGAATCAAAACGATCGCCGAAACGAGCGCAACCACAAAAAGGAAACGCTCCGAAATAAACGCCAAGGTGTGCGAGCGAGTCATCGGCGCCCTCCCTTGCGTTTGTCGGCGTCCGTCGCGGGCTCGCTCCAGAGAGCCTCAGTGCGCTGCGCCGTACGCAAAACGGCACTGCGGGCACGCGGATTGGCTTCGCACTCTTCGACTGAGGGCTTGATGCGGCGCAAATCGGTCCAAAGCGCCGGCGCAAAAGCGTCCGCCGGCAAAGCGATTCGGGAGTCGACGGCCTTGTCCGGGTGCGCACCAGCATCCAAGAATCGCTTGACGATGCGGTCTTCAAGCGAATGAAAACTGATGACCGCCAGGACACCATCGGGCGCCAGCAGGCTGCCTGCAGCTGACAACGCACGCTTGAGTTCATCAAGTTCGCCGTTGACCTGGATGCGGATCGCCTGGAAACTGCGCGTAGCCGGATGCTGCGCCGAATCGTTCTTGTTTTTCGGAACCGTGCGGGCTATCAGATCCGCCAATTGCGCCGTGCGCTCGATCGGGGTTTCTTCACGCGTACGGCATATGGCGCGCGCGATCTTTCCGGCAAAGCGCTCTTCACCGTAGTCGCGCAAGACGCGGGTGATGTCGGACTCAGATGCCTGTGCAAGCCACTGCGCGGCCGTCAATCCGCAGGTCGTATCCATGCGCATGTCGAGCGGCCCGTCCATGCGAAATGAAAAACCGCGGTCGGCTTCGTCGATTTGGGGACTCGAGACGCCAATGTCCATGAGAATGCCGTTGACTTGCGTGACGCCAAGTTCCGCAAGTTTTTCCTTCATTTCGGAAAAAGGCGCGTGCACGATCAAAAAACGGGGATCGTCGATCGCAGCGGCCGCCCGGATCGCTTCCGGGTCGCGGTCAAAGGCAATGAGGCGCGCATCCGGGGCGATGCGCGAAAGAACGGCGCGGCTGTGCCCGCCGCGGCCAAAGGTGGCGTCAATGAAAATGCCGTTGTGCGCGCGGCTGACTTCGTCGGCCGCTTCGGTAAGGAGTACGGTACGGTGAAGCGCTTGAGAATCGGTCATTTCGATCATGTTTGCCTACCCTCAAGCGTTAAAACTGAAAGTCGCCGGCGGCGGCTTCAAAACCAGCTGCCGCAGCCTCTTCTTCGAGCTTGGCAAGACGCTTGGCGTCCCAGAGCTCGAAGTGTTCGCCCATGCCGACAAGGGCCACTTCCTTTTCGAGACCTGCGAGAGTACGCAGGTCAGCAGGAATCAGCACGCGGCCTGCCTTGTCAACCGTGAGATCAACGGCGCTGCCGAGCACGATGCGCTGCAAAAAGCGTGCGCTGTAGGGAAGCGCGGCAATGGCTTCGCGCTTCTTTTCCCAGCGGTTGCGGGGATAAATCAACAGGCACCCGTCGGGATGGCGCGTGACGGTCACTTCAAGCGCGCACGACAACGCAAGAGCCTCGCGGTGACGACTCGGCATCGTCATGCGACCCTTGGCATCGAGCGACAATAATGAAGTCCCCTGAAACACGGCACAAACCTGTACAAAAACGCACGAAAATCGTGCGTGACGAAGCCGCTTCGGGCAAAACTTCAAGAGAATCAAGGACTTGAAGATCCCCGCGGCCGATAGCGAGAAAAATCCCCACTTTTTCCCACTCTTTTACACCAACACTCTACCACAACGGCGCCGTTTTCGAGGTTTCTTCGTCGCTCAAAATCTCGTCAAAGCCTTGTTTTCGCTTTTGTTTTTCACCTTTGAAAGTCCGTGCACATCAGAAAAGATCGGCCGCGCGCACGTTTTTCAAATACCGCCGAACAGACGGGGTGTCCGAGTAAATGGCATTCACATCCTCCCAAAAGGCTTTGGAGTGATCAAAATGCCGCAGATGAACAAGCTCGTGCACGATGATGTAGTCAAAAACAGCGGGCGGCAGACAGATCAAGCGCCAGGAGAGTCGAACCGATCCATTTCGAGAGCAACTCCCCCAAAGCGTCTTAGCGTTGCTCGCCGACACCTTCTTGGGCTGCAGGCCGGTTTTGTTCACCCAGAAGGAAACGCGCTCGGCCATGCGCTCCGCAAAGCGCTCCTTGAGCCACTTCTGCACAATGGCTGAAACGTCCTCGCGTCTTGCAGTTGCTGCAAGCTTGACGCAAAGTTCCTTGGCATCTTCAGAAATTCTCGTGCGGTCAATGTTGGGATCACATCGCAAGGTGAGCACGTTTCCTTCACAGGCAACGCGCCCTCCGTCGCAAAGCAGTGCGCTCATGGGGTTTGCCTTGCGACGGTTTTCGAGCATGATTTTTTGCAGATGCATCCAGGTCGCGACTTTCTCGAGATTGGCTTCGATAAAGCGAGTAAGTTCACTCTGGCTTACGCGCGTCGGACAAGAAACGCGCACGCGCCCCTCGCGCACCGATACGCGCAGGTACTTGAAGCGCCCGCGCACCACATTGTCCCAACAGCTGCGGCGTGCAAGTTCCAGCAATTCTGCGCGGCGCTCTAGTCGATCAGATTGCTGCATATTAATTACTTGCCGGATTCGGCTTCAAAGCGCTCGATTTCGGCTTCAATCCAGTTGCGCACTTCTTCGTTGAGTTCGTGAGCGGTCTTGCCTTCAGTCGCGATGACGGGACCGACGCTCACGGTAATCAGTCCCGGATGTTTGGCCACACTGTTACGCGGCCAGCAGCGGCCGGAATTGAGCGCAATGGGAACCACGGAAGCGCCCACGGAAATGGCAAAGCGCGCGCCGCCCGTTTTGTAGACCGTGTTTTTGTCGCCCGGCTTGGTGCGCGTGCCCTCAGGGAAAAGAAGCACCCACCAGCTGCGTTTGACAAACGCGCGGCCGCGCTCCAAAAAGAGCTGGTAAGCACTGCGCCTTTCCTTACGGTCAATGGCGATCATGCGCATGCTCTTTAGGGCCCAGCCGAAAAACGGAATCATGTGCAGGCTCTTTTTGTAGACAAAGCCCGCCGGATTGCCGAGGATCAACGGCAAAAAGAGCGTTTCCCAGGCCGACTGGTGTTTGCTCAGAACCACCACGGGCACTTCGGACGACTTGGGAAGGTTTTCCAAACCGATGACACGGTATTGAACACCGCAAATCGCACGCAGCGAATTGACCATCAGGCGGCACCACACCAAGGCCACTTTGTTGTAGCGAAATTCTGCGCTCGCAAAGGGCCACAGCAGCAACACGGTCGTGGCCGCCGGAATCAGCGTGATGGAAAACCAAAGATAAAAAATCCAGCCGCGAAGCGTATGCATAGCGTTTATTTCCGTTTTCTTCGTTTTTTGCTTCAAATGAGTGGTGACGTTACCGGGCGCCTTGATGACAAAACCGGCAGCACCTTCCGCAAAGAAGGCTCTCTGCCGGTTTTGTTCGCTCTAGGACTCAGAGCCTCGTCAGATGGCCAGACGCGAGAGTTCGGCCACGCGGTTCATGAGCGAATAGAGGCGCTTTAGGAGTGCCAAGCGGTTGAGACGCAGCTTTTCGTCTTCGCTGTTGACCATCACGTCGGCAAAGAAGGCGTCGACGGGGTCCTTCAACGGCGTGAGCGTTGCGAGCATGCCTTCGTATTCGCCCTTCTCGTAGAAGAGCTTGGCGATGGGTTCATGATCGCCCAAAACGTCGTGCAGACGCTTTTCAGCCTCTTCAACCAACAGTTCCTTATCCACCTCACCGGTTTGGACATCGGCCGACTTCTTGAGGATGTTGGCGATGCGCTTGTTGGCGGCGGCAAGACTTGCGGATTCCGGCAGCTGCATGAACTTGTGCACGGCGGCAAGCTTCTTGGGCGTCTGAGCCAGATCGGTGTCGTGCTTGGCAAGCACCGCATCGACTTCCTGAGCCGTATAGCCGACTTCGCGCATCATCACGCGCAAGCGATCGAAGAAGAAGTGCGTCAGAGCTTCGGAAGCGTCCGCCACGCCCTCGACCTTCGTTTCGACTGCAAAGGCGATTGCCACAAGTTCGTCGAGCTTCACCGTGAGGTTCTTTTCGATCAGCATGCGCAACACGCCCAGAGCGTGACGGCGCAGCGCGAACGGATCCTTGTCGCCAGTGGGCATCTGGCCGATGCCGAACATGCCGGCCAAGGTTTCAAGTTTGTCGGCAATGGCAAGTGCCGTGGCCACGGGACCATCGGGGAGCACGTCGCCCGCAAAGCGCGGCAGGTAGTGCTGAGAAACAGCCTGTGCCACTTCCTCGGCTTCGCCGTCGTGACGGGCATAGTATTCGCCCATGATGCCCTGCAGTTCGGGGAATTCGCCCACCATCAGCGTGCGAAGGTCAGCCTTGGCAAGTTCTGCGGCGCGTTCGGCCTTGACGGGGTCAGCACCGATCTTTTCGGCCACGGCGCGCGCAATGGCCTTGACGCGCAGCATGCGTTCGCCCTGGCTGCCGAGCTTGTTGTGGTACACGACGTGAGACAGACCGGGAACGCGGCTTTCGAGTGTCGTCTGGCAATCCTGCTTATAGAAGAATTCGGCATCAGCCAGACGAGCGCGCACCACGCGAGCGTTGCCGGCGACGATTTCCTTGCCGCCGTCGGTCGCATGAATGTGCGAAACCAGGCAGAAGCGGTTCATGAGCTTGCCCTGAGCGTCACGCATCGGGAAGTACTTCTGATTGGTCTGCATCGTCAGAATCAAGCATTCTTCCGGAACAGCCAGGAATTTTTCTTCGAATTCGGAAACGTAAACCACCGGCCATTCGGTAAGCGAATTGGCCTCATCAATCAGATCTTCGGGCGCGATGAGCGTGCCGCCGGCCTTTTCTGCGGCTTCGTGCAGCAATTGAACGAGCATTTCGCGGCGTGCGGCATAGTCGGCCATCACGTGGCCCTTTTCGCGCATCGTCTCTTCGTAGGTGTCGGCCGAAGCGATGTCGATTTCGCCTGCGCTTTCAAAGCGGTGGCCCATCGTGGTGCGACCGGCCTTAAGACCAAACATTTCAACGTCCACGATGTCTTCGCCATAGAGCGCCACCAAATGCTTGACGGGACGCACGAACTGAACCGTCGTCACACCGTCGGCGAGCTGATAGTTCATCACCTTCGGGATCGGCAAGGCCTTGACGGCGTCTTCAAGGGCCTTCTGCAGGGCGTCCTTGACGGCCACACCAGCACGAATGCCCGTGTATACCAGCTGTTCGTTCTTGCCGTCGTTGACGCGCTTGAGTTCAGAAACGTCCGCCGTGATGCCCAAGGCGGCCATCTTCTTTGTCAGAGCGGCCGTGGGCTTGCCTTCGGCGTCCAGCCCCACGCGCACCGGCACGAGGCGCTGTTCGAATTCCTTGTCAGGGCTCTTTTCGAGCACTTCGGTAATCAAAACGCCCATGCGGCGGGGTGCGCCGTAGGCCTTGACCGTACTTGCTTCAGTGAGCATCGACTGCGCGGCAAGCGACTTGTGTACGCCGGCGGCAAAGGCTTCGGACAACTTTTTCAGAGCCTTCGGCGGGAGCTCTTCGGTCTGCAGTTCAACAAATAAGCTCTTCATTTTTTATCTTCTCTCGCGACAAACTGGTAAATGACTTATGCCTTGAGCATCGGGAAGCCCAGGCGTTCGCGCGAGTCGTAGTAGCTCTGCGCCACGGCGCGACTGAAGTTACGAATACGGGCAATGTAGGCGGCGCGTTCGGTCACCGAAATGGCACCGCGTGCGTCCAGAAGGTTAAACGTGTGACCGGCCTTGAGAACCATTTCGTAGGCCGGAAGCGCCAGCTCAAGCTCCATCAGGCGCTTGGCTTCGCTCTCAAAGTAGTCAAACTGCTTGAAGAGCTTTTCAGGATCGCTCGCTTCGAAGTTGTACTTACTCTGCTCAACTTCGTTCTGGTGGAACACGTCCCCGTAGGTGAGCGTGTGTTCCTGACCGAGACCGTCCTTCCACTTGGTATAGACCAGGTCAAAGACGTTGTCGCAGTTCTGCAAGTACATGGTGAGGCGTTCCAGACCATAGGTGATCTCACCCGTGATCGGCTTGCATTCCAGACCGCCCACCTGCTGGAAGTACGTGAACTGCGTGACTTCCATACCGTTCATCCAGATTTCCCAGCCCAGGCCCCAGGCGCCAAGCGTCGGGTTTTCCCAGTTGTCTTCCACGAAGCGGATGTCGTTGACGGAAGTGTCGATACCCAACGCGCGAAGGCTGCCCAAATACAGGTCAACAATGTTGACGGGAGAGGGCTTAAGCACAACCTGATACTGGTGATGCTGATGCAGGCGGTTGGGGTTTTCGCCGTAGCGGGCGTCCTTCGGACGACGGGACGGCTGCACGTAAGCGGCACGCCACGGTTCGGGACCGAGGGCACGCAGGAACGTGGCCGTGTGCGAGGTACCAGCCCCGACTTCGATGTCAATCGGCTGCAACAGGGCGCAGCCTTGTTTGTTCCAATACTCCTGCAGACGCAGGATCACTTCCTGAAAGGTAATCATGGTTCTAAAAAGTTGAAGCGTCCGGTCTCGACATGAGAACGCGAAGACGCGTCTGGACAAAAGAATTAGGTGATTTTAGTCGATTAGGGGAAAGGATGCTTTTGTCGGCCCCAAAGGATGCCTACGAAATTGCGCCCTTTGATTGAACGTTTCGTAAGAATCGCTCGAGAGCTTGAAGCCCGTCAACATTGCGCTCCAGTCAAGCTCTCAGCTGAAGTCACTCCCAAAGGTTCTCCGACAAAAGCTCGCTTACATTTTCTAGTGGAGCAGTCCGAAACAGTCTTTACCAATGCAACCTATTTGTTTCTTGCTGCCCATGAGCGGATCCTGTATTCAACAATTGCTCTCTGGGCTCTGGCGGCTTTCCCCTTCTGCACCATAGTCTCACTGCACTCTGTTGATTCCAGCAGATCCTCTCGCCAACGGTAGCAACTGAGTTTTTCGCCGCCGTCCAGAGACACAGCACCCCAACTACCGATAGCCCATCCGTATTTACCTAGCCCTGCATAGGCGCTTGCGACATCAAATGTCTCGCCTAAAAACAAATTGCGGCCTTCGTAATTCTAAGCCTGTTTCCCGAACGCTAGTCCCTCCAAAGTCGGGAAAATGTCTCTGTGACTCACCCACCGATTCGCGTCAACAACGTTGTCTTCTCCGGCGATTTGTTTCAGAGACTCCGGAAGCCAGAAGATAATCGGCACACCGTTTGCGTGATGCCAATACCCCTGAGACTTATAGCGAAGTCGCGCATTGTGGTCCCCCGTCGCAACGATGATCGACTCGCGTGCACCGGTATCCTTCCGAATTTCTCTGACAAACTTTCCTAAGGAATCGCTGGCGTATTGATAAGTCTTTGCCATGCTCTCCAGAAGTTCTTTTCTGTCATCCTCGACAAAATGCGGGTAGACCACCTCTTCGATGGAGGCAGGTGCAACGTCGCTTGGCACTTCATGCGGTGGATGGTTCGTGACAGACAACAGAATGAGCAACACGGGTTGCTGTTTGTCGTTGTTCTCCTTGAGAATCTCAGTTGCCGCTTTGAACATCCAGGCGTCACCCAGACCCCAAGTACTGATCTTTACCTGCGGATACCTCTTCTGGATAGCGTTGGCTCCAATAATTTCATCAAAACCTTGCAACGGGAAATTCACATCAACCTGACGCCAGGATTCGTTGCCAGCGGAAAGAAAGACGGTCTTATAACCCTCTTTCTTGAAATCGTTGACTTTTGAAAAATCAAACGTCTTTCGCCCGTATCGACTCTGCGTTAAGGGTGTCAGGGGGCTGTCGAACAAAATTCCTTCCAAGGAAGGGAATGTCCCCGAGTTCACGCTGATGCCGTTACGAAATACAACCGCATCTGAAAGTTCATCAGCCAACGAACCCAAGGTGTTGCAGTTTTCACTGTGCAAGTCAAAGGTGTCACGCCCCATTGACTCCATAATCGCTACCACAACATTCGGCTTTGTCTTCATGGGTTGAGCTGTTGCAGGGACATCTTTTCTAACTGACTCCAGCACAGCTTGTGCCTCCTCCGAGCTCCTAAACCCCAACGCAGTCAGCGCTACCTTCGGCCCGCCTTTCAGTTCAAGAACTTTCTGGCCTTTCCATGCTTCATAAAGCGACGCCAGGCCTCCGGGAACCGTCGCGTTCACAAATGCGTTGTTCGTGACGGCGAAATTCTGTTGTCTCAGCGGAAAAGTTCCAAAGCTTCCTCGGATCATGCCGCAGAGCAGCACGGTACCAACCAAGACCGCAACGATGATTTTCGTTTTGCTCTGAGGCGAAGACAGTTCCTCGCCATTAAACACTATTCGCCCCAACGCCAAAGGAACAGCGATCAACACAATCAAACTGGACAGATACTGAAATATCGGCCAATCAGACTGCAATGTTTTCACAATTGCCGTCGTGTCATCTTGGAACAGGCCGAAGATAATCGGACTGATAGGAGTTCGGTAAAAATCGTAGAAACCGAAATTAATGACCGCAACGGTAACGGCGATGGCTGTTGCCAATCCTGCCATCCACACAGCCGGCCGCCAGAACACATAGCGCCACGCCGACAAACATAACAGCAACCAGGCAGGAACAGCCAAAGTTGCCAACCATTTGGCATCAACTCGCACGCCCATCCAGGCAGCCGGCAGAAATTCAGCAAAAGTGATTTCAGGCGTCTTATAGGTCGCAAAAAACACGACTCTGATCAAACTGAGAATGACCAGAGAGGAAGCAAAGAAAACGATAGCTTTGGCTATCCGCTTTTTGAAAGAAAGAGGCGTCGGCATAGCTAAAGGAACAAATGGAGTCTCTCTTCGAAGAAATTGCTCATGTGAAAATTGAACCTGCAACCCTCAGCAGCATTCCATCGCAGACTACAAAAGTCAGAACTTCTAATCTTCCATGTAGGGGTCGCTATCAATGCGCTCTCGCTCGATCCGAATAAGGATCCGCAAAACCCAAAGCTGTCAAGATCTCTCGCTCTCGAGCTTCCATGACTTCTGCTTCTTCATCTGTCTCGTGATCCCAACCTTGGGCATGTAAGGTTGAATGCACCAGAAGGTGAGCGAGGTGAGAACGGAATGTTTTGTTTTGTTCCTTTGCTTCACGCTCCAAGACCGGCGTACAGATCACGATGTCGGCTTCAGCTGTCGGTTCGTGTTGGTAGTCGAAGGTGAGAACATTCGTGGCGTAGTCTTTGCCGCGGTAGGTCCTATTGAGCTCGTGTCCCTCTTCCAGCCCCACAAAGCGCACACATAACTGTGCCGGAACAGCAAGGGCTGCCTGAACCCACCGCGCCATATCCGCTCGGGTAGGAAGACGCTTTGACGTATCGTCAGTTCGCTCGAATTCGATCTCAAGCGTTATTTTCTTCTTTGCCATGTTTCTCTTCCTTCGCAAGACGAGCTGCTTCTCGACGTTCCTGGACGGCAGCTTCAGCCGCTTTTTCGGCCTTCTCGTATGCCCTCACAATTGCACCAACCAAAGGATGGCGAACGACGTCTTCCGTTGTGAAGCGCACGATGGAAATGCCTCGCACGTCTTCAAGCACATTGCAGGCGTGTGCGAGACCACTTTTTACCCCTTTAGGCAAGTCCACCTGCGTGGCATCACCCGTGATCACGGCGCGGGTTCCAAAACCAATACGCGTCAGGAACATCTTCATCTGCTCGGGCGTTGTGTTTTGCGCTTCATCCAGAATCACAAACGCGTTGTTGAGCGTACGCCCGCGCATGAAGGCTAGCGGCGCAATCTCAATGATCTGTTTTTCAATCAGCCGTTGCGTCTTTTCAAACCCGAAGAGATCAAATAGTGCGTCATAAAGCGGGCGCAGGTACGGATCCACTTTCTGCACGAGATCGCCGGGTAAGAAACCAAGGCGCTCTCCCGCTTCGATAGCAGGACGAGTGAGGATGATGCGCTCGACCGCGTCACGCTCGTAGGCGTCCACTGCAGCCGCGACAGCCAGATATGTTTTCCCGGTGCCAGCAGGTCCGACCCCGAAGACCACATCGGTCTGCATGATGGCACGCAAGTACTTTTTCTGGTTGGGAGTGCGCGGCTGGAGACCTGCTCGACGAGTTTTGAGCATGAACGCTTCATCGTCATCAATGCTCGAACCAGTCTGTTCGCTGAGCACAGCCATCTGAACGTCGTTGACGGAAATCTCTTCACCCGCATAAACACAGGCTGCGCAGGCCTGCAAAACGGCAAAAGCCTTTGGGGCCTCCGCTCCTGCAATGCGGAAGTGATTTCCTCTGCGAGAGATCTTGGCATCGAACGCCGTTTCGATCTGGCGAAGATTTTCGTCAAGAGGTCCGACAAGCATGGCGAGTTCACCTGCTGTCGCCTCAAAGACATAGACAAAATCCTTCAAGTCTTTTTTCATGTTTCTTTCTGACTTTAGGCCAACTCACCACCCAACGTATGAGGATAGACCTCAGTGATACGGATATTTGCCATCTGACCGATGAGCGACTCGTCACCCTTGAAGTTCACCACACGATTGTTGTCAGTACGAGCCGACAAGAGTCCTTCACCTTTCTTGGCCTTGCCGAACACCAGGCAGCGCTCAACTCGGCCGAGCATGGATTGAGAGATTTCCGTAGCCTTAGCATCAATCACAGCCTGGAGATGCTGCAGGCGCTTGAGCTTAACGTCTTGCGGCGTGTCATCTTTGTAGGATGCGGCAGGCGTACCGGGACGAGCGGAATAGACAAAAGAGAAGCTCGCATCAAAGCCGACTTCATCAATCAATCGCATCGTCTCGTTAAAGTCTTCCTCTGTTTCACCCGGGAAACCCACGATGAAGTCCGTTGCGATACTGATGTCCGGTCGTACGGCCCGCAATTTTGCTATTCGTCCAAGGTACCACTCGTGCGTGTACCCGCGCTTCATGGCGCTCAGAATTCGGTCTGAACCGCTTTGCACAGGCAAATGCACATGGTTAGCCAGCTTGGGCAACCTTCCGTAAGCTTCGATCAAGCGATCTGAGAATTCCTTGGGATGACTTGTGGTGTAACGAATGCGCTCAATGCCGGGAATTTCGCTCACGTACTCCAGCAGTGCCGCGAAATCCACGGGACTTCCGTCCGCACCACGGCCGCAATATGCGTTGACATTTTGCCCCAGTAACGTAATTTCTTTTACACCTTGACTAGCCAGATGCGCACATTCCACCAACACATCCATCAAAGGACGGCTGATTTCTTCGCCACGCGTATAGGGCACCACGCAGTAGGAACAGTACTTGCTGCAACCTTCCATTACAGAAACGAAGGCCGTGGCTCCAGTAGCTGTCGGAGCCGGTAAGCAATCGAATTTCTCGATTTCAGGGAACTCGATATCTACCTGAGGTTTGCCTGTACGTTCTCGTTCAGCAAGAAGCTCAGGCAAGCGATGCAACGTCTGGGGACCAAAGACCACGTCAACCCAAGGCGAACGTGAAAGGATACGCTTGCCTTCTTGGCTGGCAACACAACCACCCACGGCAATACGCATGGACGGTTTTTCTTTTTTGAGTTCTCTCAGTCTGCCCAGATCCGAGAAGGTCTTTTCCTGAGCTTTTTCTCGGATAGAACAGGTCACAACAACCAACAGGTCTGCGTCTTCAGGTTGAGCGGTACGCTCATATCCATGCTCGCGCATCAGATCAATGATGCGAGCGGAGTCATAGTCGTTCATTTGGCAGCCGAAGCTACGGAGATAGATTTTTTTTGCGTTCACGGTTTATGGCAGTCTTACAAATTTAGGCTTTTCTACGATGAGCGGTCAGCAAAGCTCTGCTAGCCGCCTTAAATTTTTTTAGAGACAGCAACACAACTGGCAATTTATCTTATTAGCAATCAATTTCCCGTTAGATCTATAGCAAATTGCTCCAGAACTCCTGCGGCTTTCCGCATATTGCGCTTGCTCAACTTTTTCTTGTTCGATTCTCGCCGTTACGTTCCAAACCACATTTCCGGCGATTCGACTTCTCCAATTCCCTTGGCTTATCTTACTGTTCCTCGAATAATCTGGCCAAGTCAACAAAAGTTGTACACCAGCGATGCCAACGGCGATATTGAACTTCGTTCGAATCATCCCAACCGCCCTCACCACGCTGCTGCCAAGCAATTCTTCGATGAAACCAAACGCGTGCTCGATACGGCTACGTATGCTTGAAATCGTTTTGTTGCTTTGCTTTTGCTCCTCGGTCAACGGAGCATCTTTGCGGCCTTTCTCGCAAATGTTGGGCGGCATGTCTGCATCAAGCAGCTTCTCGGCAATCTTCTTGCCCGTGTAGTCCACATCAGCGAAGAACAAGACTTCCTTTTTACAGCTCTTTGCCCATCCCAAATATTGATCAATCACCTTGGCATCATGCACTCTCGCCGTCGTCGGAAAGACCTGAACAATCAGTTTGCTGACGGCGCTCTCCAGGAAATATCCCTTGTATCTGTAATGCACTTCATTGCGCTTTTTTGCCCAACTGGCATCAACATCCTGATGGCGTTTCTTCACCGGCTAATCGTTCCACAGCGTGGAGCCTTTGCCTTTTTTGATTGCCTCACTCTCTTCTCGTGTATTGCGCTGCTTTGGTGCTTCAAAGAAGCTTGAATCAGCGATCACGGCATCATTGCTGATGTGCTTGTTTACCGTTTGTAGCTTCTTGACGTAATCCGCAAAAACGGTCTCGAGGACTGCGGTCTGCGCAAAAATCTCCTTGTACTTCCATAGCGTTTTGTGACTGGGAACGTTGCCGGGATGATAGATGCCAAGCCAGTTCTGAAGCACTCTGTCTTGCAACATTTCCTGCTCGAAGTCCTAGTCTGCCTTGCCGTAGAGACGTTGGGCGACAATGCACTTGAGCATGAACACCGGATCTATCGCCCAGCGGCCGGCACGGCTCAACTGAGAGCTCGGTTTGCCTCCGCGTTGGACGCGGTAGGAATCAATGGCTTCGAGGATTTGAGCCCTGTAGGCCTCAAAAGGGAACAGTTCATCAAGTCGCAACAGCTTTCCAGCGCCTTTTTTGGCTCGCTCAAGGAAAAGATCGCTTGCAAAAAGATCGTACTGGGCGGCCGGCTTGCGGTATACTCTGCTCACAATGGATTTTCAGGTGTTTTTGTAGGGCACATTCAATTCTAACCTGTTGAATCCACTATTTTTTTGTCCGCTCGCCTGCCTCCGCAGAACTTGTAAATCCTCCCTTATTTCCAGCACGATTAGAGAACAATAATAACCTTTTCAGCTACAACATTTTAATTATCTCCTTTCCAATGTTTTATTTACTCCGTGACAGAATAATTTGAAATATAGTCACGCAAATCCTTTAGCTCGCCATTCGAAACACCCCCCCATCATAGAGCGTTTAATAACTAGCGATATATTTTCTAACATTGCCATTTTCAGATCTTCAATGTCCGGCACAAAGATATCATAACTTATTTGTTTATCTATTATTTCTTTAACAGTTACTGTCTTCAAAATTCCACTAAGAGCTGAAAAACGGTTTATATTTTCAAGCGGATCTAATGAAACCAGGATTACCGGAATCCCCATCGCGACACAAGGAGCAGCACAATGCAAAGCCGAGGTAATGACCAAACTAGCCTGTTGAATATCATTCAACTTCTCTTGTGCGCGCTCATAAGTCTTTTTCCAACATTCATTCCCTACAAAACACCAACGCTGTTTTCTTTCCACAGATCTTTCCCTTATTCTCTGCGGAAATAATTTAACAATTGCATCTGGTATATCTACGAAATATACCTTTCCGCCCTCCCCCTTTTCTAAATTTCGCCTAGGTAAAGTTAATGTTAAACATCTTGAAAAATATGATTTAACCCCCAAACTACTGAGAAAATTCATTGTTGACAAATCTCTACAACCCACTTCATCTCTAAAGAAAAATGGATTTATAGCCAAGGCATATTCAATACATCTATACACAATACGATCAAAATGAGTCCCAACCCATATTGGATACACGCTTTCATTTGGGAAAAAGTTTAAAGTATGAGAAAACCAGCCTTGCATGACACAGGCACAAACCGAAGATTTATCTTCTGACGGCCAATAATAAAACAAGCTGTCTCGATCAACAAAATCAAAATCAAACCTCGACTTCACTACTCTTTCGACAGCGAGTTTCGTGGCGATTGTTTGAATATAATCACCGTAATTAACATGTCCTCCAAATATTGGCAAGTGCGAATCATACCTAAAAAACAAAAACCTTGCGCAGGAGAGGTCTTGTTTATCTCTACTAAATCGAACTCTTTGTGCAATAAATTCTTGCTCAACAGTACGATCCAGAATCTCTTTTTCGGACTCAACAAAGGAAGGGATGGGGGAGGCTTTTCTCTGTTTTTTCTTAAACAACATCAATTTCTCCAACATAATGCCATTAAAACAAATTAAACCAGATTCAAATATTCAGCATGGCATTTAATGTTATTTAAATATTTCAACAATTAACCAGACACTAACATTCAACAATATTCACCGCTAACCCTCCGCGGCTTGTCTCTCGGTATTTCGATTGCATGTCTTTACCGGTTTCAAACATGGTCTGCATGACAGCATCGAGGCTGACGAAGTGACTGCCATCACCAGCAAGGGCCAAACGAGTAGCATTAACAGCCTTGACTGCCGCTACGGCATTGCGTTCGATACAGGGAATTTGAACTTGGCCTGCTACGGGGTCACATGTAAGACCCAGACAGTGTTCCATGCCGATTTCTGCAGCGTTTTCCACTTGTCTCGGATTAGCACCCAACACTGCCGCTAATGCTCCGGCAGCCATGGAGCAGGCGACACCTACTTCACCTTGGCAACCGACTTCGGCACCTGAAATTGAGGCGTTGCTCTTGTAAAGCAGACCGATGGCACCTGCTGTGAGCAGAAACTCACGAATGCCATCAGGATTGGCTCCGGGAATGAACGTGCGGTAATAGCGAAGTACCGCAGGGATAACGCCGGCAGCACCATTGGTTGGACTTGTTACCACTCGCCCACCGCAGGCGTTTTCTTCTCCGACCGCAAAAGCCCACGCGTTGATCCAATCCAGAACACTCAAGGGATCGGAAGCCGAGTTGACATTTTTCAACCGTTGCGCCAGATGTTTCGCGCGACGCTTGACGGCAAAAGGTCCGGGCATCGGACCTTCTGTTTCCAAGCCTCGATTGATGCAATCGTTCATAGCATCCCAAACGGCATCAAGCTCCTTGTCGATCTCTTCATCGGTGTAATGCACGCGTTCGTTAGCACGTGCAATCTGAGCAAACGACAGATTGTTTTTGATAGCCAGTTCAAGAAGTTCCGTACCGTTGCCATATACGTAAGGTAACGGCAGAGCTTTGCTCTTGGTAACTGCTACAGGTTCATTGGGTACATCCGGATCGCGTTCGCTTCCGGCCACAATAAAGCCACCGCCCACGGAATAGTAACGGCGACACAGCAGGCAATTGCCTTGTTGGTCCAGTGCCGCCAAATCCATCGCGTTAGTATGAAATGCGCAAACTTTGTCAGCGGAAAAAATCATGTCTCGGTCGGGAACAAAAGCAATGCTCTTGATCCCTGCCAGATTTAGGACATGATTCTCTTTAGCATCGCGAGGAATCTCTACAGATTCTTTTCCGGTGACAGTTGCCGGAGCCTTACCTGCCCAACCGAGGATCACAGCCTTGTCGGTAGCGTGACCTCGGCCTGTGGCGCCCAGGCTTCCCATCAACTCGCAAACCACGCGCTCTGTTTGTGGCAAAAGTTCCTTTTTCTGGAGTTCTTGCACAAACAACAGCGCAGCTCGCATCGGTCCGACGGTATGACTCGAGCTCGGACCGACCCCGAGCTTGAACATTTCAAAAACACTGGCAGCCATATTGCTCATCTCGATTAGATTTGCTTGTCCACAACCAATGCTGCTTCACAATGCGTGCGCGGGTCGGTTTTGACATCCACGGGTACACGATCGCCGATCTTCACCTCCTGCGGCAAACGAACCAACGCCACCGTAAAGGGACCTTCGGGCACGCGAGCAATGGACGTGCAGGGATATTGCGTACCGTTGAGTACAACGTAGGGAACTTCAACAAGCAGTGCCGGATCGAAAGCGACATCAAAGGCAACCAACTGCATGCGATTATAATTGCCGGCCTTAAAACGGGCTTCCGTCAGTGCTCGACCGATGAAGATACGATCCGGATCATCGAAATTCAGAGCACCGTCAAGACCGGTTTCAAGCGGGCTAGAGCTTTCGTCAAGTTCAAGTCCGGCTGCAGGTTCGCGCGCAAAAATTCGCAAAGCATCCCATCCGGTCTGCTCGCCTTTCTTCGCTCCTGCCTTGATGAGGTTCTCACTCAACGCCTTGATGTTGGCTTCGGGACCTATCGCCAAACACATCCATCCCATATCAATGAAGCGAATGCCAAGACTTTCGACCATCTGTCCAGGCTGGAGAGAAATGCCATCAATCGGAAGCTTGCCGACAAAGTAGAAACCTGCAAGCGCTTCAACGCCAACATCAGATTCAAAGGCAACGCTCACCTGACGAATCCAGGCTTGAAGGGCATCGGTTTCGTCACCCGCAAGAATGATTTCGTAGGCATCAGTGGCTCGGCGCGCAACCCAGGGCGCGCCCAGCACACCGCCGGTAGCGTTCATTGCCACCGAGCGTTCTACGCCGCCCACAGCAAGCTTTGTGACGTCACTCGTCAGCAGTCGAGCCAGAAACTTTTCTGCCCCCTGTACCTTAAGAATCGTCACAGGGGTGTCATTGAAGATCACAAGATCCAAAGCCATTTTTTCTATTTTTCGTTAAGTAGTGGTTTTCAATAATCATTCTTCACGCACACAGTCGAGCATGTACTTAATCGCGCCGTCCGGTTGCTTGACCTTTACAAGACCGTGAACGTCGCTTTCAAAACCAGGGAAACGGCGAGTGAAGTCACGCGCAAAGCGCAGATATTCAACAATCTTGGAATTGACGCGTTCGCCCGGCACCAAGAGCGGGATTCCCGGCGGATAGGGAGTCAACAGCACAGCAGAGATACGCCCTTCCAAAGAGTCAATTGGCAAACGATCAATTTCGCCGTGTGCGAACTTGGCATATGCATCGGTCGGACGCATTGCGGGGATCATTTCAGAGGTGTACATCTGCGTGGTCAAACGTGCCACGTCATAATCGCGATATACCTCGTGCACGCTCTGGCAGAGATCACGCAACCCCATACCTTCATAGTGCGGGAACTCAGAGAGGAACCGCGGCATCACACGGTACAGCGGCGAATTGGCGTCGTATGCATCCTTGAACTGCTGCAGTTCCGTCACCATCGTGTTCCAACGGCCCTTCGTGATGCCGATCGTGAACATGATGAAGAACGAATAAAGCCCCGTCTTTTCAACAATGATGCCGTGCTCTGCCAGGTACTTCGTCACAACCGCTGCAGGAATACCCGTTTCGGAGAAGTTCCCTTCCACAGACAACCCCGGCGTCACGATCGTGCCCTTGATGGGATCGAGCATGTTGAAGCCTTCTGCCACGGGTCCGAACCCATGCCAGCTTTCGTTGGCGTGCAACATCCAGTCTTTCTGTGTGCCGAATCCCTCGCTCGGCAACTTTTCCGGTCCCCAAACGGTGAACCACCAGTCGTCGTAGTTTTGGCCGACTTCTCGCATCGCTCGACGGAAATACACGGCTTCGGCAATGGACTCTTCAACAAGAGCCTTGCCTGCACGTCCCTCCATCATGGCTGCTGCCACGTCGCAGCTTGCAATAATCGCGTACTGCGGCGACGTCGACGTATGCATCATGAATGCTTCGTTGAAACTGGAGCGGTCAAGTTTTTCCGTTTCGGAATCCTGAATGCAGATTTGACTTGCCTGGGAAATACCGGCTAAGAGCTTGTGCGTCGAGTGGGTCGCAAAAACCATGCTCTTCTTGGTGCGCGGCTTGTTGCGATCAATGGCATGCATGTCGCTATAGAACGGCGAGAATGCAGCATGCGGCAACCAGGCCTCATCAAAATGAAGGATATCTACCTTGCCGTCGAGCTTTTCCTTGATCACTTCGTCGTTGTAGACAATGCCGTCGTATGTCGACTGCGTGATCGTCATAATGCGCGGCTTGGCATTCTTGTTCTTGATCAGCGGATTTTTGGCAATTTTTTCCTGAATCGTTTCCCAATCGAATTCTGAACGCGGAATCGGTCCGATGATGCCGTAATGGTTACGTGTGGGCATCAGGAACACGGGAATAGCTCCCGTAAGGGTGATCGCATGCAGAATTGACTTGTGGCAGTTGCGATCCACAATCACGATGTCGCCTGGAGCCACCGTATAGTTCCAGACAATCTTATTTGACGTAGACGTGCCGTTGGTTACAAAGAAGAGGTTGTCACAACCGAAGATGCGAGCCGCATTTTGTTCGGATTTTGCAACAGGTCCGGTATGGTCAAGTAGCTGACCGAGTTCTTCCACGGCGTTGCAAACGTCGGCACGAAGCATGTTTTCACCGAAGAACTGGTGGAACATCTGACCCACAGGACTCTTCAGAAACGCCACGCCACCCGAATGCCCTGGGCAGTGCCATGAATAGGAGCTGTCAGCCGCATAGTGCGTCAACGCACGGAAAAACGGCGGCGGCAGACTGTCGAGGTACTGACGAGCTTCACGGACGATGTAACGCGCCACAAACTCAGGCGTGTCTTCGAACATATGAATAAAGCCATGCAGTTCACGCAACACATCATTCGGGATGGACGGTGCGGTCTTGGTTTCCCCATAGAGGAAAATCGGCACGTCCGGATTGGAACTTCGCACTTGATGCACAAATGCGCGCAATTCCGCAATGGCTTCGTTTTCTTCGCCGGTATCGGAAAAATCATCGTCATCAAGACTCACAATGAAAGCCGAAGTGCGGCTTGCCTGACGAGCAAGACTCGAGAGATCAGAAAAAGTCGTAACAGCACTGACCTCCTGCCCTTGCGCTTCGATGGCTTGTGCAAGGTCGCGGATGCCAAGACCGGAAACGTTTTCCGAATGGTAATCCTCGTCAATGATGACGATCGGGAAGTGGTATTTCATAGCTGGAAACGCAAAGGAAGAAACCTCCCGCTCGGAACTACCTCTGGCAGGAGATTGCTATTAATGAATAAAGGTGCCAAGTACGAAAAACATGGATGCTTCGCAGGCAGTGCAAGTATATCGGTGACAGGCTAACATTTGTACATCAATAAAATTTCTAGCCTCGTCCCTGTCACAAATCTACGCTTCAGTTAATTTATATGCACGCATCCATTTCACACTTTCATTAAAAAATAAATGTTTTATTCTTATCTAAGCTTCTCTTTATCATGCAAAGCACTAGAAAATTAAAAAAAATTTACTACTATGATCAACTTCATTACTATTACACTGGGGAAGGTGTTCACCAAGAAGGCGAAGGCATTTACCTACCAAAGTTTTGTACAACCATAGAGCCGCCTGCCTGTCCGCCAGGATATGTTCCCTTCTTCAATAGCGAAAAGAACAACTGGGAGCAAATTCCAATCCCCGACAATTTCATCGAAATTATTAGAGTTTATGCAGATTATGACTTTGATAAAACTCATTCCATTTCTGAGCAGCCACTAATATATAAAATACAAAATTCTAATTTTTTAGCAGACCCATCAGTAATTAAAATTTTTAATTTGTTATCTCCTCTCAAAAAATTTGACCGATATATTTCAAGGGATCAGATAGCATTCTCCCTCACTCACAGAATTGTCTACACAAACTCCAAAATAGATAACATTTACCATTGCCACGCAAAAAACCTACGAAACTTTTCAACAAAACACTTTGCCCATATGGGAACTTTGATCTTTCCCCATTTTGAATTAGCCAATATTTTGCACAATATCAAAAAAATTTTAGACACCATTGTAATATCGACATATCTAAGCACTCAAAATGACATTTTCATCCTAGAGAACAATGATGAAATAAAATTAGATGCCATCGGAACTGTCATCAACAAAGCAACAAGTCCCACGTATACAGCCGTCAGAGATATAATTCGCTTTGACCATTACAGAGACCTTTTCAGAGCAATAAATGACATACACAACGCCTACAAGCATAGCATATTAACGGAATGTCTTTATAACAAAATACATTTAGAGCCAACATTTCATGTTAGAAATTTTTCTCCATTTAAACTAAAAAATTTAAACAAAATCATCGAATACGAGATTCAACTAAAGAAAATCATATTCTCATTCAACGATTTTTTGTCTTGCTTATTTGGAGAAATTTACACTTCTGATGCCCCTAGATTTGAATTGATAGAAATATCGAACAAAAAGCGGTAACTAAGAAATTCATTTCTGCTAGAACAGCCTTCCATATTCCTCTGAGTCAAGCTCTGCAGTACAATCCTGCTAGTTTTCTAGGAGTGTTCTTTCATGGCTGATTTTGCTACTCACCCCACCACATCTCACGCAGGTCGTCTCTTCATGATTACGGCTCCTTCTGGAGCCGGCAAAAGCTCGCTGGTTAAAGCGCTTTTGGAAAACGATCCCGAAATTGAACTTTCGATTTCGCACACTACGCGTGCTCCGCGTCCAGGCGAAGTTAACGGTCGCGAGTATCACTTCATTTCCGTCAATGAGTTTGAAGAGCGCAAGGCGCGCGGAGAGTTCCTAGAGTCAGCCCTTGTGCACGGCAACTACTACGGCACAAGCCGCGTTTGGATTGAGCAGCGAATGGCGGCCGGCAAAGACGTTCTGCTGGAAATTGATTGGCAAGGTGCTCGTCAGGTTCGCTCCCAATTTGAGGGAACAGTGGGCATTTTTATTCTGCCACCGTCAATAGATGCGCTTGAAGCCCGCTTGCACAAACGCGGCACCGACAGCGAAGCCACCATTACTCGCCGACTGATGGGGGCTGGAGCGGAAATTGCCCACGCTCCTGAATTTGAGTTCGTTATAATTAACGACAGCTTTGACGTTGCTTTGTCGCAACTGATCTCCGTAGTGACAGCCTCGCGCCTGAACTTTCAAAATCAGGCTGCGCGCCATCGAGAACAGTTCATCTCGCTCGGCGTCCCTGTCTGATTTCTACCCTGTAGCAACGATTTCCTACTCATATAAAAGAAAAATGGCACGCATTACTGTTGAAGATTGCATGAAAAAGATTCCGAACCGTTTTGAGATGGTTCTCTGCGCCGCATACCGCGCTCGTCAGCTCAACGACGGTCACGCACCGCGCGTTGATGCCAAGGACAAAAACACCGTGATCGCTCTGCGCGAAATTGCGCAGGGCAGTGTGTCGCGCGAAATGCTGGAACGCGTTTCCTAATTTCTTGCTTCACTCGGGCAACGGACAACCGTTGCGTTGCCCGCAAGCGAAACCAAGCGCTGCCTATCCTATAAGACTATTTGGGCAGCGCTTTTTTTATTTTTTATCACTTTTCGGAAAAGGTCCTATGCTGTTTACCGCCCCTCAAACAGCCCCGGCAACGACTCTGCCCGGCATCATTCGACCTCAACATCCTCATGTCGGCCAGTCCAATGAAGACGACTACGATGCTGCTTATCTGGATACTCGTGCCGATGACATCGTCGGTCAGGAAGCTGACCTCCCTCTCTTTTCTCCTGTCGAGAAAGTCACCAAAGTCGTCACCTCTTCCGAACTGCTCGCCCGTTGCAGTCAGTTTCTTTCTAAAGCAGACGTAGAACGCGTTCGTCAGGCATTTATGTACGCTGACGATGCGCATCTGGGGCAATTTCGCAAATCCGGCGAACCATACATCACGCATCCGCTTGCGGTAGCCAATATTCTTGCCGAGTGGCGTCTTGACTCCACCACCATCTGCGCGGGTCTTATGCACGATGTGCTCGAAGATACGCCTGTCGCCAAAATTGAAATGGTTGAACGCTTCGGCGTGGAGGTGGCGGAACTCGTTGACGGCGTCAGTAAACTCGACAAATTGCGTTTTTCTTCCAACGAAATCGCGCAGGCTGAAAGTTTCCGCAAGATGTTGCTCGCCATGAGCCGCGATGTACGTGTGATCTTTGTGAAACTCGCCGACCGTCTGCACAACTTGCGCACCCTCGGCGTGATGCGTCCGGACAAACGTCGCCGCATCGCCAAGGAAACGTTGGAAATCTATGTGCCGATTGCGCATCGTCTAGGGCTCAATACCGTTTTCCGCGAACTGCAGGAGTTGTCCTTCTTCAACCACTACCCGCGTCGTTACGAAATTCTTCGTGAAAACGTGATTCTCACACGCGGCAATCGTAAGGCTGTTCTAGAACGCATCCTGCGTGAAACGCGTTCAGCATTACCCAAATGCGGCATTGTGGCTCAAGTCCAGGGAAGAGATAAGACCATCTACGGTATATACAACCGCATGCGTGACACGCATGCTTCCTTCTCCGATGTTTTGGACATCTACGGCTTTCGTGTAATCGTTCGTACGCGCGAAGAGTGCTATCTCACTTTGTGCGCCTTACACCAGCTCTATAAACCTGTTCACAACCGCTTCAAAGACTTCATTGCGATCCCGAAAGCAAACGGTTACCGAAGTCTTCACACCACCGTCATCGGTCCCTACGGCACTCCTGTCGAGTACCAGATTCGTACGGAAGAAATGCACCGCATTGACGAGATGGGCATTCTTTCTCACTGGATCTACAACGACAGCATGGATACCAGCGGAATCCAAAACATGGTGAAATCCTGGCTGCAAAGTCTGATGGAAATTCAGCGCACCAGTGCTGACAGCAGTGAGTTCCTTGAAAACATCAAGATCGACCTCTTCCCGGATCGCGTCTATGTCTTCACTCCGAGAAGCAAGATCGTGAGCTTGCCGCAAGGCTCTTGCCCTGTTGATTTTGCCTATCAGATTCACACCGATGTCGGCAACAAGGCCATCGGCTGCCGCATTAATGGGGAGCAGCAACCATTGTCCACGCCGCTGAAAAACGGCGATATGGTCGAGATCATCACGGCTCCCGATGCAGAACCCGATCCTCAGTGGATCAGCTTTGTGCGCAGCGGTAAAGCTCGTGCAGAAGTCCGCCAGTATCTGCGCACGCGCAATCCTGAAGAATCGGAAGCTTTGGGTCGTAAAGTGCTCGCCAAGGCAGCCCAAGAAGCTCAGCTCAACCTTCAGGCCATTCCCGAGCCCATTTGGCGTGAAGTGCTTCGCGATGCATCTATCGGTACGCGCGAACAACTCTATATTGATATTGGTCTGGGGCATATGCCGGCAGCCGGCATCATCGGTCAAATCAGGACTCTGCTACAGGTAAAAAAACCGGAACATCCTGCAAGTGAAACCACGGTGACCATCCGAGGCACCGAAGGTATGGCCGTTCAGTTAGCGACCTGTTGCCATCCCGTACCCGGCGACAATATTTGGGGCTTCATGCGCAAAGGACATGGGCTTTCCGTACATCGCGCTGACTGCGAACACGTTGCGCGCGGACGGCAAAATGCCCCGCAACGTTGGATGCCGTTGGCGTGGCAAGCCGAAAGCGCCGAAGAGGCTCGCTTCTTTGTGCCGCTGGATCTGGAAATCACCGATGATCGGGCAACATTGGCTTCAGTCGCCACAGAACTCAGTTCCGCAGGATCAGCTATTGTGGGTGTTAATGTCGAACCCAACAAGGAAGGTAAAGAATCTTTGAATCTGATGATTCAGGTTCGAAGCCGACTGCACTTGATGCACATCATGCGAGCGCTCAAACGGATCCCGACTGTGCTGAGCGTAGCTAGACGCTTGGATGGCGACAAACGCATCTTCTTGCCGACAGAGGATCGGTAGAGGTAGTGGGGGCTCCTTTCGGAGCCCCCTTTGCTTTATCAATTAAATTTTGCCGCCGTGATTTTTCAGGTAGTAGTACCGTACGTACTTGGCCATTGTGTAGAAGTAGTGGTTCATGGAGAAAATGAAGCCAAGCTTCCCGTCCAAAAACCCTCGATTGATGAAGTAGACCTTGAAGAAGGCCCAGAGCGGTCTTAACACAACATCTCTGAAGAAGTAGCAATTCCTGCCTTCATCAAAATATTTGTCGGCAGCCAGTCTGCTGTAGAGCTCTATTTTCCGGTAATAGGCGTCCCAATTGCGGTATGTGAAATGAATAAGCCGCCCAGATAATCGATCTCTTGGGAACGGTGATTCAATACTTTCATGCACCTTTCCGATAGACGAAGCTCCCTCTCTCGGCAAAAATCTCAGAACCCAGTCGGGACGCAGGCATCCATGCGTAGCAGACCCTGATACAAAATGATTTTCTCTCTGGATCATGTATGCCCGCTTCTGCAATGAATCAGACAGCACTTGACGAATAGAATCCTGCAGCTTTGAACTGACTCTCTCATCAGCATCAATCAGCAGAAGCCAAGGTTGAGAAGCTTGTTGCATGCCAAAAGTCTTCTGAGCCCCCCAATCTCCAGCAAGAGATCGATTAAAGACTCTTGCGCCTAACTCCTGAGCTATCTCGACCGTCTTATCAGTACTTCCGTCATCAACAACAATGAATTCTTGAGCAAAATCACAGCTTCGAAGACAATCCTTAATATTTAGCTCCTCGTTACGCGTCAAGAGCACAACGCTAATGGGAAGTTTTTCTTTTGTCATTTGAGGTTACTTCAAAGCCACCGATTTTTGCTATTTGTACTCCACTGCAACTATCTCCAGCACTTCTACCCGTGCGGGGTGATCAATCGTTGCCGGCGTCGGTAATTTGACACTATCGCCTTCCCTTTGTTTCAGAAACACGCGAGCAATCGGACTCACCCAACTTACGTCGCCATTTTCCGGATCCGCTTCATCAATGCCCACGATACGAATAGTGTGCTCAGTCCTTGTAGCCAGATTCTCGTAGGTAACAGTTGCTCCAAAAAACACCTGATCCGTGGGTGGGCGTTTCGTAGGATCAACCACCTCTGCACTTTCGATTCGTTTGTTTAGAAAACGTATGCGGCGGTCAATTTCGCGCAAACGTCTTTTGCCGTACTGGTAGTCACCATTTTCGGAACGATCCCCATTGCTTGCCGCCCAACTCACCACATTCACAATGCTCGGACGTTCAACGTTGACCAACTGCTCTCGCTCGTCAAGCAAACGTCGATAGCAACTCGGAGTCATGTAGTTTTTTGTGTTTGATGGAAGGCCGGGAAGTTTGACCTCTTCACCATCCTCATCTTCCATCAATATTTCAGCTGTCATTTGTCTGTTTAACCCCGCTCTACTGTCGATACTTGCCGCGCATCTGCAGATATGCCGGCACCCACTTTTTAAGCGGAGCCGCATCAATCTCTTTCCAATCTTTAAGACTATGCCCCTCAAGTGCTCCGCTCATTTTGATGAGCAACACCTCGTCACCCGCCACAATTGCGTCCTCGTTGTAGCTGCCGACGAAAAAGACTTCGCGCCCTTTGGGATCAAAAAGATCCTGTCCTACCCCAAAGTCTTCAAGAGGATTTTGGGCGGCTAATACTCTCTTAAGCAAAGTTGCACTTACGTCATACGCTGTCGTGCGATGTTTTACGACTTGCGTATCCATTCCTGGCCAATGCATAACTAGAGGGATTTTGATCTGAGCCTGTGAAAAGTTTCCATTATGCCCCCAGTAGTTAAGACCTGAATCATTAAATTCATCTCCATGATCTGAAGTTACGATCACAACAGTATTGTCTAGAAGGTTCTTATCTCTAAGACCATCTACGACCTTGCCAATTAAAATATCTGCCCCATAAGCAGAATTTTTATATCTGTTAAAATAAGGAACTGGATTGAAATCAGGGCTCAATTCAAGATGATTCAAATCTTTCCAATAATTTTTATATGGAAGTTTCTCTGATTTTGGAACAGCAACAGCATGTACGCTATCCAGAAATATAAAACTCATAAATTTTTGGCTTGCATCTCTATCAGATAACCAATTTGCAAAATCTTCTATACTTTCAATATCTCGATCAATAACTCCACCAGAGCCTTTTGACCCCATCCGCAAAGGTCTTACTCGAGAAAAAACGGTTGAATAAAACTCAGGCCTCTTGAGGGTAGCCGTACTAAACACTCCAATATCATATCCAGCATCAATAAAACCGCTCATTAATGCCGGCGAGGTACTGCTCGACAAGGCTGCCTGCCAGTAAAATGGGGGCAAGCCGTAAAACAATCCAAAGATACCTGATCGAGTGGCATTCCCAGCCGAATAATGGTCTTGAAAGTAAATGCCGAATTGGGCAATTTTTGCCAAATTCGGCATGATTTGTGGAGTTACAACATCTGAACGTAGCGAGTCAACAGCAATGATCACCACATTTAGACCTTCCCCTTTCCCATATAGAACATTGTTAAGCGGATAACGAAATGCAGTAAACGCATTTGATCGATTTATCTGTTCCTCTTGTAGTACAACAAGACCAAATTTGGACAATAAGGTATTTGCACGGATCGGATAATAAAGAGGAACACGATCAGACAAAACAGTTACCGATTTAACATTCTGAGCAACAGAATATGCATTTACCAAGTTAACACAGAGATAACCTGTTAAGATCATAAAGCTTGGCCATAAAGCCTTGACTTTGATTTTTGTTGCGACCCAAACCAGAATTACTGTCAAACTCCCCAAGACGCAGATCAGTACGACTATCCTGGTCATCATGGCAACAGAGAAAATAAAAACTTCTCTCCCTCCCACAAGTGCCAGGTCAATCATTGCCCAATTGATGTGGAAATGATATTGTTGGTAGACAAACGTATCTGTCACTAGGGTTATCAGGAGAATCCACGTAAGCCCAAATGCAATCGCTCTTCCAATTTTGGGACTCTGGCGTGTCACAGGCAGAGCAAACAGCACCAGCAATAGAAAATGGCCAATGAAAAACACGCCTGCTGCAGCCCCAAAAACATATAGGTACTGCCACCATTGGATTCCTGCCAAACCGGTTAGATATCTCGATGCAATTACTGTCCCTACAACAGCAAATAAAACTGCCAACCAGGCAATCTCATTGGACAGACCGAGCCATGACTCCTTATCTCTCTTATGATCCATAGCCAAATATTGGTTTAAAACGATTGCACCGTAGAGAACTTATCTAGCTCTACACTTTGGCTCTTTGATTGCGGTTGAACATACGCAGCCGTACCCCACAAGGGAATAGTGGAGAGACTGTGTTTGAAACTGCCGGAGGTTTCCCGCGTTGAGTAGGAGAGATACATAAGAGTCTGGCTCTCTTCATCAAAAATACGTCGAATCTTCAATGTCTTGAGAAAAACACTCTTTGATTTCTCAAAAACCACTTCTCCCGTCTTGCCTTTCCTGATTCGAGCAATCATTTCAGGCGTTATTTCCCCGGTCTGACGACAACTGACTGCGCTATCAGAGGGATCAGACAATGCAAGATTTGCTTCCACGCTCGCGACATGGCAAGTCACCCCGGGGACAAGCGGGTCCACAAAGCTGTTCAGCTTTATGTCCTTGAGAGTAAATATCCCCAGGGAGACATCCGCTACCTCATTGTCAGAACAAGCAGTCAGAGAGAGCGCTCCCGAAATAACTAACGCAACCGCAAGAATTTTTTTCTTCACAACAAACTCTATCTTTCAAAAAACAATTAGCCGTGAGCAAAAACGGACTTACGAATGGCCAGACGTGACGAATTGGGAGACTGATGAAACGGCTTCTTTATCAGAAGCAAACTGAATGTTGTACAAGTGCTCGTAATAGCCCTTTCGTTGCAACAACTCCTCATGCTTGCCAACTTCACAAATCTGACCGGCCTTCATCACAACTATCTTGTCAGCACCAACAATGGTGGAAAGACGATGCGCCACAACAAAAGTTGTACGTCCATGCATGAGCTCATCGAGCGACTTCTGGATGTATTTTTCGCTTTCCGTATCCAAAGCACTCGTGGCCTCATCCAGGAGTAAAATCGGCGCATTTTTGAGGAGCGCTCTTGCGATCGAAATGCGCTGTTTTTGCCCTCCCGATAACCTGCTCCCCGCTTCCCCAACCGAGGTGTCCAACCCCTTAGGCAAGGTTTCAATAAACGGCATCAAATAGGCTGCTCGAGCGGCTTCTTCAATCTGCTCTCGTGTCGCACTCTCATTGCCATAGGCAATATTTGCCGCAATCGTATCATCGAACAGAATAACATCTTGACTTACCAAAGAAATCTGGTCTCGCAAACTTTTGAGGGTCACAGAACTCTGCGCCACTCCATCAAAGTAAATTTCGCCTGACGTAGGAGTCCAGAACCGGGGTATCAGATTGATCAAGGTTGTTTTTCCAGCTCCCGATGCCCCCACCAGGGCAACGGTTTCACCAGCCTTCACATCAAGAGAAAAATCCTTAACGGAGGGCTTTTCCGCTCCAGCGTATTGGTGAGTGACAAATTCAAAACGAACGTCACCGAGAACTCTCTTAAGCTCGTTCTCACCTGGATCCTTTTCTTCTAGCTCATCGAGCATTTCAAAAATGCTCTCAGCCGCAACACGAACGCGAGCCGTTGCTCCATTCAGAGAAGAAAGATGTCGAATAGGAGTCAGTAGCAGTAACAAGGCTGAAAGGAATGTAATGAATTCTCCCAACGTGAGCATTCCGTGTTGGGCTTGCAACAACGCAACAACCACAACAATGCTCACAGCACACATACTCACAAAGTGAGTCATCGGAGTGCCGGCACCAGAGACTCTCTGCATCCGAAGCGCAAGTCTCCGCATAAGGCCATTGGCGGTCATAAACCGTTTTTGCTCGTACTCGTATGCGCCATAGATTTTGACCATTCTCTGGCCTCGGTATCCTTCTTGAACAACACTCGTGAGATCCGCAAGGGACCGCTGAAAACCACTCGCATAACTGCGGTTTTTCTTTCCTACCCAGCGAATAATCAGTGCTAAAAACGGAGCTACAACAAAAGACACTAGCGAGAGCTGCCAGTTGTGGTAGAAAAGGACACACAACAGGGCTACGATCTGAAGCGAATCTCTGAAGATGGTAGCAATCAACTCAGCAGCGGCCCCCAATGCTGTTCCTGCTTGATTGATGAACACTGAAACGACTGTGCCAGAGTTTCTCTTCTGATAAGTCTCAGCAGGCCATTTCAACACTCTCGTAAAGAGTTGGGTTCTGAATTGATAAAGAATATCCTGCGAGATTTTCTGCAAAAACAGAGAGCTGGTAAAGGACGATAATCCGTACGCCAACGAAATAATTAGCAACGACCCTGGGGCCCACCAGATCGCCGTAGGATCTTTTTCGTAGAAACCTTTATCTGTCAGCTGCCCAACCAGTAGCGCAATGAGAGACGATGATCCAGCCGTTACTACCATCGCGCACATTGCAACGGCGAGCCATTTTTTATACCTAAGAACGTGGGAAAAAAGGCGACGGACAGCATCCTGATGTTTGCCTTCCAAAAAATCTTGAGTGTTGCTCGTGGTGCTTTGACTCATCAAAAGGAATCCTTCGTACTATTCAGATTTTGACCGTGAGATTTTACAATGTGCCCTTGCTAGGTTGGAACAGAGGGCAAGTTATTGACATGGACACTCCCTCTGTCGCATCGTGTCTATTTATATTTTTTAGGTCTTCTCTTATGCCTGCCGTTCTCTGCCGCCTTCCAAATCATGTGGGCGATTGTTGTATGTGCTTACCTGCCTTACGTCTTCTTGCTGCTAGTGGTTATACTCCTGCACTAGTTGGGAAGCGCTGGGCTGAAGATTTAATGGCTGGTATGGGGTGGCGGTTCGATCCGATTGAAGGGAAGATATCAGAAGACCTCTCCCGCATCCGGTACCTCGCTCAAAATGCAAATGCATCTCAAGGATTGCTGTTCCCCAATTCCTTTGGATCAGCACTCCTCTTTAAGTTGGGCCATCTCAAGACTACTGGTCTTAGGACTGATATGCGTTCCTTCATTTTGGACAATGGCATTCCTGAACCTGGAACCATGCATGAAGTCGAACGCTTTTTCTATGTCGCCCATGAAGCCATTAAATCCTGGGGAGGTACTCCGGCGTTCGACAAGGTGCCTGAACGTCTCAGTCTTGTCCTGATGAAGAGACATGAGGCCGCAGCAAAAAACCTCATTGAGCAATACAAGATTCCTGCTAGGTTTGCTCTTCTCGCCCCAATTGCCCGAGGCAAGCATCAAGGCAAAGTAAAGCACTGGAAACATTTCAATGATCTTGTCTCCCCGCTACGAGACAAAGGCATTGCACCGATCGTTTTTCCGTCACTGCGAGAAGAGGCTTTAGCCAAAGAGGCTTGCCCGGATGCAACAATTCTGCCTCCCACTACTCTGGGTAACTTCGCAGCAATCGCAAAACGGGCTCAAGTAGTAGTCGCCAATGACTCCGGCGTCAGCCACATTGCTGCCGCTGTCGGCGCAAAGCAGATAACCCTAGTGGGCGTAACGGATACGAAACGTACTGGACCTTGGAACCCAGATGCCATCGTCCTCGGAAAAAACGGTCAATGGCCTTCAATTAATGAAGTAATTGCTGTTATTTCCAAAATGCTTGGATAAATATTCATTTTTTTAATTTATTTAACCAAAGCAAAAAAAATTACTAGCCATTGGAAATAAAATATGAAAATTGCAATTTTTGGTACTGGATACGTAGGACTTTCTTTGGCTGTCCTTTTGTCCCAGCACAATGAAGTTGTTGCTGTTGATATCGTCGAAGAAAAAGTCTTAAAAATTAATGAGCGAAAAAGCCCTATCAAAGACAAAGAAATTGAAGAATTTTTTAAAACAAAAGAATTAAATCTTACAGCCACAACAAATCCTAAACAAGCCTGCGACCAGGTGGATTTGGTTATTATCTCAACTCCCACTGACTATGATCCAAAAACCAATTTTTTTAATACATCTTCCATTGAAGCTGTACTTAAAACGCTAGACCAATTAAATTGTTTCGCTCCGGTTATCATAAAATCAACTGTGCCTGTCGGCTATACTGAAACAATTAAACAAGACAGCAAAAGAGAAATCATTTTTTCTCCTGAATTTTTGCGCGAAGGGAAAGCTCTGTTCGACAATCTGCATCCTTCTCGGATTATTGTTGGAGGATTTTCGAATACCGCAAAAATGTTTGCACGGCTACTATCGGAGGCTGCTGATGCCAAAAATATACCTGTAGTGTTGATGCCATCAACAGAAGCTGAAGCCGTTAAACTTTTTTCAAATACCTATCTAGCCATGAGAGTGGCCTTTTTTAATGAACTCGATAGTTACGCCATCGAGAAACAGCTTGATTCAAGACTAATTATCGAAGGCGTATGTCTCGATCCAAGAATTGGCACTCACTACAGAAACCCATCGTTCGGTTACGGCGGCTACTGTTTACCAAAAGACACTAAGCAACTATTAGCCAATTATTCTAATATTCCGCAGACCCTGATCAAAGCAATTGTTGAATCGAACAGAACAAGAAAAGATTTCTTGGCGGAAAAAATTATTGAACTTAATCCTGTTTGTGTGGGCGTGTATCGCTTAATTATGAAATCTGGCTCTGACAATTATCGCTCTTCTTCTATTCAAGGAATAATGAAGAGAATAAAAGCAAAAGGAATCCCCGTCATCGTCTATGAGCCAACTCTAACCAATACTACTTTTTTCGGATCGCCCGTAATTTCCGACTTATCTTTATTCAAGCAAAAATGCGACCTAATCATAACAAATCGAAATTCACCTGAGCTTTCAGATGTTACAGAAAAAATCTTTACTAGAGATATTTTCAGCGACAATTAGTATTACAAATAAGGATCTCCATCTGACCACCATAAAGTGGAATCAAAATAAGACAGAGTTGAAGGCTCAACCTTTTCATTATCCAATTCTAAGAAAGGCTTAAGCCTTGCAAGAGAATCAACTCCTATGATAAAAATTCTATCCGGAGAGTAAAAAGGTTCGTTAAGCAAAATTAGTCTATTTGTAATAATCTTTCTATTTAGCGCTAAAGCTTCTGGTATTCTATAGGAGAAACCTTCATCTTCGGATACACGAACAAGGTCAACGATTACTTCTGACTGTATTTCCTTCTCTAAATAGTCCTCATAAGGAATCCAGTCAGAAGAGCCTTTTGGTGTATATGTATCAGTCCAAATTTTGATGTTAGGATAAATTTCCTGAATTGTCTTCTCAACTAACAATAAATCTTTTTCTCTACTCTTACTTTTAGCCCCTAGGAAAAAATATAGTGAACTTCTAAACTTCAACTCTTTCTTAGATAGCTCTTTAACGTTTACTCCGTTTGGCCGATAAGCGATATTCAAAAGTTCCGCGTCTCTCCTATAATAGGATTCTGCTACATCAATCTCACCTTTCGCCAACATTTTAGAGATTTTCTTTTTTAGTCTCCCATGATCTTCCACCCGGTTGTGCAATCTCAAAATAACTTTTCGGGAAGGGTGCAACATTTTATACATTTTAATGAGAGTTCGATTTGGATAACATGCAAAAATCGTCACTCCGCTTTCCCTCTCAAGCAATTTTTTCTTGTGCAGCCTTAGCACAAGATATATCCACAAAAGTCTATACGCCTTCGATTCCCCCTTAATTAATTTCACACTAAACGATGGCATATGGAATTTTATAAGATTCGCCGTAGCAGGCTCAATCAAAAAAAATATCTTATTTTCTTGCCGCCCCAAGAAGTAATCTTGAATATTTAAAATATTCAACTCAGAACTCACACTTAGCATTAAAACCTTGAGAAGCAGTCTTTTGATTTTCTGCCTTGCAGTCTTAATATAAGCCATATCAGGTATGCTAATTACTCGAATCCTTCTCAGTAAAATATCAATAACTCTCAAATCATCAATTGAATTCACCTTTGTGATATTGGTGAAATACCTACTGCATAAATCTTCTTTTCTATCACGAATACCAAATGCATATAATTTTTCATAATGCATTGGAGCAATTTTTCTCCGAGGATCAAACAAAAACCAAAATAATGATAAAAACCAAGAAACCATAGCAATCAATAAAAATTACAATTTTATTTCAGTATTTTAGTGTACAACTCCATAATTTCCAGAGTTGTTCTTTCTAGCGACATAGTCTCTACCGTTTGCCTTGCTCTTTTCCTCATTCTTTCCCAGTTTGAAGCGCCATCTATCCACTGCTCTATTGCCTTAATTACTTCTTTTTTATCAAAATAATCAAAAACAAAGCCATTCTCCCCATTCTGAATTTTCTCAGCAGCCCCACATTGCAATGTAGTTAGGACCGGCAAACCAGAAGCAAAAGCTTCCATCGCACTATTGGGAAAAGGGTCATACAAAGTCGGCAATATAAAACCGTCAGCAGAGGCTAAATATTCATCTGGTTTCGTCTTCCCAACAAACCTAATCCTTTCTTCCCCCAAGAGTGATCTTGCATAATTAATATATTGTTGTTGATCCTTATCTGCACCAACGACAATTAAACAAATATCTTTCGAAACCGCACTAATTGCTTCTATTGCTAGCTTCAAGCCTTTTCTTTGAAATCCCGACCCTAAAAATACAAGTGTTGCTAAACTTTCGCTTATTTCGAGTTTATTTCTTACGAACCTTCTAATTTCATCAGATCTAGCAATAGAAAACCTTTCTAAATCAACACCATTATATATCAATCGGCATTTATCCTTTGCCGCAGGAAACCACTGCGCTATTTCATTCATCACCATTTTTGAATTACAAATAATATATTGCAATTCATCAGAATTAAACATTTGCTTTTCCGCTTTCAGTAGATAAGCATGGTGCAAATTCAGATGAGAAGCTGGAAATCCTGCTCGACTACGAAGATTAAGCCATCTCACATGCAACCCGTCCCCGGCACGATAGATCTGACAACCAGGAATTCTTTCGTGGCTCTGAACAATATCATACTGGTTATCTTTGAGATAAGATTTCACTGCCTTCGAAAAACCAAAGTCTCTCCACAAACTTCCAATATAAGCTGGATTAATTCTATTAAATTTGATCCCCTGTATTTCTTTCCAACTCCTAGCCAAAATCTCAACCTGAAGACCAGACCTGTTTTTTAACTGCATGAGGGCATTTTGTACAAAACGCTCAGCGCCACCTGCAGGATTGTATTTTTGCCGAATAATCGCAACCTTAACACTGTCGGACATCTCACTCCACCTAATTTAGCTTGTGATATTTCTTAAACCAAGAGACAAATTTTTGCAGGCCTTCCTCTAATGAAACTTTAGGTCTAAACCCTGTTACTGTACTCAACTTCGAAATGTCTGCGTATGTAACAGGAACATCCCCCATTTGCATGGGAAGAAATTCTTTATTCGCTCTTCTTCCACATTCTTTCTCGATGATTTCAATAAAATATCCCAACTCTTCTGGTTCATTGTTTCCAATGTTATATACATTAAATAAATCTGCACTAAGCTTCTTCGATTCAATAACACCCATCACGCCAGAAACAATATCATCTATGTATGTAAAATCTCTCCTCATTTTCCCATAGTTGAACACTTTTATTGTTTTATTTTCTAATATTGCCTTTGTAAACAACCATGGAGCCATATCAGGACGTCCCCACGGACCATATACAGTAAAAAATCTCAAGCCTGTTGTACGGATTTTATAGAGTTCACTATACGCTGAAGCCATCAATTCATTAGCCTTCTTAGTTGCCGCATAATAGCTTACAGGCTTGTCAACATTATCTTCTTCTGAAAAAGGGACCTTTTTATTTTTACCATATACAGAAGATGAGCTAGCAAAAATTAGATGTTTAACCTTTGTTTTTCGGCAGCATTCAAGAATATTCGCAAACCCTACTAAATTGCTTTTTGTGTAACTGTCTGGATTCAAAATTGAATATCTGACACCAGCCTGAGCTGCCAAATTAACTACTATCTCCGGCCTAAATTCTTCAAAAGGAATTTGCAATGAGCTTTTATCTGAGATATCAACTTTCTTAAAGAGGAATAAATCATTATCATCAAGACGATGCAATCTATCGAGTTTTAGTTGAACATCGTAATAATCATTTAAATTATCAATGCCCAGAACTTGATAGCTTTTTTTTGTTAGTTCCAGACAAAGAGCAGCCCCAATGAAACCTGCGGCTCCAGTTACCAGAATTCTTTTCATTTAAACCTCCATCTAGCTCTGTGAAATACTTTTTCAACATCTAAATCAATATACAAATTTTGCAGATTTCACAAGATCGCTATTTCTAATCAAGTTAAGCAACTTATCTGTTGGCTCATATCGATTACGTAACTTTAGCTCCGCCTTTACACCTTTGCTACGTATAGATACTTCGCAAGACACACCACCATTGTCTTCAGTTTGCCCTGTTCGTAATACTTCAGGAATAGTACCTAGATCCAGGCCTTCGGCGATCTCCAGCATGAGCGTAGCGCCCTTTTGCAGTCGCATTTCTTCAATTTTGATTACCCTGTCACAGACGAAGGACATGCCTCCACTGCGCTCATCCTTGCGACCCTTGCCTGTAAAAATAAGCATCTCATCCGGCTTAAGCATGTCCTTGTAGGTTTCATAGGCTTTTGCAAATACAAGGACATCCATTGTGGTTTGCCCATCGCTTAGCGCCACAACGGCAAAAGTACCTCGCTTACCTGCAATGGTTCGCACACTCTGCACAATGCCGGCGATAGTCTGTTGTTCGCGGCTATCTCTGACATCCTTAAACGGAATGGCAAAGTTACGCGCTTCCACTCGGTAGGAATCGAACATATCTCCCGTCAGACAGAAGCCGAAAGCGTCTCGCTCAAGCGTATAGAGCATACGATCGTCCCAGCGATCAGCCTTTTTCCAATTGACGATACGTTCGTCTTCACCGTTTTCATCAGCAAAGAGGCTCGCCTGTCCAATTGATGCTGCCACAGCCTGCCCAGCCTGAATGGCATTTTCAACATTGCCAAAGAGCTTTCCTCGATCCTGGTCCAACGAGTCGAAAGCTCCCGCCTTGATGAGTTGTTCCAGGACCTTTCGGTTCATGGAATGCACTCGAGCCGCTACATCGAAAATATCCAAGAACGGACCGTTCAACAGTCGTTCGTGTAGCAAATCTTCGACAATATTCTGTCCAACCCCCTTAATAGCCCCCAGACCAAAACGAACGGTCTTTTCATCGGGAACCGTAAAGAACCATTCACTGATATTGATGTCCGGCTGAAGAACGGTCACACCCATTTCACGGGCGTCTTCCACCAACTCTCGCATCTTTTCGCCCTGGTTCATCACCAGACACATGTTGCCCGCAATAAAGCATGCCGTGTGGTGCACCTTTAGGTATGCCGTCTGCCAAGCAACGTACGAGTATGCGGCTGCATGCGACTTGTTAAAGCCGTAACCCGCGAATTTCTCCATCAAGTCGAAGATTTCGGTTGCCGTTTCTGCGGTGACGCCGCGTTCTGCCGCACCTTGAATGAAGACGGCACGCTGCCGCTTCATTTCTTCGACATTTTTCTTACCCATGGCACGACGCAAAAGGTCGGCGCCGCCCAGCGAATAGCCCCCGATAGCTCGTGCAACCAGCATCACCTGTTCCTGATAGACCATGATGCCGTAGGTTTCGCGAAGAATGGGCTCCATACGGGGATCGAGATACTCCACTTTTTCTCGCCCGAATTTACGGTCAATAAAGTGCGGAATCTGATCCATCGGACCGGGACGATAAAGTGCGTTCAGGGCGACAAGATCTTCCAGACAGTCAGGCTTTGCTTGCCGCAACTGTTCACGCATGCCGTCCGATTCAAACTGGAACACGGCCCCTGTATTTCCCTGTTGGAAGAGCTCCAGCGTTTTCTTGTCATCGGTCGGGATTCGCGACAGATCAAACTTGGTGCCAGGATTGAGTCGATCAATGTACTCTGCAGCCTTCGTCAGAATCGTCAGTGTTGTCAGTCCCAGGAAGTCGAACTTCACAAGGCCTACATTTTCGATGTCTTTTTTATCGAACTGACTGACCGTATTTTCGGGCTTGCCGTCTGCGTTATAGAGCGGGCAGAAATCCGTCAACTTGCTCGGCGCAATCAGAACGCCGCCCGCGTGCATACCCAGATTTCGAGTCAAGCCCTCGAGTTTTTGAGCGTAGCTCATCAACTCGACGTAATCCTCCCTCTCAGCCATTTCCTTAAACGCAGGTTCCATCTCGGCTGCTTTTGCGAGCGTTACATCAAGGCCCGGCTTTTGAGGAATCAATTTGGCCAGTTCGTCAACCTTTTTGTAGTTCATATTGAGCACACGGCCGACGTCTCGAACCACGGCCTTTGCACCCATGGCACCGAACGTGACGATCTGGCTCACCGCATCCACACCATAGGTACGCTTCACGTACTCAATGGTGCGATCACGGTTGTGCTGACAGAAGTCAACGTCAAAGTCAGGCATCGAAACGCGTTCCGGATTCAAGAAACGTTCGAACAGCAATCCGTAGTGCAGCGGATCCAAGTCCGTAATGCCCAGCGCATAAGCCACAAGGGAACCTGCGCCCGAACCACGACCGGGCCCCACTGCCACACCGTTTCGTTTGGACCAGTTGATAAAGTCCTGCACGATAAGGAAGTAACCGGGAAACTTCATAGACGAGATTGTCTTGAGCTCGTAGTCCAAGCGTTCGATATATTCCGGGCGGCGAGCATCTCGCTCCGCCTTATCCGGATACAAAAACTCAAGACGGCGCTCCAAACCCTCATGCGAGAGCTGCACCATATATTCGTCGAGCGACACACCTTCCGGAGTCGGAAACAGCGGCAACTGAGGCTTTTGCAAAACTCCGTCCAGATTGCAGCGTTGAGCAATCACTACCGTGTTGTCAATAGCCTGAGGAATGTCAGCAAAGAGCGCTCTCATCTCCTCTTCGGTCTTCAGATACTGCTCTTCCGTATAAAGCTTCGGACGATGGGGATCCGCCAACACGTATCCACCGGCAATGCAGCAGCGTACTTCATGAGCATTGAAATCTTCTCGATGCAGGAACTGCACCGGGTGTGTCGCCACCATGGGCAATCCCGTCTCAACAGCCAACTCGGCAATATGCGCCACAACCGCTTCATCGTTTTTTCGGCCGGCTCGTTGCACTTCTAAATAAAAACGCCCCGGGAAGGCCGCCCGCAATTGTTCAAGAGCAGCCTGAGCCTCGTCCTTTTTATCCTCAAGCAAATGCTGCTCAATCACCCCTTGCGGTCCACCGGAAAGACAAATGAGTCCCTTGCAATTTTCAAGAGTCAACCACTCGAGTCTGACTTCCCCGCGTCCCAAGTACTGGTTTTCCATCCAGCCTCGGGAAAGAAGCTCGCAAAGCGACAGATAACCCTCATGATTTTGGCAATAGACCGTCAGGCGATACGGATTGTCTCGTTTACCATGTACCGCATTTGTGATCCACAAATCACACCCGACGATGGGCTTAATGCCGTCAGCAATCGCATGCGAATAAAACCGCAAGGCCCCGAACAAATTCATTGAGTCGGTAATACCTAAAGCAACGCCTCCCTGCTCCATCACTTCTTCAAGGATGGGGTCGAGACGCACGATACCGTCTTGGATGGAATATTCGGAGTGAAAACGCAGATGAACGAAGTTGGCAGACATAGCTAATGCATGAGGACAAGCCGGCGCATTCCCGTATAGAAATGCGCCGGAGGACAGAACATGACTTAGTGCTTGAGAGGCTTGAAGCGAATACGGTGCGGACGTGCCGCCTCTTCACCTAGGCGCTTTCTCTTGTCGGCTTCGTATTCGTTGTAGTTGCCGTCAAAGAACACGACCTTACTGTCGCCTTCAAACGCCAGGATATGCGTGGCAATTCTGTCGAGGAACCAACGGTCATGCGAAGTCACCAATGCGCAGCCGGCAAATTCCAACAGCGCTTCTTCCAAAGCTCGCAAGGTCTCAACGTCCAAATCGTTCGAGGGTTCGTCGAGCAATAGCACGTTGCCGCCCTTGAGCAGAGTTGCTGCCAGGTGCAAGCGACCGCGCTCCCCGCCGGAAAGAACGCCCACAGTCTTCTGCTGATCGCCGCCCTTGAAATTAAAGCGACCGAGATAGGCACGGGAGCTCATCTCAAACTTGCCGACCTGCAAAATGTCGAGACCGCCTGAAATCGCCTCAAACACGGTCTTATCGTTGGGCAATCCCTCACGAGTCTGATCCACGGCAGCTGTCTTGACCGTGTCGCCAAGAACAATCGAACCGGAGTCCGGCTGTTCCTTCCCTGTAATCATCTTAAAGAGCGTCGACTTACCGGCACCGTTGGGGCCAATGACACCAACGATGGCACCGGGTGGGATCGTAAAGGATAAGTCGTCGATCAACAGACGATCGCCAAAGCCCTTGCTGACATTGTGGAATTCAATAACCTTATTGCCGAGGCGATCTGCCACCGGAATAAAGATTTCATTGGTTTCGTTGCGGCTCTGGTATTCGTAGCTCGACAACTCTTCGAAACGATTCAAGCGAGCCTTGGCCTTAGCCTGACGCCCCTTGGGATTCTGGCGCACCCATTCCAATTCATGTTTGATGGCCTTGGCGCGAGATTCCTGCTGACGCTTTTCCTGTTCCAGACGTTTTTCCTTCTGGTCAAGCCAGGAAGAATAGTTACCCTTCCAGGGAATGCCTTCACCGCGGTCAAGTTCAAGAATCCATTCGGCTGCGTTATCCAAGAAGTAACGATCGTGAGTAACGGCAACAACCGTTCCCGGGAAACGATGCAGAAACTGCTCCAACCATTCAACGCTTTCCGCGTCCAGATGGTTGGTCGGTTCATCCAACAACAGCATATCCGGACGAGATAACAACAGACGGCACAGAGCCACACGGCGTTTTTCACCGCCGGACAAATGTCCGATCTTGGCTTCCCACGGCGGCAGGCGAAGAGCATCCGCTGCAATTTCCATCTGCGTCGAAGCATCCGTACCGGCAGCGGCAATGATGGCTTCCAGACGAGCCTGTTCGGCTGCCAATGCGTCAAAGTCAGCATCCGGTTCGGCATATGCCGCATACACAGCATCAAGCTTGGCCTGAGCCTGCATCACTTCACCCATGCCTTCTTCTACGGCCTGACGAACCGTTGCTTCAGGATCAAGCTGCGGTTCCTGCGGCAAATAACCAATCTTGAGATCGTTCTGCCAGGTAATTTCGCCATCAATGTCTTTATCGACACCGGCCATAATCTTCAACAGCGTTGATTTACCGGCACCATTGAGCCCCAGAACGCCGATCTTGGCCCCTGGGAAAAACGACAAAGAAATATCTTTGAGGATGAATCGCTTGGGCGGCACCACTTTGGCCACGCGATTCATGGTCATGACGTATTGAGCCATTTGTCCTGATCTTTGATTGAAAATGGAAAATAGAACGTAGAATTATGCCCGTGCCGTGCATAGCACACAAACAGAAATGTACGCTTTTCAAGCTACAATTTTGCCTTTTCGAGTCGCTTTCCGTCTTACCTTTCTTTTTTCTCTCGCATTCATGGTGTCTTTGCGCAATTTTTGGGTTTGCTTCGTAACCGGCATTTGCTTTGCCGGCTCCGTGGCGTGCGCAGAAACGCCTGCGGCCACGGAAGCGCGGCAAGCCGATGATTTACCTGCTACGGAAGCTGAAGTATCTCCTCCCGTTGACATCTGGGATCGTATCCGCCGCGGATACGCCATGCCAGAACTTAAGAACAGCCGCGTAAAAACATCGTTGAGAAGCTACAGCCGCAATCCTCGCCACATTGAGCGAGTGTTTGAGCGTGCCGGCAAGTATCTCTATCACATCGTCGACGAAATTGAGCAAAGAGGTCTGCCCACCGAGCTTGCGCTCTTGCCGTTCGTAGAAAGTGCTTTCCAGCCCGAAGCACTTTCTCACGCCAAGGCTTCCGGCCTTTGGCAATTCATGCCTCAGACCGGCAACATCTATTCGCTTCAGCAGAATTTCTGGAAAGACGAACGCAGAGACGTGCTGCAGAGTACGCGTGCAGCATTGGACTACCTGGAAAAGCTCTATCAACAGTTTGGGGATTGGCACTTAGCGCTCGCCGCCTACAACTGGGGCGAAGGCAGTGTTTCTCGTGCCATTCGCAGAGCAAAAACCCGTGGACGCAAAGCGGATTACGCGCATTTGAGGATGCCTCGCGAAACGGCCTACTACGTGCCAAGATTGGAAGCAATCCGTCAAATCGTTGCCGATCCGGAAAAGTACGGCATCAATCTGCCTGAAATTGAAAACGCGCCTTATTTTGTTCGTGTCACAAAGAGTCGTGACATCGACATGAAGACAGCCGCAGAGCTTGCCGAAATGGAGCCCAACGAGTTTCGGATGCTCAATCCCGGCTTCAATCTGCCCGTGATCGTTGCCAGCCACAACTCCGTCATGTTGCTTCCGATGGAAAATCTGGAAGTCTTCATGGACAACCTCGCGAGTTGGGTCAACACCGGAAAGCCACTGTCAAGCTGGGTGCTCTATCACCTTAAAGAAGGCGAGACGCTTGCTGACGTTGCAATGAAATCGGGCATGACCGAAGAAGAGCTTCGACGCGTCAACCGTATCCCGAAGGGACGCAAAGTGCTCGCAGGCTCCGCCCTGCTGGTTGACGCCAACGGACAACTTGCGCCGGCAATCGCACAGGAAGAACTCAACGCGGGACTTAAGCTTTCGGCTCCGGAAGTCCGCCGCGTGGTTTACCGCGTGCGCCGGGGCGACTCCATCTACACCATCGCCAAGAAATACGGCATCACACAGCGCTCGATTCGTCGCACGAACAATTTGCGCAGCTCCCGACTGCGCATCGGGCAACGCCTCGTGCTCGTAATTCCGCCGCGTGCAAATACGCAGCCGCCGCCAGGGAAGAACGTACACGTTGTCAGACGCGGAGAGACACTTTTTTCAATTGCAAAAAAGTACAGTACCAGTGTCTCTAAAATCCGTATCATCAACAACTTGAGAACGACTCGAATCTCCATCGGTCAACGATTGAAGATTCGTTAAAAAATAAAAATCCTTACCGAGGAATAAATCATGGGATTTCTGCAAGGCAAGAAACTTTTGATCACGGGCGTGTTGTCGAACCGTTCGATCGCTTACGGCATTGCCCGAGCCTGCCACCGCGAAGGAGCCGAGCTCGCCTTTACCTACGTTGGCGAACGCTTCCACGACCGTATCGTTGAATTTGCCAAAGAATTCGGTAGCGACATCTGCCTTGAAATGGATGTCACCAAAGATGATCAGATCGCCAACGTGATGGGTGAACTGAAGGAACGTTGGGGCGGTCTGGACGGCTTTGTGCATTCCATCGGGTTCGCTCCACGTGAATGCATTGCAGGCGACTACCTCGAAGGAGTCGGCCGCGAATCCTTCCGCACGGCCATGGAAATTTCCGCGCTGTCTTATCCGATGTTGGCCAAGGCTGCTCTTCCGCTCATGGAAGGCCGTGCTGCTTCGATTCTGGCTCTCACGTACATCGGCAGTGAACGCACCGTTCCCAACTACAACACCATGGGCGTCTGCAAGGCTGCTCTGGAAGCTTCCACCCGTTATCTGGCCGGCAGCCTCGGCCCCAAGGGCATCCGCGCCAACGCCATCAGCTCCGGTCCGATCAAAACGCTGGCAGCATCTGGCATCCAGAACTTCTCGAAAATCCTGACCTACATGGAACACTCCGCTCCGTTGCGCCGCACGGTCACTATTGATGAAGTTGGCAATACCGCCGCCTTCCTTCTCTCGGATCTGGCAAGCGGCATCACGGGCAATGTAGCCTATGTCGATGCGGGCTTCCACAGCGTGGGCGTGAGCCCCGTGTTGGTAGAAGAGTAACTATTCCTTAGAATTCTGCTTTGAAGCGGGGTGTTGCATGGGAACCTCATGCAACACCTCTTCTTATATCCGATCCATGTTCTCAATAAGTTCTCATCGGCCGAAAAAATGAAAGGTATCGTTTTAGCCGGTGGTAGCGGCAGTCGTCTCGCTCCACTCACGAATACAACCTCCAAACAGCTCCTCCCGGTGTATGACAAGCCCATGGTGTACTACCCATTGGCAACACTCATGGATCTCGGGATTAAGGATGTTCTAATCATTTCAACGCCTCGTGACCTCCCCAATATTGAAGCTTTGTTCGGCGACGGCAAACAATTCGGTCTCAGCATCACTTACCGGGTTCAGTCCGCACCGAATGGAATTGCTGAGTGCTTCCTGCTCGCAGATGATTTCATTGATGAACCTGTTTGCTTGATTCTCGGCGACAACATCTTCATTCTTCGTGAAGAGTTATTGCAATTGCGCCGGTTCGTTCAGGAACCTCTGGATACTGCCGCAATTTTGCTCTGCCCGGTGCAAGATCCCGAACGGTTCGGTGTTGCCAATTGCGATGAGAACGGACGTGTAGTAAAGCTCGAAGAAAAACCACGTACTCCAACATCCAATCTGGCTTCAGTTGGCCTGTATTTTTATCCTGCTGACGTGCTGGACAAAGCCCGCCAATTAAAACCCTCAGCAAGAGGTGAGTTGGAAATCACCGACCTCAACAACATCTACCTTCAGGAAAATCGTCTCAACGCGCTTCGCATGACCGAGTCGTCCCTGTGGTTGGATGCGGGAACTCCAGATTCTCTCCTTCAAGCCTCGGTAGAAGTTGAACATGAAATCCGTGAGCACGGCAATCCTGTCGGCTATCTTGAAGTGTTGGCATTACGACGCGGGTTGATTAGCGAGACAAGTTTTGAGGCTCTTGTCACTTCACTGAAGCCTGGTACTCCCTATCGAGAAAAACTGCGTCAGTTAGCCTTTGGCCGAGATGCCTAACGGAGTTCTTTCATGGAAAAAAAAGAAACAGCAATCCCCGGCGTGTTCGTGCTGGCGCCCCGTGTGTTTGGAGATTCCCGCGGTTGGTTCTATGAGTCATACAATGCCAAAGTGTTTTCAGAACTTGGCATTTGTGCGAATTTTGTCCAAGATAACGAATCTTTTTCTTGCTATGGCGTACTCAGGGGACTTCACTTCCAAAAAGGCGAATTTGCTCAAGCAAAGCTTGTTCGTGTTTTAGCCGGTCGAGTGTTGGATGTAGCTGTTGACATCCGCGCAGGTTCCCCAACATTTGGCAAACACGTGGCTGTTGAGCTTTCTGCTGAAAACAAGCGCCAGCTGTTTATCCCCCGTGGGTTTGCACACGGTTTCGCTGTTCTGTCAGACACCGCACACTTTGCGTACAAGTGCGACAACTTCTACGCTCCGCAAAGTGAAGGCTCTATCTTCGCTCTTGACGAGTCTCTTGGCATTGATTGGCAGCTTCCTCGAGAGGTTTGCCGATTCTCCGATAAAGACCTTTCTGCCGCCTCTTGGAAAACGTACTGCAGTTCCTCCACCTTCCGATTTGAGGAGTAACCGATCATGCTGCTCATCACCGGAGCAAACGGACAATTAGGAAAAGCAGTTGTTGAACAGTGCCTGCGTCAAGGCATTCCGTTTTATCCTGTCACCAAATCCGAACTTGATATCACTTGTGCGTCAAGCGTAAACAGACTTGTTTCCGAACAAAAGTTCAACTGCATCATTAACTGCGCGGCTTATACGGCCGTTGACGCAGCAGAAACTGACGTTGCCAATGCCTACAGCGTCAATGCATTCGGTCCATGGGTGTTAGCCTCCACCGGAGTGCCGATTATTCATGTCTCTACGGATTACGTGTTTGACGGTACAGCGGCTTCCCCTTACGAAACGAATGACCTCACACGACCGTTATCCGTCTACGGCTTGAGTAAACGCGCCGGGGAAGTCTCTCTTTTGGAAGGGCAATTCAACGGAGCCATTGTTCGCACCGCTTGGGTCTACTCCAAAGCCGCTGAGTCACGCAACTTCTTTAATACGATTTCGAGACTTGCTTCGGAGCGCGATTCCTTACGTGTGGTCAGCGATCAAACCGGTGCTCCAACAAGGGTCGAAGATCTTGCTCTGGCCTTGCTCTCTCTCTACAAACAAGGCACGCACAAACAACCGATGCATATTGTCCACTTTACCAATGCTGGACAATGCTCTTGGTATGACTTCGCTTGCGAAATTGTGAAAACAACAGGCAGTTCCTGCTCTGTTATTCCCATCACCACTGCAGACTATCCGACAAAAGCCGTACGTCCTGCTTACAGCGTACTTTCCCTGAAGTCTCTTGAACCCTACGGAGTCAAGCCTCGTTTCTGGCTTGATGCTCTTAGCGATGAGTAACAAATTGATGTTTGAAAAATCTATCCTTGTAACCGGTGGTGCGGGCTTTATCGGCGCCAATTTTGTCAGCCATTTTGCCAAATCCTATCCCCACTACCGAATCATTGATCTGGACGCTCTCACCTATGCAGCCCACCCTGCTGTTTTCGAGTTGCAAGCTCAAATGGACAATGTCGTTCCCGTCCGGGGCAATATTTGCGATGCGGCGCTGATCCGACAGCTGTTACGTCAGTACGCCATTACCGGTGTCATCCACTTTGCCGCTGAAAGTCATGTTGACAACTCAATCGCAAATCCGTTGATTTTCGTGGAAACAAATGTCAACGGGACAGCTAACCTTCTGAATGAGTGCCTCAACTACTGGCAGGAAATCAACTGCATGGAGTCTGCTCGTTTCCACCACATTTCAACCGATGAGGTATACGGCAGTCTTGGTGCCGAAGGCTTCTTCACGGAAGAAACCCCTTACGCGCCTAACAGCCCTTATTCCGCCAGTAAAGCCTCTTCTGACTTGTTAGTTCGTGCCTACACCCACACATATGGGTTAAACACAACGATTTCCAACTGTTCCAACAATTACGGCCCCTGGCAACACAGCGAAAAATTCATTCCTACCATCATCCGCAAATGTTTAGCTCATGAGCCCATTCCCGTCTACGGTAAGGGACTCAACATTCGCGACTGGCTGTGGGTAGGGGATCACTGCCAAGCTATTGACCTGATCTTTCACAAAGGCAAAGTCGGTGAAAGCTATAACGTTGGGGGACACAACGAGAGAACCAACCTGCAAATTGTCGATACGGTCTGCAACGTTCTCAACGAACTGCGTCCCTGGAGCGGACATGACTATAACGAACTACTCAGCTTCGTGAATGATCGTCCCGGTCATGATTTCCGATACGCGATTGATCCCTCCAAGATCTCGAAAGAACTGGGTTGGACCTCGCAAACCACTTTTGAACAAGGAATCCGTCAGACTGTTCAGTGGTACCTGCAATAGTTGATAGTCCCTGAAAGAGAAAGCCGAGCTTGAGCAATGGCCACTCCAGCTCGGCTATTTCTTTGGCTTGAGAAACAAGCGGCTACTTACGACGCGCCTTCTCTTTCTTGCGGCAGTCCTCACAAACGCCGTACAGGGACAGCGAGTGTCCTTCGAGTTCAAAACCAAGACGCACGGCGATCTGTTTTTGGCGTTTTTCGATTTCTTTGTCAACAAACTCTTCTACGCGACCGCAGCGCGTGCAGACAATGTGATCGTGATGTGCGCCGTCGTCCATTTCATAACTGGCGCGGTCGTTGCCGAAATAGTGCCGAACGATGAGCCCCGCCGCTTCAAACTGGGTAAGAACGCGATAGACGGTAGCGAGCCCCACCTCGATGTTTTCGGCAACTAACTGCTTGTAGATGTCTTCTGCAGTCAAGTGTCGCACAGCTCCTGCTTCCTGTGCTTTTTGGAAAAGCTCCAAAATTCGCATGCGCGGCGCGGTTGCTTTAAGCCCCACATTTTTGAGTTCCTGTTCGGGCTCAAGCATCTCATGTTCATTATTTACGCTCATTGGCTATCCTCAAGAGGCTCATTTCAATCCGATACTCGCTATCATAACGGGAAGTTTTCAATTTACGAATTTCGAGGCGTTCTCTCGACTGTTTTTCTCATGTCCTTGCGCACACTTCTTATCACCGCTCCTCTTGCCGTCGGTTTGATCGCGCTGTCCGGCTGCAACTTCAATAGCTATGTCTACCGTACCGATGTCCACCAAGGCAACCTGGTCACCAAAGAAATGATTGACCAGCTCCAAGTCGGCATGGCTCGTCAGCAAGTTCTCTTCCTGATGGGAGAACCGCTCATTGAAAGTCAGTTCCATCGCAATCGCTGGGACTACACCTACTATCTGAATCCGCGCTACGGTGACATTCAGATGCGTCGTGTCACGCTCTACTTCGATGAACAGGACATCCTCACCAAGATCGAAGCGGGTCCCGTTCCGACCGAAAAACAGGCGGACGAAATGATTCTCGGCCGCGAAACGGATTTCGCTCCGACGCCTCTCGTGCGTCCTGAAGAACAGTAAGGAGCGAAAAAGTGAAGATCGCAGTTTCCGGAGCAACCGGCCGCATGGGCAAGCTCATTATTGAGGCCGTTCTTTGTAGTGATGACCTTGAACTCGTAGCTGCTACCACTGCCCCCGGAGTTCCCGAAATCGGCACGGATGCCGGTGCGGCAATCGGCAAAACGACCGGGATTTTGATTTCGGATGATGTTCAGGACCTTGCCAAAGCCGATGTTTTGATCGACTTTACGCGTCCCCAGGCTACGCTTGCCTATCTGCCATTCTGCGTTGCTCACAATATCAGCGTCGTGATCGGCACGACCGGCTTTGACACGCAAGGCAAAGAGACAATTGCTGAAGCAGCCAAGTCTGTTCCTGTCGTATTCGCGCCCAACATGAGTGTCGGTGTCAATTCCGTTTTGAAGCTTCTGGAAATTGCCGGCGCGATGCTCTCGCAATACGACTGTGAAATCGTTGAAATGCACCACAAACACAAGGTGGATGCGCCTTCCGGCACGGCTCTCGAAATGGGGAAACGTGTGGCACAGGGACGCGGCGTTGATTTCGATTCCGTTGCTGTTCTCAGTCGAGAGGGACATACCGGTGAACGTCCCGATGGTGCCATTGGTTTTGCCGCTCTGCGCGGCGGAGACGTTGTCGGTGACCATACCGTGATTTTTGCCGGCCCCGGTGAACGCATTGAGATCAGCCATAAATCGGGTTCACGCGCAGGCTACGCACAAGGTGCCGTGACGGCAGCGCGCTTCCTGAAAGACAAAACCAACGGACTTTTTTCCATGTCCGACGTGCTCGGATTCAACTGAATTTGTTTTTCCGCGTAAAAAGCCGCGCAGACAAACGCGTTGAGTGGCAAAATTCGCTGGCAAACTTTTCCTAGGTGCGCAATAAACACTGCGCATGCTCTAACGAGGTAACAAATGAACGACCAGCTTGACAAACTTGAATCTTCCGTCGCCCGCCTTGTGCAGGCCTACAACGAAATGAAGGCTGAAAATGCAGCCCTCAAAGCTCAGCTTGCAGACAAGACCGCCGCTGTCGAACTGCTCGAGGAAGAAGCTGCCGCCGTGCGCAGCCGCATCGATTCGCTGATCGTCTCTCTGACGGCCGACCAGCAGACGGAACAGCCTTCTGCTTAATCGGAACATTGTCAGGTAGAAAATCGGAGTCATAAAGCATGCCACGCATCAAACTCACCATCTTGGATCGCGAGTATCCTTTCGAGGTTTCCGAGGAAGACGTTGAGAATCTACGCAGCGCCGCCGAAATCCTCAATACGCGTGCATCTCAAGTACGCTCGGCCAATCGTTCGCTTACCCCTGAACGCGTTGCCGTGATGGCGTCGTTGCAGATCGCTTTTGACTCCATTACCGGCCGTCTCGGTCAGGTCCCTGTCGATGAAGCAACCGTTTCGCGTGTTGCCGCTCTTCGCATGAAGTGCGATGAAGCTCTGGATCCCGCTCTCGACAGCTGAATTTTTTCTGCTTTTATGTAAATGTTCCCCGAAAGGCCGCTGAAAATAAGCGGCCTTTCCTTATGTCCTCAGGAGTCAATAGCAGGGAACGCGCCTTCTTGACTCAAGTCAAACTCCATTTTCTTATCCGACGACAAAGCATCCAACGATAGTGCGATTAAGGCCGCCCAATGGCAATCCATCGTGCGTGAAAACGTCCGTGGAATATGGCGCTGCGGCGTGTTGCCTCACCTCTTGGTTTGGTTGGCTGTCAAGTTGCCGAAACCTGCCTGACTTCTTTTTCCGAGCTGCAAAAGCCCTTGCCAGTACTTGTGTGTATTGGCAAAAACTTTCACTAACCGAGCTGAACTTACTGTCTGTTCGTGGCGCCCGATGTCGTCAATCATCTCAGAGTTCGTTACGTTATCAACAGAAGAAAGCGTTGAACGTTCTTATTCGACCTGTTTATCGTCATGACCGCATTGGCAAATGCGGCATTTCTGGCGTGGACATGATGGGGGGGGGCCGGACCTCTGCTCCTTTATTTGTCTGACGACGCAAAAATACGTCGAAAACGGGCACAGGTTTAGCAGAGGCCGGCGTAACCGGTTTTTACATCACTGAGATTGGATCAATCACGGCGAGCATTTCCTCTTTCTCCTATGCTGCCGTAACGGGCATCCTTCTCCAGTCCTGTCCCTTGCTTGCCACCGCCCAGCACTGGCGTGCCATGCGGTTGGCGATGGCAACCATTGCCACCTTCTTGGGTTTCTTTGCCAAAATGTTTTTCACCCAGTCTGTCCGGTATTTCGACCTGTCCCTGTACCAACAAAGCTCGCAGAGCTTTATCGCATCGGCCGGGAATCTTTGTGGTGACAGTCTTGCCGCCACTGCCCGTATGCATTGGCACCAAGCCAAGATAAGCTGCAAACTGCCGGCCCGAAGAAAATTGCGTTGGATCGGCAAGCAGCACGCACATATACGCCATAATCGTCTCGCCAATGCCCGGAACTGTCAGAAAGTGCTTTGCATTTCTGGTTTGATTGGCAAGCCTGCTGATTTCGCGCTGAAGCGTCTTGATCCGATCATGCTCGTCACGAATGCTTTTGACCGTATCGCGCAACATGTCGATCACCAACTGCACAGCGTCACCTTCAAGGCTGTTGATGCATTCATCAACCTTTTTATCGAATTGATCAACGCTCTTTGGCATAACATGTCCGTATTCGGCAAGTAAGCCGCGCACGTGGTTGATGCGGGCTGTGCGCTGTTTGACCAGCAAGGCTCGCATTGTCAGCAGCGTCTGGATGTCACGTTCCGTTTCCGTCTTGACAGCAACGGCCCGGACTCCGCTTACCAGGGCATGGTAGACGCCCTCGGCATCAGCCTTGTCACTCTTGTTGTGACGAACAAAAGGCTTTACGAGCTTGGAATCCATCAGCCGGACAGTATGGCCGAGTGTCTGCAGTTTGCGGGCCCAGTATTGGGAGCTGCCGCATGCCTCCATGCCGATAAGGCATTTGCCGCAATTGGCAAGGCTCTCCAGCACCTTATCCCGTTTGATCTGCACGTTGGTGATCTCACCGGTCTGCGTATCGCAGCTATAGATTTGAAACACGCTTTTGGCAATGTCGATGCCGATGAGCTTCGTGAAGTCGCAAAACTGATTAAGATTCGCCATGAGGGCCTCCTTTAAATGTTGTGCTAGAACATTTTGGCGCTTAGATGCCGTAAAAGACCGAGGGTCTTCAGGAGGTTCCTCACCCTTCACGGACTTGACGCATGAAGCCGTATGCGGCGTGACGCCCTATGCGGGGTCGTGCGTCAATTCATCATCGGCACCAACTCCCTTGAAACCCCAAGAAAGCGCCGGCTGCTTGCCGATGCTAAGCGGTGTGACTGAAAGAAAGACGTCATCGCCGACAGCAAAGGGGAAAGCGTTGCGATAACAGCGTGTGCCGTCATCACGTTCTCAGCCAAAGCGTTAAAACTCAGGCTGTCCGCGCATTCTCGCGGGCCGCGCAGAGTCGGACTTCTCCTATCTGCGCACTTCAAGTGTATGCCTTACGATGAAACAAGCTTGTGCGGGCAAGGCAAGGCGTATTCTTAAGGGCCGGGAAAAACTTTGGGTGAATCCGCCGCCAGGCGGAGAGGGCAAAGCCCTTCTCAGGTTGGCTCACCGAGCTAACCGTCCTCAAACTCTTAACCTCATTTCCAGATTGTTAGAGAACGCCACAAGCTTTGTACTAATGGGTACTACGCTTAATCGGGTACCTGAGGTCATTATCGTTTTATAATTGCCCTACCCTGTGAAGTTTCACCAGCGGCTCCAATGTTCCTAACCTATGCATTCGTGCAAGGCCGTTTAACTCGAGAGCCGATAGTGCAGCGGGCACGCGTTGTCCGCTCCGTTTTCCGCTCCAGCCGCGGCCACCCTGACCTTTCGGTTCAGGTAACGTAGCCGGAAACCACAGGGTCTTCCTTTCCCCGCCTTCGTCAATTCCAGCGCCAACCTCGCTCTGCCCACTTTGGCGCAGGTATCATGTACGCCGCATTTCGACAATTCTGCGGGAAGCGTATTCATGTCTTGGGAAATTGTTGCGGCTCTGCTTTGTTTAGGCGCCTGTACCGGTTTTTTGGCCGGCCTCCTCGGCATTGGCGGGGGCATGGTACTCACGCCTTTCATGACCATGCTTTTGGTCTATGCCGACGTGCCTGATACAGCCATCGTTCATACAGCCATCGCGACATCTTTGGCTACCATCATGTTCACGTCGCTTTCTTCGGTGCGAGCGCATCACAAGCGCGGTGCAGTGCTTTGGAACGTTGTTGCAGCGGTTGCACCCGGTATCTTGGTAGGTGCCCTCCTCGGAGCCAAAATCTCCAGCCTTCTCCCAACCTTCTGGATTTCTCTCGTCTTCGTCTGTTTTGTCGGCTTTTCCGCTGTCAAGATGTTCATCAACTCCAAACCGGAACCCAAAAGAACTCTTCCGGGAATGGCAGGAATGTTTGGCGCCGGTACCGGCATCGGAGTTGTCTCGGCATTGGTCGGCGCCGGAGGCGGCTTCATTTCCGTTCCGTTCATGGTGTGGTGCAATGTCAAAATGCATAACGCCGTAGGAACTTCTGCAGCCTTGGGATTTCCGATTGCCGCTGCCGGAACGCTCGGCTACATCATTACAGGCTGGGGTGAACCGGGGCTCCCACAGTTTCCCTTGATGTTGGGCTATATTCATTTGCCTGCTTTGGTGTCTGTTGCTGCGGCAAGCATTTTTACCGCGCCTTTTGGTGCCAAGGTCGCGCACAGCATCGACACAAAGCCCTTAAAGCGCATCTTTGCCTGCATGCTCCTGGTTCTTGCCGGCTATATGCTGACGCGCGCCATCAGTTCACTTTGATTTTTCAACTTCATCTCTTTTCTTCTGCTGTATGTCTGAATTCACTTTGCCTCCTGTTCGTGCCGTAGAACCGGAAACCATTGCGACACACCTTTTCCATGTCAAACAGGTAGCGCCGCTCGTGCACTGCATTACCAATGATGTTGTGCAAGAGATCACGGCAAATGTGTTGCTTGCGATGGGCGCATCGCCTGCTATGGTCATCGCCTGTGAAGAAGCCGCACACTTTGCCGCAATTTCTTCTTCCGTGCTGATCAATGTCGGCACTCCCCGTCTGGATTCGTTGGAAGCCATGCATCTGGCTGCCAAAAGTGCCGTTCGACACAATGTTCCCTGGGTGCTGGATCCGGTTGCAGCCGGTGTTATTCCCTGGCGTGACAAAATGATCCAAGGCCTTTTGGCGCTTCACCCGACGGTGATCCGCGGTAACGCCTCAGAGATTTTGGCCCTTGCAGGAATGGGCAAAGGCGGCAAGGGGGTAGACAGTACCGACTCAAGCGATGCCGCTCTTGAAGCATCCGTCAAACTTGCTCGTGAGTACAACACCATCGTTTGCGTCACCGGCAAAACCGACTACGCTACCGATGGCAAGGAAATTCTTTCGTGTACCGGCGGCTCCGTTAAAGCAACGCTTGTGGTCGGAACCGGCTGCTCCCTGTCAGCCATGGTGGCAGCCTTCGTTGCTCAAACCGAACATCCCCTTGAAGCTGTCATTTCTGCTTGTGCGCTAGCCAAACGTGCCGCACAACAAGCTGCCGGCGTAGCCCGCGGCCCGGGTAGCTTTGCCGTGGCTTACATTGACGCTCTGAACCTTCTTCAAGCCAAGGACTTTTATTGATGCGACAACCCATCAATCTTTCTGTATATCTGGTACTGGACCCTGATTTATGTGATGGTGCTCAAGGCATGATCGACACCACGCGCGCGGCAGTACAAAATGGCGCCACATGCGTTCAATTGCGCGCCCCGCTTTGGAAAAAGAGAGCACTGGTTGAGTGCGGCCGTGCGCTGAAGTCAGCTCTCGCCGCCTTTCAAGTTCCTCTGATCATCAACGATCATGCCGATGTATGCCTTGCCGTTGATGCCGAAGGCTTGCATATTGGGCAGGACGATTTATCTCCCAGCGATGCTCGCGCCATCATCGGTAACGAAAAGCTCTTGGGACTCTCCGTGTCTAACGAGCACGAACTCTCAGCAGTAGATGTTCGTTTGGTTGATCATCTTGGAATCGGACCGATTTTCTCGACGAGCACGAAACCGGATGCAAGCGACGCCCTCGGCATTAACGGCTTTGCCGACCTCGCTTCACGGAAACCTTGTCCGGTTGTTGCCATCGGCAGTGTCAAAGTACCCATTGTCGGAGATTTGATTCGTGCCGGAGCCGATGGGGTTGCTGTCGTTTCAGCTATATGCGGACAAAAGGATCCCGGTGTAGCGACAAAAGAACTGGTTGACGCCGTGCAAATGGCTCGAATCTAGAGCGCAACTAAGCACTCTCACCTAAAATAGGGGTTTGAACCAATATCAGAGGATTTCTCATTGCTATGGCAAAAAGCAAACGAACATCGGTTCGACTAACACTCCAACAGGCAAAACTGATTCTGCTTGCCAAGGCTGTTGAGGAATCCAATGACGCGCATATCAAGTGGACGTCGGCTGACGCCGAAGCCGCAAGCCTTCGGGCCGCCCATACGGTCGGCGAATCCGCCGATGCTGTGAAGCTTTTGACTGAGCGCGCCAAGGTAGTATTGCGCACGGCTTCTGAGCGCGGCGTTAACACGACAGTCAGCACCAAGGCTCGCCTGTCCCAATTCTTCTCACCTCTCTTTGTTCTGCTAGCCTTTGTGCTCGGCGCCTTGACGGATCGCATTGCAAGCCCCGAGCACATTGTCAATCTGCTCTCACCTCCCTACTGGGGAGTGATCCTCTGGAATCTTGTTGTCTACATCGCACTGTTTTGCTGCGCAATCGGCCTGGTCGGAACCGGAACCAATCGATTTGCGTTGCCGTTGCGAAGCAGCCTCAACGCATTCGTTCAAAAGACAAGCTACGGCACATTGCGTCGTTCCGGTTTCAAGTCGCACTTCTACAGCGAATGGTCGTCGTTTGTTGCGCCGCTAATTCGCATGAACGTAGCCCGTACCTTGCATTTCGCAGCCCTTTTCTTTGCTTTGGGCATCATCGTGAGTCTTCTGGTACGTGGTTTCGGTACGTCCTACTGGGCTGGCTGGGAGAGCACATGGCTTGCGGAAAGCCCTGAAAGCATAAAGGCCTTCATTGACTACACCTACGGCCTCATACCCGCGGTCGGACCTCTGCTGCCCATGCCGGATCTTGCTCAGATCGTCGAAATGCGTGCAGACCGTCTCCCATATCTCGAAACTCCTGTTTCTGCAGCCCCCTGGCTCATTCGCATGATGATTCTGATGGGCGTTGTCGTTATTTTCCCTCGTCTGATCTTCGCCTGCTTTGATACCTGGCGAATGAATCGGTTTAAGTTGCAGACATCGCTTTCGATTGAGTCGTCCTACTTCGAAAATATCCTTGTCCAATGCGCGCAGGACGCTGTGCTAGGGAACTTATTGATTGTCACATCGTCCGTGAATCGTCCCTTGCGAGATCAAACAACCTCCGTCCTTCGCAAACATTGGGGAAGTGCAGAGGATTCCGTTGTCAAAACTATCGACTTTGACGATGAAGAAGCGAACGTGCCCGCCGTTCCTTCCGGTCCCCGAAAGCCAATCGTCCTTGTCTGGTTGGACGGCATTGAGACCCCAGAAGAAGAAGTGCATGGAGCAGTCATTGAGCGTTTGCGTCACGCTTATGAATCCGAGGGCTCTGCAGTCTTTGCCGCACTTCTTGACATGAAGGAGTTTGTTCAACGCTTCACTTCAATGCCGGCACGCATCAAGGAACGACAGGAAGCTTGGGAAGCATTGAGCAATGCGCATCAGATCAAACTGTTTGTGTTACGTGACTCTTCCGAGTCTCAACTAGAAGCAATCAAAACAATTCGAGCATGGGCAGCTCCACGAATTTCATCCGATCAAATTATCGCGGTGACTGACAATAGGGAAATGAACAATGAGCAATGATCCGATGCGAATTCATTTGAGTTTGGTCAGTCATACCAATGTTGGTAAAACGACGCTGGTACGTACGTTGCTAGGCCGTGACATCGGTGAGGTTGCTGACCGTGCCCACGTTACCGAGACGACCGATGACTATGTACTGGCTCGTACCCCTGAAGGTTGTGAGCTCATTCTTTGGGATACTCCGGGTTTTGGCAATTCTGTCGCTCTCGCCAAGCGTCTGGAAGGGAGAGCTAATCCGGTAGGTTGGTTTTTGTCCGAGGTTTGGGATCGCGTCGCAAACAAATCTTTGTGGCTAAACCAGAAAGCTCTCAAACACGTTAAAGAAACATCAAGTGTTGTGCTCTACCTCGTCAATGCAACCGAGCTACCTGACTCTGCTCCATACGTGAGTGCAGAAATGCAAATCCTCGAGTGGATCGGCAAACCAGTGATTGTGTTGCTCAATCAAATGGGAGAACCAAAGTCTCCAGAAGCAGAACAAGCCGACGTTGATCGTTGGACATACGCTATGGCCTCATACCCGATTGTGAATTCCGTACTTCCTATGGATGCTTTCGCTCGGTGCTGGGTGCAGGAATTCGCCTTGTTTGACGCCATAGCAAAGGCACTCCCTGAAGAACTTCATGCGGCATTTGATGCATTGCAAGAAGTTTGGTCGAGAAAACGCAGAGCGGCTTATAACGCCAGTATTCAAGCAATGACTCATTATCTCGAGAAACTTGCTAATGATCGTGAGATAGTTGAGTCAGCATCCATCAAAGACCAGCTTCGATTTCTGGGTAAGCGTCTAGGTCTCTTTAAAAATGAAACGATCAATGATCCTATTGGCGCAGCCCAAACAGCTCTTGCTTCCAGAGCCGCTGATGAATTTTGCGCACTAACAGACAAGTTGATAGCAATCAACTCTCTCAAAGGCAAAGGAATTCGTAAAGAACTTATACTGCGGATGCAATCTGCGTGGGCTGTTACGAGTTCTGTACCGCTCGCTCCTGCTGCCGTTGCCGGAGCTGTTAGTACTGGCGCTGCAAGCGGTCTAGCAACTGATCTCGTTACCGGAGGGCTTTCAATGGGACTTGGTACGTTAGTAGGAACAGTCGTAGGCGCTTTAGGAGGAATTGGTCTAGCCGCTGCTTATAACCATAAAAAAGGAATTGAAGGAACTGAGATTAATTGGTCGGAAGAATCATTGAGAAATTTTCTTATTGAATCCGCACTTTTATATTTATCTGTTGCACACTTCGGAAGAGGTCGTGGAAATTGGTCTAATACTGAAAATCCATCATACTGGAAAAAAAGCATTGCAGAGTTAAGTGAAAAAATTAAAATCAACCAAGATCAAATATATTCAAGTATTGACTCTATTTTGAGACAAACTATGGCAAAATATTACTCAACTGCGCACCTTTAACCTAATCAAGAAATTCAAAATTAAGTGTAAAAAAGTATTTCGCCCTAAACACAGAAGATTACGAAGATATATCAATTTCAATTCATGTTTTTTAGTCCTCTTGATTCAAAATGATTTGCTATTTTTGCCTTACGGCCCCCGATCACCGAAACGAAGTCTATACAAATCTATTCAAAGTCAGTCTCGAAAGCGCACTATCAAACACCACTCTCGACATAAAAATTCTCTATGACGGTCCGCGATCGCATACTATCATCGATATATTGAATAGAAATAAGTCCCTTTACCCCAATAGAATTTCAATAATTCCTCACGAATTCTCACGAAAAAAATACTTACCATTGGCGTATCCTGATAACTACTTAAGGAAAAGAAAAATTTCGTCTTCATATGACAAAATATCCGGAACATTTATGAGATTAGACGTTCCATTCATAGAAACACAAGACGACTTTGTACTTTATTCAGATATTGATGTTTATTTCAACGACAACATACTTTTAAATAACCTTTCAAAGCCCGAATATCTATCAGCCGCACCTGAGTTTCAAAAAACATTCAAAGACATGCCATATTTCAATGCAGGCATTTTACTATTAAATACAAGAAACATGCGCGAAAAATGTAAAAAAATTTTTTTAGATTTAGAAAGAGGAATACCAAACGAAATCGGGCTCTTTGATCAAGGCTTTTTGAATCAATATTGCCTCCATGAAATGGACCCACTTCCGCTTGAATACAATTGGAAACCTTACTGGGGCATCAACCATCAGGCCAAAATTATACATTATCACGGAATGAAACCTGGCGGAGATTATTCTAATTCAGGATTCTGCATGAACGAAAAAACTCTGAAGCGTCTTTCCAATATATATCCAGACTCAATATGCGGTTTGGTTTATTACACACAGTTGTACTTTAGAAAATTAGGCCTCCCTTCTGAAGAACTCTTTTGCAAATTCGTCGAAGATTTGGTAAGAGCCAACCAAAAAAGTTCAATAGAAAATGTTGAACATATAAGCTCGAAATACCTATTACATATTCTTTCGAAGTATTTTAAAAGAAAGTTAAGACTACCCTCGCTCAAATAAAACAATAACTTCTTCAAATAACAATCAAATATTGAAACACACAACAAATTAAGCCCCCCCCCACAAAAAATATTTGTTAAACTATCTCTGATGACAGATTTTACATTTCACTCCCCAAACCACAAAGCGACAAAGCATATTGTGTTAATTAATACCTGGCGCGTTATCAATTCCAAAGGAGGTGCAGAGAGAGTTTTTTGCGAATTAGCTAATGCTTTATCTCTAATGAATTATGATGTGTCAGCAATATGTTGCGATAGAGAGCAGGGAAAACCAGGATATCCATTAAGTGATAAAGTACATTTTTTTAATGCTTATAGAGGCATACCAACGCTCTACAGATCCCCATTTAAAAATATTAGATGTTTCAGTTTCAGTAGAAATAATAGGCGCATCAAACGCAAAGTTTTACACAGCATCTGGATGTCCGATTCTATAAATGACGTAATAAAAAAACTCCCTACAGTTGACCTGTATATATCATTTCAAATAGAAACGACATATATGCTAGCAACAAAAATTAAAGTAAAAAAACCCATTGTTACCATGCTTCATAGTACACCAGAGTTTTACTTCAATGAACTTGGGTTTAGCATCTATCAAAAATCAATTAACGCATGCAGCGCAATAACTGTTCTACGCCCCGAATTTATTAGCCAAGTACGTAATAGACTTCCGAACGTGCCAATTTATTGCATACCGAATGCTGTTACACAGTTTTTCACGGCATAAAATTTAAAAGCAAAGACGATTGTATGTATCGCTAGAATTAGCCCTGAAAAAAGATTAGATCTTTTAATTAAATCATTTACTTTAGTAAACAAAACATTTAATGATTGGAAACTTGTTATTTACGGCGATACAAATATCAATCCCTCCTACACAGGATATCTCAATAAACTATCTCAATCACTTCAACTCACTCATTGCATAAGTTTTCCTGGAGCCATTTCTGATATTGATTATGCCCTAAGTCGAGCTTCGATTTTTGCTTTTCCTTCAGCCTTCGAGGGCTTCGGTCTAGCTCTTGTTGAGGCGATGGCAAAGGGTCTACCATCCGTCGCGTGCAATGATTGTTCAGCGGTTAATACTATCATTCAGGATGAAATAAACGGATTATTGGCAAAGCCTGATCCAGAATCGTTTGCGAATGCTCTAGAAAAGTTAATTTCTAATGAAAATCTTAGAATTTCCTTAGGAAATGAGGCACGAATTACTGCTTCACAGTATTCTGCTGAAAAGATTTTCCCACTATGGGATACTCTTATCAAAAGCTTAGCTTAATTAGAGTCACATACTAAAATAGTTCAGCAACTCACCGTGCATACTTATATTGAAAAAAACTCAGAATTCATATGTTCAAAACCACATTTATGGTTGTTTTGTTTTACCTTAAAATCAAATTAGCCATTCGAGGCAAGTCATCGAAAAATAAAAAAATAATTTTCAGTTTTCGAAAAAATGATCCGTTTGACCGTATCGCCTTGACAACAAATTTCAAAATTCAAAACATAAATAATCCCTCTCAAATTTCTTTGTTTGATATTATTTTTCGTCGAGTACTCGTCTTACATTTGCCTTCATCTGAAGATATGCATAGCCTTGAGAACATACTTAAACGAAAAGTTATAAAATGCCTCAATCTTGACGCTAGATATGAAATCATTCTTCAGCACTTAATTAAAGTTTTTATACCAGATAATGGTACAAACGTTTTTATTACTAACGCAAGACACGTAGCGGATGTTTACACCGCAAATCTTCCGCATTTCAATGTACTGACCATACCAGATGTTGAAATACCTCTGAGCATAAAGAAATCATTTGAGCTTGCACTGAGTGAATCTCAGTGTAACATTAATAAGTCTGTTGGCGTAACCATTTTTGCCAATATAGCATCCGAGTGGATACTTAAAATATATAGACATTTGCACCCCAACCACAAAATTGTTATCAGATTTCATGATATTTTAGGCGAACAAGTTGGTAGAAATAAATCACGCAAAGAATTATTAGAAATAATAGATCGACTGCGTCAATCTGCAATTATTGATGTAGTGGAGTCTTACTGTCGCAATGACGCAAATGAATTAAATGGTATCTATCGTCCCAATGGCGCAAATCCAGATTTTCTCAAACCTAATCCACAGCATCGTGAAAAACTTTTTTGTTTTATTGGAACAAACAATCATTCCCAATCAGGTCTGCCCGCTCGTAGTGACGTCATAAAGCAGTTTACTGAAGAAATACTCCGAATTTACCCTTACCTAAACCAACAGTGGCTCTACAACATCAAAGAACAATCAAATACGTGGATTACTTATTCTGATTTTGTAAAAAAATATGCTTTAAGTGAAGTCTACATTGATCTATTGCGAGTAGCAGACAATGAAGGATACTCTTTTAGAATCCCAGAGGCACTTTGGCTAAATAGAAAAATTATTTCAAACAGATTTTCCTTGCGTGAAGAACCATTTTATACTCCCGAGCGGATTTTCTTGCTAGGATATGATTCGTTTGATACTCTCCGTGAATTTCTTGAAAGAGAAATAGAACCTCTTCCAGAAAAAATACTTACTCTTCTGGACGCCCGACTTTGGTATACACAAAATGATCCTTTAATTGGTCAATATTGCAAATCACAGAGAACCCCCTAGATCTTGTCTTTATAGCCGTTGCAGTCCAAAATGAAATCTGAAATGGGCGCGTATTTCGCCTGCTCTTGAGGTGTTTTTTTTCTGAGCCAAAAAGGCAAATAAACGCGCCGTCGCCCTCACCCGAAAAGGGGACGGGGATGTGTACGATTTTAGTTTCCGCGCCACAATTCGAAACACCCGAAACTCATCTAACCACCCCTGTGTGGTTAAGCCGTTAACGCTAGCGTTTAGTACGTTGATTTAAGAAAATGTTCGACCTAACTGTTTGATTTTTCACAGAGAACGAGGTTGACTTCCGCCTCGTTTTCTTTTAAAAAAGCATACCTAATAGGACTTGTTGTTTTGAAGTGAAAAATGACCGAAAAACCAGACTTTGTGACTTCCTACCAGAAGCCGAAAAATACGGAAATCAAGAAAATCGGAAACAACTGGTACGTGTACGAACGCTTCAGCAAATACGATCCCGCAATCAAGCGCAGCCGCAAAGTGTCCGGCAAGTGTCTAGGCAAGCTCACGCCCTAGGGGTTGATGCCGACACAGCGTCGACTCGTCAAGGAATCGGATCAAAGGCCGGCAAAAGTTTCCGATGTGGCTGAAGCCGGGGCTGTCTTGTTCTTTTGGGATCGGACGGTTGCGATGCGCGAGCGCCTCAAAGAATTCTTCCCTGACATCTGGGAAACGATCTATGCGGCGGCCGATCTGCGCGCCATCAAGGAGCCGCGCTTCCATCGCCTGCAGGTGCACTATGAGACGAGCCTTCTGACGCACCTTCTGCCCAATCTCTCTTTCGATGCTCCTAGCAATGCCGCCTTCCTTCAAGTCCTGGGGCGTCGCCGAGAAGCAATCTGCCGCTTCATGCAAGAGGACGTGAACAGTACGATGGTCACCGTCTGATCACCTCCTCCAAAACCATGGAACTTGCTGAGCTTGGCTACGACTCGAAGCGACGTTTCAAGCCGCAAGTCAATTTGCTCTACGTTTACAGCCTTTCGGCCGATGCCAGCGCTCCGGTGTACTACAAGCTGTTTCTCGGCAGTACGCCTGACGTCATTGCGTTTACTGACGTCCTCAACGAATGCGGCATCTCCAGCAAGAAGTACACGGTGATTACCGACAAAGGCTTTGCCGCCGAAGAGCAATTCGAAGAGCTGACCGAAAAGGAACTTTCATACGTCATTCCGATCAAACGAGGCAGCAAACTCGTTGCGTCTTATTTGCCGCTAACGCCGCAAAGTTACTCGGATCTTTTCACTAACAACGGACGAGCCATTCAGTCATTCAAGATCGAAGAAAAGGGCTTCAATTTCTTCGTCTATTACGACGCGCAGCTGTATGCCAATGAATTGGCCGACGCAGCCGAACGTGCGGAGCAGAAAAACGAAGTAAAGGACGGGAAGGTACAGAGGGAATTGAGCAGACGCGAGAAGGGCAAAGGCAAGCTCACGGACGAGCAGCTAAGTGAGCTGCAGCCCCAGGACCTGAAGCAGGTTCTTGAATCAACTCCGGAAATGGGGACAGTGTCGATTCGAACAAATCGCCTGGATCTGAACAGCCATCAGGTTTGCCGAACCTACAAGCAACGTCAGGTGATCGAGCAGTTCTTCAGAGCGTACGGTGCCGGGATGGACTTTAGTGCCTCCTACATGAGAGACCGAACGAGCCGGGAAGCATGGCAGTTCTTGAATCATCTGTCCGCCACGATCGCCATGGAATGCATTGCGGACATTGCTCGGATCGGGGAAGACAAGAACGTGTCGTTTGAAGACTTACGGCAGACTCTCGGGAAGATCATGGCCAGCCAAGTCAATGGGCAATGGACGTTGGCTCCCATCAAGAAATCCGTCCAGAAACTCATCGCCAAACTCGATTTCCAGATCGACACGTTTGACCTGGATGCGATGACCCAAAAGTACGGTACGTCACCGCTGTGACGTACCTAAATTTCTAGCGATACGGGTTAAGTAAGTGGAAGGTTCCCACGGACTGAATGAAATCCTCTGTCTTTGGCCGCCAGCCAAACATGAAGGGGCGTCACCCCTTCAAACATCCCCAGTCTCGCAGCCGACGGGCTCGGGGATGGCAGTAACGGCCCGCTTCGCGTTCCTTTGCCAGCCACCCCAGCCCTAAAGGCGAATTTGATTAACCGACTTTAGTAAAGGCCTTTCGCGGCATATGCTCGCGCCCTGCGGGCTCTGCGCTATTCTGAGAAATCGTGAGCATTCGCACGATGCTTCTCAAACATTCGGGCCCCCAAAATCTCACACACTTGGTCAGCCGGCTAAAGGTAAGTACCCCAAAGGTTTTCGACAGGAGCAAAAGGACGTCGAAAAATACGAGCATCGCAATTTAACTTTCCGATGCTCACCATGTTTTTCAATGACATCCGCTTATGGCAAAGCGTTTACCGTCAATGGCAAGCCAGCTCAGTCTCAAAGGGCTATTTCTTCAAGCATGTATTGCCAAACCTATGGCCGAGTGACATGCCGCTTCCGGCCAAATCCACCACGTATCGCAACTTCAGCATCCTGGAGAAGGAAGACGTTGATCTCGCTCTCGATGATGAATTAACTGCAGTTCCAACAATCGACCAAGAAATTACGGTTGTCGATAGTCAAACAATTGATAAGCAGGACGGCGGTATTCGCGTCGCTGAGATCGACCAGCAGATGCTCTCCGATTTTCTGGATCGAAACCGAAGAGCGCAAGCATCCGACTCATTGCCTTCAGAGGTTCGTCATTACAGCGCAAAGCAACTGTTTCGCATGCGTTTGCCTGACGGTATCGTGGTCGAGTTCAGCACGGCGCATCCCGAAGCTCTGGCCTTGCAGATGGTAGCAGCTGCACGGAGGTCGGCATGAATTTCAACTTCAACACCGGCCGCATCACCTTGATCATCGCCCCTGTTGACATGCGCGCAGGTTACGAGAGACTTTCGCTGATCGCTGCCGGTTTGTTTGGTATTGATGTTAACGCCGGCAAAGACTTTGTGATCTTCATTTCACGCCCACGCAAGATCGTCAAGATGATCTGGACCGATGAGCGCGGAGCATCTCTCCTGACTTGGCGTCTGAAAGAAGGTACGTTTGAGCGTTTTTGTGCCCAAGATGACTGTCGGCATAGGCGTTTCACTCGCAGGGAACTGCTTCAATTCCTTGACGGATATCGTTTGAAATAACCTCAAGATGTTGACGCAAGTCAAAGAAGCTTCAAGTTCTTCCTGCCGCTATCAGAGCCTTGTTTTTGCACCGAAAATCGACTTTCAACAGTACGAAATTAAGGTATGTCTGCGGCTTGTAAATGCTTCCTATTAGCATTAAACAAAGAATCGAGCCTTGTTTTGATCCCCAGTCGGTTTTGGGCCTAATCCGAGGCTGTTTGCTCAAAAGATCCATAAGGTTGAGGTCTACGAGAATATATTCCGAGCCGTGCAAGCAATCCGTAGCTGCTTACCTGAAGAAGTAGGCAATTTGCACCCTTACACGAGCCAGCTACGTGGGTTATACGGCGCAAGCACTGAGGAGGGGCGAGACATCAGATGCAGAGCTATCTTGAGCACTCCAGAAGGCGCATCTGCAACGCCGTCAATGTTGATTTCCTCGCGGATATTGCCACGCAAACCAAAGCAACGACGTTGGCGGCAAACCGTTTTGAAGAGTATTCGCCACAATACCTGCTGTACATTTGAGCAAGTTCCCTATCTAAGATAGCAACAAAACCTTAGCAAAACAGGGAAACTCGGGCTCTGCAATTCGAACATATTGAGCACTATTGCCGACAGTCTTGCGCCACGTTGATGGACAGTGTCGACGAGATCATGCTGAATCTTGCGAAAAAGTTCGCTGTCAGGAAGAATAGGCGCAGGCATCTGGCTCGGGAAAAAATGCGATCAGATTGGCGGTGATCTTCTGGCCTAGTAGTTATATCGGTGTCCGGGTTGAGCTATTGAGAAAAAAGGAACGAAAAAGTTCAAAAAGAATATATAAGTTTACCTGATGCTATCTGTTCATTTCATTTGTTAACGTATATGATCTGCCATCAAATAAATTACTTACCATCAACACTAAGTTTAAAAAGCTCAAACAAGGAGCAGATCGTTGCTCGTTGCTTTTTGTAAAAAATATTCTGTTCGTGTAATCTACCTACACCAAACAACAACACTCAAAGCGTTAAATTAATTGGCGCGAATCATAAAACGCCCTTCAAGAGGGCGTTGATTTTGAAATATCACTATCATTTATAATAACATCTCATTCGTTTACACTTTTTCTCACAAATAACACATTACATATCAAAATTTATTCATCACATCCATATATCAAATATTTAATTTTTTCCTGAGATACAAAGAAGCTATGAACTGCCAAGAGAAAGCCGCATTTATCATCCCCACTTTCAACGCGGAAAAATATATTTGTCAGTGCTTAGATTCCATTTTGAATCAAAACTACAGCAACTTCATAACAATCATAATAAATGATGGATCTACTGACAGCACAAGCACAATATTGGACCTTTATAAGAAAAAAGATAGCCGAATCATAGTTATAGATCAAAACAACCAAGGCCAAGCAGCAGTTAGAAATGTAGGATTAAATCTTGCACTTAAAGATAAAGGGGTCAGCTATATCTCTTTTATTGACAGCGATGATTATATTGACCCCTGCTTTTTGAGTGCTCATATTTTTAGTCTGACAAAAAATCACGCTGATGTTTCAATTTGTGGATATGCTAGCACCAATGAAACCTGCGAGGAGAAAAATTTTTATCCCGAAAAATTTCTTTCTGAAAAAGACTTCATAAAAATGATTTTTTCTTATGGAGAATGGAAATCAACGTACAGTTGCGGAGGGATGGTTTGGAAACAACTGTACAAAGTTGAAGCAATTCGAGACATAAGATTTACAGAAGACAAAAATGTTGTTGAAGATGAAATCTTCTGTCTGAAAGTTGCCAAGTCAGCACCAAAGTTTGTATATATTCCTAAAATTCTCTATTACTACAGATGCGCACCCGAATCTTTAACACATCAAAAAAATTTTAATAAACGATTAGCCAATGGCAGAAAATTATGTTTTGATTTATCAAGACATTTATCACAAGACGTAAAGATGATTGTTTTCAGTAAATTTTTAGAGGTCACTTTGAATTTGATAAAAAACGACGATCTTCCATATGACATATCTTTGTATAAAAAAGACGCTATTGTTGCATACAAACTAAATTATATTACAAGAAAAATACTTAAGCGGTATTTTCTTTTTTGTTATGCACCGCGCTTAACGAGATTTATGTACTCATTTGAAAAAAGACTTAGAACATTCAAGTACAAAATACTTAAGAAATACACAAGCGCTTCATAGGTTTTTTTCGACAGGGTTGAATGGGTACTGACAAATACGACCATCGAAATCTGGCTTTCTACCCATACCTTAGTTTTTCGGAAACATCCGTTTATGACAACGTCTTTATCATCAATGGCAAGCAAGCTCGTCTTCAAAGAGCTATTGAAAAAAATCCATTTATTCGGTCGATGATTCCTAGTAAGCAGCCCAAAGCGTTCTTTCGGTTGCTGTCGGTAAAGCAATCGTAAATTTTTGGCGAAAGACAAGGTCGAGCGCAAACTCGAGCATATGCCCCGATCTCATCTCGGTGTAGATTAAAAGGCTCGGTTTGCCGTGCAGCATTCTTCCGGCGCCAATGTCTTGGTGTGGTTCCACAGCAGTCACGACATCCAACCAAAGGATGCAACGAGCGCCGACGTAGTGTTCGGGATGGACAAGTGTAGCTGCTCGCTGGTCTTCAGCCTCTCGTTGCGTACTGCCCAAACCTGATCTTCCTCGTGCTCATAGAAAGCTCGGTTCACAGCATTGAGCAACTTCGCTCATGAGACATTCGTATAAGAACTCCACCGGATCTAAGCTTTGATAATTCGGAAGCTTGACAAGTTCCAGAGCTCTCATCAGAATGCCGCCGGCGCACAGCTCAAGGTAAACATCTTTGAGATCCATTACCGATCGACTCATCATTCACCCCGCATCGGTAGTTGTTTCGGATATTGGCGTGAGTCGGAGACAAATAGTCGTCCGCGACCCTTTGATCGTTGCCAATGTTGGGCTCCTGGTTGTTTTCTTTGGCCCAAATGATCTGCTCACATCTTTTGCGCATTTCTTGATAGGTAACGTTGCCGTACTCGAGGCGAGTGCTCAGAACCTGGTAGATGCCGGAGACCAGGTAAAGCTTGAAGAGCCACATCAAGGCATTGCAAGTTCAGCCGCAAGGAAAGTTGGTTTTTCCTTTTTTAGATGCCGCACCAGACGATAGGCAAAGTCTTCCGGCAACCCCGCCTTGACAAACTAGGCAACCCATTCGCGAGGTTGGCGTCGGTATTTCCTTTCCGCGTCAGTCAGGTGTTCCGTCAATAGGTGGTTCTTGTTGCCCTGCTCATTCTTGTATCACTTGTGTTCGGCGATTTTGACCCACGAATCCAGGTCATAGATGTAGACCTTGTCATCGGTGATCGTCACGGAAACGCGCTTGCCGGTGTACTCCGGCGGCGTGCTGTAGCGATGACCATCACCTGATATGCGAACGCAATGGCCACAATCAACGACAAGGACGCGGATATCCAACGGACAGAAAGCTTGGAGCGGCAAGCGGCCAAGGTACTCGCGTTCTTCATCCTCAAACATTTGCCTTCGGGAGTCAGACCTTCCCTTGGCAGTAAACGGCGCGTTGTTAAGCTCTTTGAGTTTCGCTTTTACCTGTTCGTTGAGGTGATCGAGATTGCGCGCCATCGGGGGGATATTTGGGTTAGTGCAAAATTAGCAGGGCTTTAACGCAGCGTAAATTTGGATTTGGGAGTACTTTACGTATTCATCAAAGACCTAATTTATCTCGTAGCATCAGCCACACTGGCATCCTATTTGAACAATAGTGAAAAAACATCAGGTGTTTATTCTCGAGTATTGCGTCTGAACGCTTTCAATCCAAGCTCGCAAATTACCTGTATTAATAGAATGATTTAGTAAAATCCTTGCTATATCCCTAGCTGTCACAATCAAAATTGGGTGCCCATCATTTATGATCTCTGCATAAGCTTGATGATGAACATAACCTGTAGTCACCAAGATTCCAAATTGTCGGTAACGAATGCGAGAAATCAAGCGAGACATCTCACGTACCCCTACTGCTTGGCCAATCCCATAGCACTTTGCTTCTAGCGCACAGTCGATTCTTAAAGCAGGATTCACATTCGATCCACTAAAAATTTTGTAACACCCCAGAGCATCGCGACCACCGTCACGCCAAGGTCGTGTCAATTGAAAATCAACAAAATGACTGTCCATCATGCCGACTATGCAAGCTGCGCATGCTTCAAAGCCGTAATAAGATTTTGCCTGCCTAAAATAATCGTGCAAAGCAATCACGCACTGTCTTCCTTCTTCGTTATCGCAAGCAGTTTGCTCTTCTCGTGAAGGAATAACTCTAATCTTGGGCGCTTTAAGAGGTTTAATCCCCTCCCTGCCACTTTGAACAAACTGACGCCAAACTTCAGGTGCGTCTTTCAGACTTTCGTCGTGCGAGTGCCGCAGGCTTTGGAGCCATTGTTTAGGGATCGCATGATTTCCTGTATCAAGAATTGTGAAAAAAGCTTCATAATTTTGAAAGCGCCGCTCCCCCATTGATCGCCAGAAAGCAACTAAATCCTGATCACTAGACAAGCTAGGATTCCCGGGAGCCGCCAGACCAAGAAATTGCACATCACGATTGTGCCCCGTTTGCTTGAAAACGAAGAAAGGGGGGATTTCGTGCCATCTTTTTTTATGAAGCAGCACGAAAATGCGCTCTAAAAGTCTATTTCCTGGTGTTCCATCAATTGCAATACCTGCTTGTCGATTGTCGCCGTAATAGTGAAGAACACCAGTTTCGACATCAAGGAAATCTGGCCACTCAGGTTCACGCGTAGACATAACCAGAACGACATATGCAGGTAACTTTTGTGTTTTTCCGTAGGGATCCGTTCGACTCACCGGACGAAAACCACCTAAATTTCCACATCCCATCAGTCTAGAGAGAACTTCTCGTGCAGTTGTCGGAGAGAAGCCACTCTGGTAAACACAATCAACGAGAAGAGGAGCGTTTGCGAGCTCTTCAAATGTATAGGCGGTTACACATTGAGCTTTCATGAACAAATCCTGAAAAAAGACACAAGTCCAACTAGTATATTGTGCACAGATTATAAATCTGTATCAAGCTCAACAAAAAATATAAGAACAAATAACTCAATTTTCATTTAAATATTTTATCAAAATATTCTGATAGATCATCTACAAGCTTTCTTAATCCCTCGTCAAATCTAGTTAAATGAGCACCAGTTAAAAGATATGCCGCATAGAATTCCACATATCTAACAATAGCTTCACTATCATCATTTCCAAAATGATTAAAGCAGGCTTGACGAACCCCTTCTTTAAATTTATCTTTACCCAAAGAAGCTATATTTATACGGTCCTTTTCATTTTTCGGTAAAACCTCCCAAATAATTTCTTCAGGCCCACAAGCATCCGGCAAATAATATAGTTTTTCTTGTAGATGTTCCAAGAATCGTGAATATTCTCTTATCTTAGTTTCTTTGTTCGCATTTGGCTGCGTCAGCTTAGCTCCTGGAGCTATTATTTTAATACTTTCTTCCAATTTATCTAAATTGCTATCTATCGCAGGAAAATCCCTTCTTTTATCCCCATCCAAACAATAGACAATATCATTTGCCCCTTCAATAAAATCCGTAACCGCATCGTGATTTAAAATTCCCTCAGCACCAAATCGTTCAGCGGATCGAACTTTAAATAATTTTGTCTTTCCTACATTTTTAATACAGGCCTCTAGAACTTTCTTTGCACATACATCTTCAACTAGGATTGTCAATTGTGACTTCGACGCACCAATTTCAACGAAAACTTCTGAAGGATAGACATTATTTTTCACGAAAACCTGGTTGTTTTTGTCCAAAAAAAGCAATTTTACTGCGCCTTTTGGTAGGTGTTTTGTTATATATGGAGAATGAGTAGCAATAACGATTTGATACTTACTTTTTAAAACTTGCTGACACAAAAATTCCATGAGCTTTTGTTGGGCACGAGGATGAATCGACACTTCCGGCTCGTCTAGCAGTATTAAAGATTTAGGCTCGGCCCCTAAAATCGCATCAACTAAACAAACAACCGAGAACTCCCCACTGCCGGCGAAAGCTTCTGAATAGTCGGTTCCATTTTCCGAACTTAAAAAAACAGTTTTTGCTGGCTCAGACGTATAGAATGTATGAGTTAGGATCCGTATAGAAGAATATTTTTTATTCAATATCTTCGAAATATGCTCAACCGCCTCATCATTTAAAAGTTTATTTTCAACAACTCTCTTTGTTTGATAAATACTATAGTTTTTCAAATCCTCATCAATAGCCTTTCTAAGATTTTTTGAGTACCTCCGTACAAAATCTTGTTTACTTTTATATGCATCTGACACACCACGTAAATCCGTACAATAAAAAAATTTATCATATGCACTTAACGCTTCATGCCTAAAATCTAAATAAATTACATCCTTATTTACCGGATTCCATCTTGTTTTTGATCTATAGAGCTTTTCATCTTTGGTTAAAAATTTTTTTACCTCTATTTTCTCCATTCCATATTGCACAATAGGCCTGGAAGGTTCCCAATAGTCTGGATTGTCTTTATTATGAACTCTTGTTTTTAACACTTCGACCACTTTATCTTCAAGAGGATATATATAGCCGTAAATAAAACAAGAAGGTGCCTTTTCTTCCTCTCTAATTGTGTCTATTTTCGATTCAAACCAGTAATCCCCTAAACTTTTGTTAGCCGGAGCTCCATAAAGTGCTCTTATAATTGATGATTTATTACACCCATTTTCTCCAACCAAAACTGTTATAGGGAAATTAAAATCTATCCTTACGTTTTTTGCAAAATTTTTATATTTAGGGAATCTAATATGACAAATAAACGGCTCAAACCACGAACTATTCGATTCAAATTCCTTCAGAACTCTTCTGATTATTTCCTTAGATTCCATTTCTTATTTTCCTGTTCGACTTCTATTATTTGTTTTCCTAATTCTTTCGCAAAAAGCACTGGCACAGCATTCCCAATTTGTCGCCCTTTTTCCCAGACAGAGCCGACAAATGTAAAATCATCAGGAAAAGTCTGTATAGCAGCAGCCTCACGAGCAGACAATGCTCTATTTTGTGTGGGATGACCAAAACGTCCATTTGATAAGGAAATACATTTAGTCGTTAAAGTAACTGACGGCTTATCCCAACCAAGACGCCCATATACATCCGAATGTCCTTTTTTATTAATATGGCACTTTAACTTCAATTCATCAGGCCAATTTCGTCTATCTTCACCTGGTTTTAATACAGAAATTCGCTTCAAAAGAAGATCACTAAGTTTTGCTGCCTCATGATCTTGAATGTTATTAGATGATGTCCCATGATTGATTGGAGGGTATTTCTCTATGGCATCCCTTACAACACGAAAAGGCTTTAATCCCTCTCCATATTCAGGATCAGGAAATTTTATCTCATAATTTTTCGAAGCCAGTAGTACGAGCCTTTTTCTATTTTGAGGCACACCATAGTTAACCGCATTCAATACGCTAAAGCAAAACTTATAATTCAAAGACCTTAACAGATCAATAAACTTATAAAATGGCCCATTGGCGACTTTCTGCATTCCCGGAACATTTTCCAATAGAATATAATCCGGATAAAATCTTTTTATAAATCGATGTAAATCATCTAATAAACAGACTCGCGTGTCCGATATTTTTTTAAATCTATTTTGATTCGAAAAAGGCTGACATGGGGCACATGCTGAAAAAACAAGAGGACCGCTTATACGATGACCACTTATAATTTCAGCAATTTCGTCCTCTGAAATACGCTTTATATCCTTTTGAATAGAAACCGCTTCTGGAAAATTTTTCTGATATGTTTTAATAGCTTTCTCATCATAATCAATGCCGGCAATAATATTCATGCCAGCAGATCTTAAACCTGCGCTAGTACCCCCACAACCACAAAAGAAATCAATCACGTTAAACATTTTATTCACTTAGATAAAACCATTTGTCGCACAATATTAATAGCATTCCCTTCTTATCTTTAACTATATTGTCTTAGCTAAAAACAAACTCGCCAACACGCCTATACCCCCCCCTGATAGATTCGATTTTGGCATATGTTTATCACTCCAGAATAATTAATGGCAATAAGACTATTGTCGGTCCAATTTCGATACCCTCTCCTTTAACTCACCTTTGCCGATTTTCCTTCACTGTCATTAGACTACCTATATTGCAAACGGAAACCAACTACCAAACAAAAAGGTCGTCGACCACATGCCAAGCAAAAGTGAATCATCCTTACGATCGAATTCTTTGTTCCACTCGAACCTTTTTTCTTTGCTAGTTACTATTAAGTTAAAGTAGCACCCAACAGTTTCGACACAAGGTTAAAACAGTTATTCGGAAAATGGTTAGTCTTATTTCGAGGGATCAATCGTCTGGTCAGAGCGACTCTCAGAAGAAAACTATCGAGATTTTTGTATCCAGGATCTTTTCTTTATGTAACCGTCCAACGTGCATCTCTTGTTTGTGTGGGTACTCCAGTATGCCATACCTCTGAAGGAAGAGAGATACAACAGCGTTGACAAGAAGTCTATACATCGTTTTCAAAATAGCAACGCAAACTGCTCTATGAAGTTCTCTTCCTCGCTATGCACTCGTTATTGCAACGATTGACGAGTCTCTAGGACAGTTTCACATTTGAAAACAGTGAAGCATCTCGATGCCCCTCCTCCTTATGACACGTTCTTCAGACGCGAGCGTAAATTTCCACTGAGAATGCTGAGGAACTCTTGAACCAAACTCACGAAATGAAGTTCAAATAATGTACACGCAGATGTGCCAGACTCCCAAATTTGTATGCCTGCTGCAGTTTCTGCTCATCAGATCACTGTTTTTCCTCCGGCTTACTTCATATCTCTCCTCATGAGCCCCCACCCACATGCTTCGTGCTCTGGACTTCCACTCGTTAGATCATGCACTTGCGGAACGCACTTGATCGGGTAAAGGGTGACCTCAGGGTCATCCCCTCCCCCACCGCACTGTCCCAGTGAGGGCTACGGACATGCCGTTCGGCATCCGGCTGTTTTTGAACGTAAGAGGTGGGTCATTGCATCCTAAGGACGCTGTATAGGCCCATTCTGCTGAAGAAGTCGCTGTTAAACGCAAATCGCATGTGTCTGGCCCCGGCATTCCACCATGCCCCGCGTCCGTTCACCGAGCTTTTCCATGTCAAGCGTCCTTTAAATTGACCCCCGGGGGTACTTTAAGAGTTCGCCCAACACTGCGTATTGAAATACACCAGAAAATTTGTGGGATTTTGCGCGCATAGAAACCACGTTTTACGCTGATTGAAACAGGCCTTTTGCACACATAGAAACAGGGGGTCAAAAATCGGCATTTACGCTTATTGAAACACTTCAGGGCAGGATGGATCCCCATCATCAAGTTTTCCTGTAACACCTACATGGAGGATTTGATGAAAAAACTTTCATCTCACCAAATCAGACAAATTCTTGCCTGCGTTACCCAGAACCGTTCTTACCGAGAGCTTGAAGATCAATTGGGCGTCTCCAAAGCGTCCATTAGCCGCATTTTCAACGCCTCTGTGCGCGGGGATAAATCTCCCCGGGAGTTGCTCAAGCTCACAGACAATCAGCTTGAAGAGTTTTTCTACCCAACTTCGGGTTCAAAATTTGTCGAGCCGGATTGGCCGCAGATTCACAGTCAGCTTCAGCGCCGGGGTGTCACGCTTCAGATGCTCTATGAGAAATTCAAAGCTCAAACCTCTCGTCCCGTTTATACCTACACATCCTTCAGCCGCGGCTATGCCCGCTGGAAAGCTGACAATGGCGTGCAGCAGAGCGGCGGCAATATTGAAAGAATTTCCGGTGAGCGCATGGAAATTGATTTTGCCGGCGACAAGATCAAGTGGATTGATCCTGATGGCGTACTTCACGAGTCCAAGCTGTTCGTCGCAACGTTGCCCTCCAGTTGCATGCTTTTCACCGAAGCATTCAACGACGAAGCTCAACCCAGCTGGATCTATGGCATTGTTGATGCACTGGAGTACTTTGGCGGCGTGCCCCGGGTTCTTGTAATGGATAACGCTGCGCCGCTGGTTCGGGTGCCAAACTGGAAGGAAGCCGAAATTCAATACGCCATTCGATCGTTATGCACTTACTACGGCATGCAGCCATGGGCCTGTAAACCGAGAACCCCAAAGCAAAAAAATCGAGTTGAAGCTGCGGTCAACGATGTCGAGCGCTGGATTGTCACTCAAATGAATTTGGATCATCCGGCTCCGGCTTACGATCTTGATGATCTCAACAGGCAAATTCGAAAGCGTCTCGATGAACTCAACGATAAACCTTTTCGAGGAAGAGGCATTACAGACAGTCGAGGCTCTCGTTTTGAGCAGGAAGAGCGCTGCAACTTGACTCCATTGCCTCGTTTGCCTTTTGAGCCGGGGCAATGGAAAGTATTGGTTGCCGATAAAGCTCACTGTATTCGCATCGCTTCCGATGGTGGACACCGCTACAGTGTCCCCGCTGAATACGTTGGCAAAAAAGTCGTTGTCCGCGTGTGTCGAGCCGCAGTCGAAATCTACGATTCCGAAACCATGAAACGACTTGGCACTCATCAGCGGTATACGAGTACGAAAGGACCTAAAACCCATTTGCTCGATGAGCACCTGATGGACGCCGAAAAACACTACCGTCGTACGAGTCGGGAATGGATGGAATTGTTCGTTAAGAAGGGAATGACCGAGCATTTGGCTACGGATTTTGTTGCCTACCTAACGGACAAAAAAGGCAATTTTCCCAGTGGTCGCACTTGTGGCGCCGTATTTGGTGTATTCCGTTCTTTTGCTCCGAGCGTCATTCGAAAAGCTGTGCTATCGCTTTGGAAGACGATTACGTCAGTTACAAGTACATTCGTCAGCTTTGCGAGCAGATTGATTTTGCCAATAAGTCCAACGGGAAATTGACTCACGGGGCTTCGGACCAAGCTCCAAAATTCACTGTCTGCGAAAACATTCGAGGCAATTATGAGTAAAGGAGTCAGTTATGCCCTGTTCACTTGATTCGCTCCTTGACGTCGCAAAACGCCTGCGCTTGACTCCCATGATCAGGTACGCCATAGAACTTGAACAGGATGTCACGACGGCAAATCTGTCTCACGCCGAGTATCTCGCGAAGTTGTTGCACTGCGAATGCGAAAGACGCGACGAAGAAGCTCTCAAAAGACGGCTGCAACAGGCCAATTTCCGTTATGCCGATGCGTGCATTGCACGAGTTGACTGGAATGCAGATCGCCAAATCAATAGATCGCTGCTCGACACTCTGGCGTCCAATGATTACATCCGATTCCACCAGAACGTCATCATTACCGGCGCTACCGGTTGCGGCAAGACTTGGCTGGCTGACGCGCTTGGACACACAGCTTGCCTGGCCAGATTCAGAGTTAAGCACTATCGCGTGGCTCAGATGCTCAAGGAATACGAGCGTTTATGCACTGAAAACACGTCAGTCGGCCGCAGACAGTATCTGTCGAGCTTGGGAAAACTTGATCTGCTGATTTTGGACGACTGGGGAATAGGACAACTTGATGACGACAAGCGCTTCAGCCTGTATGAAATCATAGAGAATCACATGCAGCACGGCAGTTTTATCGTCACAAGCGTCCTTCCGGTTAAACAGTGGAATGAGTACCTCAATGACGCATTGATGGCCGACTCGATTTTGGATCGATTGGTTCTCAACAGCCACCGTCTGCTGTTGTTGCAAGGTAATTCGATGCGCAGCCGCCCGGAGTACGGCGGACTTGCCAAAAATGACACGGAGGTACAAAGACTGAATTGATACTCATATTCCACTTCTAAGTAGCTTGAAAATTCTCAAATTCACTCAGACGTGCACGACTTATCCACAGCCTCGGCCTACGGCCCAGTATGTAGGCTGAGCGGCCTTCGGTTATGAATAAGTCTTCTTCTTTTCCCACTAAATCTTAGTCTGCTCCGTTGCGCTCGACTTTTGCAGGCACAGCACCGTAAACATGCGTTTCAATGCATGCAAAAGCCGCTGTTTCCATGTGCGTAAAACAAGGTCTCTATAAACGTAAAATTTCACTTTGGCCGTCTGCCGCTCCAAGCTTTCTGCCCGTTGGATATTCGCGTCCATATCGTTGATCGTGACCATTGCGTTCGCATCTCAGGCGACGACCATCGCTACAGCACGCCGCCGGAGTACACCGGCAAGCGCGCTTCCGTAACGATCACCGATGACAAGATCTACATCTATGACCTGGATTCGTGGGACAAAATCGCCGAGCACAAGCGGTAAAAGCACACACACGGCAACAAGACCCACCTGTTGCCGGAACACCTGACTGACGCGGAAAGAAAATACCGACGCCAACCTCGCGAATGTGGTGCCGAGTTTGTCAAGGCAGGATTAAAACTCTTTATAGGAATGGTTGTCATGACTTACTTTGCCCGATTTAACAAGCCTGAAAAATCGCCCCTCTTCCAAGTTCGAAAAGGATAATAACGTCGTACTGTTTTAATCGTCGGCTACCGTTGCCACCGCCAGCAAGATTGTAAATCACGTCAGCATGCAACTCCCACGAAAAACCTTTAAGGTCTAGCCGAAAGAGCTTTCCATGAGAGCTACGCAAAAAAGAAGCCAGAATCTCACTATTTACAAGACAATCTGCTGAAAGGGAGTCCCGTGCATTTTCCTGCAGATTTAATCAGGACTAAAAATTTACCCTTTCAAGATTTGCACTTATAAAGAAGTGGCAATATTTTTGGACAACATTGATGCAAAATGCTCTAAATTAGACCAATCACCGTCAAACTCTTCAATTACACGTCTCCATGAATCAATCGGTTTACATTCTCCGCTCTTAACAAATGCATTTTTTTGCTCTATAATATATCTTGCCATTTTCGTTTTTTTCGGTTTTTTCGTTTTTTCCATTGCTTTCGTTACTAATGTAGGATATAATGTATGCTCAATATCCACCTGCCTCCAAACAAAAATAGAACATTCCTCCAACTCGCGAATGCTAGCATTGACTAAATCTGGCATTTCTTGGCAAAGCCTTCGGTAATCTTCAGCCGATCGTTTTATCGCATCTGGCTTTGCCTTGAAATAATCTTCAAATTTATCAGATATTTCTTTTATCCTAGCATTCAGATCATCACTCAAATCAGAACTAACTATCTTACTGACTCCATCTAAATCTGCAATCAAAAGTGCTCTAATATTAAATTGATCCAGTATATCTTTGACATACGGAAATTGTGTGCACCCTCCTACATCAACAATACAGAATCTGTGACATGTAAAAGGAAACAAATCCTCTATCAATTCAGGGAAAATTATCCTTTCCGTTTCTCCCTCTACTAGAATTGCACACTCACAAAACGGCAGGTATGCCAACTGGTTCAGCATCATTATCGTATTAACAGCCGCATCATTAGCTTGAGCTCTATTTAGTTTCACAAACTCACGATTTCTAAATTTTGTACCCTCTGCCCGATCGCTATATACAATATGTAAATGAGATAATATCTCTCTACTTTGTAGCATATTTGGAGAATGCGTTGTCAAAGCTACCTGATAACCAATTGTTGACAGCTTAATCAGAACCTGTCGAATCTTATTTATTAGAGATGGATGCTGAAATATCTCTGGCTCATCTATCAGTAAAACAATAGATTTATCACGAACAATTAAAGATCGTTGATTTGCAACACAATTCAAAAATGCCAATTCAGCAGATCGTTGTAAGCCATGTCCAAATTCACCTACACCCATATTTTGTCCTCCTTTAGAAGACAATTGCAACGTAAATGACTTATAAACATCTTCCGACTTCAAACTCGGCAAAATACTTACATCAATATCCGAATAAAACTCACTTAATGACTTGCCAATATCTTCACTTAACTTTTTGATACTTTCATTTTCAGCAATTTCTTTCAATATCGATTCAAGTCTACCTTGTATTCCTTGCTGAATTTCATTTTCTACATAAACCCCCATTAATTTAGAAAATAGCGTCCCAGATTTTATCTTGCTAGTCTGCTCTTCCGAATTACTTTTTGCGCTTAGAGAAAATACTTCCGGAACAATACACTTAAGTGCATTAGATACCCCTGCTGGATTAGGCCTCCAATCTCCATTTTTATAGTAGTAAAGCTTTTGTTCTATTTTCCCGTCAGTTTTAGTCGCACGAATCTTTAACCTTATCTCCCCATCAACTATCATTTCCTCTATTTTTGAAATCTTTTTATCATCATTTGTGACTAATCTTTCCACCTTCCCCAGGGTTACATCTTTGAGATTGAATTCAACTTCAGGATAATCTTGACTTAATTGGCAAAAATCGTTCTCGTCAAGCCTTTCCATCGACAACGCCCAACGAATAGCCCGTAAACAATTTGATTTACCAGCATTGTTATAGCCAACAAAAGCAATAATATCCGTACACAAGAAAGACAAATCCTTAATAGATCGAAAATTCTTTATTTTGATTTCACCAAGCTTTATCATATTCGTAAACCTGTTGTACCATACAAATACATACCCAAAATAACATACTTGCCCCGCACAGCCGATATGCAACCTCCTTCAAATCATATATGACATTATTTTCTAGATCATATCCTGTTCTTTATAAAAAAGTCGGCAAGCAAAGCCCTTAGAAAATTCAACTTTAACAATTAAAACTTTGCAACCATGAACTTCTATTTAATACCTTAATCTGCGTTCAACACAGGCTTCCGTATCGTTTTGTTCAGCTTCGAACTCATACGTCTTGACCAACGACAGTAGCAACGTTGACGACACGAATGGATGCGTGAATTGCAAGGCATCAGCCCACGAGCGATACTTGTCTGCAAGCTCACGTTCCTGCTGATCACCTCCTTCCTTGCGCAAATACGCATCTCGTGCGTTGTATAACCCTGTATACGCACCGCGGCTGACAAACTCGGACTGCATTTCTTCCATCACGTCGCGAACGGCTTCATATGGCCACACTCCATCTTCGCCTTTTCGCGCCTTTGAAAGGAACTCTCCAAGGCATACATCCCCGATCTCCTCTCGTCCAAGCTCTGCTAAAGACTTCCTTACCTTTTTAATCCATTCTGCGAGAGTCTCCCGTTGTTCTTCCGTCGTCGCTCCGTCTTGCCCTGGGATGCGCCTGATAGCTTCTATGAGGCGAACACCGCGTTCTGCCAAATATTCGTAACCTTCTTTAACGCGTAAGTCAGCTGGGTCCTCACCGAGATCATCACGCTTATAGACCCACACTACAGCCTGTACGAATAATTCCGGGTGTTTCTCGATATAGCGCTCCAGATTTGGAATCTGGTAATCTCTGTCCCCTTGGTAAGGTATTGCCAAAATCTCTAAATATGCGAACTCCAGTCCAGCTTTCTCTTCTAGAGTGAGATCCGAGTTACGATCAATTAACTGGAAGGCATGCCGCACTGGATAACTGTCTAACCGGTGTTCCCTGTCTTTATCCTGACTTTTGCCAACCATGGCAGACATCAGCTGAGCCAAGAGAGACGGGGATATTTCTTCGAGCGCAAAATCCAACGACTCAAATGCTGCCCTAGGGCGTTTGACCTCAATTAGACGACGTATGCTCTCGTTATTTTCCTCTGATGAATCGCATACATATTGCGGAACGACTTCCATCCAGTATCGACTCCGAGCCTCATCCGAAAGTTGATCTACAAGTTTCCAGGTAGAAGCTCGGTATGGAGAAAGTAGCAAAAAATCGATCTCTTCCTTTTCGGTACCCTCTGCCCGTAACTGATCATATATGGTCTTTCTCCTATCCTCGTCCAATGCCCAAAGAGCCCCAGCGATGATCTCTTGGCGACCTGAATGTTTTTCTTTGGAGCGAAGGCATTGCAGAATCAAATCTTCGATTTGTTCTCTAGAAAGTATGTCGGACGCTAGGTACGCGCCAATTAGCCGTTGAGTCTTTCCTTTTTCACAAAGCGCAAGAATGCCTGGAATTCCTCGTTCTTGAAAAATATCCTTAAGGGCTAAAACACGAATCTTTTTAAGGTGTTGCTCTCGTGCCCGGAAGTCCGTTTCTTCTACCGCAAGATCGTCCTCTGAATCATCAATCCAACTCTTGCGAAACAGCCACTCATATTTGCTCGTAACGTCCTTGGGCTGTAAATTCTCATAGACCTCTTTTGCTTTCTCCGTCAGTTCCACTTGGTCTTGGTCATCGAACGTTTTACGAGCCCAACGAGAAAAGAAGGTCACTCGAATTTTCTCGCGAAGCTTTGCAACTTCCTCGTCACACACGCCAGCTCTGCGCCACTTGCCAATGATCTCCCATACGCGAGCTTGATCCTCAGGCGCAAGTGCGTGCAACCGAGATACAAGATCACAGATCATCTCAACGGTGTAAGACGGTCTATTTAACGCTAGCCGTACCGTTTCCCTTACGAATGCAAGGATAGGTTCCCATTCCTTGATGGGTTCCCCGTAGCCGGAACCATCAGATCTCCACTTTGGCTTATGGTTATAGTTGCCAACTCGATGTCCATAATTACCAAACTGCTGGAGGCAAACTGTCCACCCGACTTTTGGGTACTTATCCAAAAGCATATTGAGCGCTTTCAGTCGCATCTCGTGATCTGCCCCTGTCTGAGGCATCCATGCACGAAAAATTGATCCAAGCGATCTTATAGGCGTATTTCCCCAGTTATCGCCAATCTCCACCTCTGCTAGTTGTCCCAGAATGTTCACCGTTCTCGAAAATATGGCAGGGTTCCAAGCAAGCCCTTCGAGAGCCCAAAGCAGTCCTGCGCGCGGACATGAACCAAAAAGTCCGGCCTTGGCAGGCCTCAACAACCCTTTGAATTCAGACTTTTTTGATCGGAAATCTCGCTCGATAATTTCAAGGAATTTGGCGGGAGCAGCCTCTGCATAAAAAGGAAGATCGCGTTCGTTGGCCTCCAGCTTTCTTGTGGATATAGGAGTAAGAAGTTCACTCACGACTTTGCCCGCTTCAAATTCTCCATCGAAGCCTAAACGCGTCCCGAAACGATTCTTGCCGTACACGGCAAGCAAAACCAACGTCTCACAGATGCCTTCTCGTACAGACCTGGAACACTTTCGCGTTTTGCCATATAGGGCCGCCGCCCAACGATCTTCTTCTGGCAAGTCAAGTGCTGGATCGTCTTCACCCAATACTTCCCTCGCAACCTTCAAAAAACGGGCAAGATCAGCTCTAGTTACCGAGTCTGCAATTGCAAAAAGGGAGTCAATTTTCGAAATTACCCCCCGATACCTACCAGTTGACCAGACCGGAGAGTCGTTGAGTCGCAACAAATCAAGAATGCGCCGTTCTAGCGCCTCATAAGGCACCGCAGCCAACTTAGACAGGACTTTTTGATCCGCCTCGTTCCGCTCGTCCCATACTCCGGCAAGCATGAACGGAACAAGACTTGACGCGAGCCTCGTATCCTCAGCCCAAGCAGGTGTGCGAATCGCCTCAATTTTCGATAGTTGACGTCGAAGAACCGTTAAAGAACACCCCGAAGCGTTAGACAGCCTCTCGATATCATCACTGGATTTTCCCATGGCTTCCAGAGCTTTGTTGAACGCCTCAAATCTGAGCGGTTCCAGCACGATATGAGGCTCCTCGTTAGTGGCATTACGAGGATAAACAACTATGGTGCGTAGCGAAGAAGTGTATGGACCCAGCTCTCGCTCTACATCCCGCGTATGTGCTACCGCAATAAAATTGGTGGTACCTTGGGCAAGTCTTGGCAATACCCCAGTTTTGTCAAATACCAACACCCGATCCCTGCACTGCTCGAGATCAGCATCTGCCAAGGTTTGATACAAAAACGCCAGTGCCTCTTCAACCGAATCAGCCGTTATTACCAATGGGGTCGCATCGTCTTTCTCAAGGAAAGATCTGATTCGACTGTTCCATGCCTGGTTCGCCGTATCAAAAAGCGAAGGATGAAGCGCAGGCTCCGTCACATTTGCCCAATCGCTCCAACAACGCTCTAGGGTTCTGACTCCATCCGAAGGGCGATCCGTCTGGTTCGCAAACCAAGTCTGGGCAGCAAGCGATTGCTCCATCCATTGTTCAAGGTCACTGGCGTCATACGCACGAACGTCTTTCCATAGCCCCCTGCCCTTCATTTTTTCAATCCAGGCAGCTTTACCATGCCACCGTCTTGGGGTCACGAAGACAAAAGTAATATTTTCTCTTTCAGATAGCTTATTCTCCCAAACGCTTTTTTCAAAATCTCCGTCAGCTTTTGCGTTGATGTTCGCGTTGACACCGAACTCCCACCCAGATTTACCTGACGGTATCCATGGTGTACCGGAATGGGCCTCCATAAAGCCATCCCAGCCGACACGTTCAGCATCGTCGTTACCCGGAAAATCCACTTTCTGAAGATCTTGCCCTGTCGAGTGGATGAGCGTTCGCAACAACACCGAAAGCTTTGTTCTCGCAAGAATCGTCTTTGAGAACCATTCTATGAGTTCATTAGCTTGGATATTTAAGAAAGGAGGCACATAAGCGCGAGCTTCTTGAGCTACATCCGCCGTCTTGCCAGCTTGCGCGTCATATTCTGTTTGCAGATCAAGAAGCTTCTTGGCGGAAACTCCGAAGGTTCGCTCAAGACGGGTAGCCATATTGGCTGTTGCTGACACTTTCCCGTTAAGAAAATTCGATAAGCTCGGGCGGCTAACGCCAATCAGCCTGGCAGCCTCACTTACCGTAAGCCCGCGGGGATCAAGGAAGTTTTTCCGAATATAGGAACCAGGATGAATGGGGTGTGCATCTGGCATATCAATCCTTTGTAAGGTGTAACGTTACACATTACATTGTACATCAATACCAACCTATGGCACCTCACTCAAGGTTATTCCTATGCTGCACTTGCTATCCCGGGTTAAATGAGTCTTCGAGTAGTGAAGTTTTTTTACAATCAAGATAGGGCATTAGAGGATCGCATGGTCACTTTTTCCTGTTGTCGTACAACAATTGAAATTTTGATTCAATAGCAACTGTTACCAGAAATTGTGGAGGTGACCGATCCACCCAAATAGACCAACTACACAAGCACTTCCAACGAGTACCGCCCAATTGAAAAGCTCTTTGGAGGCAAAGGTTTGGGAGGCTTCTTTCATGGTTTCTTGCGCTGATTCATTGATCTTGAGCTTAACCCATTGCTTATCAATTTTCGCCATGAATTTTCTCCTCGAGAAATGACTTATCAAAGATTCCGAGCCATCCGCAGTTATTGCATCGAATCACAACTGCTTTATTGATAAGCGAAGGTTCTGGTCTTGGTGCAGGTTCGGCGCCCTCTGGTTTAAGGCCGTTCTCGATAGCAAACTCTTCAAATGGAGCGAACCAGTCATGGAGGTTGCTTTGATCAAGAACCTCAGTATCTTGAACGATTCCGTCTTTCGCTATGACATACCAATCTGCGGCCCGACAAATGGGACACGAGAAGCCTTTGGTGATTTTGTTTAGGTGTTGGGCCAGTTCGTCAACGGTTAGCGACATAGTTTTCTCTGCTAGATAATTGGACAGGTTTTCGTGGTTATTCGGCAATTTTAGGTCTTAACGAAAACCCCGCTGATGCATCAATCACCAACGGGGTTCCTGTTTCTTGCTCAGGATTCAACGCCTCTTACGGCACCATCTCCTGCACCTCATCCTTCTTGATGGGCTTCACAAGGTCTTCTCTCTTCACGCCGAGATACATGGCAATGGCGGCAGCCACGAACACCGACGAGTACACGCCAAGGAGAATACCGATCGTGAGCGCCAGCGCAAAGTAATGCAGCGCGGGACCGCCGAAGAAGAACATCGCCAGCGTCATCGCCAGAGTCGAGCCATGGGTGATTACTGTACGCGAAATCGTGGCGGTAATGGCCGAGTTGATCACTTCAACTGTTTCCGTACGGCGCATCTTGCGGAAGTGCTCGCGAACACGGTCGAAAATAATCACTGATTCGTTCACGGAATAACCCAGCACGGCGAGCACAGCCGCCAGAACCGGCAGCGAAAACTCCCAGTTCATCACGGCAAAGATGCCCACCACGATCACGATGTCGTGGAGATTGGCGATGATGGCAGCGATAGCAAACTTCCACTCGAATCGCATCGAGAGATAGATGATGATGCCGGCCACAACGAGCAACAGGGCAGTCAAACCGTCGGTAGCCAGTTCTTCACCCACCTGCGGTCCCACGAACTCGTTGTTGAGCATCTTGACACCGGGAGCGGTTTCCTGAAGCGCCTTCAGCAGTTCCCCTGCCATCTGACCGGATGATTCGCCTTCCTTCATCGGAAGACGAATCATGATGTCACGTGCCGTACCGTAGTTCTGCACGGCAGCTTCTACGCCGAGTTTGCTTTGGATCTGCTCACGGATCTGTTCCGTCTGGACAGCCTCCGGATACTGCACCACAACCTGCGTGCCGCCCGTAAATTCAATGGACAGCGCCAAGCCGTGATAGAAAATCCAGAACACGGCAATGATGAATGAAACCAAAGAGATCGCGTTCAGAATGTGCGAGTAGTGCATGAACGGGATCGTCTTGTGAATTCGGAAAAACTCCATGATTTTCCCCTCTTAATTCTTTACTTCGACTGCGTCTGCGCCGTATCCGGGCGCCAGATCTGACCGATATGCACGCGCGTCAACTTCTTCTGACGACCGTAGATGAAGTTCACCATGCTTCGCGAGACAATCACGGAGGTAAAGAGTGACGTCATGATGCCCAAGCAGTGCACCACGGCAAAGCCTCGCACCGGACCGGAACCGAAAATCAGCAAGGCAATACCGGCGATCAAACTGGTGACGTTGGAGTCGACAATCGTCGCAAACGCCATACCGTAACCTTCACTGATGGCCAACTGCGGCGTTCGCCCGATTCGAAGTTCTTCACGAATACGTTCGTTAATGAGTACGTTCGAGTCAACGGCCATACCTAGTGTCAGCGCGATAGCGGCAATACCGGGAAGAGTCAGCGTTGCCTGCAGCATGGAGAGCAACGCCACCAAGCACATCACGTTGCACATCAGACTGATGGCCGTCACGATGCCGAAGACCTGGTAGTAGAGGATCATGAAGACCGCCACGAAACCGAAGCCGTAGAGTGTCGAACGGAAGCCGGCTTCAATGTTGTCGGCACCCAGAGACGGACCGATCAGGCGTTCTTCCACAATTTCCATGGGAGCCGCCAGAGAACCGGCACGCAGCAAGAGAGCGGTGTCGGTCGCTTCAATCGTGGTCATGCGGCCTGAAATCTGCACGCGACCGCCGGCAATTTCCTGACGGATGACAGGAGCCGTCACCACTTCACCCTTGCCCTTTTCAAACAGGATGATGGCCATGCGCTTGCCCACGTTGTCACGCGTCACATCGCGGAAGATGCGTGCGCCCTTGTTGTCAAGCGTCAGGTTCACCGTGGGTTCCTGCGTCTGGGAGTCAAAACCGGGCTGTGCGTCGTTCAGGTTCTCACCGGTGAGCACCACACGGCGCTTCACGAGAATCGGACGACCTTCACGGTCAAAATACTTTTCGTCACCGAAGGGAACATTGCCCTGCGCCATCTGAGTGAGCGCTTCAGGCGAATCGTCAACCATACGCACTTCAAGCGTTGCCGTACGACCCAGAATGTCCTTGGCCTTGGCCGTATCCTGAACACCCGGCAGCTGCACCACGATACGATCGGCACCCTGCTGAGCAATCACGGGTTCTGCAACGCCCAGTTCGTTAATACGGTTGTGCAGCGTCGAGATATTTTGCTTTAAGGCATATTCCTGAACGTTCTGAATCGCCTTTTGCGACAGTTCGGCCGAAAGGGTGAACTTGCCTGCACGCGTACCTTCCGTCACCACCAGATCAGGCTGAGTGGAACGAAGAAGGTCATTGGCGCGGGCGCGTTCCTGCTCGTCGTTGAAGGCGATCACAACCGTATTGCCCTGACGCGAAATGCCTGCGTGACGGATACGCTTGTCGCGGAACTGCGTACGCAGATCGGCTGCCGTCGATTCGGCGCGCTTCTCAATGGCCGAGTGCATGTCGACCTGCAGCAGGAAGTGCACGCCGCCGCGAAGGTCAAGGCCGAGGTACATCGGCAGCGCATTGATCTTCAGGAGCCACTCGGGCGTATTGGGCACCAGGTTGGGAGCGACGATGTAGGAAGGATCCGTACGGTCGGGGTTAAGAGCGCGTTCGAGCACTTCACGAGCCTGCAGCTGCTTTTCGGCTTCCGTCGGATCAAAGCGCACGCGCACGGTGTTTTGCTGAGCACCCTGCTCATAGAAAACACCGTTGGGCTTTAGCTGTGCATCCGCAAGCGCTTTTTCCACGCGAGCGAGCACCGTCTCGTCGATCTTCACCGTCGACTTGCCAGAACTCACCTGCACTGCGGGCGATTCGCCGTAAAAATTCGGCAAGGTGTACAGCGCCGCAATGAGCAGAACCACTCCGATGACGATGTACTTCCAAAGAGCGTATCGATTCATAACAAAAACTCCGGGTCAGTCCGATGCCCGATTCTGCGCAAGACCGCAAACACGGACTCGGACGCCTTTCGTTGCGAAAATGGAATTGGCGAAAAGAGAAATTCCCCTTCAGCCTACAAAACTCTTCCGCTGAGAGTTTCGTGTCCGCAAAAAACGGCCGTTTTGATCAAACAGTTCCATTTTTTGCGCAAGAACCGCAAAAGGCCATAAACCGATTGCGGTGCATCAACTAAACGGCAAAGCGGGCGTCAGCCATATCCTTCAAGTCGGATACAGCCCGCCCGCTGCATGAAAGCCGTCTTTACTTGTCGATCGACTTCAGCGTGCCGCGCGGCAGAACCGTCTGCACAGCGCCGCGCTGCATCGTGATCGTCACGGGATTGTCTTCCACGCGGCTGATTTCGATCACGACGTACTGTTCGCTCACTTCGGCGATACGGCCGGCCAGGCCGCCGATCGTCACGATTTCATCACCCTTGGCGAGCGCTTCGCACATCTTCTGATGTTCCTTCTGGCGCTTTTGCTGCGGACGGATCAGGAAGAACCAGAACACAACAAAAATCAGAATGATCGGAATTATCTGCATCAGCAGACCGCCGGTACCACCGGCAGCGGCCGCGCCTGCGGTCTGAGCCATTGCGTCAGAAATGAAAAACACTTCTTACCTCTTTAGATGTTTTCTCGTTAAAAAATCTTGTCCTGCAACGCCTTGCGGCGTGCATTGCAAAGCCTTCGGATTATACGGAAAAACTGGATCGACTCTGTCTTCCATTTAGCAGTTTAGTTTGTAAGTTTCTTCTCAGATCTTCGAACTGGTTGATCGCCATCATAATCTTCCACTAGCAAAAATCCCCTACCTCGGAGATCCTGAAGAACTCTCGTCATCGCATCACCAGCTAGCTCTGACATTAGTTCAATGCGGCGATCATTATGTGCAACGCTCGTAGGAATTAATAAAGTCTTTAGCAATTCCTCATACTGCTTTATCGCTTGCGTCAGAACACCACGCCAAGATTCCGTTCTAATATTAGACCGGTTGCATTGGGCCTTGGGGAATCCGACTACAGAATTACCTATAAGAATTCCTTCAATATCTGCATCAGGATACGAATCAGAAATTGTATCCAGGTATCCCCCTAATTGTCTATATTCTTCAATCGTTATAGAACGTCCATATTCCGCACCTTTAAGCTCAATTACTACAATATGCCTTGAATCAGCATCACTTAAATAAACAAAATCAGGGCGATCATTTAAGCCTTCACCTGCAGGATGCAAAGCAGGAGCCATCTTTTCAACAAGCGTTCGAATTTGTTGATTCTTTGTTAGACACTCCCAATTAGGCTTGAGCAACCAAGGAAAATCTTCTATTAATCGTTGTAGGTGAGTTTCAGAAGCCCCCTTGTCAACAAGCCGCTGCATTTGTCTAATTGCATGCAGACGTCCTGCCACAGTCACCCCCCAGTCAAGCAATTCGGGCACTCTGTTCTCACACAACACATCAATTGTTTGCAGATATGCTGATACTCTCTCCTTAGATAGATCCGAACCTCCAACCGTTTTCCACAACCGTGTAAAAGTTTCACGCATCGGTTTTCGCATCCAGGCATCAGCCATCACACTGCATACTCTTTGCCTCTGAGTATCGTCGTCACTCAATGTCGGATAAATTTCCTTTAACAAACCTTTCAGCGCTTGGGTTTCGGTTGAGGTCATTTGTGTAAACCTTGGTGACTGATCAATGTCTTTATCAATTTCTTCCGTAACTTTATTCTTTTTCCAGTCAGCAAATTCATTTACCCATTGACCTACTTTACTTTTTCCCCATTTGAGCAATGGCGCAGCTAATACTGCATCCCAATTAATTGAACTTCGATCTGTAGAAACATGATCCTCCTGATCTTCATCAAGCCAATCAGCATAGACAAACCCCATCATATATCGAGCATAAATTTCATTCCCTCGGTTATCAAAGAAGAATGGCCTATCCTGAACAATCTTATTGTGCGCATAGACAGCAACACCCGCATCATCTGTTGTCCACTCTATTTTTGTAATGTCTACAAAGCCAACCCAATACTCAACGCTAAGATTTCTTCCATCAACTTCAATAACTTCAGACATTAATTGATCTGGTTTGCCAATGCTGAATTCTTGCAATTGCAATAACCGATCAATTCCTTCAAGCTCTTTTCCATTAACTAACAACCTAAGACTATCTTTGATCAAATTCAAAGCAAATCGATTAGCCAATCCTTTACAAAGTCGCATTATTGAAAAATTACTAGGCAACGTTGCATCTTGAAGGATAACGCATGTACCACTTTTACCTTCTTTCAAATTTAGTCTAAAAACAGATATTAATTTTTCATCAATATTTTCGACCTTTATCGCATCATCAAAGGCATCAAGTCCCCCATCGCTAATCAATTCAGGCTCATAGGAAACCTCTGCAGCATTTTGCGATTTCTGCAATATTTGATCCAGGTCAAATCTCAACCAGTAAAATTCAATTACTCCATTACTGTTTTTAGAGGAAGAAATAACATCAATCTTTTTAGAAACTCCAAAACCAGCCAACTTACCAATCCCTTTTCTCCCCATGGGTTTTCTTTTTTTAGCAGCAAAGGGCGATTTCATTCGTCTATTAAGACCAATGACCAGAAAACGCTCTGCCAATTGGTTGGCATTCATTCCAGTACCATCATCCGTTATTGAAACACATCTATGCTCTCCTTCACAAACAACCTCCACATTAATTATTTCAGCACCGGCATCCCATCCATTAGCAACATATTCTGCAATCACATTAGTAGGCTTATTCTGATACAGCTTAACCCCTAAATGTTCTATGATATTATTAGCAAAACGCAATTGAAATTTTGGTGTCATCTTTCTTCCGCTTTCAAAGCTAGAATACACTGCTTAGCCATAGTTCTAGCAAATTCTGGGGGCAATGCATTTCCTATAATCTTACATGTTACTTCTATTGAAGGAGACTGAAACACATAGGTTTCTGGAAAAGTTTGCAATAACGCAGCTTCTAGTACAGATATTGTTCGATTCTGGTCAGGATGCCCAAAGCGACCTTTACTAAACGTTGTACAACCGCCAGTGATGGTCGGGGAAGGCTCATCCCACCTCATACGACCGTACACATTGCAGAAGCCTTTATTATTTCCTTTATGACACTCTGGACGCAAATAATCCGGCAGTTGTCGTCTGTCACTTTCACTAGGCAAAGACTTCAGACGCTCAATATTTACACGAGACAGACGTCGCACTACATTCCAATTCGTTTTAACTGCCCCTCCTTCCGCTGTTCTCGAATTAAATTCAGTTGGCTTCGATACATTCGAAATTGTATTTCGTACAGTCCGGTAAGGCATCCTTCCTTTCCCTAACCCATGGGTCTCCTCTGCAACTTTAATCTGTTTCCCTAAAGCCCCAAGCAACACCAGTCTACGCCGGTGCTGAGGAACCCCATATTTAGCAACATCACAAATTTTGTAGTCTAAAACATAGCCAATTTCTTCCAGGCGCGCCAACGCTTTGCTAAAAAAACTCTTTCCTCTTCCCGTGGCAAGACCTGGAACATTTTCCATCATAATTGTCTTCGGACGTATTTCTTCAACCAATCGCACAAATTCAAAAATGAGCGAATTTCTCTCATCTTCTCGCTTGTACTTAGTTGTCAAAGTACTAAATCCTTGACATGGGGGGCATGCGGCAATTAAATCAATTCGCCCAATAGGTGAAGTATCGACAAGATCCTTACCTTCGATCGTTCGTATATCCCTAACAAATAGTTGAGTTTGCGGATGGTTTTTTCTATACGTTTCAGCAGCTCCTAAATCTAACTCAACACCGGATACTACTGTAAATCCTGCCTCTTTGAGGCCTTGAGACAATCCACCTCCTCCGCAAAAGAGATCGACGGCATAATATTCGTCTCTATCTGTTTTCATGCTCATATATTCCAAAAAGTCTTTCTTTCCTATCCATACTAGAAAATACTTCCTTTCAGCTTAGTTTGCTTATATTTTTAGGCAACTAATAAGTGCGGTTTCAATGATTTGAATTCCTGCCAAACTTGCCTTGCACAAGAAGTTTGTGAAGTCCCACTCCGCTGTTTGTGCAAATCGTCAGCTATATCACGCACTGTATACACCCTTTGCAACTAATTCAAGGCACCAGCGCCGGCACATCCAACCCCGTCTTTTCATCCAATCCGAAGAGAATATTCATCGCCTGCACCGACTGCCCCGAGGCCCCCTTGACGAGATTGTCTTCCACCGCCAGCACGATGATCAGGTCGCCATTGCCAGGACGATGAACTGCCAGACGCAGGAAGTTTGATCCGCGCACGCTTCTCGTTTCAGGCGTTGATCCAGCAGGCATCACATCGACGAAGTATTCATCCGCAAAGCGATCTTCATAGAGCTTCTGAAGATCAATCTGAGTCGTGGCATCCTTCAGACGAATGTAAATCGTCGAATGAATCCCTCGAATGGTCGGCAACAGATGCGGCACAAACGTCAATTTCAGATCGTCCGTGCCGGCCAGGAGTTTGAGCTGTTGCTCAATTTCGGGGGTATGGCGGTGCCCTTTAAGGCCATATGCATGGAAATTGTCCGACATTTCGGCCGTAATGATCGAAACGTCCGCCTTCTTGCCGGAGCCGGAAATACCCGACTTGCTGTCGGCAATGATGGTCTTGAGATCAAACGTACCGGGATGCGCCTTTTCGTATTCCATCAAAGGCAGGAGTCCCAATTCGATGGAAGTCGGATAGCAGCCTGCCATGCCGAGAATCCGAGCGTTTTTCATCTTCTCACGCATGGTCTCGGGTTGCCCGTAGACAGACTCTTCCAGGAGATCGGGACAAGCGTGATCGAGCTTGTACCAAGTCTTGAACGTGTCCGTATCACGCAAACGAAAATCGGCTGCCAAGTCAATGATCTTGACGCCGGCAGCCGTCAATTCGCGCGCCATGCTCATGGCCACCCCATGCGGCGTCGCAAAGAACACCACGTCACAAGCGGTGAGTTCTGCCTCTTCGGGCGTCGTAAACACCAGATCGTCCATGAAGCCTCTGAGCGAAGGGTACATTGCCGTCACCTTGGTCCCCGCATCCTTGCGCGATGTGATGGCACAGACCTCAACGTTGGGGTGCCGACTTAACAAACGCAGTAGCTCCACACCGGTGTACCCCGTTCCACCCACAATACCCGCCTTGATTTTCTTTTCCTGCATGTCGAAAAACTCCCCGAAAAATCTTTTTGTCTGATGTCTTTGGCAGGAAAAATGCTCCGGCAGCAGGCATAAAAAAACCGCCGCCCGGGAAAGGGAGACGGTTTTTTCGCTTCTTGCCCCGGCTTTCTTCGCAAACCAAAGTTTGCAAAAGTATACCGAGGCAGAACGCTTGCGAATGAACGATTAGCGCTTGCTGAACTGCTTGGCGCGGCGGGCCTTGCGCAGACCAACCTTCTTACGTTCGACTTCGCGGGCGTCGCGGGTCACGAGGCCGGCAGCCGACAGAACGGGCTTGAGACCGGCATCGTAGTCGATCAGAGCGCGGGTGATGCCGTGGCGCACTGCACCGGCCTGGCCGGATTCGCCGCCGCCGGTCACGTTCACCATGATATCGAACGTTTCGACATTTTCGGTGAGCTGCAGGGGCTGCATGACGATCATGCGGCCAGTTTCACGCTTGAAGAATTCGTTGAGATCGCGGCCGTTGATCACGATCTTGCCCGTGCCGCGCTTGATGAACACGCGAGCCACGGAGCTCTTGCGACGGCCGGTGCCGTAGTTGTAGTTACCGATCATCTTTATCCACCTTAAATGTCAAGAACCTTGGGCTGCTGTGCGGTGTGCGGGTGTTCGGCGCCGGCGTAGATCTTGAGCTTCTTGATCATGGCGTAGCCGAGACGGCCCTTCGGGAGCATGCCCTTGACCGCGATTTCGAGAGCACGGCCGGGGTGCTTGGCCTGCATTTCCTTGAAGGTGGTTTCGTAGATACCGCCCGGATAGCCGGTGTGACGGTAGTACGTCTTCTTACCGGCCTTTTCAGCAGACAGCTTGAGCTTGTCAGCGTTGATCACGACGATGTAGTCGCCCGTATCGACATGCGGCGTGTATTCGGGCTTGTGCTTGCCGCGCAAGCGGAGTGCGATTTCGGCAGCAAGGCGGCCAAGCACCTTGTCGCTGCCATCGACCACGTACCAGTCGCGCTGTACTTCGAGCGGCTTGGCAGAGAAGGTCTTCATTGTTGTCACCTGATTCACAAAAGGACGCAGCAGATGAATTTCAAACCGCCTCGCACAGGGTGGCGCCTGTACTTTGCACAGGTTGGAGCTGTTAAACGGCCTGCTCGCGTCAATAAACAAAAACGAGGCAAAAAACACCGAAGCGCACCGCGTTCTAACTTCGCCGTGCACCGAATTCAGTGCCTTTTACCGGGAATTTCTTGTTGATTTTCTTTTTGCCGCTTGTCGCCATCAGTCCAGTGGAAAACGGGGAAACTGAAAGCACGGTGAAAATCAGACGCGCAATAATACACGATCACAACGAGAAATGCCAACGCCAAAGCATCGGCAACCGCCTTGTTTTTACTGCGCTTTTTGAGGTGCAGGCAGGAGCGCCTTCATGAGATCGGCTTCCTCGCCTGCCGAGACTCACTCTTCGATCGGTTTGATGTGCGTCGCCTGCTTGCCCTTGGGCCCCTCGACGACCTCAAACGTCACCCGCTGCCCTTCCTTGAGGCTCTTGAACCCCTTCATTTCAATGGCGGAAAAATGCGCGAAAAGCTCTTCACCGCCTTCGTCGGGCGTAATGAACCCAAAGCCCTTGACGTCGTTAAACCACTTGACAACTCCCTGTGCCATATTTTTCCTCTTTGTTTATTTCACTTTGTCCGAGTCTTCGCGTCAGCTCTCGGCCTTGAGCAGGTTGCAGCAACACAAAGTCCTCTTTTCAATAATCAACATTACGCCAACTTGCCGCTTTCAAGCTCATGACGCACTGCACTTTTTGCGTCGTGTGCTGTCTCGGACACACAATCGTCGAAACGACTCTTCGCAAGAGCGAAAATATACGATATATTACCTAGGATGTTTCTCCTTTTTTTCGTTTTGCATCATGTCGCGTTTTCTTCTCGGTCTGACGTTCTCGCTCATCAGTTGTGCGCTTGCGGCACAGTCGCTCGATGAAACACTGACCGTCAAAATCGGCGACAAAATCGTCGAACTTGAAGTTGCACGCACCTCGGTCGAGCACCGAACGGGGCTCATGAACCGCACCTCTATGCCGGCCGATCACGGCATGCTCTTTGTTTTTACCGCTCCGCGCCCCATCGCCATGTGGATGAAAAACACGCTCATCGACCTCGATGCAGCCTTTATCGATGCGTGCGGTCGCATCACTCAAATCGTCTCGATGCAAAAGGGTTCGCTTGAACTGCACCACTCACGCGTGGCCGCCTCCCGCGTCATCGAGATGCACGCCGGCTGGTTTGCCCGCAACAACGTCAAAGCGGGAACCGTCATTCCGGCGCTTGCCGACGCTCGCTATTGCAAGCGCACGGAGTCGGCGGCGGAATAATTACCGGTCCGCATTCACCGGCAATTCTTCTTCGGCAACAAAAGAAGCAGTACGAACCGAATCGAACTGCTTCTTTCTTTTCCTATCAACTCAAAGCGACGCGCGCATCAAATCGTTTGAAATGCACGCGCCGGTTTCAAGTTTTTTTAAGCGCCGCAGCCGCAGGCTCCGCAGCAGCAACCGCCTTCTTCACCGCGGCAGTCGCAGTCGCAAGGTTCACCGTTAAAGCGACGCTGCACGAAGTCCCAATTGACGAGCTTGTCAAAGAAGGCCTGGATGTAGGCCGCACGGGCGTTGCGGTAATCGATGTAGTAGGCGTGTTCCCAAACGTCGATGACCATCAGGGGCTTGAGATGTTCCGTCAGAGGCGTGCCGGCGTTGGAGGTCGAATAGATTTCAAGCTGGCCGTCCAAGCGCTTGACGAGCCACGTCCAGCCGGAGCCGAAGTTGTTGGCCGCCTTGGCCGAGAAGTCTGCAACGAAGCCTTCGTAAGAACCCCACTGCTTGACAATGGCGTCCATCAATGCGCCGGTCGGTTCGCCGCCGCCATTGGGGCTCAGGCACTTCCAATAGAAGGCGTGGTTGTAGCTCTGCGCAGCGTTATTGAAGATCGGGCCCTGGCTTGTCTTGATGATTTCACGCAGGGATTCGGCTTCGTACATCGTGCCTTTGATGAGATTGTTGAGATTGGTGATGTAGGTCTGATGATGCTTGCCGTAGTGGTATTCCAGCGTTTCCTTGCTGATGGCCGGTGCAAGGGCGTCCATTTCATAATCAAGCTTGGGCAAAACGAACTGGCTCATTGGACTTCTCCTCGAGAATCGGTTATCGATCGGATTTCTCTGCTTGCAGGACGCGTGAGCTCCAAGATTGCCTTCTTGTGGGAAGCAGGCCGAATCGGACACGATCCATTGCTGTCTCACGAAACGTCCTTTGTCACCCTTAGATAATAGACCGAAATCATCGGGAATCCGTGAGACAAAACCCGGCAAACGCAAATTCCTTTCTTTTTAAAGGAAATTTTCTTTAGCTTTGCGGTTTGCGCTCAATGACCCGGGCTCGCGCAGAACCCTTCTCAAACAGGATGGACACCGTTTCGCCGTCGGCGAGCTGCTCTGCATCGCGCACCGGACGACCCAGACTGTCGGTTGTAAGAGAAAAGCCGCGGGCCAACGTCTTGGTGATATCCAAAGCCGACAGAGACGCGGAAAGCCGCTCAAGTTCCGCTCGCTTGGCCTCAATGCGAAGAGACACCGCCTGCCGAAGGCTTTTTTCGAGATGCGCCGTTTCGGCTCGCGCTTTGTCAAAGGCCGGGCGAACACGCAAAAGATTCATTTGCGCAAGCGCCGTCTTGGATGCAGCAGCCTGCAGACACACACGCCGTTCGGCCGCAAGCGTCATCGCGTTTCGATCAAGTCGCTCGGTCAGCGCGTCAAGATACCGTTCGTAGATCTGTCGCAATTCCCGCTGAGCAGGCACCCTGGTCCGCAGTCTCAGCACAACATTTTGCATGGCCGACTGCAAACGAACGGCTTGAGTCAACTGCGATCGACTCAGGCGCAAGTTCGCCTGCATCACCGTCGCCAGACGCGTTTCGAGTGTCGAAAGCCACTGAGGCGCCGTCGACCAGTGCTGCAACACAAGAGAACAGGCGGCGGTCGGCGTCGGCGCTCTCACATCGGCAGCCATATCGGCAATCGTAAAATCGGTTTCGTGCCCGATGCCCGTCACAACCGGCATCGGCATTGCCCGCAATTCTCGGGCCAGCGCTTCGGAATTAAAGCTCCAGAGATCCGCCAAAGAGCCGCCCCCGCGTACAAGAAGCAAAACGTCAACTTCGTTTCTTTCGCGAGCTTTCTTGAGCGCAGCAAGGATTTCACCTTCCGAAGCTTCACCTTGAACGCCTGCGTGATAAACCACGAAGGGCACCCACGGAGCCAAGCTCGCACGCGTCTTCATAACATCCTGAAGCGCGGCCGTTTCGGTGCTTGTGATCACCCCCACGGACTGCGGATAGCGCGGCAGTTCCTTTTTAAGCGTTGCGTCAAAAAGGCCTTCGGCCAGAAGCTTTCGCTTGAGAGCCTCGAATTTGGCAAACAGAGCGCCGTCGCCGGCGGCCTGTACGGCAACGACGTTGAATTGCAACTGTCCGCGCACCTCAAAGACGTCGAGCGTACCGGTGAGCACCACAGATTCGCCCTGCTCGGGCAGTCGTTTCAGTCGATAGGCGTTGCGACGCCAGACCACGCAGTGCAAAATCGCGTCGTCTTCGTTGTCCTTGAGATCAAGATAGACGTGTCCGGACGGATAGGGCTTGATCGAATGGATTTCGCCTTCGATACGAATCAGCCCCAGACGATTGAGCCCGCCCTTGATGCGGCGCAGAATGCAAGAGACGCCGACGGCCGGCGGCAATGCGAAAGCACCGTCCTCGTCTTGGGTCATTGCGCTTTGACGATCTGCGGCAACCCCACGGCCACCGTCCAGGGCTCAACTTCAAAAGAAGCGATCAACCCGGCGTGGTAGTAAGGATCGTCTTTGGCAAACGCACGCAACTCATCGGCCGAGTTCGCACGGCACACGATCAGAGCCGAGAGACTCTCGGGCAAAACGCCTGCCGCCAGAACAAAGCCGTCGTCTACAGCCTTTTGCAGGCGCGCAAGATGCTCGGCACGAAAAGCATCGCGCCGAGCCATATAGTCATCAACGTAACGGTACGTCAGAACAAAGTGCTGCATGACCGTCGGCAGAAAGAATTAACGGCGACGCGTCTGGCTGCCGGCAGCCGGAGCCGCAGAGGGACGACCTTCGATGTGGCGGAAGGTGATGCGGCCCTTGGTGAGGTCATAAGGAGAGAGCTCGAGCGAAACCTTGTCGCCGGCGAGAATTCGGATGTGGTGCTTGCGCATCTTGCCGTTGGTGTAGGCGATGAGCTCGTGACCGTTTTCAAGCTTGACGCGATAACGGGCGTCGGGGAGCACTTCGAGCACCTGGCCCGACATTTCAATTAGATCTTCTTTTGCCATAAATCCTGTAGCGCGCGGCGAAACGCTAAAAAATGAGGTGCCGCACTGCGGTTTGGTTGTTGTTTGAGGGCGGTTGCAATGTTGACGCCGGAAATTCTCTCCGGCCTTTTTGGGCAACCACGCAGCGAAGGCGCCATTTTAGTCGGCGAACCGCTGTTTTTCCAAGATTTTTTGCGGGAATTTTATACGCCGTCGCCTGCAAACAATCCTGCTGAGAATTTTTTTCATCACCCAACATACACTTTCTTGGTTTTCAGCTTCAGACAACCTCAATCGGCGAAAATTGCCGTATAAGGCCGTCAGCCGCGGATTTTGTCCAATTTTGTGCATGCGGCCGTTAAAATTCGGGCGTATCAATCGGGTTTGTACCGATTTTTCACCCTATCCCTTTTGACGGGGATTCAAATTAAATTAGAAGGTTGAGTCGGTTTGACTCGCCTTTCCCGCAGACTCAGTTGGAATCGCAATGTCTCATCACGTTCTCGTCGCTTACTACAGTCACGCCGGTCATACGGCTCGCATCGCACGCACCATCATGGAAACGATCGTTGCCGAGGGGCATGCGTGCGACATGGTGGACATGATGGAGGGCGTCCGCGAGGGGGTGGATTGGGCGAAATACGACATCGTGATCGTGGGCTCTCCCATCGTGTACGGCGTCTACAACAAGATCGTCTGGGAATTCTGCTCGATGTACAAAAACGAAATCGAGTCGCGTCCCAACAGCTTCTTCAACGTGACGGTCGTCGCCCGTTCGCCTGAAAAGGCAACGCCCGAAGGCAACCGTTACCTGCAGAAGTTCGTCAAGCGCAGCGCCTGGAAGCCCCGCGACCTGAAGTGCTTTGCCGGCAAGGTGGACTATCCGAACTGGAACTTCTTCGAGCGCATGATGATCCGCATCATCATGAAGATCACCGACGGTCCCACAGATTCGAGCGTCGCAATCGACTACACCGACTACAACGATGTCAGAGCCTACGCGCGCCACTGCCTGCAGCTTGACAAACTGCAGGCTCGCCGTTCGCCCCGACGCTGACCGTTTGACGCGGCGCTTTGATTGCAACAGTCGGAGTGCCGCCAACCGATTGACACAGAAAATTTAGGCGTTGCCGTTGCAGCGTCATGCCGCGGCGCAACGTGAAAACGAAGGATCACTCATCCATGTCCGAGACTTCTCTTCCCTGGCTCAAGCACTATCCCGAAGGCTTTCCGGCCGAAATCAATCCCGATCGTTTCGCCTCCATTCCGGCACTTTTCGATACGGTTGCCGAAACCTACGGCGATCACCCCGCCTTCATCTGCATGGACAAAGTGCTCACATACCGGGAAATCTGCGATCTCTCGAAGGACTTTGCGGGCTACCTGCAGTCGCTTCCCGGCATGAAACCGGGCGATCGCGTCGCCATCATGATGCCCAACCTGCAGCAGTACATCATCACGCTGTTGGGCATCCTGCGCGCAGGCATGATTGCCGTCAACGTCAATCCGCTCTACACCTCGCACGAACTCGGGCACCAGCTTGCCGACAGCGGCGCCAAGGCCATCGTCATCATCGAAAACTTCGCCAAGACGCTGCAAAACACGCTCTCGGAAACGCCCGTCAAACACATCGTGACCACCAAGGTTGGCGACATGTTGCCCTGGCTCAAGCGCACCGCTGCCGATTTTGTCGTGCGTTACGTCAAGAAGATGGTGCCGGAATTCAACCTTCCCGGTCACGTCAATTTCCGCAAGGCGCTTTCGATCGGTCATTCCAAGGGCTTTAAGCCGTTCGAACTCAAAAACACCGATGTTGCGCTGTTGCAATACACCGGCGGCACCACAGGCGTGGCCAAAGGCGCCATGCTCACGCACCGCAACGTGCTTGCCAACGTCGAGCAGACCGGCACCTGGATCAGTCAGACCTTTGAAATGGGCAAAGAAGTGGCCATGACCGCTTTGCCGCTCTATCACATCTTCAGTTTCACCGCGACGCTGTGCTTCTCGAAGTTTGCCGCCACCCAGGTGATGGTGCCCAATCCGCGCGACATTCCGGGCCTGGTGGAACTCATCAAGAAGTGGGACTTCTCGATCATCCCCGGCGTCAACACGCTCTTTAATGCGCTTGTCAACAACAAGGAATTCAAGAACCACAAGTTCACGCGCCTCAAAATGACCGTGGGCGGCGGCGCTCAGGTGCAACGTACGGTTGCCGAGAAGTGGTACAACGCCACCGGCTGCCACATCCTTGAAGCCTACGGCCTCACGGAAACCAGTCCCGGCGTCTGCGGCAACCTGCCCGACGCTCCCTGGGACGGCTCGGTGGGCTACCCCCTGCCCTCCACGCTCGTTTCCATTCGCGGCGAACAGTTCGCTGATCTCGGCGTGTGTTCTGATCCGGAAAAGGTCGCCGAACACACGGGCGAAATCTGCGTCAAGGGCCCGCAGGTGATGGCAGGCTACTGGGAAAAGCCCGAAGAGACCGCCAACGTCCTCATCGACGGCTGGCTCAGAACCGGCGACGTGGGCTTTATGGATGAACGCGGCACGATCACGATCACGGACCGCAAGAAGGACCTGATCATTGTGAACGGCCTTAACGTTTATCCCAATGAAATCGAAAGCGTGATCGCCTCCATGCCCGGCGTGCTTGAATGCGGCGTCGTGGGCGTCAACAATCCGCGTGTGGGCGAAATGGTCAAGGCCGTGATCGTCAAGAAGGATCCGGCGCTCACCCGCGACGACGTCGTCAAATACTGCCGCGCGCGCCTCACCGGCTACAAGTGCCCGCGCACGATTGTCTTCGTGAAGGCTCTTCCGAAGACTGCCGTCGGAAAAATTCTTCGCCGCAACCTGCGCGACATGAAAGAAACGGATTAGTATTGCAAACTTTCTCGGTTTGCAGGACTGATACCAAATGATTCTGACAATTGCCCTGCTGCTGTCTTTTCAGCTGGCAGGGCTTTTACTTGTGACGCTCTTCGGACTGCCCGTTCCCGGGCCCGTGATGGGCATGGTACTTTTTCTTTTCGCCTTGATGACCGTCAACGGCCTTCTGGAAAAAACGCTGCCCGTCGTCAACGTTTTGCTTGCTCACTTTGCCCTCCTCTTCGTGCCCGCCGGCGTCGGCATCATCGAGCACTTTGACCGCCTTCAGGCCGAATGGCTGCCGATTGCGGCCTCCATCATCGGCTCGTCCATCCTCGCTATGGTCACAACCGTATTGGTGACGCGCTGGGTGGCTCGACTTCTGCAAGGCTCGAGCAAAAAGGAGAAGCGTCGTGCTTGATTCGATTCTTTCTCAATTGACTCTCACAGCCGAGAAGCTTCTTGCCGATCCCGCACTGTGGCTTTGCGCGACGCTTCTGGCCTACGCCTTGGGCATGTGGATATACAAGAAAAGCGGCTACAAAACCATCTGCACGCCGCTTCTCGTTGCCATCGTTCTTCTCGTGGTGACATTGGAACTCACCGGTACCGACTACAAGACCTATCTCAACGGCGGCCAACACATCAACTTTCTGCTGGGGCCGGCCACCGTTGCCTTGGCTGTTCCGCTCTATGAGCAACGTCTGCGTTTGGCCAAAATGTGGATTGCTTTGACCTGCGGTCTTGTTGCCGGCGGTACGGTCGCCATTGTCTCTGCCGTTCTGATTGCCGGCGTCCTCGGCGCCTCTCCCGAGACGATGATTTCCCTTGCTCCCAAGAGCGTCACCGTCCCGATTGCCATGGCAGTAAGCGAACACTTGGGCGGTATTCCGGCTTTGACGGCAGCCCTGGTGGTGATCACGGGGGTTGTGGGTTCGTTGATGGCGCGAGGCTTGTTGGGAATTTTGAGGGAAAAGGACGATGCCGTGCGCGGCTTTTCTATCGGCTTAGCCGCTCATGGCGTCGGCACCGCCACAGCTTTTCAGATGAATCGCGACACAGGCGCATTCTCTGGTCTGGCAATGGGGCTGACAGGTCTTTTCACTGCGTTTGCCGCTCCGTTCCTGCTGCCCTATCTGCTGAGCTTGTTCGAATAAGTCTCAGCGTTGTCAGACTCGTTGCCAGGCAACAAACCGAAGCTGCGCGGCATCGAACACCAACGCCATGCGATTCAGTTCTTTAGCACTTGCGCTCTCGCCGTAACGTCGAGAGCGCACTTGCTTAACCGCTTGCTCGAGCAACGCTCCGACTTCTTCCTCATCTTTCGCAAACTTAAATTCGAAAATCCAACGTCTGTTGCCAGTTTCGACCTCCAGATCGCTGCGCCCGAGAGCCGTGTGCTTCTCTACCACAACGTCAATCCCGGCACCGATCAAGAGAACCTGTAGCAGAGCTCTGCATTGCATCTCTCCGGTCACCGGATACGCCTAGTAGTCAATCGCGGATCGGGTCGGAGGCTAGGGATTAGTTCCCTAGCCGACCGC